>JACCDP011180943.1_pt1 | contig 159311 bp, 146 predicted proteins | sample 7445841 | NCBI WGS metagenome assembly JACCDP01 (sample SAMN15323441, study PRJNA562643) | freshwater metagenome | isolation source: river surface water | place: USA:Blue River Watershed | collected 2017-08-17
GAACGCCTGAAGCAAATGGGCGTGGTCATCACCGCCACCAGCCCCGCCGACACCGATCGCTTTGTGAAGAGCGAAGTCGAAAAATGGGGCAAGGTGGTGCGTGACAACAAGATCACTGCGGGGCAGTAAAACTATTCGTAATGCGTCCACATTCTCAGGATGTGGACGACCTTTTGCTCGGGCCATACACAGTAGACCAGTCGGTGCTGGATGTTGATCCGGCGTGAATAGGCGCCAGCCAAGTCACCGACCAACTTTTCATACGCTGGCGGATGCCGAAAAGGATCCTCAGCAAGCACCCTCAGCAGCTCTTGGGTTTTTGGCTTGAGGCCTGCCTGAGCGATTTTGATCGCATCTTTTTGGGCTTGGCGACTGAAGACGAGTTGCCAGCTCACCAATCCAGCTCTTTGCTGCCTTGCTCGAGAGGCTCAGACATGGCTTCTTTGATCGACTCCCTCATGCCCGGGACAGAGAGCAGGTACAGGGTTTCGTTGATCGACTCCCAATCGTCACTTGACAACAACACCGCGCTCGATCGCTTGCCATCAATGTGGATGGGCTGATGCGACTGTGCTGCCTGATCGATCAGGCGATACAGGTTTGATCTGGCTTCGCTGGCGGTGTATCTGGGCATGAGCATCTCCTACCGACATATCGTACGCTAATTCGTACGACAAATCCACCGGATACGAAAAAAGAATATTTAATGGTGATTAAATGACAATTAATTGACTTATAGTAGTATTTTTATATCCATTCAATAGGTGTCTGATGACCCAAAATCGTGGTTTTCAACTTCTTCAACGATTGACACTGGTGGCTCCCATGCTGCTGCCATTGGCCATCACGGGTTGTGGAGACAGTGATCCTTTGAAAGACGCCGAGGCGCAACGCGGGACACTGGTTGGGCAAGCCAGTATCACTGTGCCGGCCTCTGGTTCGGGGATCTCAGGGGCCAACGTGCTCACCGGTTTTGATCAACTGGCCGTCATCAACCCCTTGATCAATTCTTTTAAAAATTCACTGCCCTTGCTCAACGGCACCCAAGTGGCAGGCAACCCCAAGACCTTTCCTTGCGGATTTTCGGTCAGCAAGATCACTTACAACACCGTGGGGGCTCAAGGTGAAGCGGCCACAGCCACGGCGGCTGTGATGCTGCCCCAAGGCGACGCAGCACCATGCAAAGCCAACTCGTATCCGGTGGTCTTGGCTGCGCATGGCACGAACATCGACAAGACTTTCGATGCTGCCAAACCGGACAATTTCAACGCTTCAAACGGCAATATGAATGAACCCTTGTCATGGGCCTTGATGTACGCCGCACAAGGCTATGTGGTGGTGGCCCCCAATTACGCTGGCTATGACACATCGAGCTTGAGCTATCACCCCTATATGTTGATGGAGCAGCAAGCCAAAGACATGCTGGACGCCTACACAGCGGCCAAGTCCGGCGCTGCCAATTTGTTTGTATCCAACGACAAAATCTTCCTCGCGGGCTATTCACAGGGGGGTGCGGTGGCGGTCGCCACGCAACGCGCATTGCAAGCGCTTGGCAAATCAGCTGTGGCAGTGGCCGGTCTGAGTGGGCCTTATGCCATGCTGGATTTTGGCGATGCCATCCTGAGTGGCAAAGTAAACCGTTCTGCCAATTTTTTTGCGCCGCTGATCATTCAGTCGTACCAAAAAGCTTATGGCAATTTGTATGCACAACCTAGCGATGTGTACACCTCCACTTTCACTGCGGCAGCGGGTCTGTTACCCACATCCGACATGACTTTCTTGAGCCCCAGTGGCCAACCAACCCTTTTGGGGTTGCTGGCTTCCCCCACCACCGCCTTGTTGCCCAGCCTGGCCTCCGACACCTACACCCACGGCATTGGTGCGGTCTCGATCATCAATGCAGCGTCGCGCAATGCTTATTTGCAAGACATCGCCAGTGCCAAAGCGAGCTATCCATTGCGCAAGGCCTTGCAGACCAACGATCTGCGGTCAGGATGGAATCCGGCAGCCCCCATGTTGTTGTGTGGTGCCAGCAACGATGGCACGGTGTTTTTCAACGAAAACACCCTGGGGTTTGCCGACTATGTCCAGAAAACCCGCCTGGTCGCAACGGGTACAGCCGCACCATTTTCCGTATTGGACTTGAACAGTGGGCCCAAGTCACCGGATGATGGCTTCAATCAGATTCGTGCTGCATATGCCAGCAATTGGGGAACAGTCACATTTGAAGCATCTCGCACAGGAAATTCAAGCAGCACCAATGTGCATGGTGAGGGTGCGCCGCCCTTTTGCTATTCGGCCAGTTTGGCCTTTTTCACCCAAGTCAGGGCCAGCCTGGGATTCTGAAAGGATTGATTCGATCATGGACCCTCAGGCCTAAGTCAAATCGAGTGTATAAACAACCCCACAATGGGGTTGCCGTATGCTGAAAAAATTATCGTTGGCCTTTTTGGCGCTGATCTGTTTGGCAGGGGTGGTTTTGGGCGTGTACGCCTGGCGCGCCCTGCCCCCACTTGACGGGTCACTTCAAATCACGGGGTTGACTGCCCCGGTGCAGATACGGCGCGACGAGGCCGATGTGACCCACATCCAGGCCCAGTCGCCGCAAGACGCCTGGTTTGCCTTGGGCTTTGTGCACGCCCAGGAACGAGGCTGGCAACTGGCCTTCAATCGCCGACTCATGCACGGCCAGTTGTCCGAGGTCTTGGGGTCAGCCACGTTGGAAGTGGACAAGTTATTGCGCACGCTCGACATCGTCGGCGCGGCCCGCAAACAGTATCAGGGTCTGCCCGCCCATGCCCAAGAAGCGCTGCAACGCTACAGCGCGGGCATCAACGCTTTCCATGCCCAAAGCAAACAGGCGCTAGGCCCCGAGTTCCATCTGCTGGGCGTGAAGCCGGGCCAGACTGAGCCGGCCTGGACGCCCGAAGACAGCGTAGGCTGGGCGCTGATGATGGCCCTTGATTTGGGCGGCAATTGGGGCCACGAATACGCCCGGCTGTCGTTGCTGCAGGTGCTGGACACCCAACGCCTGTGGGAATTGATGCCACCCTACCCCGGCGAGGAACCGCTCACCTCCGTGGATCTGGCCGCGCTGTACCGATCGTTGGGACTCTACGCCCGGAATGCCCCCGACAAAGCAGCCCAGTTGCGCCAACCGGTGCAAGACGCCTGGGCTTTGTGGGCGCAAGACTGGGTGCAAAGCGCCGGCACCCCGGAAGGCAAAGGCAGCAACAACTGGGCTGTGACGGGGCCGCGCAGCAGCAGCGGCAAGCCCTTGTTGGCCAACGACCCGCACCTGGGTCTGAGCGCACCGTCCATCTGGTACTTCGCCAGTTTGCAGGCGCCCGCCGGTCGCGGCCCGGACGGACACGAATGGAAACCCCTGAAAGTGATCGGAGCCACCCTGCCCGGTTTGCCGTTTGTCGTGCTGGGTCGCACCGAAGGGGTGGCCTGGGCCTTCACCAACACCGGCCCCGATGTGCAAGATCTGTATATCGAGCGCATCCACCCCGATCAGCCCGAGCTGTACCAAACCCCCACCGGTTGGGAGAAGTGGCAGACCCGCACCGAGACCATCCGGGTCAAGGGCCAAGCCGATGTGGTCTTTGAAACGCGCAGCAGCCGCCACGGCCCGGTGATCAGCGATGCGGTGGCCAGCCATTCCGAGGTGATGGACCTGAAGCGCCATGTGCTGGCCTTGCGCTTTGCCGCCCTGAGCGAGGACAACCGGGGCATCCTGGCCGGCTTGCTGGCCAACACCGCCCATGACGTCGACACCTTATTCGATGCGTTTGCGCTTCACCACTCGCCCATGCAAAGCGCCCTGGCCGCCGACACCCAAGGCCGCATCCGCATGCGGGCCATCGGCCAAGCCCCCATCCGTCACGCCGACAACGATTTGCGCGGCGTGGCCCCTGCCCCCGGCTGGCTGGCGCAGTACGACTGGCAAGGCTGGCGGCCTCAGGCCGATCTGCCACAAGACTTGGGCGAGCGCCACTGGATCGCCACCGCCAACCAGCGCATCGTGCCCGCCGGCAGCCCCAAGCCGCTGACCCAGGACTGGATCCTGCCCTACCGCTACCAGCGCATCGAGCAGCAGTTGCTGGCACGCGAACGGCACGACCTGGCCAGCATGCGCGAATTGCAAAACGACGTGAAGTCCGATGCCATGCTGCGCTTGTGGCCACACCTCTTGCGAGCCCAGCCCCAACACCCTTTGGCCAGCGCCGCCATGGCCACCCTGCAGGGATTTGACGGCTTCATGCGCGCCGACCAAGCCGCACCCCTCATCGGTGCCGTTTGGGCCGATGAATTGGCGCGCGGCATCATCGCCCCCCGCATCGGCGAAGCCCGCTTCAAAGCGCTGTACGGCAAACGCGACTTCCGCGCCGGTCTGGAGGGCATGCTGGAACGCAACGACCTGTGGTGGTGCGGACAGGCCGGTTGTCCGGCAGCCGCAAGCCAGGCGCTGGACCGGGCGCTGGAGCGCATCGCCGCGACCCAGGGCAAAGACGTGTCGAAATGGCAATGGGGCAAAACCCACGCCGCCCGCAGCACCCACCGACCCTTCGGGCAGGTGGCGGCACTGGCGCGCTGGTTCAATGTCGAGGTGCCTTCAGCGGGCGACGGCTACACCGTCAACGTGGGCCAATACCACGCCAACGAAGCCGACGGGCCGTTCATGAACCGGCATGCGGCCTCGTTGCGCGCGCTCTACGACCTGTCGGACCTGGAGCAATCGGTGTTCATCTACCAGACGGGGCAAAGCGGCCTGGTGCATTCAGCGCGTTACCGCGACATGGCCTCGGAGTGGGCGACGGGGCAGTACCGACCGCTGCGGTTCAAGCCGGCCAAGTGGGTACACCAGTTGACGCTGGGACCTTGAAGGCCCGCTGGAAGTATCTTTTGAAGTAAAAAAAGCCGACGCCCTGAGGCATCGGCTTATGGGTCAGTCAAAAACGGGGTTCAGGCCGCTTTGCGGGTGTAGCCCAGTTGCTCAAGCGCATGCGCCAGATGCTGCACGCTGCGCTCGGGCTGGTGCCACTTGTCCAAACCGAACAGGCCCAGGCGGAAGGTCATGAAGTCTTTGGGCTCGTCGCACTGCAAAGGCACGCCAGCGGCGGTTTGCAGGCCCAGGGCCAAAAACTTTTTGCTGTTTTGGATCTCGGGGTCGCGGGTGTAGCTGACCACCACGCCAGCGGCTTTGTAGCCGTCGGCGGCGACGCTGCGAATGCCGCAGCCTTCCAGCAGGGCACGCACCTGGCGACCCAACTCGATTTGCTCGTTGCGGATTTTCTCAAAGCCGTATTCGCGGGCCTCGACCATGATCTCGCGCATGCGCGTCAGGGCATCGGTGGGCAGCGTGGTGTGATAGATGTGGCCACCGGCCTCGTAGGCTTCCATGACTTGCAGCCATTTTTTGAGGTCACAAGCAAAGCTGCTGCTCTGGGTGGCGTCAATGGCTTGGCGGGCACGCTCGGACAACATGACCATGGCACAACATGGTGAGCTGCTCCAGCCTTTTTGCGGAGCGCTGACCAGCATGTCAACGCCGGTGGCCTTCATGTCGACCCACAGAGCGCCCGAGGCGATGCAGTCCAGCACCATCAGGCCACCCACTTCGTGCACAGCGTCAGACACCTTTTTGATGTAGTCGTCGGGCAGCACCATGCCGGCGCTGGTCTCGACGTGCGGGGCAAACACCACGGCGGGCTTTTCGCGCAAGATGGTGGCCACCACCTCTTCGACCGGGCACGGCACCCAGGGAGCTTCGGGGGCGGCGCTGGTGGGGCGGGCCTTGAGCACGATCTCTTGCGCCGGGATCTTGCCCATTTCAAAAATCTGCGTCCAGCGGTAGCTGAACCAACCATTGCGAATCACCAACACCTTTTGACCGCCGGCAAACTGACGCGCCACGGCCTCCATGCCAAAGGTGCCGCTACCGGGCACCAGCACCACCGAGTGGGCGTTGTAGACCTGCTTGAGCATGCCCGAGATGTCACGCATCACGCCCTGGAAGCGTTGCGACATGTGGTTGAGGGCACGGTCGGTGTAAACAACCGAAAATTCGAGCAAGCCATCGGGATCGATGTTGGGCAACAAAGCAGCCATGGTGAGTCCTAACAAGGGATATTCAGCCCTTCATTCTATCGAATCACGTCGATCAGCGATATGCCCTTGCCTTGCCGGGATGAACCAGAGAAGATGGATACCTAGGGTAAGCCCTAGATGCACATCCTGCTTGCGCCCATATAGTTATAAAAGATAACTGATTGATCGGAGCACCGCCATGAGCCCCCCCTCTTACCCCGACTTGAAGCTGAGCATGGATGGCGACGTGGCCGTGGTGCGCCTGAGTCGCCCGGTCAAGCGCAATGCGCTCAACGACGGACTGATCCTGGCCTTGCGCGACACATTCATGAACCTGCCGGCGCAAGCCAAGGCCGCCGTGGTGCATGGCGAAGGCGATCATTTTTGCGCCGGGCTGGATTTGTCCGAGCTGCAAGAGCGCGACGCCGGCCAAGGGGTGATGCATTCGCGCAGCTGGCATCGTGCGCTCGATGAAATCCAGTTTGGACCGGTGCCGGTGGTGGCCGCGCTGCACGGTGCGGTGGTGGGAGGTGGCCTGGAATTGGCCAGCGCCTGCCACATCCGGGTGGCGGACGAGAGTGCTTTTTATGCCTTGCCCGAGGGCACGCGCGGGATTTTTGTCGGCGGCGGTGGCTCGGTCCGGGTGCCCAAGCTGATCGGGGTGGCGCGCATGACCGACATGATGCTGACCGGCCGGGTGTACAACGCCGCCGATGGCGAGCGCATCGGCTTGTCGCAATATGTGGTGCCCGCCGGCCAAGCGCTGGACAAAGCCCTGGAGTTGGCGCGCCGCATCGCCACCAACGCACCCCTGACCAACTACGCGCTGACCCATGTGTTGCCGCGCATCGCCGAGCAACCCGCCGATCACGGTCTGATGACCGAAGCCATGATGGCAGCCATCGCCCAAGCCGCCCCCGAGGCCAAAGCCCGGGTCAATGCGTTTTTGCAAGGCAAAGCGGACAAAGTCAAAAAAACCTGAACCTGCCCACCCGATCCGATCCCCCAGAGAGCGTGACGAGGAGACAAACATGAGCATCCCATACCGGCCGATGACCTTCGGCGTGACCCGAGTGACCTTGCGCGACGGTGGCCCCGGCGTGCACTACCTGATGGCCGAGCAACCGCTGGCGGCCTACCCCGAGCGCATCACCGATCGCCTGGCCCATTGGGTCCAGACCCGGCCGCAACAGACTTTCATGGCACGACGGGTCAAAAACGCCGACGGCACGCTGGGCGATTGGCAACACCTGAGTTATGAGCAGGTTTGGGCACGCGGGCGTGCCATTGCGCAACACCTGATCGACCGCGGCCTGAACGCCGACAAGCCTGTGGCGATCCTGAGTGAAAACAGCCTGGAGCATGCGCAGTTGGCCGTGGCTTGCCTGATCGCGGGGGTGCCCTTTGTGCCGGTGTCGCCGCCTTACTCGCTGGTCAGCCAGGATTACGACAAGCTCAAGCACGTCTTGCGCACGGTGACGCCGGGTTTGGTGTTCGCTCAGGACACCCGCTACGCCAAAGCCATTTCGGCCACCGTGGCCATCGATTGTCCGGTGGTGCTGGCCGAGGGACAGTGCCCCGACCGCCCCACCCTGTCGATGCAAGACCTCCAAAGCACGGCAGCCACCGCTGCCGTGGACCGCGCCATGGCCGCCACAGGCCCCGACACCATCGTGAAATTTTTGTTCACCAGCGGTTCGACCAAAATGCCCAAAGCCGTCATCAACACCCAACGGCTGTGGTGCGCCAACCAGCAACAGATGGTGCAATCGATGCCGGTGTTGGCCGAAGATCCGCTGGTGCTGGTCGACTGGTTGCCCTGGAACCACACTTTTGGCGGCAACCACAACTTTGGCATGGTGCTCTACCATGGGGGCACGCTGTACATCGATGACGGCAAGCCAACCCCGGCCTTGATGGGCGAGACCTTGCGCAACCTGCGCGAGATCGCGCCGACGGTTTATTTCAATGTACCCACCGGCTTTGAGGCGATTGCCCACGCCATGAAAACCGATGCGGTGCTGCGCAAAAAATTGCTGTCGCGGGTCAGCATGTTCTTTTACGCCGGGGCGGCACTGGCGCAACCGGTGTGGGACAGCCTGTACGAGTCGGCAGAAAAAGAACTGGGTCAACGCATCGTGATGAGCACTGGTCTGGGCATGACCGAATCGGGGCCATTTGCGATTTTTGTCACCCGCCCTGAAGTGCGCTCTGGCGACCTGGGCTTGCCCACACCCGGCATGGAACTGAAATTGGTGGACATCGACGGCAAGACCGAGGTGCGCTACCGTGGCCCCAACATCACCCCCGGCTACTGGCGCAACCCCGATGAAACAGCGCAAGCCTTTGACGAAGAAGGCTTCTTCAAATCCGGTGACGCCGTGAAGTGGATCGACGAGACCGATGTTCACTTGGGCCTCAAGTTCGATGGCCGCATCGCCGAAGACTTCAAACTGGCCACCGGCACCTTTGTCAGCGTCGGCCCCTTGCGCGGCAAGATCATTACCGCCGGCGCCCCCTACATCCAGGATGTGGTGTTGACCGGCCTGAACATGAAGGAAGTCGGGGCCATGGTGTTCCCGACCCCGGCGGTGCGCCAGTTGGCTGGCTTGCCCCCCGACGCCGCCCTGGCCGATGTGCTGGCCAGCGAGCCGGTGCAGGCGCATTTCCAGACGGTGGTGGATGAATTGGCGCGCACCTCAACCGGCAGCGCCAACCGCATCGCCCGCTTGTGTTTGCTGGCCGATCCGCCCACCATCGATCGGGGCGAGATCACCGACAAGGGATCCATCAACCAGCGGTCGGTGCTGACGCACCGCGCCGACACCGTGGCCGCATTGCACGAAGATCGCTTGCACCACATCATCAAGCCCTCGGCCTGAAGCCGGGAATATCTGACCCACAAGGAGCGCCAACATGAACATACAAGGACAAGCGGCACTGGTCACCGGCGGCGGCTCGGGCCTGGGCGAAGCCACAGCGCGCGCCCTGGCCGCGCAAGGGGCCAAAGTGGCGGTGCTCGACATCAACGCCGAGCAAGCGCGCAAAGTCGCGAGCGAGATCGGCGGCATCGCCTGCCCCTGCGACATCACCGACAGCGCCAGCCTGCAAGCGGCCATCGACCAAGCCAGCGCCGCCCATGGGCCGGCGCGGATCCTGATGAGCATCGCCGGCATCGGCACCGCCAAGCGGGTGGTCGGCAAAGACGGCCAGGCTGCGCCGCTGGAAGATTTTGTGCGTGTCATTCAGGTCAACCTGATCGGCACCTACAACGCCAGCCGCCTGTTTGCCGCCGCTTGCGCCAAGCTCGACCCTTTGCCCGAGGGCGAACGCGGCGTGATGGTCTTTACCGCCTCGGTGGCGGCCTTTGACGGTCAGGTGGGCCAACAGGCCTACAGCGCATCCAAGGCTGGCGTGGCGGGCATGACCCTGCCCATGGCACGCGATCTGGCGCAACACGGCATCCGGGTTTGCACCATCGCCCCCGGACTGTTCGCCACCCCGCTGCTCAAGTCACTGCCCGAACCGGTGCAGGCCTCGCTGGCCGCTTCGATCCCGTTCCCGCCGCGTTTGGGTCAGCCCAGCGAATTCGCCGACCTGGCTTTGCACATCGTCACCAACGGTCACCTCAACGGCGAAGTGATCCGGCTCGATGGCGCTTTGCGCATGGCACCGCGTTGAGGCAAGGGCGATGAGCAAAACCGTCATTTACGAAGTGGATGTGCTGTTTGGTGACTGCGACCCGGCGGGCATCGTCTTTTTCCCCAACTTCAGCAAATGGATGGACGCCTCCTCACTGAACTTCTTCATGCAGTGCGGCGTTGCGCCCTGGCGTGAATTGGTCAAGACACGCGGCATCATCGGGACTCCCCTGCTGGAGATTCAGACCCGCTTCATGAAACCGGCCACCTATGGTCAACGCTTGCAGGTGCACACCTCGGTGATCGAATGGTCCTCCAAGGTCTTCACCCACCGACACATCGTTCGCCGTGGCGACGACATCCTTTGCGAAGGCACGGAAAAACGGGCCTTTTGCATCCGGCACCCCGACGATCCCGAGCGGATCAAGGCCATCGAGGTTCCCGAGGACATCAAGGCCTTGTGCATCTGAAACCCTTCCACCCAACCGAGGAGACAACCCCATGACTCAAAGAAGACACATCCTGCAAGCCGGCCTGGCCGCGACCGTGCTTGGCTCAGCCGCTTTCCAGCGCGCTTGGGCCCAAACCGGCCTGCCCATTGAACAGGTCAAGATTTTTTATGGCTTTCCCGCCGGGAGTTCGGGCGACATCGTGTCGCGCCGGGTCGGCGAAAAAATGGCTGGCAGTGCCTACACCCGCAACGTCGCCGTGGTGGACAACCGCCCCGGCGCCGGTGGTCGCATCGCACTCGATGTGCTCAAGCCGGCACCGGCAGATGGCAGTCACCTGGCGCTGACGCCTTTTTCCATGCTGGCCGTGTTTCCGCACGTCTACCGCAACCTCAGCTACGACCCGTTCAAAGACTTTGTGCCGGTCTCGATGACCTCGATCATCAACCACGGTCTGGCGGTGGGTCCCTTGGTGCCCGAAAGCGTGAAAAACGTGCGTCAATTCCTGGATTGGGCCAAAGCCAACCCGACCCTGGCCAACTACGGCTCGCCGGGTGCGGGCTCGACCCCGCACTTTTTAGGTGCTCTGCTGGGCATCAACTCGGGCGTGGCCCTGAATCACATCCCCTACAAAGGCTCAGTGCCCGGAGTCACCGATGTGGTGGGCGGACAGATTGCTGCCATGGTGACCCCGCATGGCGACTTCCTGGCCAATCACCGCGCCGGCAAGATGCGCATTTTGGCCACTTCAGGTGCCAAACGTTCACCCTTTGTGCCTGAGGTCGCGACTTTCGCCGAGCAAGGCTTCCCCGAGCTGACGGTAGACGAGTGGTTCTCCATCTTCGCGCCGGCACGCACCCCTGCCCATGTGGTGGCCGCGGCCAATGCCGCCATCAATGCGGCAGTGCGCGACAAATCGGTGATCGATAGCCTGGCGGTGGTGGGGCTGGTGGCCCGTGGATCGACCCCCGAAGAACTGGCCCAGAGCCTGCGCGAGCAATACGATCGCTGGGGCCCGCTGGTCAAGCGCATCGGATTCACGGCAGAGTCCTGAGCCCGAGCGGAGCTGTCATGGATTATCAAGCCCGAACCGACGACCTGTGGTTTTTGATCGATGCTGTGCTGGGTCTGCCGCGCGAATTGGCACGCTTGCCCGCCTATGCCGAGGTCGATGCCGATTTGATGCGACAGGTTCTGGACGAATCGGGCAAATTCGTGACCGAAGTCATTGCCCCGCTCAATCGCGTGGGAGACGAACAAGGCGCGCGTTGGCAATCGGGCGAGGTCATCATGCCCGACGGCTTTCGCGACGCCTACCAGGCGTTTTGGCAAGCCGGTTGGCCTGCCCTCGCCTGCGACCCCCAAGACGGGGGACAAGGCCTGCCCACGGTGCTCGAAGCCACCTTGTACGAGATGCTCAGTGCCGCCAATCACGGTTGGACGATGGCACCGGGGCTCTTGCACGGGGCCTATGAATGCATCAAGCACCATGCCAGCGCGGAGCTCAAAGACTTGTATCTGAAAAAAGTGGCCAGCGGCGAGTGGCTGGCCACCATGTGCCTGACCGAACCACACGCCGGCAGCGACCTTGGGCTGGCTCGGACCAAGGCCATGCCCTTACCCGATGGGCGACACGCCATCAGCGGCAGCAAGATTTTCATATCGGGCGGCGAGCACGACTTGACCGACAACATCGTGCATCTGGTGTTGGCACGCTTGCCCGATGCGCCGCCGGGTCCCAAAGGCCTGTCGCTGTTTTTGGTGCCGAAAATCGACCCCCAAGGACGGCGCTTGCCTGTGCATTGCGACCGGATCGAAGAGAAGATGGGTCTGCACGGCAGTCCGACCTGCGCCATGCGCTTTGACGAAGCGCCCGGCTGGATCGTGGGCGAACCCGGCAAAGGCCTGGGTGCCATGTTTGTGATGATGAACGCGGCGCGTCTGCATGTCGCCTTGCAAGGCATCGGCTTGCTTGACGCCGCTTGGCAAAAAGCCGATGCCTATGCGCGAGAACGGCGACAGATGCGGGCCCCCGGCGTGCCGCGCAGCGGCCAGGAAGCCGATCTGATTCAGGATCACCCTGCCGTGCGTCGCATGCTCGACACCCAAAGGGCCTGGATCGATGGCGGACGCTGGCTGGCTTATCGCACCGCCCTCGAACTGGACCGCGCCAAACACGGCACCGATGCCGAAACCAAAGCGCATGCACAACGCTGGTGTGCGCTGGCCACACCGGTGCTCAAGTCGATTTTCACGCAACAGGCCTTTGAGGGTGCAAGCCAATGCCTGCAAGTGCTGGGCGGGCATGGCTACGTGCGCGAATGGGGCATCGAGCAACATGTGCGCGATGCGCGTGTGACCATGATTTACGAGGGCACCAACGAAATTCAGGCCATCGACTTGTTGCTGCGCAAGGTGCTGGCCGATGGCGGTGAGGGCTTGCATGACCTGATGCAAGCAGAACTCGCCGCCCTGCCCCATGCCGACCCCGAGTTGAGCCGTCGCGCCCAGGCCATGCAGGACCTCACGCGAGGCATCGCACAACTGCAAAACCAACCCCGTCTGCCCTACGAGCTGGCCGACGACTATCTGCGCGGTCTGGGCCTGTGGATGTTGCAATTGGCCTGGTGCCACATCAGCGCCCGGATCGATGAATGGCCTGAGGGTGAAAGAGCTCGTTGGCGTTCGGCCCGCTTGGCCTTGCAACGCTGGGTCTTGCCCGAATGGGAGATGCGCCTGGGCATCATGCAAGCCGCACTGCATGGCAACGAAGAGACGGCAGGATGATCGACACCAGCTACCTGGAGTCTTTGCTGGGCTATAACGCCCGACGGGCGTCATTGGTGATCATCGATCAATTTGTGCAGGGAATGGCCGAATTTGATCTCAGGCCCGTGGATTTCTCCGTCTTGTCAGTCATTTTTCACAACCCGGGGGTCACCTCAAGGCAGTTGTGCAGCACGCTGTCGATTTTGCCGCCTAATTTGGTGGGCTTGGTCAAGTCATTGGCGCAGCGGGGGCTGATCGAACGCAAACCTCACCCTCAAGACGGTCGCGCCCTGGGGCTGCACATGACTTTGGCGGGTCAAGCTCTGATGCGTCAAGCCGAAGCGCGTGCCAGCGAGATTGAGGCCAGGGCGACCTGTCACCTAGGCACTGAAGAACAGCAGCAGTTGATCACGTTGCTCAAGCGGATTTATCTGCCCTGAATGCGTGTCGGCACCCACACAATGCACCCTGCTTTCAGCCATCCAGAGCCTTGCATGCCCATCGGACTGTGGCGAACTGACTGACTTTTGATGACAAGCGGTTTTCGTCGCACTAAATTTCGTGCTTGATTCCCATCTCCACCACCGCTTCCAGCGGTAAATTCAGAAATTCGGCGGCAGTGCTCTCGTTCCAGTGCATGTGGGCAAAAAACTTTTTACGCCAACGCGCCAAACCATGCGATTGATTGACTGACAAAATGACTCTGGATAAAAAATAGGTGGTTTGATGAAGGGGGTTCTCATGGACATGAATCGGATCAATTTCCAATTTCACGGCATGGGGCAAAGCAGGCTGGGCGTTCCATTGCAACAACACCAAGGGCAAATCGGGCTCGTCGGCATAACCGTATTGGACTCCAATTTGCCAGATCCCGTGCCCCCAATAATGGCTCACGATGCGTTGCGATAATGGGATGTGCGCCTGATTGTGCCAAGCCACAGACACCAGCAATATTTGCTGATGGCGCACATGGTTATATTTCCAATTTTGCCAAAATGCATGCGGAAAATGTTCTGACGGCTTGCAAAGATATACCCCCGTGCCTGTCACCCGCCTGAACTCGACCTCATCCATATGCTCTAACCAGGATCTCAGTTGGTTATGGGCGGAGGCATCTTTTTCAGCCATGACGTCTCGCAAGCGTTCGCTCCCTTTTTTCCAGGTCGTCATCAAAAGCATCAGCGAGGCACCGATGAACAATGGAAACGATCCACCTTCTAAAAATTTCGCCGAAAAATTTGAGGTCCAAAATGCGCCTTCGATGATCAGCAAAGGGACACAAACCAAAGCGGCCAACCAACGTGGCCAAGCCCACGCATGGTGCATCACAAAAAAACCGAGCACCGTTGTGATGAGCATATTGGTACTAATTGCCACACCGTATGCCTCAGACAATGCGTTGGAATTTTTAAACATCATGGCAGCAAGCACAATCGCCACAAACAACAACCAATTCACGACCGGGATGTAGATTTGCCCGGCATCTCGAACACTGGTGTGCAAAACCCTCAGCCGGGGCATGTATCCCAATTGAATCACTTGCCTGGTGACGCTGAATGCACCTGTGATCAGTGCCTGTGATGCAATGATGGTCGCCAGCACCGCCAAAATCACCAATCCCTCCAATGCCCAAGCAGGCGCCATGAGGTAAAAAGGATTGATCACCGCTTCGGGATTTTGGATCAGCAAGGCGCCTTGTCCAAAATAATTCAATACCAAACAAGGCATGGCGATCAGAAACCATGCCCACTGTATGGGGCGTCGACCAAAATGCCCCATGTCTGCGTAGAGTGCTTCTGCACCAGCAATACACAAAATGGCCGAACTGAGGATCATGAAACTGAGCTTGGGCTGAGTGCTCATGAACTGCCATGCATGGCTAGGGTTGATGGCCAGCAAAATCTCCGGAAACTTCGCGATATGCACCAAGCCCAGATATGCCATCACTCCAAACCACAACAACATCACCGGACTGAAATAGCGACCAATGCTTCCGGTTCCGCGATGTTGAATGGAAAACAAGCCCAACAAAATCAGCAAGGCTATCGGCAATATTGCCTGATCAAGCTTGTTCGATATCAGGCTAAGTCCTTCCACTGCCGAAAGAACGGAAATGGCAGGCGTGATCACCCCATCTCCGTAAAACAAGGCCGTACCGAACAAGCCTAAAGCCAGTAAAAAAGCGCGCAAACTGGACTGTCCGTTTAATTTTTGGATGCATAAAGTGAGCAACGCCACCAAGCCGCCCTCACCCTCGTTGTCAGCCTTCAAAATCAGGCAAACATACTTAAAACTCACGATCAGGGTAATGGTCCAGAAAAACAAGGACAAGACACCCATGATGTTGCTGACGTTCAAGGCAAGCACTCCGCTTGCGAAGACCTCCTTGAACGCATACAACACGCTGGTTCCAATGTCGCCATACACCACGCCGATGGAAGCCAGGGCGAGCGAGAATGTGGATGTTTTTGTTGTGGACTGATTCAACAGTTGTTCTTTCTGGTTGGAGCTGGGTGACATCGATTCGTTACAGAGTCATGTGTGTAATCCTGGTCATCCACATCCACCAGTGACTCAAGCCAGCTGATCAAGTTCTTTTTCGCCAAAGCTCCCTCACCACAGCTTCAACTTCGTCGATGCTGATAAGCAACGCCAAAACGACATGGCTTGAAAATTCTTCAAGGAGAGAAAAATCCGATGCAACATCGGGCAGAACAGGAGTTGGCTCAAAAATGAATTTTATTTGATTATATTTTAAAAAAATAAAATAATTAATGATTCATTTCGACTCACTCGAACCTGTCACTGGTTCGACCTTTTGAGTGAAGCTTTAAGAGATCCTGGAGCGCCTGGGTTCAGAGCACCATGCCGCCATCGATGTGCAGGCTTTGGCCGGTGATCCCCCGTGCCGCATCCGACCCCAAATAAACGGCCATTTCCGCGATTTCGGCAGGCTGCATCAAGCGCCCCAACGGCACCCGAGCCAGCAGTGCCTTGACAAAGTCATCGACAGAAGCCCCGGCGGCCTGGGCGGCTTGCACCTTGAGTTCGTCGATCATGTCGGTCTGGACAAAGCCGGGACAAATGGCATTGACGGTGACCTGGTGCGCACTGGCTTCCAACGCCACGCAGCGGGTCAGGCCGATCACCGCATGCTTGCTGGTGTTGTAAGCGCTTTGGTTGCGCGAGCCCCATTTGCCGGCGGTGGAGGCGATGTTGATGATGGAGCCGCTGCGTCGAGCCTGCATGTGAGGCAGGCAGGCCTGCATGAAGTGCATGACGCCAAACACGTTGACATCGAACAGGCGCTGGAAATCTTGCGGCGCATGGTCCAGAAATGACGCTGCATGGTAGATGCCCGCGTTATTGACCAGCATGTCGATTTGACCCCAACGCTCCAGCGTGCGGCGCACGGCGTTGCGGACCTCATCAGCGCGAGCCACATCGGCGCCAATGCACAAGACGCGATCAACAGGCCAATTCAGTTCGGCACGCAAAGCCTCGAGATTTTCTTCGCGCGTGGCGACCACCGCCACTCGCGCACCCTCGCGCAGGCAAGCCTGTGCCACGGCGCGTCCGATCCCGCGGCTGGCGCCGGTGATCAAGGCCACTCGGTCTTGAAGCTGGTTCATGTCAATCTCCTTGGAATTCGTTTGCACCGATCGGGGGCAAGCAACAAATGATCAAACTCTGGGGCTGGCCTGTCTGGAGCGAGCCAGCCAGGGCCCCAGCAACAAAGGGGCACAATACATGGGGATTTGTACGATGGCCACATAGAGTGAAAACCAGGTGCCGGCGGTGCCGGCGGTCACGACCAACAACATCCCCATGTTGCGATTGCCGGTCAACAGTGCCGAGGTGTAGGCGGTATTGAGACCCGCCCAGCGGCACAGGGCATGCCCCAAAAGGTGCCACAAAACCACTGAGGCGGTGGCCACGCCCAGGAGTTTCATGGCCAATGGGGTATCTTGCAACAACACATCCTGCACGCCCTCCATCACGGCAAGGGCGAAGATCACCAGCATGACCACATTCAGGCCGGCCAATTCGGCATCGCGAGCTTTCAACCAAGCAGCCCCCAACCAACGGCGCAAAGCAGCGGCGATCACAAAAGGTAAAACCACCAAGGTGAGCACGCGCCAGAAAAAAGGCCAAAGCTCGACCTCGATGCCATAGTGAGGCAACAGGGCTGCCACGATCAAGGTCAGGGTCAGGGGCAGACTGAGGGTGGCCCAAACGGTGGTGACCATGCACAAACTGGCCTCCAGACCCAGAAACATGGCAAAGGCGGCGGCCGATCCAATCGGCGGCCCGGCTGCTTGCAAAACCAACAACACGACCCAGGCATCGGGGACATCGAGCAAGCCACACAAAACCGAAACCAAAAGGGGCGACAGCAAAGTCAACCAAAGGGTCAAGGCCAAGGGCTTGGCAGGCTGTCGAACCCAGCCCCACATGCGAGCCCAGTCCATGCGCAACAAGGCCGCAACCAGGGTGCCCACCACGGCTGCGGCCAACAAGGGGCGGGTCGCGCTGGCCAGTTGGGGCCAGGCGATGCCCAGCAAGACCCCGGCTGGCAGGGCCCAGCGGGCCTGCTGCCCCAACCAGCGCAAGACCAGATTCACTTCTTCTCGATCTTGGCGCGTGCAATCACATCGGCCCAACGACGGATGTCGGCTTGCAAGATGTCACCCACTTGCTCTGGGGTGCTCCCCTGCGCATACAGGCTGAGTTCGCTGAGCTTGGCTTTGACATCCGACATGGCCAAAATGGTTTGCAACTCGCGATTAAGGCGCATGACCACCTCGCGCGGAGTCTTGGCCGGCACCGACAGACCATTCCAGGAGGAGACATTGAACTGGGCCAGGCTGCCCCCGGCTTCGCGCACTGCTGGCACATCGGGCAACGCGGCGCCCCGCTTGTCACTGAGCACCGCCACCGGTCGCAAAGCACCCGATTTGATCTGTCCCATGACGGGTCCGAGGATTTCGACCATGGCATCGAGGTTGCCGCCGCGCAAAGCGGTGATCACCGGCGGGGTGCCATTGAAGGGAACGATTTGGGCTTGCAAGCCTGCGCTGCTCAGAAAGACTTCGGCCGCCAGGTTCTGGGTGGTTCCGACCTGGGGGGTGCCGATGTTGAGCTTGCCCGGGTTGGAGCGGGCATATTCGAGCAATTCGGCCAGGGTCTTGAAGCGACCACCTTCGGCCACGCACAGGACCAGATCGAAACTGGCGAGCTTGGAGACCGGACTGAAGTCGCGCACGGTGTCAAAAGGCAGGTTTTTGAACAGCGATGCGCTGACAGCGGTGCCGCTGGAAATCAACAGCAACGTGTGCCCATCTGGATCGGCCTTGGCCACCATCTCACCGGCCACAATCCCGCCTGCGCTGGGCTTGTTGTCGATCACGACCGGCTGGCCCAAGGCTTCGGAGAGCTTTTGCCCCACCGTGCGTGCCGTGATGTCGGCGGCGCCACCGGCGGCATTGGGCACGACGATCTTGATCGGCTTGCTGGGAAAAGAAGCACCCTGGGACCAAGCCATGGGTGAGGCCAGCAGCGGGGCTGCGGCCAACAGGTGTCGGCGTTTCATAGTCATGGTAAGGCTCACAAAAAATCAGTTATCGGGACGATCGGACCAAAGCACGCCACCGGTCGACCAATCGTGTTTCTTGATGTCGGTGAAGATGATTTCGACCGATTCGGGTTTGGAGCCCAGGGTCTGGACCGTGGCTTCGGTCAATGCTTTGGCATAAGCGCGTTTTTGTTCCAGGGTACGGCCCTCAAAGAGCTCGACATGAATGGTGGGCATGGTGTCTCCGGTTCAGGGTTGGATGGCTGCATGAACCAGGTTGGAGACCTGATCCATGCGGACGGAATGCCAGGGTTCACCGACCCGGGCGTTGGTGATGTAGGCAAACGACAGGCCTGTGCTGGGATCGGCCCAGCAATAACTGGTGCCTACGCCACCGTGGCCAAAGGTCGAGGGATGCGCCAGCGAACCCAGACCGCGGATGCCAGGGGTGTGCCCCCGCAGGTGAGGACCCAGACCACGGTGCATGGGCATGCCCATGAATTCATCCACCCGATCCCCGGTGTAGTTGCGAATGGCGTACTCCAGGGTGCGGGGTGATAGCAGCTGGACTTCGCCCAGCCGGCCGCCTTGGAGCATCATCTGATAAAGGGCCACCATGCCACGTGCAGTGCCATAGGCACCGGCACCGGGGGCCCCGGCCAATTGCCAGTTTCGATCGGTGTTTTCAGAACGCATGACCAAGGCACCGTCCGGACCCGGTTCGTAAAGGTATGACATGCGCGGCAGTTGGCTTTCGGGGAGACCCACAAAGAGTTCTTCGTGCAAGCCCAGGGGTTGCAGCACTTCGTCATGCACCACCGCCCGGAAATCGCGACCGGTGACTGCCTCAATCACCATGGCCAGCGTCCAGTGCGCTGTCTGGCCGTGGTAGCTGATCTTGCTGCCGGCAGGCCATTCGGGTACGAAGTCACAAACAGCCCGGCGCACGGCCTGGTGGTCATTGATCAGGTCGGCAGGAACCTCGAGCCCCGGATAGCCGGCCTGGTGGGTGATGACTTGCAACAGGGTGATGTCTTGTTTGCCGTGTGCGGCAAACTCGGGCAGGTGATCGGCCACCCGGTCGGTGAAGCGCAACTGGCCGCGCTCGTGCAAAATCCACAGCAACACCGCCGTGATCACTTTGGTGTTGGAATAGAGCAGCCAGAGGGTATCGGGGCGTGTCGCGACCGGGGTATCGTCAGGGGCCGAACCGGCGCCGATTCGGGCCTGACCAAAGCTCATGTCAAGCACCAATTCACCGCGATACGCCATGGCGATTTGGGCGCCCGGATAGCGACGCTCCGCGATGTGTTGTTCGATCAGGTCATACAGGCGTTGCAGGGCATCGACGCGCACGGGGGCATCGGTGATGTCGCCAACTGGCAGGGGTCTGCTCATCTCAACCTCCGACTTTCATCATGATTTTGCCGATGTGCTGCGAAGACTCCATCAGGGCATGGGCTTGGGCGGCCTCGGTGAAGTCAAAGACCTTGTAAATGTAGGGTTTGACTTGGCCGCTGGCCAGCAAAGGCCAGACTTGTTGCAACAACGAAGCCGCGATGGCAGCTTTGTCAGCAGCAGTCCGGGGGCGCAGGGTGGAACCGGTATAAGTGAGTCGTTTGGTCATCAGGCTGACCCAGTCGACCTCGGCCTTGGACGGCTGTAAGAAGGCAATCTGAACCAAGCGACCATCCATGCCCAGCATGCGCAGATTGCGCTGGATGTAGGGACCGCCGACCATGTCGAGGATGAGATTCAGCCCCTGCTTGGCGGTGATCTCCTGCACCACTTCGACGAAATCCTGGGTTTTGTAATTGATGGCATGGTCCGCGCCCGCACTGCGACAAGCCTGAGCCTTGTCATCGCTTCCCACGGTACAAAACACCTCGGCGCCCCAGGCATGAGCCAACTGAATGGCTGTCAAGCCGATGCCTGAAGAGCCGCCGTGCACCAAAAAGCGCTCGCCCTTTTGCAGCCGTCCACGCTCGAACACATTGGTCCAGACGGTGAAAAAGTTCTCTGGCAAAGCCGCCGCCTGAAGCATGTCAAAGCCCTGCGGGATGGGCAGCGCCTGACCCTCCGGGACGCAGCAATATTCTGCATAGCCCCCCCCGTTGGCCAGGGCACACAAGCGATCACCCAATTTCCAGCGGCTGACGCCCGCGCCCAGGGCGACCACTTCGCCCGAAATTTCCAAGCCCATGATGGGCGAGGCACCGGGCGGCGGCGGGTAGCGCCCGCTGCGTTGGCTGCAATCGGGTCGGTTCACGCCCGCATAGGCCACTTTCACCAAAACCTCACCGGGGGCTGGGGTGGGTACTGCGCAAGTCTGGATGTTGATCACCTCCGGGCCCCCCCCGGCACCGTGATCGGCGAATTTCATCTGATTGGGCAAACTCATGTGACTCCCTCAAGAATTCAAATACGGGAGAATATACGATGCTTTGTCCGGGCGGGTATGCCCGGTCGGGACAACCGAGCCCCAACCCCATTTTGGAAAGAACACCCATGAGCTTCAACCCGAACACCCACCCCTGGGGGTCATGGTCCCTGAATCAGGGCAGCACCCAAGTTTCGCGCGAATGGACCTTCGAATCATTCGGGCAGGCCATGAGCTTCATTCAGCAGGTCGCCGATTTGGCCCATGCTCAGGACCATCACCCTGAAATCGTCAATGTCTACAACCGCGTGCGCCTGACCCTGAGCACCCACGACAGCGGTGGCCTGACCGAGCGCGATGCCCGCCTGGCCAGCGCCATAGACGCCCTGCCCCCTTTGTACACGCCCTACACCGCGACCTCACCGGCCGAGCAAGCCCGTTGCTTCGTGCCCTACCCCCAGGTGCGGGTCACGCACCGGGGCAGCGGGCCGCTGGCGGGTCTGACGTTTGCTGCCAAAGACCTGTTTGACGTGGCCGGCTACCCCACCGGAGGTGGTCAACCGATCGTTTTGGCACGCTCGGGCATCAAGACACGTCACGCGGCGACCGTCCAAAAACTGCTCGATGCCGGCGCCCGGTTTGTCGGCAAAACCGTCACCGATGAGCTGGCCTTCTCCATGAACGGCCAAAACGCCCACTTTGGCAGCCCCATCAACGGCGCCGCCCCGGACCGCATCACCGGCGGTTCCTCCTCGGGATCGGCCTCGGCCGTGTCCCATGGGCTGTGTGACTTTGCCCTGGGCACCGATACCGGTGGTTCGGTGCGCGCTCCCGCCAACCATTGCGGTTTGTATGGCTTGCGACCCAGCCATGGCCGTGTGAGCCTTGAGGGGGCACTCGATCTCGCCCCCTCCTTTGACACCTGCGGCTGGTTCAGCCGTGACGTGACCACCTACGCGCGTGTGGCTGATGTCTTGCTGGGCGCCGATGCACAGCCCCTGCCAGCCCGTGTCCGCCTGATCCGACCGAACGAGATCTGGGGACTGCTGGCCCCGGAGGTCAATGCGGCATTGCAAACTGCGGTGGATCGCATCTGCCAAAAATTCGGTCCCGCCGAGCCGCTCGATGGTTTCTTTGGCGATTTCGATCAGCTGTATTGGGCTTTCAGGTACATCCAGGGCCGAGAAGCCTGGGGCACCGATGGCGACTTGATCACCCGTTACACCCCCCCCTTGGGTGCCGGGGTTAAAGAGCGCTTTGAGTGGTCGCGCGCCGTCACTGACGCTCAGGTCACTCCCTCCTGGAAGACACGCGAGCAACTCACGCAACGCCTGAGCGATCTGTTGGGCGATGACGGGGTCATGCTGATGCCCACCATGCCCGATGTGGCTCCGCTGATCAGCCAACCCGAATCCGAGTTGGAAAACTACCGCAACAACGCCATTCGCATGCTGTGCATTTCGGGGCTGACCGGTTTGCCTCAAATCAGCTTGCCCATGGCCAGCCGTTTGGGGGCTCCCCTGGGGATTTCACTGTTGGCGCCGGCCGGGCGCGATCGCAGTCTGGTGGCCATGGCCGAGGCCTTGGCCTGATTCCGGGTGCCCCGTTTCAATGCGACTGCGCGGGCACTGGTCATTTGATAGAATATACGGATGACTAGAGACGGTAAAACCCAGATCAGCAGTGACGGCTTGCGTTACAAATCCCGCACCGGCGGTTCACCTTTTGGCGAGCGCGGTCAAACCGGGGCCACCATGAGTTGCTTCAAGTGCGGCGTTCACAAGCCCCGCGCCTATGGCTCTTACAAGCGACTGGCTGGCAGCCTCATGTTTGCCTGCTACGACTGCTACCCTCCCAAAGACAAAGACGCCAAGGCAGGCGACAAAGCCGAAGCCAAAACGTCCTGATTTTTTTGCTTGGTGCGAACTCGTTTTTACTGAGCAATTGATCAGCAGATGCGCATGTGACTCGCATTTTTTCTGTTCAGGGTTTAACATGCTACTCGCGCACGCCCCGGCCGGGCTGTGCGCGAGTAGCAACCCTAGACAAGGAGACGGGACATGGCCAGCTGGAAAGACATCCGCGTACTGAGCAAGAAAGACATGGGCAAGCGCATCGCGCGTTTTGCTGACCTCAAAGGATCCGACGGCGGCCTGCCCGACAGCCCCTTGCCCGAGTGCAAGCGCACCCTGTACGCAGTGATCGGTTTCGCGCCACCCAAAAAAGGCAACAAAGCCACCACTTCACCCGTGGGTGACAACGCTGCCATGATGCCCGCCATCCCCATTGCCGAAGGATTCAACCTGGGCTATGCCAAGGCCAAACCGGGTTGCGGCCCTTTGATGCACAACCATGACACCAACGAGACCTTCATCCCGATGACGGGCATTTGGCGTTGCGAGTGGAATGAGGGCAAGAAAATGCTCTACGCCGATCTGAAACCCTACGATGTGATTTCATTTCCGCCCGGCGTGGCGCGACGCTTCATGAACGTCACCCCTGGCGAACCCAACAAAGAGCACCTTCTCATGTTCGTCATTGGTGGCAACCAGCCGCGTGCCGAATTCACCCCCTTGGCCATGCAGCGTTGCCGCGAATTTGCAGAGCAGCGAGCCCAGTCCGGTCAGGGTGCGGCCGTCAAACCTGTGGCCAGGAAGGCGAGCCCCAAGTCTGCCGCCCGAAAAACAACTGCCCGGCAAGCTGCGCCCAAAGCGCGAACCACTGCAGCGAAAAAAACCGCAGTGAAAAAGGCCGTGGCCACGAAGTCCAGCGCCCGAAAAACCGCACGTTGAACGCCCCCTGAAGTCAGCCGCGCACCTCGTAAACACCCAGTTTGCGGTGCAGCGGCGACTCATCGGCCATGAACACAAAGCAGGGCCGATCAGTTTGGGGGTTGCGCAGGGTGACCGCCTCGTATCCAGGTGCACAGGCGGTATCGGCTTCAGACAGCTCGTGCCCAACACCGGCACACGCCCAATGCATCTGACCTTCGATCACATGAAACACCTGTGCAGGCGATCTGACCGGCAGTTGCAACGACTGACCGGGTCGGAGCATCAGCGCATAAAAACCCAGTACGTTTTGCGCATCTTCTCCGGTCAGCGGGTTGATGTAGGTGATTTGCACATGTTCAAGCTCCGGGTCAGCACTGGCCATGGCGATCAATGCCGCCCTGGCTTGCTCCCAGGGGTAACGCAACATGGGATATGCCTGTCCTGAGCGCTGAAAGAACGGTGTGGGCAACATGCCGCCTTGGGCATAGCGGCGCTCGTCTTGACTGGATCTGACCTCCTGGCGCGAACCGTTGACGTGATAGGACACTTCGGCGTAGAACATCAGGGGCAGGTCAAGCACATCGAGCCAAATCACCGGTTCGCTGCCATCGTGACCATGCTCGTGCCACAAGCCAGTCGGGGTCAGGATCAGATCACCGCGTTGCATGGGACACTTCTCGCCGTCGACCGTGGTGTAAGCTCCGTCGCCCTCCACCACCATCCGAACCGCATTGGGAGTGTGTCGGTGCGCTGGTGCCCACTCGCCGGGCAGTAACAACTGCATGCCCAAGTAGATGGCTGGACTGGCCTGCATTTTGTCCAGCCCATGACCGGGGTTGGCCAGCACCAGCACGCGTCTCTCGGCTTTTTCAATGGGGGTCAACCGCCCCGCCTGCAACAACAAGGGGCGGATCTGCTCGTAAGACCACATGGTGGGCTGCGTCTGACGCGTGGGGATGCGAGGCGGCAAGACCCCGCGCAAACTGGGCCACAAAGGAACCAGGTTGTGCGCTCGCATGTCCTGGACGTAGTCCGCGGGCAAATCCTCCAGTCGACCGAGTTCTTCCATGGCAAACCCCTGCTCAGGTCTTGGCCGCGCTCAGATGGGTCCTGAATCGTTGCACCAGGCTGTCGCTGGCCTTGATCAGCAAGCCCTGGTCTGACCCGATGCCGACCATGGTGTAACCCCATTCGATGTAGCGGTGGGCATCTTCTTCCACCACAGCCAAAATGCCGGGGGCTTTGCCTTGGTCCAGAATATCCTGCAGCACCTGCCGGATCACTTGCTGGACCGCAGGGTGATTGGAGTGGCCCATGTGGCCCAGGCAAGCCGCCAAGTCGTTGGGGCCGACAAAAATGCCATCCACGCCATCCACAGCAGCAATCGCACGGGCATGTTCCACTCCGGGCAGGGACTCGACTTGCAACATCAGGCAAATGTCTTCGTGGGCGTGCTGGGCGTAACCCTGCACCCTCCCCCAGCGATTGCCCCGGTGCTGACCGGAAACGCCCCTCACCCCACCCTGGGCGGGGTACCGGGAGGCGGCCACGATCTCTTGCGCCTGTTGGGCGCTTTCGACGTTGGCAAACACAAAACCGCGCACACCCATGTCAAGGTAGAGCTTGAGCAGATCTTTGTCAAAACGATACAGGCGGACCATGGGTTCGGCCTGGTAAGGGGCGATGGCCTGCAACTGACTCAGCACGCTGCGCAAATCGTTGGGCGAATGCTCCATGTCAAGCAAAATCCAGTCATAGCCAGAACCGGCGACGATCTCGGCGCTGTAATTGCTGGACAAGGAACTCCACAAGCCAATTTGCACCTTGCCTTGTGCCAATGCCTGCTTGAATTGATTGGGTCTGGGTGTCATGTCGAGTCTCCATGCTAAAAGGTCATTCTAGGACCTGTGTCTGCTCGCCCGCCTTCGGGCCGGATGGAATGGGCCAATTCGCAAACTGACCATTAAAATTGACAATATAGTGTCAATTTAGATTGACAATGAGGACAAAGTCTCCTAGAGTGCCCCTAAATCCCATGGACCACCGCACCCGATTCACCGCCACACTGCGCGAAGCCCTCAAGGGCTTTGTGGAAGCGGAGCGCTATCAGGCGCATTTTCCGGCCTCGCGCATCTATCCGGCTTTCGATCCGGCCCAAATAGAAACCATGGCGATGGAGTCGTTTGAAATGGATCCCGCGCGTTTTTTGCGTCACACCGAGCAAATGTTGCGCCATTGCATCGATGCCGAACAGTTTTTGGTCGAGGCCATCACCGGAGCGGCGGTGGTTTTGGGCGACTGGTGGGCCTGCGACCGCTTGAACTACCGTTCGGTCGAGTTGGGCTCTGAGCGCTTGATGGAGTTGGTCTATGACATCGCCGATGAGCGTTTGCGCCTGGGTCATGGGCCAAGCAAACCGCACAAAATCGTGCTGTCGACACCAGCCGGTAGCCGCCATGCATTGGGTTTGGCCGTCACCGGGGAAATCTTCCATTGGCATGGGTGGAATGTGCTGGCCGGTCCGACGGTGGATTACGACCATTTGCCCGAATTGCTGCAGACCGAATGGGTCGACGTGCTCGGCTTGTCGGTGGCCGACGATCGGGACATTCGGGGTATTCAGCAGACCATATCCAATTGCCGCCTGCAAAGTCGCAACCACGCACTGAGGGTCATGGTCGGCGGACCGCAAGCTTTTCTGCGACCGCACCTTGCCGCCGAAACAGGGGCCGACGGGGCGACGACCCATGCCGGGCAGGCCCAGGCCACCGCACTGGCCTGGGTGCGCCAGTTACAGCGCTGATAACGTCTACTTGTTGCTGGCAGCGCCGCCGGCAGGCGCATCTGGAGCAGCCTCTTCTTCCAAAGGCTTGGGTTGAACGCGCGAGAGTTTGCGCACCAACCAGGGTCTGTTTTCAAGGTATTCGCGCTCGCGCTGCTCAGCGGCTTTGATCTTGCGCTGGCGCTCTTCCTCGGCCTGCCTCTGGCGCTCTTGCTCTTGCAATTGCTCGCGCTTTTTCTGTTCCGCCAGCGCCAGCTTGAACGCCTCGACGCGAGCGGCCTCTTCGGCCTCTGCCTTGGCCCTGGCCGCTTGCTCGGCGCGTTGGCGCGCGGCAATGGTCGCGCGGCTCTCAGCGTGAGCGGCGCGCACCGATTCACCCTGCAAAATGCGGGCGATGGCTTGTCGATCGTCCAGCCGAGTGGCTCCCGCCAGGGCGCTGGTGTAATACCCATCACAGCGGGTGGCACGCCCGTTCAAAGTGCAAGCATGGCCGATGCGGGGTTGTGGGCCCCAGGGTGTTTTCAGCGCAAGCAGGGACTCGCATGATTGTCTGGCACGCTCCACGGCCCGATCATGCGGGCTGCCCACCGGGTCCTGACGATCAAAGGCGCTGGTGGCGACTTCCAGCAAGCGCAAGGCCTCTTGCATGCATGCGGCCATGGGGGGTGACATGGCCTGCCACTGCTTCTGCCAGTCCGCCACGATGTCGGCATGGTTCGCTCCAATCCTGAACCGGGTGCTGCCCATGGTGGGACAAGCATTGATCAGTTCGCCCTGCTCGGTGCGATGAAAAACACCCCGCCAACTCACCGTCAACTCACCCGCATGGACCGGTGTCAAAACCAGCCAGGCGATGAAATCAGGCGCCCGCACGCGTTGCTGAAACGGGGGGTCGCCCTGAACCTGGATCTCGACATTGCACAAGGTCTCGTGATTTCGCACATCGATGCCCACCGGAACCCGGTTGGCTTGGCCCGGCAAAAGACGATACTGCCCCGCCCATGCGAGGGTCAGGACAGACCAACCGAGAAAAACCCCCAGGGCACTGAGCCACAGGCGCGACATAAACACTCCCAACGAGAACTCTAATGGGTATCGGACGCGCGCTCTGAAAGTTGAGCCTCAGGCCGGCAAAAGGAAGTCGCGGCTGATGCGCCCTCCGAGCAGATTGACCTGATCGAGGAAACGGGTCAAAAAAGCATGCAGGCCACTGTCCAGGATATCCTGGATGGAACCGTATTTGAGTTCGGCTCGCAATTTACCCGCCAATTTCTCCGTGGCGGCCGATTCGGCATTGGACACGGCATCGAGGTTGGAAACGACTTCGTTCATGCTGGCCAGCAAAGATCTGGGCATATCGGGTCGCAAAACCAACAATTCGGCCACTCTTTCGGGCCGAATCACATCGCGATAAACCCGGCGGTAGATTTCAAAGGCAGAGACGCTGCGCAAGATCGCGCTCCAGTGGTAGAAGTCATACTCCTGGTCGCGTTCGTTGGCCGCACCCATGAAGTCGCTTTCGACCGCGTGAAATTTGACATCAAGCAGCCGGGCGGTGTTATCGGCGCGCTCAAGGAAGGTACCCAAACGCATGAAATGCAGGGATTCGTCCATGAGCATCGTGCCCACGGTGACACCACGCGAGAGGTGAGAGCGGTATTTGACCCACTCAAAAAAACGAGTGGGGTCCGACTTGTGATCATCTTGTCGCAATCTTTGCTGCAATTCAAGCCAGGTCTGGTTGTGGGTTTCCCAGACCTCGGTGGTCAGGGTTCCGCGCACGGCACGGGCATTTTCGCGCGCAGCGTGCAAGCATGAAACGATGGATGAGGGATTGTCAGCATCGCTGACCATGAATTCGAGCACTTTTTCGGCAACGATCTCGCCATACAAAGCCTGGTAAGAGGTCTGCAACTCGCTGATGGACAGCAAGCCACGCCAACCCATTTGGTTGACGGCAGCAGATTGGGGCAACAGGCCAGTCTGGACGTTGACATCGAGCATGCGGGCGGTGTTTTCGGCGCGCTCGGTGTAGCGAGACATCCAAAACAGGTGATCAGCGGTTCTTGAAAGCATGCTCAGTCCTCCAGCACCCAGGTGTCTTTGGTCCCGCCGCCCTGGGATGAATTGACCACCAATGAGCCCTCTTTCAGGGCAACACGCGTCAGACCGCCCGGCACCATCTGAACCGTCTTGCCGCTCAGCACAAAGGGACGCAAATCGATGTGGCGGGGCGCGATGCCCTCTTCGACATAGGTCGGGCAGGTCGACAAGGACAGCGTGGGCTGGGCAATGTAGCGGGACGGATCGGCAAGCAAAGCGGAGCGAAATGCCTCGATCTCGGCTTGTGAAGCCGCAGGGCCGACCAACATGCCATAGCCACCCGCCCCATGAACTTCCTTGACCACCAACTCGGACAAGTGATCCAGCGTGTATTGCAAATCTTGCGGATCACGGCAAATGCGCGTCGGCACGTTGGAGAGCAAGGCGGACTCACCCAAATAAAATTCGATCATGCGCGGCACATAAGGGTAGATCGACTTGTCGTCCGCAATGCCGGTGCCGATCGCGTTGCAGATGTTGACATGTCCGGCCCGGTAGGCTTGCAACAAACCGGCGCAGCCCAGGGTCGAGTGCGGCCGAAAGACCAGCGGATCGAGGTAGTCATCGTCAACCCGCCGATAAATGACATCAACCCTTTTGGGGCCCTGGGTGGTTCGCATGTACACGAAATCATCGCGCACAAACAAATCCTGCCCTTCGACCAACTCGACCCCCATTTGCTGCGCCAAAAATGCGTGCTCAAAATAAGCGCTGTTGTACATGCCGGGTGTCAATACGACCACGGTAGGGTCGTCGGTGGTGGGCGGTGCGCTGGCGCGCAAGGTTTCGAGCAACAAATCGGGGTAATGAGCCACCGGCGAAACCGAATGCAGACTGAACAAATCGGGGAACAGCCGCATCATCATCTTGCGGTCTTCCAGCATGTAACTCACGCCGCTGGGCACCCGCAGGTTGTCCTCCAGGACGTAATAACGGGCTTGGCCGTTCTCATCAGGAGCACGCACGATGTCGATGCCGCTGATGTGCGAGTACACATCACCAGGCACGGACCAGCCCTGCATTTGAGGCCGGAATTGGGCATTGCCCAAGACCATCTCGCTGGGAATGATGCCCGCTTTGAGGATCTCTCGGTCGTGATAGATGTCGTGGATGAAGTGATTCAGGGCTGTGACCCGCTGGATCAGTCCCCTTTGCATTTCGCGCCATTCGTGCGCGGGGATGATGCGCGGGATCAGGTCAAAGGGGATGAGCCGTTCGGTGCCGTCCCCCCCTGTGTCCTTGTCACCATAAACGGCGAAGGTGATGCCCACGCGACGGAACACCATCTCGGCCTCTTGTTGCCGCTCCACCATGCTTCGATGGGATTGCCGCCGCAACCAGGCGTGATAGGACCTGTAATGGGGCCGAATCTGGTCCTCGTAAAGACCGCCCGGCGCTTCATGCATCTCATCGAGCCGTTTCATGTGAATTTCTCCCGTGATTGGCATTGCAAATCCAATGCCAACATCCACCCCCAATGATGGCACCAAAGTTGTGAATCGGCACCCGATGGGTGCGCCATTTTGCTGAGCCAGCTCAAATTGCCCCACTTTGGCACGACACCGGGGCGGGATGCCCCGATCCAGCGCAGTGTCCCCGATTGCCGCACAATACGACCCAGTTCAACTGCAGGGCTGACATGGACGCTCAACAACCCCCATCCGGTTTCAAAAAAGGTCTGACCCAGTATGGGGACAGTGGTTTTTCGTTGTTTTTGCGCAAAGCCTTCATCAAGGGAGCCGGCTACACCGATGATGCGCTGGATCGCCCTGTGATCGGCATCGCCAGCACCGGTAGCGCTTACAACCCCTGCCACGGCAATATGCCGCAATTGCTCGAAGCTGTACAGCGCGGCATCCAGTTGGCGGGCGGGCTGCCCATGCCGTTTCCCACCATTTCGTTGCATGAAAGCTTTGCCGCGCCCACCAGCATGTTCTTGCGCAACCTGATGTCCATGGACACCGAAGAAATGCTGCGTGCCCAGCCCATGGATGCGGTGGTGCTGATCGGGGGTTGCGACAAGACCGTGCCGGCCCAACTCATGGGCGCGGCATCGGCGGGCTTGCCAGCCATCCAACTGATCACCGGTTCGATGCTGACCGGCTCGCACCGCAGCCAACGGGTCGGTGCCTGCACCGACTGCCGTCGCTATTGGGCCATGTACCGCTCGGAGTCCATCGACGAGGCCGAGATCAACGAGGTCAACAACCAGTTGGTGCCGAGCGTGGGCACTTGCAGTGTGATGGGCACGGCCAGTACCATGGCCTGTCTGGCCGAAGCCATGGGCTTGACGGTTCCCGGTGGCGCGTCCCCGCCAGCCGTGACGGCCGACCGGATGCGGGTGGCCGAAGAAACCGGCAAACAGGCGGTGCGCCTGGCTCGCGAGCGGTTGTCCATCACAACAATCCTGGACGAACGCGCCCTGGAAAACGGCATGCGGGTGCTGCTGGCCATCGGCGGTTCAACCAATGCCATCGTTCACCTGGCGGCCATCGCAGGACGGCTGGGCTTTGAGTTGGACTTGCAAGCCCTGGACCGCATGGGACGCGAGACACCGGTGTTGCTCGACCTGAAACCCTCGGGCGACCATTACATGGAGGATTTTCACGCGGCTGGCGGCATGGCGACGCTGTTGCGCGAACTCAAACCCTTGCTGCACCTCGATGCCCTGACTGTGACGGGACGCACCCTGGGTGAAGAAATCGAGCGCGCCGGCCCCGGCTTCGCGCAGGACGTGGTGCGCCCCTTTGACCGGCCCATCTACCCGCAAGGCGGTCTGGCGGTGCTTCAAGGCAATTTGGCGCCCGGCGGAGCGATCATCAAGGCCTCGGCAGCCGACCCCAGACTGATGGAACACGAGGGACGAGCGGTGGTGTTTGAGAACCTGCAAGACCTGGCCGAGCGGATCGACCGGGATGACCTGGATGTGACGGCAGACGACATCCTGGTACTTAAAAACATCGGCCCCAAAGGCGCACCGGGCATGCCCGAGGCTGGCTACATGCCGATCCCGCGCAAACTGGCGCGCGCCGGGGTCAAGGACATCGTGCGCATCTCAGACGGACGCATGAGCGGTACTGCATTTGGCACCATCGTGCTGCATGTGACACCCGAATCGGCCCTGGGCGGCCCGCTGGCGTGGGTGCAAAACGGGGACCGAATTCGGATCTCTGTCTCGCAGCGTCAACTTGAATGGCTGGTGAGCCCGCAAGAATTGGCTCGCCGCCAATCCAGTCAGCCGGTCCGCCCACCCCATGCAGAGCGCGGTTACCGCAAGTTGTACCTGCAATCGGTCTTGCAAGCCGATCAGGGTGCGGACTTTGACTTTTTGCGTCACCCGGGGCCTCATACCCCGGTACCGAGAAAAAGCTAAGACCACAGCCGCTGGCAGGCATCAGCCTGAAACCGGGCCTAGCGTGGCGCTGACCAGTGGGGCGCGCGCTTGTCAATGAAGGCCTGAAAACCCTCTTGGGCAGCATCGTCCATCATGTTGCAGGCCATGGTCTGACCGGCCAGTTGGTAGGCGGCCGCCATGCCCAGCTCGAGTTGCTGATAGAACAGTGCTTTGCCCATGCGCACCGACACCGGTGGTTTGGCCGCGATTTTGGCGCAAAGGTCCAACACGGCCGTCTCCAAACGGTCGGCGGGCACAACCTGGTTGATCAACCCCTGACGCTCGGCTTCGGCGGCGCTGATGAAGTCGCCCGTCAGCAACATCTCCATCGCCTTCTTGCGCCCCACATTGCGCGACAGCCCCACACCGGGGGTGGCACAAAACAGGCCATAGTTGATGCCCGAGACCGCAAAGCGGGCGTTGTCGCTGGCCACAGCCAAATCGCACATCGAGACCAGTTGACACCCGGCAGCGGTGGCGATGCCCTGAATCTGGGCAATCACGGGTTGGGGCAATTTCTGCAAGGCCAGCATGAGTTGAGTGCATTGGGCAAACAAATCGGTGTAGAAGGCATGCTCTGGGCGCGTACGCATTTCTCGCAAGTCATGACCGGCACTGAATGCCTTGCCTTGGGCAGCCAGGACCAGCACCCGACAATCCGGATCGGCTGCCACGCCGGCCAATTGCTCGAGCAGTTCGGCCATCATGGCCGATGACAAGGCATTGAGGGCCTCGGGATGGGCCAAGGTCAGGCGTGTCACGCCCGGGGCCACCACCTCGGTGAGGGTCTGAACTTGGGGATTCATGCGCAAGCCTCCGTTTGCCAGGTTGTGTCCATTTTACAATTCGATCCATGCGTCATTCCCCTGCTTTGGTTTGGCTGGGTCCCGACGACCCCTTTCCCGATCCGGTCCGAGCCTGGTCGACCCATACCCCGGCACCGGGTTTGTTGGCGGCGGGAGGCGACCTGAGCCCCCAACGGCTGTTACAAGCTTATGCCCAGGGCATTTTTCCGTGGTACTCGGAGGGTGAGCCCATCTTGTGGTGGAGCACGGATCCCAGAATGGTGCTGCGACCCACTGAATTTCAGTGGCATCACGACATCCGCAAGAAAGCACGCCGTTGGCGACGCGAGGGACGTTTGCAGATTCGTTTCGATCATCCCCTCTCCGACGTCATGACCCGGTGCGCTCAAGCGCAACGCCCGGGGCAGTCAGGCTCGTGGATCCATGCCGACATGGTCACCGCCTACGCGCAACTCGAATCCCGGGGACACGCTCACACCGTGACCGCCTGGCTCGATGGTCAAATGATGGGCGGGCTCTATCTGCTGGTGATCGGCCGAATGGTGTTTGGAGAGTCGATGTTCACCCGCATCAGCGGGGGCTCCAAACTGGCGTTGGCGGCTCTGGTGGCCTGGGCCCGTGCGCACCAGCTCCCCTTGATCGACTGTCAACAGCAGACCCGACATTTGCAAAGCATGGGCGGACAAGCGATCGAGCGAGCCAGCTTTTTGACGCAAGTCAGCAGTTTGGTCAAAATGTCACCTGCTTCATGGCATTTCGACCCTGATTTTTGGACCTTCATCGACCCGGCACACGCGTGACACACCTCCAAGACCTACCTTTGCAGTCGTTGCAGTTTTACGCCACTGCCCCCTACCCTTGCAGCTATCTGGCTGATCGGCAGGCACGCTCGCAGGTGGCCACGCCCAGCCATCTGATCCAGAATGAAACTTATTCCGAATTGGTCGCCATGGGTTTCAGACGCAGCGGTATGTTCACCTATCGGCCCTATTGCGACGGCTGCCGGGCTTGTGTCCCATTGAGGGTGAACGTACAGGACTTTGTACCCAAACGCAGCCAAAGGCGCAGCCAGGCCCAACACCAGGATCTGGTGGCCAGGGTCATGCGACTGGGTTATGTCCCCGAACATTACCAACTTTATTTGCGTTATCAGAACGGTCGACATGCCGGCGGCGGGATGGATCACGACAGCATCGATCAGTACACCCAGTTTTTGTTGCAAAGCAGGGTCAACTCACGCTTGGTCGAATTCCGGACCCCCACAGCGGATGGCAGTCCCGGGACCCTCAAAATGGTCTGCATCCTGGATGTGCTCAACGATGGGTTGTCAGCGGTCTACACCTTTTACGAACCCGAGCCGGGGGTCAGCTACGGGACCTATGGTGTGTTGTGGCAAATTGAGCAAGCCCGAAGCCTGAATCTGCCTTGGCTGTATTTGGGGTATTGGATCGGCAGCAGCCCCAAAATGAACTATAAAAGCCGGTTTCAGCCCCATCAGTTGTTGATCGAGGGGCGTTGGCAAGACGCTGTCAGCCAGACACAACCGGTGCAAGATAAGATGTCATCATGCGAGACAAAGTAGCACCCACCTCTGCAACGCCCGCCATCCAGGTGATCGAGCGCATGTTTGGACTGATCGATGTGCTGGCCTCCCGTGAAGATGCAGTCAGCCTCAAGGAAATCAGCGAAAGAACCGGCCTGCACCCCTCAACGGCGCATCGCATTCTGAATGATCTGGCGCTGGGGCGTTTTGTGGATCGCCCGGAAGCGGGCAGCTATCGTTTGGGCATGCGCTTGCTCGAACTGGGCAATCTGGTCAAAGCCCGCCTGAGTGTGCGGGATGCAGCCCTGATCCCGATGCGGGAACTGCACCGACAGATCCAGCAACCGGTCAACCTGAGCGTGCGCCAAGGCGATGAGATCGTCTACATCGAACGCGCTTTCAGCGAGCGCTCGGGCATGCAAGTGGTGCGCGCCATCGGCGGGCGTGCCCCTTTGCACCTGACCTCGGTCGGCAAATTGTTTTTGGCCAACGAAGAACCGGCCCGCTTGCGCGCTTATGCCACCCGCACCGGCCTGGCGGGCAACACCCGCAACAGCCTGACCCAATTGCCCATGCTCGAGCGTGAACTGAGTCGCGTGCGCCAGTACCACAGTGCCCGCGACAATGAAGAGCTTGAATTGGGGGTGCGTTGCATGGCCGCAGGCATTTATGACGATCAAAAACGCCTGGTCGCGGGCTTGTCGATTTCAGCGCCTGCAGACCGACTCGATGAGGCCTGGCTCACCCGGCTGCAAGCCACCGCCATGGAGATTTCGAAATCGCTGGGGTACGTGGGCGCTGAACGCTGAGGGAGTGCGCCTCAGGTGCGCGGGCCAGCCGCCGTGAACTGACCCGTGGCATGGTGAGACTCGATCCAGCGTCGAACACGCTCGGCATCGGCCACACGGCTGAGCTTGCCAGCCGAGTCAAGGAAGACCATGATCAGCTTGCGACCGGCCACGCGAGCCTGCATCACCAGACACTGTCCGGCTTCTGAGATGTAACCGGTTTTTTGCAAGCCAATGTCCCAATGCGGATTGCTGATCAAGCGATTGGTCGAACGATACTGCAAAGTCTGGCGCCCAACCTCGACCACATGCCCGGTAGAAGTCGAGAAATCACGCAGCAAGTTGTCGTGATAGGCCGCCGACACCATCGCGGCCAGATCACGCGCACTGGATTGGTTTTTGCTGGACAGCCCGGTGGGCTCGACAAATCGGGTGTCCCTCATGCCCAATTGCACAGCCTTGGCATTCATGAGGTTGACGAAATGCGCCATGCCGCCGGGGTAGGTGCGACCCAATGCATGGGCGGCACGGTTTTCACTGGACATCAGAGCCAAATGCAGCATTTCGCCACGGCTCAGGGTGGTCCCCACACGCAAACGGGAAGAACTGCCCTTTTCGGTGTCCACATCGTCCTGGGTGATGGTGATGGGCTCATCGAGATCCAGCTTGGCCTCGCTGACGATCAGTCCGGTCATGAGCTTGGTGATGGAGGCGATGGGCAACACGGCATGATCGTTTTTGCTCAGCAACACTTCGTGAGTATCTTGATCGATGACGTAAGCGACGCTGGACTTGAGCGAGAGTTCATCACTGACCCGATGCAAACCGGCCAACTGTCCAAAAGAAGGACGCGGTGCCACTTCGGCGGCGACTTGGCGCGCTTTGATGGGTTGTTTGAGGGCCTTGGCGGCCATTTTGCGCACAGGTTGTGCGGGTTTTTTGGCTTTGGAGGTGGCTTTGGTGGGCGACTTGCCCTTTTGAGCGTCCGATTGGGCGTGCCCGGGCGTCGCCAGGGACAAGGCCAAAACACAGGCGGAGCAAAGGGTAATAAAGCGTTTCAAGGCAAGGTTCCAGTCTGATTTGGCGGCAGTATATCAAGACCAGAAATATCACGCAAGAACAAAGACTTGCGTGATATTCTTAAGAGAGCTGCCGGACTCAGCCCTGAGCCGCCAACCGTTCAGCCTTGCTTTGCAGCTTGTTCAAGGCGCTCAGGTAGGCCTTGGCCGAGGCCACGATGATGTCCGGATCGGCCCCCACTCCGTTGACCACCCGCCCGCTGTTTTGCAGGCGCACGGTGACTTCGCCCTGACTCTCGGTGGACCCGCTGATGGCATTGACCGAATACAGCACCATTTCGGCACCGCTTTGGACGTGGCTCTCGATCGCCTTGAGCGAAGCATCCACCGGTCCATTCCCATCCGAACTGCTCTTGACCTCTCTGCCCTCGACAGTGAAGACGATGGTGGCCTTGGGCTTTTCACCGGTCTCACTGGACTGGCTGAGCGAGATGAAACCGTACTGCTCTTTTTCGTGGGTCACGCTCTCGTCGCTGACCAGCGCCAGGATGTCTTCGTCAAAGATTTCGCTCTTGCGATCGGCCAATTCTTTGAACTTGGCAAATGCGGTGTTGATGTCGGCCTCGGATTCCAGTTCGACCCCCAGGTCGATCAGGCGCTGCTTGAAGGCATTGCGTCCGCTGAGCTTGCCCAACACGATCTTGTTGGCGCTCCAACCCACGTCTTCGGCCCGCATGATTTCGTAGGTGTCGCGGGCTTTGAGCACGCCATCCTGGTGGATGCCAGACGCGTGGGCAAACGCATTGGCCCCGACCACCGCCTTGTTGGGCTGGACGACAAATCCGGTGGTCTGGCTGACCATGCGGCTGGCGGCCACGATGTGCTGGGTCTCGATACCGACCTCCAGACCGAAGTAATCGCGCCGGGTCTTGATGGCCATGACCACCTCTTCGAGCGAGCAATTGCCGGCGCGCTCTCCCAGGCCGTTGATCGTGCACTCGATCTGGCGCGCGCCCCCGATCTTGACCCCGGCCAGCGAATTGGCCACCGCCATGCCCAGGTCGTTGTGGCAATGCACCGACCAGATCGCCTTGTCGCTGTTGGGCACCATCTCGCGCAGCTTGCGAATGTATTCGCCATACAGCTCGGGAATGGCGTAGCCCACGGTATCGGGGATGTTGATGGTGGTGGCGCCTTCGGCGATGACCGCTTCGACCACGCGTGCCAAAAAGGGCAACTCGCTGCGATAACCGTCTTCGGCACTGAATTCGACGTCAGCGCACAGGTTGCGGGCAAAGCGCACGGCTTGGCGGGCCTGCTCCAGCACCTGCTCCGGGGTCATGCGCAACTTCTTTTCCATGTGCAGGGGCGAAGTGGCGATGAAGGTATGAATGCGCGAGCGCGCCGCACCCTTGAGGGCCTCGGCGGAGCGACCGATGTCGCGGTCATTGGCGCGCGACAGCGAACAAACGGTGGATTCCTTGATGTGGTTGGCAATCTGTTGCACGGCCTCGAAATCGCCGTTCGAGCTGGCGGCAAAACCGGCCTCGATCACATCGACCTTCAGGCGCTCGAGTTGACGGGCGATGCGCAGCTTTTCGTCCTTGGTCATGGAAGCGCCGGGCGATTGCTCGCCGTCACGCAAGGTGGTGTCGAAAATGATCAGCTTGTCGGCCATGGTGATCTCCGTGATCGGTGCCCTTGTGAGGCGGTTGCAAAAAACAAAAAGCCCGTTGCGACTGCAGACGGGCTTGGTGGAGTGGTTCGCGCGTGCGACTACATCAGCCCGGGACGGGACAGTAGCAGTAGGGCCAGCGAGAAGTTCATGACTTGTAATTTAGCACAATTTTTCAGTCCCGGCTGACACTGTGTCATTTGTGCAACCCTTGCTCGTCGGGCTCGTCCGTCGAGGTGCTGATCACGCTGGTCTGCAGACCCTTGGCGCGACGCCAGGCATAGACCGCATAACCGCTGCAGCCGTAGATGACAAAAAGCGAAAACAACACCACCGGCGGGTGGATGTTGATGACGGCGATGACGAGTGCAATGGCCACGATGAAAGCAAAGGGCACGCTCTTTTTCATCGAGAAGTCTTTGAAGCTGTAAAACGGCACGTTGGTGACCATGGTCAGGCCACTGATCAGGCAGATGGCAAACACATACCAGCGCACGTCGATACCGGGGACTTCGAGGTCGGTCATGAGCCAGACCAAGCCCATGACCAGGGCAGCGGCGGCCGGCGACGGCAAGCCCTGAAAGTAGCGCTTGTCCACCACCGAAGTGTTGACATTAAAGCGCGCCAGCCGCAAGGCGGCACAGGCGCAATACACAAATGCGGCGATCCAGCCCCAGCGCCCCAAGGGTCGCAACGCCCACTCGTACGCGATGAGCGCGGGGGCGGCCCCAAAAGACACCATGTCGGAGAGAGAGTCCATCTGCTCGCCAAAGGCGCTTTGGGTGTTGGTCATGCGCGCCACCCGGCCATCGAGGCTGTCGAGCACCATGGCGCAAAACACGCCGATGGCCGCCAGGTCGAAGCGACCGTTCATGGCCATCACGATGGCGTAAAAGCCGCCGAACAGGGCCGCCAGCGTGAACAGGTTGGGCAACACATAGATGCCCTTGCGCGGTTTGCGCGGGGCCCCTTCTGCGGTCAGATCGTCTTGGGAGTCGTTCATGACCTGATTGTAGTCTTAGGCTCAAAACACCCTTCAAGTATCAAGCGTTCGTGGCATGCCATCCAACACGGCATCAAGTGTCGTAAAACATTCCATAGCAATCTATTGGCTTTCAATCAAAAAATAGAGCTTGTCAAATTATACTATTTCATATATATTTTATTCATGTCCACCAACCAACGACCCCTTGAGTGGATAGGGAGCAGCTACAAAGATTTGATGGCGTTGCCTGATGAGGTACGCCGTCTGTTCGGCTTTGCGTTGTCTTTAGCGCAGGCTGGCGACCGACACGACGATGCCAAAGTGCTTAAAGGTTTTGGCGGAGCTGGTGTGCTGGAGGTGGTCGAAGATGATTCCGGTGGAACCTATCGAGCGGTCTACACCGTTAAATTTCCGGAAGCTGTGTATGTGCTGCATTGCTTCCAGAAGAAGAGCAAGCGCGGCATCGCCACGCCCAAGGAAGAAATGGACATCATCCATTCAAGGCTGAAAATCGCTGAAGCGCATGCAAAAGAGTTGCGAAACTGAAGTTGCCGAAGTCATTTTGAAAGAGTTGTACACATGAAAACCCGACTTGTTGAAGGCGTAGAAGTACATCGTGGATCCGACAATGTGTTCGCCGATCTGGGTTTGGCTGATGCTGAAAAGCTGAAGATCAAATCCGGCTTGGTGATTGAAATCCGCAAAGCCATGAAAGCACGCGGCCTGACTCAACAGGAAGCCGCCAAACTGATGGGGATCACTCAACCCAAGGTCTCTGACATGATGCGAGGCGACTTCACCAACTTGTCCGAACGCAAGCTGATGGATTGCCTGACACGATTAGGCTACGACATAGAAATCAAAGTGCGTCCAGCCAAGTCTGAAGTCGGACATCTCAAGCTCGCACTGGCCTGATCGGTTGATGAATGTTTGCATCCATGTTTCTCAGGCCGTCAACTTGGCAGAAACCAGACGATTGAGGCTGACGCCATTTTCGGCAGCCTCGGTAGCCAAAGCACGATGAACCGAAGGCGGGATGCGCACCACGAAACGACCGCTGAACTTCTTGTCTGCCAGGGCTTCGGGGATGGGCTCACCTGAATCTTGCATGTCCGCGACCGCTTCGGACACTGTTCGGCGTATGCCAGCAAGCGCTTTTTCTGGCGTGGGTGCCAGCCACGACAGCGAAGGAAACTCTGCACAAAGCCCAACGTGTTCGTTGTCCTCAGCCGACCAAGTGACCCGATAGGTGTAGTGATGGATGTTCATGCGGAAGCTCCGAGATTTTGGATGGCTTGTAGAACTTGCTTCACCTGATAAACCTTGGCTTTCCCTTTTTCATTTTGAATGTTGACTCTCGGATCACCTGGCCAAGGTGTCTTGTAGACCACATGGCTGCTTGAGCTTCGCCGCGGCTTTCCAAAATAGGCGTCACACACCTTCTGAAGATCGGCAAACCGAGCATTGGCAGGTGCATGGCGCATTTGCTCGAGAATTTTTTCCAGGTCACCCGCACTCGTATGATATCAAAGGCAGTATCAGAATTCAAGCCCCATCATGGACGCTGGTCAGCGACTGCCCAAAAGAACTCATGGGCCCGGCGATTGGAGTGGCATGTGCGCATGCCCCCGTGAAACGGGCCCATTTCCGGGGGCATGGATGTGCTCGAGAAAGCGGGGGCTTGGGGTTGGTGTCATGCACGATCATGGCGGCGATTCTGTCGCACCAACCTGCGTTTTGGATGCCTCGAGTCCTTGAATGGCAATGGTGTAATGACCCATCGGTTTCTGCACAGGCCCAAACTGCCAGCGGATGCTTCAGGTCCATCATGAAATCAAGCCAAGGCCGATACAAGTCGGTGGCTGTCATCGTGTTGCTGAAAACTTATAAAATATCATACTATAGTATCTATAAATCAGGTTTTCCGTTGATAGGAAAACCCCAAGGAATCAAATTTTTAGGCGGGTTGCAGCCATGTTGCGTGTCTGATTGATCTGCCCTTTTCACATCCAAGCAAGATTCCCCCACCTAAACACAACACTTCTGTTATGGTTTAATCGTGAACTCCAAGCAAATGAAAAAATGGCTGGAGCAGCAGGGAGCGACTTTCCTGCCCGGTAAAGGATCGCATCTGAAAGTTTTTCTGAATGGCAAGCAGTCTAATTTGCCCATGCACGGCACCGCCGAACTGGGCAAGGGGTTGGAAGCCGCCATCAAACGACAACTGGGCTTGGTGAAATGTAGGAGGTTCATGATGTTTGAATATCCAGTGACCGTGACCCCAGACGGTGACGCATGGCTGGTCACATTTGTGGATGTGCCAGAAGCCATCACCTTCGGATCATCTCCTGAGGAAGCCCTGCGCAACGCCGTGGATGCCCTTGAGACTGGCCTTTCTTTTTACGTCGACTCACGCCAGCCTTTACCTGTGGCCAGCCCACCGGCGTCGGGGCAAAAAACGGTTCGCCCAACGGCTCTGGAATGCGCCAAGTTGGGCGTCTACCAAGCCATGACAGAGCAAGGCATCAAAAAAGCCGAGCTGGCTCGTCGGCTGGGTTGGCACACGCCTCAGGTGGATCGCTTGTTTGATCTGCAACACGCCTCCAGGCTGGATCAAATCGAGGCGGCAGCCAAGGCACTGGGCAAGGACCTCTGGGTGCAAGTGGCATAAAAAAACGGCGCCCAAAGGCGCCGTTGACATCACGACCGGGGGGGCGATCAGTTGCGGGTCTTGTCGACCAGCTTGTTCTTGGCGATCCAGGGCATCATGGCGCGCAACTGGTTGCCGACCACTTCGATGGAGTGCTCGGAGGTCAGGCGACGGCGGGCGGTCATGCTGGGGTAGTTCAGGCGACCTTCCTGGATGAACATCTTGGCGTATTCACCGGTCTGAATGCGCTTGAGGGCGTTGCGCATGGCCACGCGCGACTGCTCGTTGATGACTTCGGGGCCGGTCACGTACTCGCCGTACTCGGCGTTGTTCGAGATCGAATAGTTCATGTTGCCGATGCCGCCTTCGTAAATCAGGTCGACGATCAGTTTGAGCTCGTGCAGGCACTCGAAGTAGGCCATTTCAGGGGCGTAGCCGGCTTCGACCAGGGTCTCGTAACCCATCTTGATCAGTTCAACGGCACCGCCGCACAACACGGTTTGCTCGCCGAACAGGTCGGTCTCGGTTTCTTCCTTGAAGCTGGTTTCGATGATACCGGCCTTGCCGCCGCCGTTGGCCATGGCGTAGCTCAGGGCCATCTCGCGGGCGCGGCCGCTGCGGTCCTGGTGCACCGCCACCAGGTGGGGCACGCCGCCGCCTTGGGTGTAGGTGGAGCGCACAGTGTGGCCAGGGGCCTTGGGGGCAACCATCCACACGTCCAGATCGTCACGCGGTACGACCTGGTTGTAGTGCACGTTGAAGCCGTGGGCGAAGGCCAGCGATGCGCCTTTTTTCATGTGCGGCTCAATGGCTTTGTACACATCACCAATTTGCTCGTCGGGCAACAAAATCATGACCACGTCGGCGGCCTTGACGGCATCGTTGACTTCCATCACGGTCAATCCGGCTTTGCCGACTTTGTCCCACGACGCACCACCCTTGCGCAGGCCGACCACCACTTTGACGCCACTGTCGTTCAGGTTTTGGGCGTGGGCGTGGCCTTGCGAGCCGTAACCGATGATGGCCACGGTCTTGCCTTTGATGACGCTCAGGTCACAGTCTTTGTCGTAGAAAACTTTCATGGGATCTCCTAGGGTTGAATGGTGGATGTGTCAGACACGAAGAATGCGTTCGCCACGGCCAATGCCGCACACGCCGGTGCGGACGGTCTCGAGGATGGCGCTGCGGTCGATGGCCTCCAGGAAGGCATCGTTTTTGGCTTGGTCGCCGGTCAGCTCAATGGTGTAACTCTTTTCGGTCACGTCGATGATGCGGCCGCGGAAAATGTCCGCCATGCGCTTCATCTCTTCGCGCTCTTTGCCCACGGCGCGCACCTTGACCAGCATCAGCTCGCGCTCGGTGTAGGCGCCTTCGGTCAAATCGACCACCTTGACCACTTCGATCAGGCGGTTGAGGTGTTTGGTGATTTGCTCGATGACGTCATCGGACCCGGTGGTCAGAATGGTCATGCGCGACAAGCTGGCGTCTTCGGTGGGGGCCACCGAGAGGGACTCGATGTTGTAGCCACGGGCCGAGAACAGGCCAACCACACGCGACAGGGCACCGGGTTCGTTTTCAAGCAGCAGGGAAATGATGTGTTTCATGTTCGATTCCTCTTTTGGCCGCCCTCCCCCGTCGGCGGTAACCGACGGGCTTGGCGGACCATAGATTCGTCAGGGGGTTAAAAAATCAGGTCAGCAGCGTCAGAGGTCTTCGGAACCCAACAGCATCTCGGTAATGCCCTTGCCGGCTTGCACCATGGGGAACACGTTCTCGGTCGGGTCGGTGCGGATGTCCAGAAACACCGTGCGATCCTTGAGTTTGCGGGCTTCGCGCAAGGCCGGTTCGACGTCTTCGTGACGCTCGATCAGCAAACCCACGTGACCATAGGCCTCGGCCAGCTTGACGAAGTTGGGCAATGCGTCCATGTAACTGTGGCTGTAGCGGCCAGAGTACTCGATTTCTTGCCACTGGCGCACCATGCCCAGATAGCGGTTGTTGAGCGCCAGCACCTTGATCGGGGTGTTGTACTGCAAGCAGGTGGAAAGCTCTTGAATGCACATTTGCACCGAGCCTTCGCCGGTGACGCAAAACACCTCGCTGTCGGGCTTGGCCAGCTTGATGCCCATGGCGTAGGGGATGCCCACGCCCATGGTGCCCAGGCCACCCGAGTTGATCCAGCGGCGCGGGTCGTTGAACTTGTAGTACTGGGCCGCCCACATCTGGTGCTGACCGACGTCGGACGTGATGTACACATCGTCGTTGCGGGTCATGTTCCACAAGGTCTCGATGACGTATTGGGGCTTGATGACGCTGGTGTTGGCACGGTCATAGCTGAGGCAGTCGCGCGAGCGCCAGCCTTCGATGGTTTTCCACCAGTCGGCAAGTGCAGCGCCGTCAGGCTTGGTATTGGACTCGCGGATCATCGCGATCATTTCGGTCAAGACGTCTTTGACGTCACCCACAATGGGCACATCGACCTTGACGCGTTTGGAGATGCTGGACGGGTCGATGTCAATGTGGATGATCTTGCGTTCGTTTTGGGCGAAGTGCTTCGGATTGCCGATCACGCGGTCGTCAAAACGAGCTCCCACGGCCAGCAACACGTCGCAGTTTTGCATGGTGTTGTTGGCCTCGATCGTGCCGTGCATGCCCAGCATGCCCAAAAATTTGGGGTCGGTGGCCGGGTAGGCTCCCAAACCCATCAGGGTGTTGGTGACGGGGTAGCCCAGCATGTCGACCAAAGTGCGCAATTCGGCACTGGCTTCGCTCATGAGCACACCGCCACCGGTATAGATGTAGGGGCGCTTGGCATTGAGGAGCAACTGCAGCGCCTTGCGGATCTGTCCGCCATGACCTTTGCGCACCGGGTTGTAACTGCGCATCTCGATCGTTTCGGGATAACCGTGATAGGGCACCTTTTTGAACGAGACGTCTTTGGGCAGGTCAACCACCACCGGGCCGGGCCGTCCGCTGCGGGCGATGTGAAATGCCTTTTTCATGATCATGGGGATGTCGCGGGCATCCTTGACCAGGAAGTTGTGCTTGACGATGGGGCGGGTGATGCCCACGGTGTCACATTCCTGGAAGGCGTCCAGGCCGATGGCGGTGGTGGGGACCTGACCGGTGATGACCACCAGCGGGATGCTGTCCATGTAGGCGGTGGCGATGCCGGTCACGGCGTTGGTCACGCCAGGACCCGAGGTGACGAGGGCCACGCCCACATCACCGGTCGCGCGGGCATAGCCGTCAGCGGCGTGGACGGCAGCTTGCTCGTGGCGCACCAAAATGTGCTCGATGGTGTCCTGACGGTAGATGGCGTCGTAGATGTACAGCGCAGCTCCACCCGGATAACCCCAGATGTACTTGACTTGTTCGGCCTGCAGGGCCTTGATGAGGATATCAGCGCCCATCAATTCGGGGGCGCTGTCAGAAGAGGCGGCGGCTGCTTTTTGCAGCTCGGCAGAGTTGATTTCCATGATGATGAACCTTTGTGAATTTCGGAAACGAAAAACCTTGGGTGCTCCTTCAGCAGCCCTTGTGGAGCTCTGGCGGAACTTTGGACCTGTGGCCATTGGAGCGGCAAGCCGTCCGACCCAGACCCGTTTGCTCAATTTTGAAGTGCAAGCTGGTATTGTCGCATTTTTTCGACCGCTTTCAGAACCGGTGAAATAAAAATACAACAATGAGATAATCGAGCAAAGCATCCTGCTGGGGTGCGCGCAATTTCATCCGTGGCATCAGAACAAGAACTCAACGATTTTTTGGCCAGTGTTGAAAAGCGGGCCTACAAGCGTTGCCTGTTTCAGGTGCGCGACGAAGAGGCATCGCTGGACATCGTGCAAGACAGCATGATGAAGTTGGCCGAGCATTACGGCGACAAACCGGTGTCCGAGCTGCCGATGCTCTTTCAACGCATCCTGACCAACACCACGCTCGATTGGTTTCGGCGTCAAAAAACCCGTCACCAGTGGCTGGTCAATTTCAGCGACCTGCGAGGGGGGGACCCCGATGATGAATCAGAGCCCCTGGACGCCTTTTTAGGGGCTGGAACCTCTGAATGGTTTCAGTCGGGCGAACAATGGACGCAAAGCCGAGAAATGGTTGGGGTCATCGAAGAAGCGGTACAAAATCTGCCAGCGCGTCAACGGGAAGCCTTCCTGTTGCGTTATTGGGAAGAACTGGATGTCGCAGAAACCGCCGCCGCCATGGGTTGCACCGAGGGCAGTGTCAAAACACACTGCTCTCGAGCCATTGTGGCGCTGGTCAAAGCCCTGAAAGACAAAGGATTACAAGCATGAGCACCACGCCCCACCTTCTTCCCGAGCACGAAATGCTGGCCCGCCGACTGGCCAGTGGCCTGAACTCGCCTTTGTCTCACGAAGTCGCAGAGCGTCTGCGGGCCGCACGGGTTCGCGCGGTGGCCGTGCGCAAACCGGGCTCGGTGGTGGTTCAATCCAATGGCAGTTTGGCCATTGGCTCGGCGTCGGATGCCTTGCGCCCTTGGGGTTGGTTGGCCTCTGCTTTGCCCCTCGTGGCGCTGGTGGTGGGTTTGGTGACGATCAAGCAATTTCAGGACGAACGTCGAGCCCTTGAAGTGGCCGAGATCGACACCGCCATGCTGACCGACGACATCCCGCCCTCGGCCTACACCGACCCCGGGTTTTTGCGCTTTCTCAAGATGCCCCTGCCCGTTTTGGGTGAATCCAAATCCGAGGCCCTGCCCGAATGACCCTGCTTGGACGGAGTGTGTTGGTTTTGTTATGGGGCGGGCTCAGCCTGACCCCTCTGGCCTGGGGTCAAGCGTCCGAGCGGGCTGAGTCGCGCACGCCCCCATCCACGTCCCTTTCAGCCTCCGGCCCCCTGGACGCCACGCTCAGTTGGTCCGAGCTCACCGAACGACAAAAAAGCGCCTTGAGCCCCTTGATGAAACTTTGGCCTGAAATCAACCAGGCTCAAAAGCGCAAATGGCTCGCAGTTTCGCGCAATTACCATGATTTGCCCGAAGAAGAGCAATTCAAAATGCATGCACGCATGCGAGACTGGGTTCGCCTGGGCCCGCGTGAACGGGCACAGGCTCGGCTGGAATACGCTCGTTCACAGACCCTGAGCCTCGATGAGCGTCGCCAGCGCTGGGAGGCCTATCAGGCCTTGTCCGAAGTCGAACGCCAGCAATTGGCTCAAAATGCACCTCGCCAGCCCAAAGGTGCAGCCATTGCTTTGCGCCCAGTGCCGGCCGCCAAGATTTCCCCGCCGGTGACCCGCTCCGAGCCCCAAAAAGGCGCCAGCTTCAGCCTTTTGCGCATCGATACCGATCGAATTCACCCGATCACTTTGCTGCCCAAACCCGGATCCGGATCGTCGACCCATGAGTGAACAAGCCCCCGCAGTTGCAACACCCGGCGTTCAAGGTGGGCAACCGACACCCAGCCTGCGTCGACGCATGGCCTGTTGGCTCTACGAGGGGATGCTGCTGTTTGGCGTGGTTTTTTTGGCCAATTATTTGTTCAGCACACTGAGCCAGACGCGCCATGCGCTGGATCATCGGGTCGGACAACAGGCCTTCATGTTCCTGGTTCTGGGCATTTATTTCACCTGGTTTTGGCACAAAGGTCAGACCCTGGCCATGAAAACCTGGCACATCCGCTTGGTGGACGTGTCCGGTCAACCCGTCAGTCAAAGCCGCGCCCTGGCTCGCTATGTGCTGAGTTGGGTTTGGTTTTTGCCTTCGCTGGCCTTCATATGGGGTTTGGAATTGCCATTGGGTCCGGGTAGCGTCCTGATCATGGGCTGGATCTGGATCTGGGTGGTTTTGGCGCGCTTTCACCCGCAGAAACAGTTTTGGCACGATGCGTGGGCGGGCACCCGACTGATCGATAGCCGCCCCATGCCCAACCCCGCTTCCTGATCCCTTTTCATGTCCACGCCCCATTTTTCTGTTTGTGTCTATTGCGGCTCCAGACTGGGCCAGGATCCCGCCTTTGCACAAGCCGCGCGCGCAGTGGGGCATTGGATCGGTCGGCATGGCGGACAATTGGTTTACGGCGGGGGGCACAACGGCTTGATGGGCGTGGTGGCAGATGCCGCCGCAGAGGCTGGCGCTCGGGTGTTGGGGATCATTCCACGCACCATGGTCGAGCGGGAATGGGCGCGTCAGTCTTGCGATGAACTGATTGTGGTCGAGACCATGCACGAGCGCAAACGCATCATGATGGAAAGGGCAGATGCTTTTCTGGCACTGCCTGGAGGGCTGGGTACGCTGGAAGAATTTTTTGAGGCCTGGACCTGGCGCCAACTGGCCTTTCACGATCGCCCGGTCGGCTTGCTCAACCTCCAGGGATGCTACGACGACTTGCTGTCCTTCATGCGTTCAAGCGTGCGAAATGGGTTTGTTTCGGACTGGCAAATGGATCTCATCCGGGTACACGACTCGGTCCCCGAGTTGCTCAGTGGCCTGGTACAAGACGCCGGTCTGGGGTCGGCCCCGGACGCAACCCGGATCTGAAACGGCCTCAGATGGCCGTGTCGTCGAGTTCACCCGTGCGGATGCGCACCACTCGCTCAACCGGTGTGACAAATATTTTGCCGTCACCGATTTTGCCGGTGCGAGCAGCCCGCACGATCGCGTCCACGCAGGCATCGACGTCATCGGTCTTGACAACCACTTCCACCTTGACCTTGGGCAGAAAGTCGACCACATATTCGGCGCCCCGGTAAAGTTCGGTATGTCCCTTTTGACGGCCAAAGCCCTTGACCTCGGTCACGGTGAGGCCGGTGACCCCGCACTCGGCCAACGCTTCGCGAACTTCTTCCAATTTGAACGGCTTGATGATGGCAGTGATTTGTTTCATGGCAGGTGGGAAAAGTAAAAAGTGGACGTGCCTTGTTCAGGCCCGAAAGCGATTGGTCATAGGATAACGCCAATCCTTGCCGAAACTGCGGTGGGTGACGCGAATTCCCACCGGCGACTGGCGTCGCTTGTATTCGTTGACCCGAATCAGGCGGGTGACTTTCTCGACGTCGGCACGGTCAAAACCGGCGGCCACGATCTCGGCCACGCTTTGGTCTTCTTCCATGTAGCGCGAGACGATCTCATCGAGCACCTCATAGGGCGGCAGACTGTCCTGATCTTTTTGATCGGGTCGCAATTCGGCGCTGGGCGGGCGGGTGATGATGCGCTCGGGGATGGGGTTGGGTCCGGTGCCATAGGGGTCATGGGCATTGCGCCAGCGCGCCAGTCTGAACACCAGGGTTTTGGCCACATCCTTGAGCACCGCAAAGCCGCCGGCCATGTCCCCGTACAGGGTGCAGTAACCGGTGGACATCTCACTCTTGTTGCCGGTGGTCAGCACGATGCTGCCGAACTTATTCGATAACGCCATCAACAACGTGCCGCGAATCCGGGCCTGGATGTTTTCTTCGGTGGTGTCCAGCGGCAAACCATGAAATTCGGTCGCGAGGGAAGCCAAAAAAGCTTCAAACTCGGGCACGATCGAAATTTCGTCGTAGCGCACATGCAGCCGAGCCGCCATGTCGCGGGCGTCGATCCAGCTGATGTCGGCGGTGTAGGGAGAGGGCATCATGACCGCGCGCACCCGATCGGCCCCCAAAGCGTCTACCGCGATGGCCAACACCAGTGCCGAATCGATGCCACCCGACAATCCCAACAAAGCCCCCGGAAAACCATTTTTACCCAGGTAATCACGCACCCCGAGCACCAACGCATGCCACAAATCGGATTCAAGGCTGGTCTCGGGACTGACGTCCCCGGTGGGACCGCCCTGCCCCGGTGAGAAAGTCAGATCAAATGCGGCTTCTGCAAAACTGGAGGCACGCGCCGACACTTGTCCCTGAGCGTCGAGGGCGAATGAGCGTCCTTCAAAGACCACCTCGTCCTGTCCGCCCACCAGGTGCGCGTAAATCAGAGGCAACTGGTTTTGGCGACAGCGTTCGGCCATGGCCAGTTCGCGCTCGTTACCCTTTCCGACATGAAAAGGCGAGGCATTGATGACAGCCAGTAACTCTGCACCCAATGCCCGGCAATCGGCCGCCGGCTGCTCAAACCAGGCGTCTTCGCAAATGAGCAGGCCAATGCGAACACCGGCGTGCTCGAACACGGTTGCGTGGCTGCCGGGCTGAAAATAACGCCGTTCGTCGAAGACCTGATAATTGGGCAACTCGCGTTTGTCATAGCTGGCGATGACCTGGCCGGCCCGCAACACGCTGGCGCGGTTGTGACGTCGGGGCACCGAGACCGAGCGCGAACGCCTGCCGTCCCCCACCGGATGACCCACCACGACCGCCAGGTCTTTGAGGTCGGCCAACTCGCGGGCGATGCGGCTTAAGGCATCATCGCATGCGGCGATGAACGAGGGTCGCAGAAAAAGGTCCTCGGCCGCGTAGCCGCACAGGGCCAACTCGGGTGTGAGGATCAGGCGCACGCCTCGGCCATGGGCCAAGCGGGCAAGGTCTATGATCTTTTGGGCGTTGCCGTCCATGTCACCCACGACATAGTTCAGCTGTGCCACGCAGATTTGCAGCGTCATAAGGAGGAATTTGTTTGCAGCCGACCGATTATCTCACCGAGGCCATGCCCGACTGGCGCGGCATGGATGCACAGGAATGGGATGCCTTGCTGCAACGACAAAGTCAGCCCACGCCGTTCATGCGTTACGCCTACCTCAGCGCCTTGCACGAGAGCGGCTGCGCCACGGCCAAGACCGGCTGGGCCTTGCAACTCCTGACCCTGCGCGATCGGGGCGAACTGGTGGCCGCCTGCCCCATTTACTTTAAAAACCACTCACAGGGCGAGTATGTCTTCGACTGGGCTTGGGCCCAGGCCTACGATCGTCATGGCCTGGACTATTACCCCAAAGCCGTGATTGCCGTGCCCTTTACCCCGGTGCCCGGCAGCCGCCTGCTGGCCAAAGACGATCATTGGCGCACCCGATTGCTGGGCACGGCGATCGGATTGGCGCGTCAAGTCAAGGTGTCCAGCCTGCACCTGCTGATGGGCAGTCCCCAGGACATGCAGGCGGCACGCCAGCTCGACCTCATGACCCGCCACACCGTGCAATTTCATTGGCACAACCCGGGTTGCGATGACTTTGAGGGCTTTTTGGCCACTTTGCGCCAGGACAAGCGCAAAAAAATCCGCCAGGAACGGCGCAAGGTGATCGAGGCCGGCATCACCTTCGAGGCTCTGACGGGGGCACAGATCACCGAAAGCGACTGGGATTTTTTTGTCCGCTGCTACAACCAGACCTACATCGAGCATGGCAATCCGCCCTACCTCAATCGCGATTTCTTCGCTCGCATGGCGCGCGACATGGGTCAACAATGGGTTCTGATGCGGGCCAGCCGTGCCGGTCAGGCGGTGGCTTGCAGCCTGATCGCTGTGCAGGATCTGGGGCAACCCCAGGCGGTGGCTTACGGACGCTATTGGGGCGCGCTGGAACGGCACGATTGCCTGCACTTCGAGGCTTGCTATTACCAACCCATCGAATGGTGCCTGCGCCACGGCGTGCGGCGTTTTGAAGGCGGAGCGCAGGGGGAGCACAAAATGGCCCGCGCCTTGCTGCCCATGATGACCACCAGCGCGCACTGGATCTCTCACCCGGGCTTCGCCCAGGGGATCCAGGACTTTTTAGAGCGTGAGCGCGACGGGATGGAGGGCTATGTATCTGAACTGGAAGCCCGCACCCCGTTGCGACGGCCGAGTTGATCAGCCCTGGGCCTTGGCGTAATTGGCCATGCCCTGAGCGATCTCTTCACGGGCGGCGTCGGGACCTTCCCAGCCCAACACCTTGACCCACTTGCCTTGTTCCAGGTCTTTGTAATGCTCAAAGAAGTGGGCGATGGTTTTCAGGCGCATCGGGTTGAGGTCTTCGGGCTTTTGCCACTGGGTGTAGATGGACAGGATTTTGTCGGTGGGCACGGCCAGCACTTTGCCGTCCTGGCCGGCTTCGTCCTCCATCTTCAGGATGCCGATGGGTCGGCAAGTGACGACCACGCCGGGAATCAGGGGCACCGGGGTGATCACCAGCACGTCGACCGGATCGCCGTCGCCGCTGATGGTCTTGGGCACATAGCCGTAGTTGGTGGGGTAATGCATCGCGGTGCTCATGAAGCGATCCACGAATATGGCGCCGGTTTCTTTGTCGACTTCGTATTTGATCGGGTCGGCATTCATGGGGATTTCAATGACGACATTGAATTCTTGAGGGGCGTTTTTGCCCGCGGTGACGGCATCAAGTGACATGTTGTTTTGTGAAAAGTGATGAAAGGTTGATCAGGATTAACCCTCATTTTACTTGCATGGGGCTTTCGAGGGGTCACAAACTGGGCAAAACGGGCTAAATTGGCTGCGTTGGCCAATCAGCTCCTGATCAGGCTGAGGAAGCAACGCAGTCGAGGGACGTCTGGTCCGTCATGCGTTCCTCACCTGACGACAACCAAAAAGGAGATAACTATGTCTGGCAACACCGCCCTGATGCTCGCCATGGCGTGCGGCATCATCGCCGTCATCTATGGCTTTTGGGCCCGATCCTCGATCTTGTCCATGGACGCGGGCAACCCCCGCATGCAAGAGATTGCTCACGCCATCCAGCAAGGCGCAGCCGCCTACCTGGCACGCCAATACCGCACCATCGCCATGGTCGGGGTGGTCTTGGCCATCCTGATGGGCGTTTTTTTGGGCCTGACCACTGCGGTCGGTTTTGTGATCGGCGCCGTCTTGTCCGGGGCTTGCGGATTCATTGGCATGAACGTCTCGGTGCGGGCCAATGTCCGCACCGCTCAGGCCGCCACCCGCGGCATCGGACCGGCGCTGGATGTGGCCTTCAAGGGCGGGGCCATCACCGGCATGCTGGTGGTGGGCCTGGGTTTGCTGGGTGTGGGCGGCTTTTATTGGTTTTTGGTCGGCAACGGCAACCTGACCCCCGACAAAAACCTGGCCAACTTGCTCAACCCGCTGATCGGCCTGGCCTTTGGTTCGTCGCTGATTTCCATCTTCGCACGCCTGGGCGGGGGCATCTTCACCAAGGGCGCTGACGTAGGGGCCGACCTGGTGGGCAAAGTCGAAGCCGGCATCCCCGAGGATGACCCGCGCAACCCGGCCGTGATCGCCGACAACGTGGGCGATAACGTGGGCGACTGCGCCGGCATGGCCGCCGATTTGTTTGAAACTTATGCGGTGACGCTGATCGCCACCATGGTGCTGGGGGCCCTGATGGTGGCGGCTGCGCCCACGCAGGCCGTGTTGTATCCGCTGGCCCTGGGTGGTGTATCGATCATCGCATCGATCATCGGTTGCTTCTTTGTCAAGGCAAGCCCCGGCATGAAAAATGTGATGCCCGCGCTCTACAAAGGCCTGATCGTGGCAGGTGTGCTCAGCCTGATCGCCTTTGCCGGTGTCACCTGGACGCTGATGCCCGATAACGCCATCAAAGCCGAAGGTTCGCGCCTGGCCTTGTTTGGAGCCTGCATCGTGGGTCTCTTGCTGACTGCGGCATTGGTCTGGATCACCGAGTACTACACCGGCACCGATTACGGCCCGGTCAAGCATGTGGCGCAGGCCTCGACCACCGGCCATGCCACCAACATCATCGCCGGCATCGGCGTGTCCATGAAGTCAACCGCCTGGCCGGTGTTGGCGGTCTGCGTGGCCATCATCGCCAGTTATGCCCTGGCCGGCCTGTACGGCGTGGCAGTGGCCGCCACCGCCATGCTGAGCATGGCGGGTATCGTGGTTGCGCTGGACGCTTATGGACCGATCACCGACAACGCCGGTGGCATCGCCGAAATGGCCGAGTTGCCCAGCAGTGTGCGCGACGTTACCGACCCGCTGGACGCTGTGGGCAACACCACCAAGGCGGTGACCAAGGGGTATGCCATCGGCTCCGCCGGTCTGGCCTCGCTGGTGCTGTTTGCCGACTACACCCACAAACTGGAAACCTACGGCAAGTCGGTCAGCTTTGATTTATCCGACCCCATGGTGATCGTCGGCTTGTTCATCGGTGGCCTCATCCCCTACCTGTTCGGAGCCATGGCCATGGAAGCCGTGGGGCGCTCGGCAGGTGCTGTGGTCGAGGAAGTGCGCCGCCAGTTCCGCGAAATCAAAGGCATCATGGAAGGCACGGCCAAGCCCGAATACGGGCGCGCCGTCGACATGCTGACCACTGCGGCCATCAAGGAAATGATGATCCCCTCATTGCTGCCCGTGGTCGTGCCGATCGTGGTTGGCCTGCTCCTGGGTCCCAAAGCCCTGGGTGGCTTGCTCATGGGCACCATCGTCACCGGCCTGTTCGTGGCCATTTCCATGTGCACTGGCGGCGGTGCCTGGGACAATGCCAAAAAGTACATTGAAGACGGCCACCATGGCGGCAAGGGCAGCGATGCCCACAAAGCCGCTGTGACAGGCGATACCGTCGGCGACCCCTACAAGGACACCGCAGGACCGGCGGTCAACCCGCTGATCAAGATCATCAACATCGTGGCCTTGCTGATCGTGCCCCTGTTGCCCTGAGTCATGTGGGGTCTAGGTGGGGGGTGACAGCCCCTACCCCTCAACCTGGGGCACAATGGACAGATGGCCGAACGCGTCATTCCATTGGTAGACCAGAGGCTGGCCGCGCGCCAGCCCTTTTTTTCTGCAACCCCCCTGAGCCCGGGCAGTTTGCTCGCGGACGCCCGGGGGCGTCCCTTGCACGACCTTCGCATCAGCGTCACCGACCGTTGCAACTTCAGGTGCAGCTATTGCATGCCCAAAGAGGTCTTCAACAGCCACTACCCGTATTTGCCGCACAGTGAATTGTTGACCTTCGAAGAAATCACCCGCCTGGCACGGGTGTTCGTGGACTTGGGCGTGAAAAAGATCCGCCTGACGGGTGGTGAACCTTTGCTGCGCAAAAACCTGGAAATCCTGGTGAGCCAACTGGCGGCCTTGCGCACGCCCGAGGGCGAGCCGCTGGACCTCACACTGACCACCAACGGCTCACTGTTGCAGCGCAAGGCACAAGCCTTGAAAGACGCCGGCTTGCGCCGGGTGACCATCAGCCTCGATGGACTCGATGACGCCGTGTTCAAGCGCATGAACGATGTCGATTTTCCGGTCACCGATGTGCTGGAAGGGATCGAAGCCGCCCGCGCGGCGGGTTTGGGATTGGACTCACTCGGGCAGCACAGCGGCCTGAAGATCAACATGGTGGTCAAGCGCGGCACCAATCACGATCAGATCGTGCCCATGGCCCGGCATTTCCGGGGCTCGGGCATGGCCCTGCGGTTCATCGAGTACATGGATGTGGGCAACACCAACGGCTGGTGCATGGACGAAGTCTTGCCCTCCGCTCAAGTGCTCGACCTCCTGCGCGCAGAATTCGATCTGGTCCCCCTGCCCTCCCAGCAAGCGGGAGAAACCGCGCAACGCTGGGGCTGGGCCGGTCCGGATGGTCGGCATGATCCTGGCTTGGGCGAGATCGGGTTCATCAGCAGCGTGACGCAGGCGTTTTGCAACGATTGCAACCGGGCTCGGCTGTCGACCGAAGGCAAGTTGTATTTGTGCCTGTTCGCCCACCAAGGCTACGACCTTCGCGATCTCTTGCGCGGCGGTGCCAGCGATGCGCAGTTGCGCGACGCGATTGGTGGCACCTGGGCGCAACGCGATGACCGCTATTCTGAATTGCGCAGCCAGGGTCAGGCCCCGCTGGCGGCCCCGCGCATTGAAATGAGTTACATCGGAGGCTGAATGGGTCTGTCTTGGGACGCATCGCAGGTGACTGGCTTGATCCTGGCCGGTGGTCGGGGCTCGCGCATGGGCGGCGTGGACAAGGGATTGCAGAAGTTTCAGGGCATCCCCCTGACCTTGACCGCGCTCATGCGTTTGCAGCCGCAATGCACCGAGGTGATGATCAATGCCAATCGAAATCTGGGGGCCTATGAGTCATTCGGGGTTCCGGTCTGGCCCGATGGGCTGAGCGATTTTGCCGGGCCACTGGCCGGCTTCCTGGTCGGACTGGAACACTGCGAAACCCCTTACCTCTTGACCGTGCCTTGCGATTCGCCCCGTTTTCCCCAGGATCTGGCCGAACGGCTGGGCCAGGCCTTGTTGGCCGAGAACGCCGACATCGCCATGGCGGTTGGGGCCGAGACCGATGCCCACGGCGACACCCAGTGGCGCACCCAACCGGTGTTTTGCTTGTTGCGTGCGCACTTGCTTGAGAGCCTGGTGCGCTACACCCAGAGCGGTGGGCGCAAGATCGACGCCTGGACCGCACAGCACCGCACGGTCACGGTGGCCTTTGATCGGCCGGGTGATGACCCGTTGGCTTTTGCCAATGTCAACACGCTGGCCGATCTGCACATGCTCGAGGGCAAAGCATGAAAACCATCGATCAGATCGCCAGCGAACTTCAAGGCTACGACCCGCAGGCCCTCAGTGCCGACCAAGTGAGCGCCTTTTTGCGCCTGTTGGCCCCCGGCCCAGCCAGCGCCTCACCCCAGCGTGTGCCTGTCATTGAAGCGCTGGACAGGATCGTGGCCCAAGATGTGGTCTCGCCGATCAGCGTGCCGCCGCACGACAACTCGGCCATGGATGGCTATGCATTTCGGGGCGCTGAGTTGACTGGCCTCCAGACCCTGACCCTGCGTTGCGTGGGCACCGCTCTGGCCGGCAAGGCCTGGCAGGGCCAACTGGGTGCGGGCGAATGTGTGAAGATCATGACCGGGGCCGTGATGCCCGAGGGTCTGGACACGGTGGTGCCGCAAGAAATGACTCAAGTTGCGCAAGACAGGGTCAGTTTTTCGGCATCGGTCTTGCAAGCCGGTGATAACCGACGCCTGTGCGGCGAAGACATCGCTCAGGGTCAGGTGGCACTGGCAGCCGGCATGCGCGTGGGACCGGCGGCGCTGGGCTTGCTGGCCAGTTTGGGGGTGCCCGAGGTCAGTGTGCATCCCCGCCTGAGAGTGGCCTATTTCTCCACCGGCAACGAAATCCTGAGCCTGGGACAAGCCCCGCGCGAGGGCGCGGTTTACGACAGCAACCGATACACTGTCCTGGGCCTGCTCACCCGCATGGGATGTGACATGGTGGACTTGGGCGTGTGCCCCGATGACCCGGTCCAACTCGAAGCCCGTTTTCGACAGGCCGCCCAAAGCGCCCAAGTGGTGATCACCAGCGGCGGCGTCAGTGTGGGCGAGGCCGATTTCACCAAAGCCATGATGCGCCAATTGGGCGACGTCGCCTTTTGGCGCATCGCCATGCGCCCGGGCCGTCCGATGGCGGTGGGCCGCATCGGCGACTGCGTGTTGTTTGGCTTGCCCGGCAACCCGGTGGCCGTGATGGTGACCTTCCTGGCCTTCGTCCGCCCCGCCCTCTTGCGCCTCATGGGCGCCACCGAGCGCGCGCTGCCGGTGGTGCGTGCCCGCTGCGACGAGCGACTGCGCAAAAAGCCGGGGCGCACCGAATACCAGCGCGGCGTGCTCAGCCGTGGCCCGGATGGCGAATGGCATGTGCGAACCACCGGCCAACAAGGCTCGGGCGTGTTGCGCTCGATGGTCGAGGCCGATGGCCTGATCGTGCTGGCGCACGAACAAGGCGATGTTCAAGTCGGCGACTGGGTGGAAGTCACGCTGTTCGACCCCGCCGGCTAGGGGTTCCGGGCCGATGGGCTCGGCATACAATGGCAGCATGTCATATCTGGTTCTGGCCCGCAAATACCGACCCCGCACCTTTTCTGAAATGGTGGGTCAGGAGCATGTCGTCCAGGCCCTGAGCAACGCTTTGCAACAACAGCGCTTGCACCATGCCTATTTGTTCACCGGGACTCGCGGCGTGGGCAAAACCACGGTCTCGCGGGTGCTGGCCAAATCGCTCAATTGCGAAACCGGCATCACGGCCCAGCCATGCGGGGTGTGCTCGGCTTGTCAGGACATCGACGCCGGTCGCTTTGTCGACTACACCGAGCTCGATGCCGCCTCCAACCGGGGGGTCGACGAGGTCCAGCAATTGCTCGAGCAAGCGGTCTACAAGCCGGTCGAGGGGCGCTTCAAGGTCTTCATGATCGACGAAGTCCACATGCTGACCAACACCGCTTTCAATGCGATGTTGAAAACCCTGGAAGAACCGCCCGAATACCTCAAATTCGTGCTGGCCACCACCGACCCCCAAAAGGTGCCGGTCACGGTGCTGTCGCGTTGCCTGCAATTCAATTTGCGCCCCATGGCCCCGGAAACCGTGCAGCAACACCTCAGCCAGGTGCTGACCACCGAACAGGTCACTTTTGACAGTGATGCGCTGCGCCTGCTGTCGCACGCGGCGCGAGGCTCCATGCGCGACGCCCTGTCGCTGACCGATCAGGCCATTGCCTTTGGTGCCGGTCAATTGTCCGGGACCAGTGTGCGTCAAATGTTGGGCAGTGTCGACCGTGGTCACGTGTTTGAATTGCTCGAAGCACTGGCCCGACACCAAGGCAGCCGATTGATCGCCTTGTGTCAGGACCTCAGATCCAGCGGACACAGCGCCGGACTGGCCCTGGAGGACATGGCCCGCATTCTGCAACGCGCCGCCGTCCACGCGCTCTCGCCTGACGACGCCGACCCGGATCCCGATGGCGCACGCATCGCCGGGATCTCGGGCCTGTACCAGCCCGATGAACTGCAGTTCCTCTACAGCCTTTGCATTCACGGTCGCGCCGAATTGGGTTTGGCCCCGGACGAATACACCGGCATGACCATGGTCTTGCTGCGCTACTTGTCTTTCACACGGCCAGCGGACGCCGGGGCTGAAAAAAAAACTCTGAAAGCACCCCCGGCGCCTGAAACCGCTGTTGCCCCCCCCTCTCGCAGCGTCACGCCTTTGCCCTTGCGCACGGCCAGCGCCTCGGCCGAACGGGTTGCCAAACCGCCCAGCATCCCTGTTGAACCCGAGCCTCCCAGACCCGGTGTCGCCCCGATGCCCGTGCGCCAGCTGCCCCAAACCCCGGGACCGACAACTGATCGGGCTGCGCCACCCCAAGCCCCCGCCAGCGAAGAGGGAGACTTTTGGATGTCCGTGGTGCAAGACCTGATCGGTGCCGAGCGCATCCAGTCCTTGACGCGCGAATTGGCTCTGCAGTCGCAATTGGTGGCACGCGATCAGGACAGCTGGTTGCTGCGCATCGAGCGTGAAAGCCTGCAAAGCGGTCAAACCCGCGAGAAATTGCAACAGGCTCTGTCCCAAGCCGGTCACGCCGTCAGCCTGACGCTGGAGATGGGTCGAGTCACGGACAGTCCGGCCAAACGACTGGCCCATGCTGCCCGCCAACGGCAGGAGATCGCCGAACAATTGATCCAGCAAGACCCCTATGTGCAACAACTGATGCAGCGTTACGGTGCGACAATCGTCCCCGGCAGCATTCAACCCACCTAGAAAGCACCCCATGTTCAACAAAGGACAACTCGCCGGCCTCATGAAGCAGGCTCAGGCCATGCAAGACAACCTGAAAAAAGCGCAGGACGAACTGGCCCAAATTGAAGTCACGGGCGAGTCGGGCTCAGGCATGGTGAAGATCACCACCACCTGCAAGCACGAAGCTCGCAGGGTGAGTATCGACGCCAGTTTGCTGGTGCCCGAAGACAAAGACATGCTTGAAGACTTGATCGTGGCGGCCCTGAATGACGCGCACCGAAAAGCCGAAACGCTGTCGGAAGAAAAATTGGGGCGACTGACCTCCGGCATGCCGGGACTGCCGGGCGGCATGAAGCTTCCGTTCTGAACGCGCCATGGCGCAAGCGCATGCCCTGGAGGCACTGATCGAGGCCTTGCGACGCTTGCCCGGCGTCGGTGCGAAATCGGCCTCGCGCATGGCCTTTCATTTGTTACAACACGATCGCGAAGGGGGCATGGTGCTGGCCCATGCTTTGTCCGACGCCGTGAGCCGGATCGGACATTGCGAACGGTGTCACACCTTCAGCGAACACCCGGTGTGCTCAACCTGCCTCGACCCATCGCGAGATCCCAGCCGTTTGTGCGTGGTCGAAACGCCAGCGGATCAATCGGCACTTGAACGCACCCAGTCTTATCAAGGCTTCTACTACGTGCTCATGGGGCACATCAGCCCCCTGTCCGGAGTGGGCCCGCGCGAGCTGGAGCTGCATCGGCTCATGGATCGTGCTCGCGATGGCAGGGTGCAAGAGGTCATTTTGGCGACCAACTTCACTGCCGAGGGTGAGGCCACCGCGCACGCCCTCACGATGGCCTTGAAAAAACACGGTTTGCAAGTCAGCCGCCTGTCGCGTGGCGTACCCATTGGCAGCGAACTGGAATACGTGGACCTGGGCACCATCGCCCATGCCCTCGCCGATCGACGCGAGGCTTGAATCGGTTTACTTCGAAGCGACTTTTGATGCGGATGAAACAGCCGGTTTTGATCCGGTTTGCGCCACCTGGGCGGACTTGGTTTTCTGGGCCTTTGCCGTTGAGTCCTTGGGGGCCGGTTTTTTGCCCTTGGCTTTGTTGGCATTTTTGGGAACTGCCTCGGCCGCCAAACTCATTTGACCGTGATCCGCGACTTCAGGAGCGACATCTTCGTCGCGCTGGGCCTGGCGCGGCACCAAAAGCACAGATCCGGCCTTGATCAGCATGCGGGGTGGAATCTGATTGAGCGCTCTGAACTCGGACTCGGACATGCCCACGCGTTTGGCGGCATCGGTCACTTTCATGGTGGCAGGAGCGACCCAAGCGGTCCAGCTGGCCAAACGACCGCCACCAAAGGTTTCATAGTTGCGCTGAAAAATCTCTGCATTGTCCCAGGGCAAAAGAATTTGGGGCGTCCCCGCGGCCAGCAGCACGGGACGATGCGCCGATGGATTCAGTGACTTGAAGTCATCGACGCTGACCTCGGCCAATTTGGCGGCGACGCTGACATCCATGTCACGCGGCAAGGGGACGCTTTGAAAAAAGGGGTGATTCGGGATGTCCGCCAGCCGCACGCCAAACTTCTGGGGGTTTGCAATGATGTTTTTGATGGCCTGCAATTTGGGCACATAAAAACGGGTTTCCATCGGCATGCTCAGATCGGTGTAACTGGTGGCCAAGCCCATTTTCTGGTTGCGGGCGATGGCACGCCCTACACTGCCCTCGCCCCAGTTGTAAGAAGCGAGCGCCAAGTGCCAATCACCGAACATGGCATGCAAACGCTGCAAATAATCGAGCGCCGCCCGGGTGGACGCCTGGATGTCACGCCGATCGTCGCGGAAGGCGTTTTGTTTCAGGTCAAAATCGCGCCCCGTTGCTGGCATGAATTGCCACATGCCGCTGGCTTTGGCCGAAGACACGGCCTGGGGGTTGAAGGCACTTTCCACAAAGGGCAGCAGCGCCAATTCGGTGGGCATGCCCCGGGCCTCGATTTCTTCGACGATGTGAAACATGTAGCGGCGCGAACGCTCGGTCATGCGCAAGATGGAGTCACTGCGTTGGGTGTACCACTGAACGCGATCATCGACCAAAGTGCTCTCAAGGTCGGGCATGGCAAAACCGCGTCGAATGCGCTCCCAGATGTCACGGGGCAGATCCACCTGGGCCACCGCTTCGGACTGGACAGAGGCACGGCGCAGCGGCCGCAAATCCGTGGCGGATTGCAACACCCGCGCCGCCTGCGTTGCGGGGGCGGTCTCGCTCGAAGCGAGGGGGGGGGCATCAACGGGTGTCGTGGTGGCACAACCGGTCAGGCACAGAACAAGGACCCAACCCAGCCAGGCGAACAGGTGTCTCATCGGAAATCGTTTTTCCATTGGCGCAGGGCAGCGAAGATCTCGACCTGCGTATTGGATTCGGGGCTGTGCAGGCGCACGCTTTGGACCACAGCGGGCACACCCGAACGCAAAAAGGGATTGATGCGTCGCTCGACCTCGATGGTCGAAGGCAAGGTGGGCAAACTCTGTTCGCGCAAGCGCAAGCAATCGCCCTGGTAGCTTTGCAAATCGGTGTTATTGGGCTCGACAGCCAAAGCAAAGCGCAAGTTGGACAATGTGTATTCGTGAGCGCAACAAACGCGCGTCGAATCCGGCAGTGCGGACAGACGTGTCAGCGAGTCCAGCATTTGGGCCGGGGTGCCTTCGAACAGCCGCCCACAACCGCCCGAAAACAAAGTATCGCCACAAAAGAGCAAAGGGCTGGGTTGGGCTTGTGGCGCAAAGTATGCGATGTGGCCGGCCGTGTGACCCGGCACATCGATGACTTCAAAGGTCGTGCCCCCAAACTCCAGGGTTTGGCCACCCTGGCACCCGATGTAGGGCGCCGGGATGTCTTCGGCCTCGGGGCCATAGACCGTGGCACCGGTTTGGCGCCGCAATTCATCCACACCACCGGTGTGGTCGGCGTGGTGATGGGTCACTAGAATGGCCGACAATTGAAGGCCAAGTTGCCGCAACACTTGCGACACCGGCTCGGCGGCACCCGGGTCCACCACCAGTGCCTGTTGGCCGTCATGCCACAGCCAAAGGTAGTTGTCATCAAATGCGGGAATGGGGATCAGGTTCATGTCTGGGGTGATTATAGAAAGCACGCACTGGTCGACTTGGCTGAGAACTCCAGCGGGTGCTTATGTGCTTGATTGGGAACAACGTTGCGCCGATGAAGTCACGGCCGATTGCTTTGGCTATCATGCCTTGCAATTGGGATTGTCGCAACTGCAAGCACTGCGCCACAACCGAATGCTACACCGATGGTGCGCTCTGGGGCCCGCCGAGCCCGGCGATGCCGATTTGCGCACAGCCCCCTGCGCCCTGCCCTTTGCCGACGACAGCCTGGATCTGGTCGTGTTGCCCCATGCGCTCGAACTCAGCCCGGATCCGCACGCCACCCTGCGCGAAGTGGCCAGGGTACTGGTGCCCGAAGGGCGAGTGCTCATCCTGGGCTTTAATCCGAACAGCTTGTGGGGCTGGCGCTACAGGCGCGCGCGCTTGTTGCGCAGATGTTGGTCTGCTGATTTATTTTTGCCGGAGCATGCCGATTTGATTGGGCCGGGCCGATTGCGTGATTGGCTGCAGTTGCTCAACTTTGACCTCGAGCCCACCGAGTTCGGGGCTTATGTGCCTTCGGTGCAATCACCGACTTGGCTGCACCGATGGCGCTGGATGGATCGAGTCGGTCCACGCTGGTGGCCATTTCTGGGATCCGTCTACGCTCAAGCTGCTGTGAAAAGGGTACAAGGCATGCGACTGATCGAGCCGGTCTGGCGTGAGCGCAAACGGACGGCTCGTGCCTTGGTGGTGTCCGGTTCGGGCAGCGTATCATCGCAGTCCCAAATGTCTCATACACCATGAAAACCGTCATCATCCACACCGACGGCGCCTGCAAAGGCAACCCGGGCCCCGGCGGCTGGGGAGCCTGGCTTCAAACCGGCCCCCACGAGCGCGAACTCTTTGGAGGCGAAGCGCTGACCACCAACAACCGCATGGAATTGATGGCCGTGATTCAGGCTTTGAGCGCACTCAAACAACCGTGCCGGGTTGAGATCCACCTGGACAGCGAGTATGTGCGCAAAGGCATCACCGAATGGATTGCCGGCTGGAAAGCCAAAGGCTGGCGCACGGCCTCCAAACAACCCGTGAAAAATGCAGATTTATGGCAACAACTCGATGCATTGGTCCAAGGGGGCCCACACGACATTTCCTGGCATTGGGTCAAAGGTCATTCGGGTCACGCCGGCAACGAGCGGGCTGACGCTCTGGCCAATCAGGGGGTCGAGTCCGTTCGCTGAGCCCCGATGCCTGATTCGCCCCCCGGTCTGTGCGCGTCGAGTCGGCTGGCACTACAATGGACACCGACGGGCCTTCCCGCATGGGGAAGCGGCCAACCGGGTCAGGCGGGGAACCGAGCAGCCCTAACCGCCGAGCCAGTGCCGGGGTCAAGGCTCGTCACCCTTCACTTTGGGATCCGCTGCTGATCGCAGATCGTCCCGTATCATTGGCCCAGCGCTTGCTCCATGGCGGCCATCAACTGTGCGGACTCCTGGGCTCCCGATACCGCATATTGACCATTGACCACAAAAAATGGCACGCCATTGATGCCCAATGAACGGGCCTTGGCGTCGGCTTGGGCGACTTGAGCCAACAAAGTTTCGTCGTTCAGAGCCTGAAAGGCCCGCTCGGGGCTGAGCCCCCCGCGTGTGGCGACTTCGATCAGCACTTGGTCATCGGTCAGGTCCAAATTGTCAATGAAATAAGCATCAAACAGGGCCTGCACCAAACGGTCTTGCTCGGGGCCCGCCTCGGCCACCGCAATCAGGGCATGGGCCTTGAGCGTATTGGGTTGGCGCTGAATGCCCGCAAAGTTGAAGGGGATGCCGACGGAGGCCCCCACAGCAGTGACGCGATCGTAGACGCTGGCCGCTCGGGGCCCGAATTTTTGGGCCACATAATCGGCTCGGGGCATGCCAGCCAGATCCAGATCGGGATTGAGTTGGAAAGGGTGCCAACGCACCACGGGCACAGCTTGTTCGGGGTGGGCTCGGGACCACTGGGTCAGAGCGTCTTCCAGTCGCCGCTTTCCCACATAGCACCATGGACAGACCACGTCCGAAACGACGTCAATGTGTAAGGTTTGCATGGCTGAAGTTTAGTGGATGACCTGACGCTACGCACAGTGGCTTCATTTCTGACAAAATATCACACACAGAAGAATTTCTAGCAAGGAAAAGCCATGGCCAGCGAGCTCATCAAGCACATCACGGATCAAAGTTTCGAGTCCGATGTTCTGCAATCTTCACATCCAGTCCTGGTGGATTACTGGGCCGAATGGTGCGGCCCTTGCCGCATGATCGCTCCGATCCTCGATGAAGTCGCACAGGGCTACCAGGGGCGTTTGCAAGTGGCCAAAATGAACGTGGACGAAAACCGCGATATTCCGGCGAAATTCGGCATTCGCGGCATCCCGACCCTGATGCTGTTCAAAGACGGCCAACTGGCCGCCACCAAGGTCGGAGCCTTGAACAAGGCCCAGCTGACCGCGTTCATCGATCAGCAATTGGTCTGAAACAGCGGCCCCTCAGGGCCGCTTGAACCCATACCCGTTCAGGGCCTTGCTCGGATTGTTCACGGGTATATAATGACTTCAGTGGCTGCGAGAGCCCGAATCCCTCCGAGCTCTCGCCCCACCCTCTCCAGGCGGCTGCTCTTGTCCCCGCCATCCCCCCCAAAACCACCCTACTCCATCCACGGAGTCTTTCATGCACCTGAACGAACTCAAGGCACTTCACGTTTCTGAAGTGCTCAAGCAAGCCGAAGAACTGGAAATTGAAAACACCGGGCGGATGCGCAAACAGGAATTGATGTTTGCCATCATCAAAAAGCGCGCCCGTGCTGGCGAACAGGTCTTCGCCGACGGCGTGCTTGAAATATTGCCTGACGGCTTTGGTTTTTTGCGCAGCCCCGACACCAGTTTCACGGCCAGCACCGACGACATCTACATTTCGCCCAGTCAGGTGCGCCGTTTCAACCTGCACACCGGTGACATGATCGAGGGTGAGGTGCGCATCCCCAAAGACGGTGAACGCTACTTCGCACTGACCAAGCTTGACAAGGTCAACGGCGACCTGCCGGAGAACAACAAGCACAAGATCATGTTCGAGAACCTCACGCCGCTGTTCCCCAAAGAACACATGCGGCTGGAGCGCGAGATCAAAAGCGAAGAAAACATCACCGGCCGCATCATCGACATCATCGCCCCGATTGGCAAGGGCCAGCGCGCGCTGCTGGTGGCGCCGCCCAAAAGCGGCAAGACGGTCATGATGCAGCACATCGCCCACGCCATCACGGCCAATTACCCCGACAGCCACATGATGGTGCTGTTGGTCGATGAACGCCCGGAAGAAGTGACCGAGATGCAACGCAGCGTGCGCGGCGAAGTGATCGCATCGACCTTTGATGAACCTGCCGCTCGCCATGTGCACGTGGCAGAAATGGTGATCGAACGCGCCAAGCGACTGGTTGAACTGAAAAAAGACGTGGTGATCCTGCTGGACTCCATCACCCGCTTGGCACGGGCCTACAACAACGTTGTGCCTTCGTCAGGCAAAGTGCTCACCGGGGGCGTCGACGCCAACGCCTTGCAGCGGCCCAAGCGATTTTTTGGTGCCGCCCGCAATGTTGAAGAAGGTGGCTCGCTGACCATCATCGCCACCGCGCTGATCGACACCGGCTCGCGCATGGACGAGGTGATCTTTGAAGAATTCAAAGGAACAGGCAACTGCGAAATTCACCTCGATCGCCGCTTGTACGAAAAGCGTGTCTTCCCGGCCATTCAGCTCAATCGCAGCGGCACCCGCCGCGAGGAATTGTTGCTGCCCCCTGAAATCCTGCAAAAGACGCGCATCTTGCGCCAGTTCATGTACAACATGGACGAGATCGAGGCCATGGAACTCATGCTGAAAAACATGAAAGCCACCAAGTCAAATGTCGACTTTTTCGATCTGATGCGTCGTGGGGGCTGATCTCCCTTCAGGACTTTCTGAAAAAGGCTATAATTTGCGGCTTAGTGGAAAGTACCCCGGATGGGCCGGGGCGGCTGCCGCAACCGACCCCCAAGGAATCCCCATGAGAAATGGCATACACCCCGACTACCGCGAAGTCTGCTTTGTTGACTTGTCCAACGGCTTCAAATTCGTCACCCGTTCTTGCGTGAACACCAAAGAAACCGTGAAGATGGACGACGGTCGCGAGTTGCCACTCTTCAAACTGGACACCTCGAGCGAATCCCACCCCTTCTATACCGGTACCCAGAAGTCGGTTGATAACATGGGCGGTCGCGTCGAGCGCTTCCGCAATCGCTACAAGGTCACCTCCAAGTAATCGATTTCGGCGCTTGCCAACCACAGGGCAGCCAGGCATCGCCGGGTTGCCCTTTTTGTTGGCCACCGCTTTTTCAACCGTGAACAACCCCACCCCTGCCATCGTTGCGCAAAGTGCCGTGCGTCGTCTGCCGCGCTGGGCGGTGGTGTTGTTCGTGCTGGCTTACGTGATGCCGGGTTTTTGGGGGCGAGAACCCTGGAAAACCATCGACATGGGCAGCCTGGGCATCATGCTCGATTTGGCGCAAGGTCGTGCCGACTGGTGGGCGCCGAGTTTCATGGGCTTGGCGCCAGAAGCGCCTGCATTGCTGCCCTATTGGCTGGGTGCATGGGCTCTGAACCTGCTTCCATCGAGTTGGGATGCGGCCATCGTGAGTCGCTTCCCATTCATGGCCATGCTGGCGATGACTTTGGCTTGCACCTGGAAAGCCATCGAGTCATTGGCCATGAGCCCTCAGGCGCAGCCCGTGGCTTTTGCCTTTGGTGGCGAGGCGCGCCGCGACGATTACGCCCGGGTCATGGCAGATGCAGGCTTGCTGGCCCTGATGGCCTGCCTGGGCCTGGCACAAGCCTCGCACGAAGTCACACCCATGGCAGCCCAGTTGTGCATGACCAGCTTGGTGTTCATGGGGCTGGCCGGGCTGACGCGGCCTAACAGCGCTCAGCCCTGTGCGCTGGCACTGGGCTTGGGTTTGTTGGGCTTGATGCTCTGTGGAGCCCCCACCCTGGCGCTGCTGCTGGGCGCATGCAGCTGGGTGGCGATTGCGCTGGATCCCGAATTGAAGCCCCCAAAAGGCTGGAAAACTTGCATGTTGCTGGGGATGCTCGGTTTAGTCGGCATCGCCCAAGGCCTTGATTTGTGGCAATTCAGTTGGCGCGGATGGCCCGCCGATGATCGTCAGTGGGGTTCGTGGATTCGTCTTTGGATGTGGTTTTCCTGGCCGGCCTGGCCATTGGTGCTGTGGTCCCTGTGGGTTTGGCGCCAAGCCTGGTGCAAGCGTCAGCCCGCTCGCCATGTGTGGGTGCCCCTGATCATGGTGCTGCCCCTGTTCATCGCCACTTTGTTGTCACACCAGGCGGATCGCATTGTGTTGCTGACCCTGCCCTTCATGGCTGGACTGGCGGCTTTTGCATTGCCCACCCTCAGGCGCAGCGTGTCGGCGCTGATTGACTGGTTCACCCTGATTTTTTTCTCCGGCTCGGCGCTGATCATTTGGCTGGTGTGGCTGGCTGGCATGACTGGCTGGCCTGCACAACCCGCGGCCAATGTGACCCGACTGCTGCCGGGCCTGGACTGGCGCTATTCACATGGCGTGTTCGGCCTGGCACTGATCGCCACGCTGACCTGGGTGGCGCTGGTGGTCTGGCGCGTCGGGCGCCATCGCTCTGCGCTGTGGAAGAGTCTGGTGCTGCCGGCCAGTGGCGCCACGCTGTGTTGGTTGCTGCTGATGACGCTGTGGATGCCCATGCTCGACATGGCCCGAGGCTATGCCCCCATATCGCGCAACGTGGCCGCCCTCATGAGCCATCCACACTGCGCACAAGTGCTGGGCTTGTCCCAAGCCCAAATGGCCGCCCTGCGTTACCACGGCAAAATGGAGCTGGATTTGAAGGGCGAACTGGCCTGTGACTGGCTGGTGGTGGGGGCGCGAAGCAGCGCAGCTTTCCAGGCCAGCGAAGTGTCCCAAGGTTGGCGATGGGTGCAAAACGTGCGACGCCCCACCGACCAATACGAGAACCTGGTGCTCTTTCAACGTTCCGGAGGCCAACGGCCATGAGCGAACGTCGCCTGATCGCGAAGCATGCGGTCACGGTTTGGGTGGGGCAATTGGCGGTGATGGCTTTTGGGGTCACGGATACCGTGGTCGCAGGTCGGTACGATCAATCGGCCCTGGCTTCTTTGTCGGTGGGGTCTGCCATCTACATCAGCATCTTTGTCACCTTGATGGGCGTGCTCCAAGCCACCTTGCCGATGTTGTCAGAATTGCATGGCGCCAAGCGCCCCCGGGACATGGGGCGGTTGGTGCGCCAGTCACTCTATATCTGGGCTGCGACCAGCGCCCTGGGCATGGTTTTGCTCATGAATGCCGGAGTGGCTTTGGGTTGGACCCAGGTGCCCAACGAGTTGCGCCCAACGATCGTTCATTACCTCGACGTATTGGCATGGGCCCTGCCCCCTGCCCTTTGGTTTCGCCTGTACGCCAATCTGAATCAGGCTTTGGGTCGCCCCAAGGCGGTGACTTGGGTGCAGGTTCTCGGACTGGCCTGCAAAATCCCGCTCTCGGTGGTGTTCACTTTCGGCTGGGGCTCCCTGTCGGGTTGGGGGCTTGTCGGATGCGCGCATGCGACTTTGTGCGTCAATGTGCTGATGGCTGTGTTTTCGGTGCTGGCCTTGATCAAGGGCGACTACGGGCTTCTGCACTTGTGGCGCCGACCCGAGCGTCCCGATCGCAAGCGTTTGTGGAGCATGCTCCGGTTGGGGCTGCCCAATGCAGCATCGATCACCGTTGAAGTCACTTCTTACACCCTGATGGCCCTGCTGATCGCCCGCTTGGGCAGTGGCGCGGCGGCCAGCCACCAGATCACTTCCAATCTGGGCGCGTTGCTCTACATGGTGCCGCTCTCCCTCTCGATTGCCACCAGCGCGCGGGTCAGCTACTGGCTGGGCGCCGCTCAGCCTGCCAAGGCACGTCAAGCGATCGGGCACGGTTTCGTGTGGTTGTTGTTGGCCATCCTGACCACCGGCATCATCTTGATCGCGGGAAGACAAGAAATTGCCCGGCTCTACATTGACGATGTCGAAGTCTCGCGGGCAGCCAGTGATCTGTTGACCTGGATGATCTGGTATCAAGCAGTGGATGCGGTGCAGGTGTTGTGCTTTTTCATCCTGCGCTGTCATCGGGTCACGATCTTGCCCATGCTGGTATATGCCACATTTTTGTGGGGCATCGGCCTGACCGGCGGCTACGTGCTGGCCTATCATGGCGTCGCTGGCTGGGGACCCCTGATGGGCCCCGAGGCATTCTGGATCAGCAGCAGCTTTGCCCTGACACTGGTCTCTTTGATCCTGGGGCTCTTATTGCTGACGGTGGTCAGGCGCCAAGCTCACGCACCGGGCTGATGCCGCACCCAGCGACGCGGGGGCAAGACCAAGCGGAAAGTCGAGCCCTGCCCGAGGCGGCTTTCGATCAAAAATTCGCCGTTGTGGCGCTGGATCACATGCTTGACAATCGCCAAGCCCAAACCGGTTCCACCCGTCTCACGCGATCGGCTTCGATCCACGCGATAGAAGCGTTCGGTGATGCGGGACAAATGCTCCGGGGCAATGCCCGGACCGGTGTCTGACACCATGAAGATGGCTTGCCCATCGTTGTCGATTTGCCAGACCACGCGAATCCGCCCACCTGCAGGTGTGTATCGCAAGGCATTGGCCAATAAATTCGTCATTGCGCTTTGCAATTCGACCCTCTGCCCCAACAAATCAATGCCTTCAACCTCTGGCGGATCGAATTCAACCTGATGCAGCCCCCCCAAAGTCGGAGCCAACAAAGCGTCCAGCGCCTGGGCATCTGCCTGCAGGGCGCTCCAAAAGACCGACAAAGGGGTAGGCTCCAAACCGGGCAAGGGACTGCCCTCCAGGCGCGAAAGGGTCAGCAGGTCTTCGACCAGCGATTGCATCCGGTGGGCCTGGCGCGACATCAGTTGCAGATAATTCTGCAGTTGCTCGGGTTCGATCTCGATGTTTTGCAACGTCTCGACAAACCCGGCCAAAACGGTGAGCGGTGTGCGGATTTCGTGCGAAACATTGGCCACAAAATCACGCCGCATGGCTTCAGACTGCTCGATCGCGGTGATGTCCTGACTCAATAACAGGTGCTGACCCTGACCAAAAGGAAACAACTGCAAGGACAAGCGCTGCGGATGATCGGGCCGATGCTGTCGCCCATCGATCACCACCGGCCGGCGGTGATCGGCAAGTTGCAAATAGCGGCTGAAATCGGGGTTGCGAACCAGATTACCGATGAGTTGCGCCAAATCCCTGCCGGGATCGATCCCCAAATGCTGGGCCGCCATGGCATTGCACCAGGTGATGCGCCATTCGTCGTCGAGCATCAACACCCCGTTGGGAGAAGCCTGGATGGCCGATAAAAACTGTTCGAGGTTTTGCTGGCTGTGGAGCAGTTGACGGCTCTGCAAGCGCGTCAGGCGACGCACCCGATCCACCACATCGCCCCAGATGCCCCAGGTGGTGGGTAAAGCCTGCTCGGGTTGATTGAGCCAACGCACAACCCGCATGCCCCGCCAAAGATCCAGAATGAACCAGCCCAAAGAGCCGGCCCCCAGCCCGGTGGCCAGACCCTGCCAGGGCTCCAGCGGATCCACCAGGATCAGGCCGATCAAACCGCCCAAACCCAAAAAAAACAGGAATGTGAAAATGCGACCCAACATGGGCGTATGTTAACCGCCTTGGCTGGGCACCTCGATTTGGGCACTGAGCCTGTAACCGGCACCGCGAACCGTCTCGACCATGGCGCCCGCTGAGCCCAAGGCCTCGCGCAAGCGCTTGACATGCACATCGACCGTTCGCTCTTCGATGAAAACATGATCGCCCCAGACCTTGTCCAGCAACTGCCCACGGCTGTGAACCCGCTCGGGATGGCGCATGAGGTGGTTGAGCAATTTGAACTCGGTCGGACCCAACTTCACAGATTGACCATGAACCGTCACCCGATAGGTGCTGGCATCCAGGGTCAGGGCACCGATGGTGACGGATCCTCCCGCCTGTTCCGGTGCACGGCGACGCAACACCGCCCGAATGCGAGCCAGCAACTCCTGGGTGGAAAACGGCTTGGTGATGTAGTCATCTGCCCCGGCATCCAGTCCCTGCACTTTGTCGTTTTCTTCGGAGCGTGCCGTCAACATGAGAATCGGGACCTGCTTGGTCCGGGGATCGGCTCGCCATTTTTTGGCCAGACTGACGCCACTGTCACCGGGCAACATCCAGTCGAGCAGAATGAGGTCAGGCAAGACGGCGTCCATTTCAAGTTGAGCCCTGGCGCCGTCTTCAGCCCAAACGGGCGACATGCCGTTGTGACGCAAATTGATGGCAATCAGTTCTGCAATGGCTGATTCGTCTTCGACGATCAGCACGCGGGGTAAATGCCTCATGACGCAGAAGAGTTCAGGGTGGACTCGATTTGGGCCAAAGGGATGTGACGAATGTCATCGCCCTTGACGATGTAAATGATGAGCTCGGAGATGTTTTTGGCATGGTCGCCGATGCGCTCAATGGCTTTGGCGATGAACAACAAATCCAGACTGGCTCCGATGGTGCGGGCGTCTTCCATCATGTAAGTGATGAGTTTGCGCACAAAACCATCAAACTCCTGATCGATCAGGTTGTCTTCTTTGAGGATCGCCACAGCAGCCTGGGTATCGAGCCGCGCAAAGGCATCGAGCGCTTTGCGCAGCAAATTGCTGGCCAGTTCAGTGGCCACCCGCAACTCCGAGGCCGGGAGGCTGCGCGGCATGCCCTCGCCGATGATCGCTTTGACCATGCGGGCGATGCGCTCGGCCTCGTCACCGGCGCGTTCCAGGTTCGCGGTGGCCTTGGAGATCGCCATCAACAACCGCAAGTCGCGCGCTGTGGGCTGCCGACGACCAATGATGGAGGCGATCTCCCGGTCGATTTCAACCTCCAGCGCATTCACTTGCACCTCACCCAGGATCACCTGATCAGCCACCTCGGCGCTGAACTGTGACAAGGCGTAAATGGCTTGCCTGATTTGCGACTCGACCATGCCACCCAGCTCCATGAGCCGGGATGACACGTTGTTGAGATCGCTGTCGAATTGGGTGGAAAGGTGCTTGTCTGGCATGGTGCCTCCTGATCAGCCGAATCGGCCCGTGATGTAATCTTCGGTTTCTTTGCGCTGGGGTTTGAAGAAAATCTGTTCAGTGGCCCCAAATTCAACCAGCTCACCCAAGTACATGTAAGCGGTGAAATCGCTGCAACGCGCCGCCTGCTGCATGTTGTGGGTCACAATGGCCACGGTGTAATCGGTTTTGAGTTCGTGCACCAACTCTTCTACCTTGGCTGTCGAGATCGGATCCAGCGCCGATGTGGGCTCATCCAGCAAGATCACCGAGGGTTTGACCGCCACAGAACGCGCGATGCAAAGTCGCTGCTGCTGACCACCCGACAGAGATAAACCGCTTTGACCCAGTTTGTCCTTGACCTCACCCCACAGAGCCGCTTTGCTCAAGGCCCATTCAACACGATCGTCCATCTCGCTGCGGCTCAGGTTTTCATACAGTTTGACCCCGAATGCGATGTTGTCATAGATGGACATCGGAAAGGGCGTAGGCTTTTGGAACACCATGCCCACCCGGGCTCGCAACAGGTTCAAGTCCTGATCCGGCTCCAGAATGTTTTGGCCGTAGAAATTGATTTCGCCTTCGGCGCGCTGACCCGGGTACAGGCTGTACATCCGGTTCAAGGTGCGCAACAGGGTGGACTTGCCGCAACCCGAAGGGCCGATGAATGCGGTGACTTTGCGTTCGGCGATATCCAGGTGAATGTTGCGCAAGCCCTGAAACTTCCCATAAAAGAAATTCAGTTTGCGGATTTCAATGGCATTTTTGCCGGTCAGGGTGGTGTCGGTCATGGAAGATTCCTCATCCGGTGGTTTTGTCACGGAAAAAGACGCGGGCGATGATGTTGAGCAAAAGCACGGTCAGGGTGATGAGCAGCGCTCCGCCCCAAGCCAAACGCACCCAGTTGTCATAGGGGCTCATGGCAAATTGGTAGATGACCACCGGCAAGTTGGCCATGGGCGCGTTCATGTTGAAAGACATGAACTGGTTGTTGAGTGCCGTGAACAGCAAAGGTGCAGTTTCACCGCTGACGCGCGCCAGGGCCAACAGCAGGCCGGTGACGACACCGGAGCGGGCCGCACGCAGCGTCACCATGGTGGCCACTTTCCAGCGCGGCGCACCCAGCGCGAAGGCGGCTTCACGCAGGCTGCCGGGTACCAAGCGCAACATGTTTTCGGTGGTGCGCACAACCACCGGGATGGCAATGAGTGACAGTGCCATCGAACCGGCCCAGCCCGAGAAGTGTTTGACCTGTGCGACCCAAATGGCATAGACGAACAAGCCCAGCACGATCGAGGGAGCCGACAGCATGATGTCCGTGACAAAACGGGTGAATTCGGCGGTTTTGCTCTCGTCGCCATACTCGGCCAAATAAACGCCGGCCAAAATACCGATCGGTGTGCTGATGAGGGTGGTGAAAGCGATCATCATCAGGCTGCCGATGATGGCATTGGCCAAGCCTCCCCCATCGCTGCCCGGCGCCGGTGTGGGTTGGGTGAACATCGCCCAGTCCAGTGCGGCAAAGCCATTTTTAAACAGCACAAACAGGATGGCCAGCAAAACGCTCAGGCCCAACACCATGGCCAACATGGACAGCGTCAAGCCGATGCGATTGGCAATTTTTCTGCGTTGATAAACACCAGGATTCATGGCACGACCTCAGGTTTTACTGCCTTTGGACTTTTCAGCCCGCAGGATCATGATTTTGGCCAGACTGAGCACCACCAGGGTGATGACAAACAGCAAAAGGCCCAAAGCGAACAGGGCCGAGAGGTGGAAATCGTCGGCCTCGCCAAACTCGTTGGCCAGGGTCGAAGCGATGGAAGTGCCGGGTGCAAACAACGACGACGACAAACGCTGCGAATTGCCGATCACGAAGGTCACCGCCATGGTTTCGCCCAGCGCGCGCCCCAAGCCGAGCATGATGCCGCCGATCACGCCTTTTTGGGTGTAGGGCAAAACGATGTATCGAACCACCTCCCAGGTGGTACACCCAATGCCATAAGCCGATTCACGCAAAACCGGGGGCACGATGGCGAACACGTCGCGCATCACGGCAGCGATGAACGGCAGGATCATGAATGACAAAATCAGACCGGCGGCCAAAATGCCGATGCCGTTCATGGCGCCGCCAAACAAGGGACCGATGACGGGCATTTGGCCCAATGTCGATTGCAGGGCCGGCTGACCGTATTCGGCAAACAGGGGAGCGAACAAAAAAAGGCCGAACATCCCGTAGATGATCGAGGGCACCGCTGCCAACAGTTCGATGGCGGTACCCAAAGGACGGCGCAGGACCACAGGGCAAGTTTCGGTGAGAAACAGGGCAATCCCGAAAGACAGCGGCACGGCGATCAAAAGCGCAATGGTGGCACTGACCACGGTGCCAAAAATCGCGATGGCGGCGCCGAATTCCTCGTTGATGATGTCCCACTCAACCCGCCAGATGAATTCAATGCCGAATTTCGCAAAGGCGGGCCAGGCGTTGATGATGAGGGAGACAATGATGCCGACCAAAGACACCAGAACCACCCAGGAAAACAGACGCGTCAATTGATGAAACACCCAGTCCTGACGACGCTGGTTGCTGGCGATTTGCCGCATGGCCTCGATGGGCATGCGCGGCCCGGAGGCTGACAGGTCGGCGGTCAGCGCTGCAGGGTCCGTTGTGCTTCGGGTGTTCATGATTGACTCCGTCAAGACAAATGGAAACAACCCAACGGCCGTGGAGCCGTCGGGTGATGTGGATGGATCAGTTCTTGACCTGTGACCAGACGCGCTGGCGAATTTGCTGGGTCAGGGCATCAGGCAACGGCACATAGTCCAGCTCTTCAGCCATCTTCTTGCCATTTTTGAACGCCCAGTCAAAGAAACTGAGGGCGGCTTTGGAAGCGGCCTTGTCGCCGGGCTCTTTGTACATCAGGATGAAAGAGGCTGTGCTGATGGGCCAGCTGTTGGCGCCTTTGGCATTGACCATCGAGATGCCCATGCCGGGAACGCTGAACCAGTCGGCTCCGGCGGCGGCAGCGGCGAAGGTGGTGTCATCCGGCGAGACGTATTTGCCGTCCGCGTTTTGCAACTGCATGAAATTCATGTTGTTCTTCTTCACATAGGCGTATTCGACGTAGCCGATCGAGCCCTTGACGCGGTTCACGTTGGCAGCCACACCTTCGTTGCCCTTGCCACCCACGGAAGAAGCGGCAGGCCACTTGACAGCGGCACCCTTGCCCACTTTGTCAGCCCACTCTTTGCTGATGGCAGAGAGGTAGTCGGTGAAGTTGAACGTGGTGCCAGAGCCGTCAGCGCGATGCACGACGGTGATGGCTTGGTTGGGCAGGTTTTTGCCCGGATTGAGCGCAGCCAGCTTGGCGTCATTCCACTGGCTGATGGTGCCCATGTAGACCTCTGCCAGAACGGGGCCGGTGATGCGCAACTCGCCGGGCTTGAAGCCATCGAGGTTGATCACAGGCACGGTCCCGCCGATGATGGCGGGAAATTGAACCATGCCGTCCTTGTCCAGGTCTTCACCCTTGACCGGGGCGTCGGTGGCGCCAAACGTCACGGTCTTGGCTTTGATTTGGCGAATGCCGCCGGAAGAGCCGATGGATTGATAATTCAGGCCGACACCGGTTTCTTTTTTGTAGGCCTCGGCCCACTTGGCGTAGATCGGATAGGGGAAAGTGGCGCCTGCGCCGGTGATGTCGGCGGCGTGGGTCACCAGGGCGGCAGCACCCAGGCCCAGGGCCACCAGACAGGATTTGAAATTCAGCATGAGAGTTCCTTTTTCATGACAGTGGGTTGCGGATTTTTTCCGCAACTGAACTCTAAGCACCATTTGTGACAAAGTTGTGACAGACACCAAATTTTCATGCACATCATTTTGTCACTTTATTGTCACATCAACTTCATAAAATGGTATTCATGTCAAGCATCAGCCTTTTAGCAGCCGTTGATTTGGGATCGAACAGTTTCAGGCTGGAGATCGGGCGCGAATCCCACGGCCAGATCACGCGGGTGGAGTACCTGAAAGAAACCGTGCGCCAGGGCGCCGGTCTGGATGCCGATCGCAATCTGAGTCAGTCCGCCATGCAGGCGGGTTGGGACTGCTTGGCGCGGTTTGGCGAACGACTGGCCGGATTCAAATCCAGACAGGTCAGGGCCGTGGCGACCCAGACCCTGCGCGAAGCCCGCAACCGGGAGATTTTTTTGCAGCGGGCGCGAGAGATTTTGGGCTTTCCGATCGAAGTGATTTCGGGCCCCGAAGAAGCTCGTCTGATTTATCTGGGGGTATCGCATTTGTTGCCCCAGTCCGACGAACGTCGATTGGTCATCGACATCGGCGGTCGCTCGACCGAGTTGATCCTGGGCCGGCAATTGCACCCCGAGGTGATGAACTCTTATCGGGTCGGCAGCGTGGCCTGGAGTCAAAAATTTTTCTCCGAAGGGGTCTTCAGCCTGCCCGCTTTCGAGCGCGCCCGCATCGCAGCCCAGGCCATTTTGGACGAGGCACTGGGGCCTTATGCACGCACCTTTTGGGACGTGGCGTATGGATCTTCCGGCACAGTGGGTGCCGTGGCCGATGTGCTGGAAAAAGCCGGCTGGCCGGCTGGACTGATCACCCGCGACGGGCTCGATTGGCTCAAGCGCCATCTGGTGCGCACAGGGGACGTGAGTCGCCTGCGCATGGAGGGGCTGAAAGAGGATCGCAAAGCCGTCATTGGCGGCGGCATCAGCGTGCTCGATGCGGTGCTCGATCTGCTCGATATCGACAGCCTGAGTGTGGCGCAAGGCGGGCTGCGACATGGGGTCTTGTTTGACATGCTCGACCGCGAATCTTCTGCTGCCGATGTCCGGCACCAAACGGTGACCCGACTGCAAAATGTCTTTTCCGTGGATCAGAAGCAGGCTCAGAGGGTGGCGCGAGTGGCGCGATACTTCCTGGATCCTTTGCTCCATGGCCTGCCTGGCGATGAATCGCACCGTTTGCAACGCAAACTGACCTGGGCCGCACAGTTGCATGAGTTGGGTCATGTGATCTCGCACAGCGATGCCCACAAGCATGGCGCTTACATCCTCGATCACGCCGATGCCACCGGTTTTGCTCTGCCCGAACTGCACCGCCTGGGCTTGTTGGTATTGGGTCACAAAGGCAAGCTGAAAAAACTGATGGTCGACGAGGAAGACCGTACTTTTTTCATGCAACTCATGTGCCTGCGCCTTGCCGTCATTTTGTGTCATGCCCGACGCGACCCCGACCACGAGGGTCTGTCGCTGAACCTCGATCAGACCCGGTCTTGCTTCACCCTGAAGTGTCCACGGGGGTGGGGACAGGCACACCCGCAATCGGCGCACTTGCTGCGCGAAGAGGTTTTGGCCTGGCAAAAAACCGGCTGGCAACTGGATCTGACGGGGTTGCCGTCATCAAGTTGACACAATACTTTCACATCATGTGGGCTGCTTTGGAGCGCCACACATGAATCCCAAATTACCTGCCACCGATCCGCATTTGAACCGGCTGCACGAGGACTTCCTGGACAGCCTGGATGAAGAGCTTGAAATGGAGCTCGATGATTTGCGCGGCCCCGACGCCATGCAAGATCAAACCCGTGGCTCCCGGCTGAGCTACTTCAAGCACTTGTTGCATTTGCAGGCCGAGTTGGTCAAATTGCAAGACTGGGTGATGTCCACCGGTCACCGCATGGTGATCATTTTTGAGGGGCGGGATGCGGCAGGCAAGGGTGGAGTGATCAAACGCATCACCCAAAGGCTCAACCCCAGGGTTTGCCGAGTGGCCGCCCTGCCCGCCCCCAACGACCGCGAACGCTCGCAGTGGTACTTTCAGCGTTACACAGCTCACCTGCCCGCCGCCGGCGAGATGGTGCTGTTCGATCGCAGTTGGTACAACCGTGCGGGCGTGGAAAAGGTGATGGGTTTTTGCTCTGACGATGAATACGAAGAGTTTTTCCGCTCGGTGCCCGAATTTGAAAAAATGCTGGTTCGCAGCGGGATCCAGATCGTCAAATACTGGTTCTCGATTTCCGACGATGAACAGCATGCGCGCTTTTTGGGCCGAATTCTGGACCCCCTCAAGCAATGGAAACTCAGCCCCATGGATCTCGAAAGCCGGCGCAGATGGGAAGCCTACACCCGGGCCAAGGAAATCATGCTGGAGCGCACCCACATCCCCGAGGCGCCCTGGTGGGTGGTCCAGGCCGTGGACAAGAAAAAAGCCCGCCTCAACTGCATCGATCACTTGCTCTCACAGGTTCCCTACCACGAAGTCCCTCACGAAACAGTGGTATTGCCTGAGCGAGTGCGCAACCCGGACTACATTCGCCATCCGGTTCCGAGCCACATGATCGTGCCTGAAAAGTACTGATCCAGTCAACGCACTCAGGCACCGAAGGTCTGAAGTTCAATGGATTCACGCATGACCTGCACAGAGGCCGCTATGACAGCTGGCCAATCGCATTGCATGGCACGCGCTCTGGCCTCTTTACCCATGCTTTGCCAATGTTGTCGACTCTCAACCAGTTGGCAACACGCATCGATGAAAGGCTTTTCCCCCTCTTCGGAGAGCAAGCCCTGACGACCTGACTCGATCAGTTCGGCAGCCCCAGCACTGCGAAAGGCCAAAACCGGCAATCCGCTGGCCATGGCCTCCAGCGTGACATTGCCAAAAGTCTCTGTCAAACTGGCAAATGCGAACAAATCGGCGCTGGCGTAATGGGCTGACAAGTCAAGGCCACTTCGATAGCCAGCGAAGCAAACATCGGGATGACGGGCTTGCAACTCGTAACGAAGGGGTCCGTCACCGACCAGCACAAGGCGAAGATCCACCCCAAGCTGACAAGCTTGTCGCCAAGCGCGAATCACCAACTCCAGGTTTTTTTCAGCTGCAAGGCGAGAGACGCAAATCATGACGGGGGTTTCGTCAACTGCACCCCAGCTTTGTCGCAAGGCGACTGAGCGGTGGGCGGGATCAAAACGCAAGAGGTCGACACCACGGGGAACATGATAAAGACGCTCAAAGCCAAGTTGAGAGAGTTGGACTTGCAGTGCCCGGGTTGGCACCATGGTAGCGGCTGCAAGGTTATGGAATTTTTTCAGATATCGCAGGATCGGTGCCTGCAACCAGCCCAGTCGGTAATGTTTGCTGTATGCATGAAAATTGGTGCGAAAGTCGGTGGTAACAGGCAACTTCATGTTCAAAGCCAGTCGCAAGGCAGACCAACCCAGGGGCCCTTCGGTGGCGATGTGAACGACATCAGGTCGGTGCCTTGACCACAGTCGCTTGAGCTTGGCGGTCGCGGGCAAACCGAACTTGACTTCCCGATAGATCGGTAAAGACCAAGCCCGAACCCATTGCTCCCGGGCACTTTCCTCGGGATGCGATTGCCCCTTCAAACCAGGTCTGACCAGCCATACGTGATGCCCCTGCTCCTTGAGACCTTCGACCACTCGGGCCAGGGAAATAGCTACACCGTTGACTTCGGGGGGGTAAGTCTCGGTCACGACGCAAACACGCAAAGACGGGCGTGCGGGGTGATGCTCTGAAATGTCCAGTTCGTCTGATTCCATGAACTCGAATATCACCACTGGATGCAACAGTTTGATGACCTTGAGATGAATGAAAAATGACATCACGCAGCTTTCAATGAAATGTCATCAATGATTCATCGTCGTCAATGCATGATGGTGATTCGTTGCATGACACTCAAACGGAGCACCACACCATGACCCACTTTATGGAAACCCTGAAAACACAACGCTGGGACGATCATCGCTACTATCATCAGAGTCGCATCAATCAATGCCTGCATCTGATCAGCGCCCTTTCCTTTCTGGTGGCCTATGCCTATTTGTTCATCGATCCTGCCGTGTCAGGATGGATTGCCTGGATGGTGGCCATGGCCACCCGTCAATTGGGGCACTTCGTTTTTGAGCCCAAGGATTTCGACCGGATCAATCAAGTCACTCACGCCTACAAAGAGGAAGTCAAAGTCGGATACAACTTGTTTCGCAAGGTGATTTTGCTCAGCCTGTGTGCCTTGATCCCCCTCATGGCCTGGTGGATGCCCCAGACCATTACCTGGTTGGTACCTGAGAGTCATGAAGACAATTTATTCAGCCTCATTGGCATGGCTTGGGTCATGCTGGGTCTTGCCGGTGTCTCATTCAGAGTTTTTCAGCTTTGGATGCAAGACGGACTGATCCAAGGACTGGCATGGGCTTTCAAGATCATCACCGACCCGTTTCATGACATTGCGCTCTATCACAAGTCGCCGATTTATGTGTTCAAAGGACAGTGGCTTGACCCCATGGACCATGTCCGTGCCAACTGATCACCGCAACCACCAAGATGCGATCAACTCACGGATCAATTGACGCTTGACGGTCGCATCTGTTGTACCACGGGGCAAAGTCCACCATCCGCCTGCAAGCATCTCTTTGGCGGCCCGAATCACGATCTCCATCACTTGTTCAAACTCCTGCTCGGTGTAGGAAAAATTGAAAATGAAGCGACCGGTGCCAACCCAACTCAAGGCAAGGCCATGCCGGCGAAGGTAAAACTGGAACATCCAGTTGAAACGACTGGGCCATGAATACAACAAAGTCCAAATGGTCTGCATGCCGGCAAAACGAATGGGCAAGTCATGTTGAGCCAGGCAGGCGTTCATGCGCTCCAGTCTTTGCTGCCAGACCTGATCTGCAGCATCAACTTGAGCTTTGCACTGAGGACTGAGCCAATGTCGCAAAAAAACATGCATGCTTGCCATGACATAAGGGTGCGCATTGAAGGTACCGCGGGCAAAGCAGATGTCTGCCGGTCGATCTTCTCTAAAGCGCTTCATCCAGGCCGAACGACCACAAATCACACCCACTGGCAAGCCGCCCCCCAGAGTCTTGCCATAAGTCACCAAGTCGGCTTTGATGCCATAGCGGCCTTGAACCCCAAGATGTCCCAACCTGAAGCCCAAGAAGACTTCGTCGAGAATCAGGGCGATTCCCTGGCTTCGACAAATTTGTTGCAATTGTTGCAACCACGCACCATAAGCATGAGGATCGTATGTCGAGATTCTGCCGTTGGAAAGCAATGTCGAATCGCCAGGCGCAGGCCGATTGGGATGCATGGCCTGGATGGGATTGACCAACACGCAAGCGATATCGCGACGCTGTTTCAAGACCCTGAGTGTGGCGGGATGCATTTCGCGCAGAGTCAGCGTATCTGCTGCGGGTGGCATCGGATTACCAGGGCCAGGCTGAACATCATCCCACCATCCGTGGTAAGCGCCCGCAAAGCGGACCAGCTTAGGCTTGCCGGTCTGATAACGAGCCAATCGAACGGCCTGCATCACAGCCTCGGTCCCCGACATGTGGAAACTGACCTCATCCATTGCGGAAAGCTCACGGAGCATCCGCACATTGTCTTGAACAATGGGGTGATAAGAACCAAGGATTGGACCCAAATCACCAGCGAGTTGTTCCGCCTCGCGAATGCTCGCGCGGTAAAAAGGAGTCCCCAACAAATTCACACCATAAGAGCCCGTCAGATCCCAATAGCCATTTCCATCCAAATCAAAGATCCGATTGCCGGTGCTGCTGGACCAAACGGAAGTGATCGGCAATGTTGCAGCCATGGACAGGAATGGAAACGGAACCCGATAGCGATTGATCAATTGCAAATCCGACAAGTTGGGCTGCATGGTTTTTGTCCATTGCAAACTCTTTTCATGGCCTTGCGTCAAATGGTGCCCAAGTTGTTCCAACGCATTTATTCGTTGAATGACAACCTCTTTCGGAGCACCATCGATGGCCAACGCTTCGGTCACGCTCAGGGCACGAGAGGGCAACCAGCGAGAGATGCGCTTTGCCCAGCGCACATGACCCGCCAAACCAGGTGCTTTGGCCATGGACAAGCAAAGGCGTTGCCAAGCGCGACGAAGCACCAAGGCCAAAACAATCGTCGCAATGACCAAGACCGAAAACTCATTGATATCAGACATGAAAACCTCCTTGTCGTTTTATATGAAAGCAGGGTGAAACAATGATGACAGGCCGATGGCGTCAAACGCTCAATTTTTGGCTGACCAATACCTGGCCCAGACGGCGCCTCTCGAGGTGGATGGGACAGATCAGTCGCTGGCGATCTCCTTTGTTCACACCGGCAGCAATCTGGATTTGGAATCGATTCGATCCACTCGAACTTGCCGATTCACCACCTGTGCGCTACGCCAGCATGCACGATTGCTTCACACGGGCCATCAGGCCAGAGACACGACCGCTGGATCCACGCAATGGTGTGTTGACATCCCCTTGCGACGGCATCCTGGGAGCGCATGGGCGGATAGAGGATGATCAACTGTTTCAGGTGAAAGGCAAGCACTATGCCTTAACGGATTTGATTGGACCTGTTCCATTCGATCACCCTTGGCGAACGGGTTATTTTGTGACGATAAGAATCAAATCGAATATGTATCACCGGTTTCACGCTCCCGGCAAAGGACACTTGGTTGAATCCAGATACTTTCCGGGCGACGCCTGGAATGTGAATCCACCGACCCTCGAAAGGGTGGATCGTTTGTTTGTTCAAAATGAAAGAGCCTGCCTGACTTATGTCCTGGAGCAAGGCGATGCAGTCGCTCTGGTTCCTGTGGCGGCCATTTTGGTGGCAGGTATCCGGGTGCATGCCTTGAATCATCTGCCGTGGATGAAGTCGGATCAGGTCTTGCGTCTGGATCAGCCAGTCGCTTACGGCAAGGGAGCAGAGATGGGGTGGTTCGAACACGGGTCGACCATTGTGATGATTGCACCCCAGGATTATGAATTGTGCAAGGACGTCAAGTCCGGTGATCGATTGCGGATGGGTCAGGCGCTGTTGATTCGGGTTCAGACATCCATGCCAGACCCAAGCTGAGCAAAAACATGGACGAAGCAAAAAAAAGAAGGATGTAATGCCAAGAGCCAAGCACATGAATGATGCCGGCATAGAGCCCCAACATGATCAGGATGCTGAGGTTTTCATTGAAGTTTTGAACAGCCACCGATCGACCCGCCGTGAGAACTTGCACGCCACGATGCTGCAGCATCGCGTTCATCGGAACGACCAACAATCCGCCAAGCCCACCCATGATCAGGGTCAGCGGGATCGCCAAGATCCAATGGTCGATCCAGAGCATCAGTGGCAGTAAAGCACCCAATAAGACGCCACAAACCAATACCTTTCGATGCCCCTGCAAAGTCAGGTATCGACCAGCCCACCAGGCTCCAGCCATCACACCCACCCCACTGAGTCCTTGCAGATAAGCACCCTGCCCCAGACTCAACCCCAAGTCATCTTGAGCCCATTCGAGCACCAGCAGTTGCATGCAGGCGCCGATACCCCAAAATAACGTGGTGATGCACAAAGACACTCGGGCGGGCGCATCGCGCCAAAGGGTCAACCAATCGACCTTGATGAATTGAATGGGGCGTGCCAACCACTTCTGACCGGGGAAGTCTTGCATGGGTGCTTGGGGAAGTTCAGCCGTCAGGACCACGGTACAAAGATAGCAGCAACACACAGCCACATAAGCCCAGATCAGATCCATCTCGATGTCCAACGGCCAGATGGCACTCAGCGATTGGCCAAAGGCAGGGCTGATCCACCACCCTCCACAAGCCACACCCAATATAGCGGCACTGATGGTTGACGCTTCGATCCATCCGTTGGCCTTGACCAGTTGCGCAGGCGGGACCATTTGAGTCATCCAGCCGTATTTCGCTGGTGAATAGAGTGCGGCCCCGACGCCCACCAGCGCGTAAGCCCAAATTGGGTTGAGGTCTGAGGCCATGCCGAACACACCGGTTAATTTGAGAGCATGCGACCACCACATGATCCTGGATTTATCCCAGCCATCGGCACCGGCCCCTACCCAAGGGGCCAACAAGACATAAGCGAGGGTAAATCCAAATTTGAGCAGAGGGATCATCCACCCAGATTCACCCTGGGCCACAAGGTGAGCTATGGCCACGATCAGCAAGGCGTTGTCAGCCCAGGAGGAAAAAAACTGGGCTGTTAACAGGCTATAGAAGCCCTTGGGCATGGATTGCATCCCGGCATCAAACCACATGTGCATGACATTTCCAAGACGAAACGAAGGCCCAGGACTGTCATGAATGATTCATCCGATCGTCGTCGCACTGACATGCTCAAGCCACACAATGCAAAGATCAGGATTTAGCCATCCAACATGACACATTTCCGAGCCATATTCATTTCCGACTTGCACCTGGGCACTCCGGGATGCCAGGCGGTCGCATTGCTCGAATTTCTCAAGCATCACGACAGCGATCACCTCTACCTAGTGGGCGACATCATTGATGGATGGCAACTCAAGCAACGCTGGTTTTGGCCGCAAAGTCATAACGATGTGATTCAAAAAATTTTGCGCAAAGCGCGCAAGGGCTGTCAAGTGACCTTCGTTGCCGGCAATCACGACGAATTCGCCAGACTCTTCAGTGGCCATCAGTTTGGCGGGATTGATATCGTGCGCGAGACCAAACACCGGATGCTGGATGGTCGCACCATGTGGGTGATCCATGGCGATTATTTCGATGCCGTGATTCAACGCGCCAAATGGCTGGCCGTGCTGGGTGACCATGCCTATGAATTGGTCTTGAAGGTCAATCGCTACTTCAATGCATGGCGCGCCCGCATCGGATTGCCCTATTGGTCTTTGTCCGCATATTTGAAACACAAAGTCAAACAGGCTGTCAGCTACATCAGCCATTTCGAGGAAGCCGTTGCGTCCGAAGCCCGCAAACGTGGCTATGAGGTGGTGGTTTGCGGACACATTCACCATGCAGAAATTCGACCGATCGGCGATGTGCTGTACTGCAATGACGGAGATTGGGTAGAGAGCATGACTGCTCTGGTCGAGCACCATGACGGCAGACTGGAAATCATCCGCTGGCAGGATTTGGTGAATATAAAACCGGCAACGAGGTGGGTGGCAACTTCAGCTCCACCTTGACTCAAAGTAAATCGGGGTTTTGAACTGTGAGCAGGCTGGAATGAATTCCATCCTCCCTGATCTTGGCACGCAGCCACCAGACGCTGCCTTTGCGCACCGACACATCGAGCCCGGGCAATCCGAGGATTTCGGCGATGGTGTGGCCCAGGGCGGGTTGATGCCCCACAATCAGCACCGTCATTTTGGCCATGGGCCATTGAACCATCGACAACAAATGGGTGTGGTCGCATTGTGGCGACAGTTCATCGCGTATCTTGAATTTTCGCCCCAGCGGATCGACAGTCTGCACGCACCTTTGGGCCGGGCTGCAATAAATCTTGGCGCCTTCCGGCAACTGACGATCCAGCCATTTGGCCATGCGTGCGGCCTGACGCTCACCACGCGCCGTCAGGCAGCGTTGCAAGTCATGGCTTTCATCGGTGGCGTCATGCGCCTCGGCATGACGCCAAAGTATCAAGTCCATGTTCGGGCCATTCAAGCTGAGAAACGGGCGCCCAGGAAATGCTTGCGATAACGCGCTGGCATGTCGGCAATGTTCATGATCATCGGCAAATCGGCGGTGTTGAAATCAGGGTCCCAGGCTGGTGCCCCCATGATTTTGGCCCCCAATCGCAGATAACCTTTGATCAAGGCGGGGGCTTCGGCAGCCACCTCGGCCGCCTGAGCCCGGATCGGCAATGGCAAACGGGGTCTGACTTGCTGGTCGATCGGAGCCAGGTGGGTGTCCTTGAGTTGCAACCAGATGCTGGCGGCCGCATCGGGCGAAACCACCCCCTGATGTGACATCGGGATGCTGGCACAACCGATCATGATGTCGAGTTCATTGCGCACCATGAATTCGGTCAGGGCACCCCACAGCGCCATGATCACGCCCCCGTGACGATGTTCGGGATGCACGCAACTGCGCCCCAGTTCGACCATGCGACCCCGCAGGGTGCGCAAACGGGTCAGATCAAATTCGGTATCGGTATAAAAACTTCCCACGCGCTTGGCTTGCGCCGGTGTCAGAACACGGTAGGTTCCAACCACTTGACCACTGGCTTGGTCGCGCACCAACAAATGCTCGCAAAAATCGTCGAAAAGGTCCATGTCATGGCCCTCAAGCGGAGACTTGAGCTGCGCCCCCATTTCGGTGGCGAACACCAAATGTCGCAAGCGCTGGGCTTCGCGAATTTCACTCAGGCTTTGGGCCCACCGGACTTCGATGCCAGCGCGCTGACCCAGTGTGGCTTGCGAAGCCAGCTTGTCGCGTGTTTCAGGTGCGCGATGAAGCGACCCCCTGGGCAAAGAAATGGGCGAGAGTTCCAGCGTGGGGGTGGGCAGTTCTTTCATGCTAGCTCCTGTGTTGACCCCTGCAGTGTGGCCAAGCCGCATGAAAAATTCGTGAAGATGAGATGACAATGCCATGACAAACTCGGGGCCTGTCAGCGGTTCATGAAGTTGTCATGTTTTTGTCATCAAAAATCACGTGACCCCTTGCTAGGATAAACCCTCAAACATGACTGGAGTCCCTCATGAGCGCTCTCAAACAAGCTCGAAAATTGATCGAGAAAAATCCGGGCGGCAAGGAAGCTCAGACGCTGTCGAGGTTGGTTGTTTCACTCGAATCCGATCAGGACATCTCACTGAAAGAAATTTACGAGTTGAATTACGACGCTTTTCAGTTGGCGATCGAAGTGATGCGGGATTGGCGCATCGATCGCTATTACGCCAGCAAAGTGAAATTGCTCGACTTGTCTTTGCAGGTTCGCTGAGTTTGATCGGTTGCAATTTCAAGGCAACCGCATCTCAGCCCGAAGCCATCGCCTGAAAATCAATTCAGCGATTGGACCAAAGTCAAAGCAGTCGACTGCGCAAGTTCTTTTTGATCAGCCTCGACCATGATCCGAAGCACAGGCTCGGTGCCACTGGCCCGAATCAGCACCCTGCCTCGACCTTGCAATGCTCGCTCGACTTCGCCCCGGGCCCGGGCCAGACCGGGGTGGGTTTTCCAGTCGGTGTCCGGGGCCAATCGCACGTTGATCAGATGCTGGGGATAGAGGCTGACATCGCGCATCACTTGGGACAAACCGCAGCCCTGGCGCACGCAGGATTGCAGAACCTGCAGGGCACTGACGACGCCATCGCCGGTGGAATGCTTGTCGAGCACCAGCAAATGGCCCGACCCTTCACCTCCCAAAATCCAGCCTCTCTCGGTCAACGCTTCCAGCACATATCGATCCCCCACCGAAGCCCGCACGAAATCCACGCCGCGTTGCCTGAGTGCGTTTTCGATGGCCATGTTGGTCATGAGCGTTCCGACCACGCCCGGGACCACTTCATCGCGACCCAAGCGATCATCAGCCAGCACATACAGCAATTCATCGCCGTTGAAAACTCGACCGGATGCATCGACCATGAGCAAGCGGTCGGCGTCGCCATCGAGGGCGATGCCGACATCGGCTTGTTGCTCTCGCACCGCCTGAACCAGGTGTTCTGGATGGGTCGCACCCACGCCATGGTTGATGTTGAGTCCATCGGGCTTGCAGCCGATGGGGATCACTTGCGCCCCCAATTCGTGAAAGACGGCAGGGGCAATGTGATAGGCCGCGCCGTGAGCAGCGTCGACCACCAGCCGAAGTCCCCGCAGGCTGAGTTCTGTGGGAAAGGTGCTTTTACAAAATTCGATGTAGCGTCCGGCGGCATCATCGAGTCTTTTGGCCTTGCCCAGTTGCTCCGAAGCCACCCAAACCGGGTCTTGTTCCAGCATGGCTTCAACTTGAAGCTCCCAGTCGTCACTGAGTTTGGTGCCTAAATGTGAAAAGAACTTGATGCCGTTGTCCGCAAAAGGGTTGTGACTGGCGCTGATGACCACCCCCAGATCGGCCCTCTGAGCCCGCGTCAGGTAGGCCACGGCAGGCGTGGGCACAGGCCCCAACAAGACCACATCAACCCCTGCCGAGTTAAAGCCCGACTCCAGCGCGGACTCCAGCATGTAGCCGGAAATCCGGGTGTCCTTGCCGATCAAAACCACCGGGCGGTCGTGTTGGGTCTTCAGGACACGCCCCACGGCATGGGCGAGCTTCAGGACAAAGTCGGGGGTGATTGGAAAGGATCCAACCGTGCCTCGGATGCCATCGGTGCCAAAGTATTTTCTTTTCATCGGAGAGATTTTAGGTCTTCAAACACAGGGTTCGCATCAGTCACCCGCCGCTCCTGCGGCTTCCCACACGGCCAAGCCTGCCCGGGTGGCCGCCACATCATGGACCCGCAAGATCCGCGCGCCCCTGTCGGCAGCCAACACGGCTGCGGTGACGCTGGGCACCAAGCGCTGCGAGACATCAAGGCCGGTGACTGCGCCCAGCGCCGACTTGCGCGACCAACCGGCCAAGAGCGGGCCCAGCGCCGACAATTCGCGTTGGTTCGCCAAGAGACTGAAATTTTGGGCCACGGTCTTGCCGAAACCGATCCCAGGGTCGAGCACGATGCGCTCGGGTGACATGCCCCGAGCCACCAGATGGTCGCGGCGTTGGGTCAGAAAGTCGCTGACCAGGGGCACAGCATCCCCCGCCATGGGGGACAGTTGCATGGTCGCAGGCTCGCCGTGCATGTGCATCAGACAAACCCCGGCACCACTGGATAAGCAAGCCGCCTCGGCGCCCGGTTGACGCAATGCCCAGATGTCATTGATGATGTCCACACCCAGCTCCAAAGCGCGGCGCATGGTGTCAGGGCGAAAGGTGTCAACCGAGACCGGGACCTGCCAAGTCAGCACTTCGCGCAACACCGGTTGCAAACGCCGCCACTCCTCGGACTCACCCACTGCGGGCGCACCGGGTCGGGTCGACTCGGCCCCCAGGTCCAGGATATCGGCTCCCTCCTCAAGCAACTGACGGGCGTGCGCGATGGCCCGCTCAGGGGCATGAAAAAGACCCCCGTCGGAGAACGAATCGGGGGTCAGGTTCACGATGCCCATGACCCGGGGGCGGGTCAGGGCAATGTCAAAGCGGGTGGTTTTCCAAACCTGCAATCAGGCCGCACTCGGACTGGGGTTGGCACTGACGGCAGGGTCACCGCCACCGGGACCGGAGGGGGGCGTGCGCGGAGTGAAGTCTTTGGGCGGGCGCGGCGGACGACCAGCCATGATGTCGTCGATCTGCTCGGTCTCGATGGTTTCCCATTCGAGCAAGGCCTTGGCCATGGCATGCATCTTGTCAGCATGCTCTTCGATCAAGCGACGCGCCAGGTTGTATTGGGTGTCGATGATGCGACGAACTTCGGCATCGACTTTTTGCATGGTCTGCTCGGACATGTTCGTGGTCTTGGTGACCGAACGGCCCAGGAAAACTTCGCCTTCGTTTTCGGCATAAACCATGGGACCGAGGGCTTCGGTCATGCCGTAGCGCATGACCATGTCGCGCGCGATTTGGGTGGCACGCTCAAAGTCATTCGAGGCACCGGTGGTCATTTGATTCATGAACACCTCTTCGGCGATGCGCCCACCGAACAACATGCTGATTTGATTCAGCATGTAATCGCGGTCATAACTGTAGCGGTCTTTTTCGGGCAAGCTCATGGTGACCCCCAAAGCACGACCACGGGGAATGATGGTGACTTTGTGGACCGGGTCGCACTTGGGCAACAACTTGCCAATCAGTGCGTGACCCGACTCATGATAGGCGGTGTTGCGACGCTCCTCCTCGGGCATGACCATGCTCTTGCGCTCGGGCCCCATGAGGATTTTGTCTTTGGCTTTTTCGAAATCTTGCATCTCGACCACACGGGCATTGCGCCGGGCGGCCATGAGGGCTGCTTCGTTGCACAAGTTGGCCAAGTCGGCTCCGCTCATGCCGGGCGTGCCACGTGCGATGACGGATGCGCTGACATCTTGACCGATGGGCACTTTGCGCATGTGAACATTCAGGATTTGCTCGCGACCCCGGATATCAGGCAAAGTCACATAAACCTGACGGTCGAAGCGTCCGGGACGCAACAAGGCGGCATCCAGGATGTCGGGGCGGTTGGTGGCGGCGACCACGATCACGCCCAGATTGGTTTCGAATCCGTCCATCTCGACCAGCATCTGGTTGAGGGTTTGTTCGCGTTCGTCGTTGCCACCGCCAAGACCCGCGCCACGCTGACGACCCACGGCATCGATTTCGTCAATGAAAATGATGCAAGGGGCGTTTTTCTTGGCATTTTCAAACATGTCGCGGACACGAGCAGCGCCCACGCCCACAAACATTTCGACGAAGTCCGAACCCGAAATGCTGAAGAACGGTACCTTGGCTTCGCCGGCGATGCCTTTGGCCAACAAAGTCTTGCCGGTGCCCGGCGGCCCCACCAGCAACAAACCGCGCGGGATCCGCCCGCCCAACTTTTGAAATTTTTGCGGGTCTTTCAGGAAGTCCACGACCTCCTTGACTTCTTCCTTGGCCTCGTCACAACCTGCCACGTCCGCAAAGGTGACGGTATTGTTGTTTTCATCCAACATGCGAGCTTTGCTTTTGCCAAAACTGAAGGCGCCACCCTTGCCACCGCCCTGCATTTGCCGCATGAAGTAAACCCAGACCCCGATCAACAGCAACATGGGCCCCCAACTGACCAGCAAGGTCATGAGCAAGGAGCCTTCTTCGCGCGGCTTGACATCGAACTTGACGCCATTGGCAATGAGGTCGCCGACCAAGCCACGATCGAGATAAGTGGCGTTGGTGCGCACCTTGCGGTCGTCTTGCATCACGGCCACGATCTCGGTGCCACCCTGCCCCTCTTGGATGGTGGCCGAGCGAACACGCTTGCCACGCACTTCTTCGAGGAAATCGGAGTAAGCCATGTAGTTGGAACCGCCCACGACACGGCCATCAAACTGCTTGAATACGGTGAACAGCACCAGTCCGATGACCATCCAGACGGCGACTTTTGAGAACCATTGATTGTTCAATGCAAGCTCCAGGTTAAGGGCACCCGAGGTACCCCAAGGGATATGCGACCCATTTTAGGGGTTTCAAGGCTCAAAAAGGATATTTTTTGGCCTGTCCCTGTCGGTTTCAGGGTTGTCGGGGCTTTTTCAAGCCCATTCCGACGACAAAGGTCTCAGACGATCGGTCGCGACTGGCTTTGGGTTTGATGGCCTTGACGACCCTGAATTGCTCTTTGAACATCTTCACCCACTGGCTGTAGCCGCTGCCGTGAAACAACTTGGCCACCAGCGAACCGTGCGGTTTGAGGTGATTTTGAGCGAAATCCAGGGCCAGTTCGATCAGGTGCTCGATGCGGGCGGTATCGGACGAATCAATGCCTGAGAGGTTGGGCGCCATGTCGGAGACGACCAGATCCACTTCGCGGCCGGCCAGCGCCTGCGCCAGCGCCTGCTCTGCCTCGGGTTCGCGGAAATCGCCCTGGATGAAATGCACCCCCTCAATGGGCTCCATGGGAAGGATGTCGAAGGCAATGATGGTGCCATTGAGGTCACCCGCTGCGGCCCCATCGGGTGACAAGCGCCGGCGCACGTATTGGCTCCAGGCCCCGGGCGCAGAGCCCAGGTCAATGACCACCATGCCCGGCTGAATCAGGCTCAGTGTTTCGTCAATTTCCTTCAATTTAAATGCTGCACGCGCCCGATAGCCCTCTTTTTGAGCCATCTTGACATAGGGGTCGTTGACGTGGTCGTTGAGCCACGCTTTGTTGACTTTCTTGCTTTTGGTCTGAACTTTCATGAATGAGGCGATAATAACCCCTATGCCTGCCATCGTCTTGACTCCCGCGCAACGCAAAGAGCACCGCGCCCTCGCCCATCACCTCGATCCCGTCGTCATGATCGGAGGGGATGGCCTGAGCGCAGCCGTGCTGCGCGAAATGGATGCAGCGCTCAATGCCCATGGGCTGATCAAGGTTCGGGTTCACGGTGACGATCGCCTTGCCCGCGAAGAGATTTTTCAGAAGGTGGCGGATCAACTCGGCGCCGCACCCATCCAGCACATCGGCAAATTACTGGTCTTGTGGCGTCCGCAACCCGAAAAAGAACGTGTGGCCGACGAAGACCGCATGCCCGGCCCCAAAGACGTCAAGGTTTTGAAGTACAGCAAGCGCGGCGGTCAACGACCCGAAGTGCGTACCTTGCGTGTGCTGGGCAATGAACGCTTGACCACCGGCGGCAAAATCAAGCGCGCCAAGCCCCGCAAAACATCGGTCAAGAAGAAGAGCCTGGGTTGACGGCGTCGGCCTGCAGGCCACGCGACTGACGCCAGAGCACAACCGCGGCACAAACCCATTGCATCACCAACATGGCACTGCCCACGGCATGCCACAAGGCCAGGTTATCGCGAGCCTCGATGCGAGGCGCCACGGCCCATTGCTGCAGCAAAGCCAAAAGCAATCCCCCCACGATCCAGACCAGGTCCTTGAAGCGACTGTTGACCCGCACCGCCAGCAACAAAACCACGGCACAGGCAGCACCCACATGGGTTTGAAATTCGAACAACCGGGCGGCCATTTGCCCTGCCACGGAAGGTGTGCCGAGGTGCTTGAACAACAGCGGCACCACCCAGCCCCCGACAGCCGTCAGGCTGCCCCACCAAAGGGCAGCGGCATAAAGGGGCAGCCACTTTTTCATGCCGCTCAACGGTAGGAAACGGCCACGATCTCGTAGCGTTTGACGCCTCCCGGGGCCTGCACCTCGGCCACATCGCCTTCTTCTTTGCCAATCAGGGCACGGGCGATCGGACTGGAGATGTTGATCAACCCCAGCTTGAGGTCGGCCTCGTCTTCGCCGACGATTTGGTAGGTGACTTGCTCGCCGCTGGCCTCTTCTTCGAGCTCGACCGTGGCGCCAAAGACCACTCGCCCACCGGCATCGATGGAAGCGGGGTCAATGATCTGGGCCACCGAGAGCTTGCCCTCGATTTCCTGGATGCGACCCTCGATGAAACCCTGCCGATCCTTGGCGGCATCGTATTCGGCGTTTTCGCTCAGGTCGCCCTGCGCGCGAGCCTCTGCAATGGCGTTGATGACTGCCGGCCGATCGACCGTCTTGAGTCGGTGCAACTCTTCTTTCAGTTTTTCGGCACCGCGCTTGGTGATGGGGAGTGTGGACATGGTCTGTATCCTGCTTCAGGCCAGTTGGGCATGCATTTCTTGAACCGAGATGACGTCGAGCGAGTCCAGGTATTTCATGCCCTGGACGGCGGCTTCGGCGCCGGCGATGGTGGTGAACGTGGTCACCCGATTGAGCAAGGCCGAGGTGCGGATGTGACGCGAATCGGCAATCGCGTTGCGTCGCTCCTCGACAGTGTTGATGACCAGGGCAATTTCATTGTTCTTGATCATGTCCACGATGTGCGGACGGCCCTCGGTCACTTTGTTGACCGTCTCACAAGCGATGCCGGCCGCTGCGATGGCTTGGGCCGTTCCTTTGGTGGCGATCAGGCGAAATCCCATGGCCGCCAGTTCGCGGGCCACTTCCACAGCGCGTGTCTTGTCGTTGTTTTTGACCGAGATGAAGACCTTGCCCGCCTGCGAGCCATCGGGATTGTGGGGCCTTGGCAGCCGAGTGCCCGCACCCAGCTGGCTTTTGACGAAGGCCTCGCCAAAGGTTTTGCCCACGCCCATGACCTCTCCGGTCGATTTCATTTCGGGGCCCAATATGGTGTCGACGCCGGGGAACTTGACGAACGGGAACACCGCCTCTTTGACGCTGAAGTACGGCGGGGTGACCTCAGTGGTGATGCCTTGCTGCTCCAGGGTTTGCCCCGCCATGCAACGCGCCGCCACCTTGGCCAACTGGATGCCGGTGGCCTTGGAGACGTAAGGCACAGTACGAGAAGCACGGGGATTGACCTCAAGGACATAGATCACATCTTGACCATTTTGCTTCTGGATGGCGAACTGCACGTTCATGAGACCCACCACATTCAAAGCCCCCGCCATGGCAGCGGACTGGCGCTTGAGTTCGGCCACAGTTTCAGGAGACAAAGAATATGGCGGCAAGGAACAGGCGGAGTCACCGCTGTGCACACCCGCTTGCTCAATGTGCTCCATGACACCGCCAATGAAGGTGCGACCACTCGGGTCGCGCAAACAATCCACATCGCACTCGATGGCGTCGTTCAGGAATCGGTCCAGCAACACCGGGGAGTCGTTGGATACTTTCACGGCCTCGCGCATGTAACGCTCGAGATCGCGTTGCTCGTGCACGATTTCCATGGCCCGGCCTCCCAGCACATAGCTGGGACGAACGACCAGGGGATAGCCCAACTCAGCGGCTTTTTCAAGCGCTTCGGTCTCGGTCCGGGCGGTGGCGTTAGGCGGCTGACGCAACCCCAGGTTGTGCAACAACTTCTGGAAACGCTCGCGGTCTTCGGCGGCATCGATCATGTCGGGACTGGTGCCGATGATGGGCACGCCAGCAGCCTCCAGGCCCAAAGCCAGTTTGAGCGGGGTTTGCCCGCCATACTGGACGATCACGCCGGTGGGTTTTTCCTTGTCCACGATTTCGAGCACATCCTCCAGCGTGAGAGGCTCAAAATACAGCCTGTCGGAGGTGTCGTAGTCGGTCGACACCGTCTCGGGGTTGCAGTTGACCATGATGGTTTCATAGCCGTCCTCGCGCATGGCCAAGGCAGCGTGGACGCAGCAATAGTCAAACTCAATGCCTTGACCAATCCGGTTGGGGCCTCCGCCCAGCACCATGATTTTTTTGTGGTTTGTCGGCTCGGCCTCGCACTCTTGGTCGTAAGTGGAGTACATGTAGGCGGTGTTGGTGGCGAACTCGGCGGCGCAGGTGTCGACGCGCTTGTAAACGGGGCGAATGCCCAACTCGTGGCGGCGCGCCCGCACCTCGGCCTCGGTCGACTTGAGCTGCTTGGCCAAACGACGATCCGAAAAGCCTTTTTGCTTGAGCTGACGCAACTCGGTGGCGCTCAGTGCGGACAGTTGGGTGGTCTCGAGTTCAAGTTCGATCTTGACGATTTCTTCAATCTGGATGAGAAACCAGCGATCAATTTTGGTCAGCTCGAACACTTCGTCCACGCTCATGCCTTGGGCAAAGGCGTCGCCCACATACCAAATTCGATCCGGACCGGGCTCGCCAAGTTCCTTTTCAAGGACTTCGCGATCCTGGGTTTTTTCGTTCATGCCGTCCACGCCGACCTCAAGGCCGCGCAGGGCTTTTTGAAACGATTCCTGGAAGGTACGCCCCATGGCCATGACCTCGCCGACCGACTTCATTTGGGTGGTCAGTCGACTGTCGGCTGCCGGGAACTTTTCAAAGGCAAAGCGCGGGATCTTCGTGACGACATAGTCGATGCTGGGCTCGAAACTGGCTGGCGTTGCGCCACCGGTGATCTCGTTGCGCAGCTCATCGAGCGTGTAACCGACGGCCAGTTTGGCAGCCACCTTGGCGATGGGGAAACCGGTTGCCTTGGACGCCAGGGCCGAAGAGCGTGACACGCGCGGGTTCATCTCGATCACGATCATGCGGCCATCTTTGGGATTGATGGAGAACTGCACATTCGAGCCGCCTGTGTCCACCCCGATCTCGCGCAACACCGCCAAACTGGCGTTGCGCATGATCTGGTACTCTTTGTCGGTCAAGGTCTGCGCCGGGGCCACGGTGATCGAGTCACCGGTGTGCACGCCCATGGGGTCGAGGTTTTCAATCGAGCAGACGATGATGCAGTTGTCTTTTTTGTCCCGCACCACCTCCATCTCGTACTCTTTCCACCCCAGCAAAGACTCTTCAATGAGCAACTCGTTGGTGGGCGAGGCTTCCAGGCCGCGCTTGCAGATGGTCTCGAATTCTTCCGGGTTGTAGGCGATGCCGCCCCCCGTTCCGCCCAAAGTGAAACTGGGACGGATGACGGTGGGGAAGCCCACACGCTTTTGCACGTCCCATGCCTCCTGCATGCTGTGGGCGATGCCCGAGCGTGCTGACCCGAGCCCGATTTTGGTCATGGCGTCTTTGAATTTGAGGCGATCCTCGGCCTTGTCGATGGCCTCGGGTGTGGCACCGATCAACTCGACTTTGTATTGATCCAGCACGCCATTTCGCCACAGGTCCAACGCGCAATTCAGGGCCGTTTGCCCACCCATGGTGGGCAAGATGGCATCGGGGCGCTCTTTGGCGATGATTTTCTCGACGGTTTGCCAGGTGATGGGTTCGATGTAGGTCACATCGGCCGTTGCCGGGTCGGTCATGATGGTGGCCGGGTTGCTGTTGATCAAAATGACCTTGTAACCCTCTTCGCGCAAAGCCTTGCAGGCCTGCACGCCCGAGTAATCAAACTCGCAAGCCTGACCGATGATGATGGGGCCGGCACCGATGATGAGGATGCTTTGGATGTCTGTGCGCTTAGGCATGCGCCTTCTCCTTGTGTTGCTGCATCAGGTGGATGAAGCGGTCAAACAGGTAGCCGATGTCTTGGGGACCGGGCGAGGCCTCGGGGTGACCCTGGAAACAAAAGGCCGGCCGATCGGTTCGGGCCAGACCCTGCAATGTGCCGTCAAACAGTGAAACATGGGTGGCACGCAAATTGGAAGGCAGGGTTTTTTCGTCGACGGCAAAACCATGATTTTGGCTGGTGATGGACACACGACCGGTGTCAAGGTCTTTGACCGGATGGTTGGCTCCGTGATGGCCAAACTTCATCTTGAAGGTTTTGGCACCGCTGGCCAGCGCCATGATCTGGTGACCCAGGCAGATGCCGAAAGTGGGCAGGCCGCTGTCCATCAGGGTGCGGGCCGCATCGATGGCGTATGTACAGGGCTCCGGATCGCCAGGGCCGTTGGAAAAGAAAACACCATCAGGCTGGTGCTTGAGCACATCGGTAGCCGGCGTCTGAGCCGGTACCACGGTGACCTTGCAGCCGCGTTCGGCCAACATGCGCAAGATGTTTTTCTTGACACCAAAGTCATAGGCCACCACGTGAAAACGGGGGTTGTTTTGCTGGCCATAGCCGCCATCGATTCGCCACTCGGTCTGTTGCCAGCCATAGCCTTTGGGGTCCGTGACCACACGAGCCAGATCCAGCCCGGACATGGAGGGAGCAGCCTGGGCCTTGGCGATGGCTTCAGCCTGCAGGGCAGGTGTCACCTCTTGCCCGGGGGCCAGCGCCATGATGGCGCCATTTTGGGCACCCTGAGCGCGCAAGTGACGGGTCAGGGCCCGGGTGTCGATGTCCGCGATGGCCACCGTGCCTTGGTCTCTCAGGTATGCGCTGAGGTCTTGGGTGGCGCGGAAATTCGATTTCAGCAAGGGCAGGTTTTTGATGATCAGGCCGGCGGCATGAACCCGCTCGGCTTCGATGTCTTCGGGGTTGACCCCATAATTGCCGATGTGGGGGTAAGTGAGGGTCACGATCTGCTGGCAATAGCTGGGATCCGTCAGGATCTCCTGATAACCGGTGATCGAGGTGTTGAAGACCACCTCGCCAATGGTGGTGCCGGAGGCACCGATGGAATTGCCGACAAAGACCGTGCCGTCTGCGAGCGCCAACAAGGCGCGGGGTTGTTTTCCCTGAAGAGACAAAAGCACTGGGTTCTCCGTTATGTTGCGGTTCGCCCCAGCACGCACACAGGGATTGCCCTGGCGGCGGCTTTTGATCGGGAAATGGCTTGTGGTCGAGCTGGTGGCTGATGGGTGTGCTGGAAAGCCACCCATTATAACCGCCCTCCAAGCCCCTTGCCCTGCCGGGGGAGCCACAAACTCACACTTGTGCAGTCGCGCTGGCGTGCAGACAAATCGCCGCTGCTGCGGCCACATTGAGGGACTCTTGCCCACCGGGCTGGGCAATGCGCACCGTCAGGCTGGCTTGCGCCATCAATGGGGCGCACACGCCCTGCCCTTCATGACCCAACAACCAGGCCACCGGGTGCGGCAATCGACCTTCGCGAGCGAGTTCGTGCAAAAAAGGTCCCTGATGCGAACTCGTGGCCAGGATCGGGACCGTCAAGGTCTTCAAATCTTCGGGCTTTAAGCCCTCGACCAAGTTCAAAGCCAGGTGCGCCCCCATGCCGGCCCGCAACACTTTGGGCGACCACAAAGCGGCCGTGCCGCTCATGGCCAGAACCTGCGCAAAACCCAGCGCCGCCGCACTGCGCAAAATGGCTCCCACATTGCCAGCGTCTTGCAACCGGTCCAGCACCACGGCAGGAGCATCGGGGCGGATCTTCGCTTCAGCCGGCAAAGCCAGCAGCACCCCTACCCCGGCTGGTGACTCGAGCCCGCTGATGGCTTTGAACAAGGCATCGGGCAATACCACTTGACGCTGCCCGAGGCCTTGCCACAAGGTGGGTAAACGGGACCAGTTCGACTCGGCACAAACCAGCTCCCGAACTGCTGCACCGTGTCGCACCACGGCGTCGACCAGGTGCTCGCCTTCCAGCCAGACCTCGCCCTGTTGGCGATAGGCCTGGTTGTCCTGGGCCAAGCGGCGCAGCGATTTGAGCCAGGGGTTGTCGCGAGAGGTGATGAATTCAGGCATGGGGCGGGTCTGCTTTGAGGCTGTTGGCCACCGGCGCAAAAGATCGCCGGTGCCAAGGGCTGGGGCCGTGTTCGCGCAGGGCTTGCAAATGGTCGGCGGTACCATAGCCCTTGTGACGCGCAAAGCCGTACATCGGGAATTGGGCATCGATTGCTTCGCACCAGCGATCTCGTTCGACTTTCGCCAGGATCGAAGCGGCCGAAATGGCCGGCACCTTGGCGTCGCCCTGCACGATGGCTTCGGCGCGCACATCGAGCACCGGTAACCGATTACCGTCCACCCAAACCCTGACAGGTTTGAGCCGCAGCCCTTGCACGGCGCGGCGCATGGCGAGCAAGGTGGCCTGCAAGATGTTGAGGCCATCGATTTCCTCCACACTGGCTTGGGCCACGCAGCAACACAAGGCCTTGGCCCGAATTTCTTCATAGAGCATCGCACGCCGCTTGGGGCTGAGCTTTTTGGAATCGGCCAAACCCTGGATGGGTTTCAGGTCATCCAAAATGACAGCAGCAGCGAAAACCGGTCCGGCCAAAGGACCGCGCCCCGCCTCATCGACACCGGCCAGCAAGCCGGGTGCGTCCCAATCCAGGCTGGTTTGCTCAGCGTGCAAGAACTTTTTCGATCGCATCGGCACAACTCTGGGCAGTGTCGCGTTGCAAAGACAGGTGCAACTGCTCAAACTGCTGCTCCAACCTGATCATCCGCTCAGGGTGTCGCAAACAATCGTGCAAAGCCTGACACAAGGCTTCGGGTCGCGCTTGCTCCTGCAAAAACTCGGGCACCACAAAATCACCCAAAAGTATATTGGGCAAACCGACCCAGGGTTGCAGTTTTTTGCGTCGGGTGATCCACCAACTCAAGGGGTGCATGTGATAAGCGATCACCATCGGTCGTTTGAACAGGGCGGCCTCCAGGGTGGCTGTGCCGCTGGCCACCAGTGTCAAATCGCAGGCAGCCAGCGCTGTGTGCGATTGCCCCTCCAGCAAATGCAAGCCGGGCACCGGACCGGTGCGCGCCAAAGCCCGCTCGATCAGGGCTCGCAAACCGGGCGCGATCGGCAAGATCACTTGCAGCCCGGGGTGCAGGCGCGACAGTTGTTGGGCACTGAGCAAGAAACGCTCGGCCAAGTGCTCGATCTCGCTGGCGCGACTGCCGGGCAACAAAGCCAATACCGGGGCATCCAGGCTTAAACCCAAAACCTGTCGGGCCGCCGTCCGGTCGGGTTTCAAGGGGATGACCGAGGCCAATGGGTGACCCACGAAAGTCGCCCCGATGCCGTGTGCGTGCAACAACGCCGGCTCGAAGGGAAACAGGCACAAGACGTGATCCACACTGCGGGCGATCTGGTGCACCCGCTGCGCACGCCAAGCCCAGATGGAGGGACACACGAACTGCAGGGTCGGTATGCCGGCCGCTTTGAGGTCGGCCGCCAAGTCCAAATTGAAATCGGGGGCGTCGACCCCCACAAAAGCGGCCGGAGGTTGGGCCAACAACCGCTCACGCAGCTGACGCCGTATGCCCACAATTTCACGGTAGTGCCGCAACACTTCGGCATACCCGCGCACGGCCAATTTGTCATGGGGCCACCAGGCTTCAAAGCCCAATTCGGTCATGCGCGGACCGCCAATCCCGTGCGAGCGCAATTGGGGCCAGCGTTGCTTGAGGCCACGCAGCATGAGCGCTGCCAGCAAGTCGCCGCTGGCTTCGCCAGCCACCATGGCCAAGGCAATGGGTGCGTCAGGTTCGGGCTTCACCAGTGCTCAGCGGACAATGCCGCGTTGAGGATCGGTTGAACGCAAAAAATCGTTCATGAGTTGAACCACGCCCGACACACGCTCGTTTTCCTGAGCCAGCTGCTCAATGTTCCGAACGGATTGCTCAAGGGTCAGGCCATCTCGATACAGCAGTTTGTGCATGGCTTTGACCGCGCGCACCGACTCGGCATCAAAACCGCGCCGGCGCAAACCCTCAAAATTCATGGATCGGGCCTGGGCCGGCTGTCCCTGGCACATGACAAAGGGAGGCAGATCGGCAAACAAAAGCGAGTTCATGGCCGTGAAACTGTGCGCGCCCAGGCGACAGAACTGATGCACCACCGTGAAGCCGCCCAAAATGACCCAATCGCCCACCTGCACATGCCCCGCCAATTGAGAATTGTTGGCGAAGATGGTGTGGTTGCCGACCCGGCAGTCGTGCGCCAAATGGACATAGGCCATGATCCAGTTGTCATCGCCCACACTGGTCACGCCCTGGTCCTGGACGGTCCCGATGTTCAGGGTGCAAAACTCGCGAATGGTGTTGCGATGGCCAATGCGCAATTCACAGGGCTCACCGGCGTATTTCTTGTCTTGCGGGATCGCACCCAGAGAGTTGAACTGAAAGATCTGGTTGTGCTCGCCGATGGTGGTACGGCCTTCGATCACACAGTGGGCCCCGATGCGGGTGCCTGCGCCTATCCTGACCCGAGGGCCGATCACACTGTAAGGCCCGACTTCGACAGTGCTGTCGAGTTCGGCACCCGGATCGATCAAGGCAGTGGGATGTATGCGCGTCATGTCAGAGATCAGGCAATGGCCCGCATGGTGCACATGAGTTCGGCTTCGGTGGCCACCTCTTCACCCACCCAAGCCTTGGCGGAGAATTTGAAAATACTGGCCTTCATGCGATCCAGGGTGACATCCAGAACCAGCTGGTCGCCCGGTTCCACCGGGCGCTTGAAACGAGCGCCATCGATACCGGCAAAGTAATACATCGTTTTGTCATCGGGCGTGACGCCCAGGGTGTCAAAAGCCAGCAAAGCAGCAGCCTGTGCCAAGGCCTCCAGCATGAGGACGCCGGGCATGACAGGGCGATGCGGGAAATGGCCATTGAAGAAAGGCTCATTGATCGATACATTTTTCAGCGCCTTGATGCGCTTGCCCTTTTCGATCTCCAACACCCTGTCGACCAACAAAATCGGATAACGGTGTGGCAATTGTTTCAGGATCTGGTGAATGTCCATGCTCATGGTGGGCTCTGCTGCGTCAGGTTGTGTTCGAGGGATTTGATGCGCTCGCGCAATCGATGAAGTTGGCGCAAGGTGGCGGCATTTTTTTCCCACGACGCATTGTCGTCGATCGGAAAGACACCGCTGTACTGTCCAGGCTGGTGAATGGATCGCATCACCACCGAGGCGGCCGAAATGTGAACCTCATCGGCCAGTTCGAGGTGTCCCAGGATGACCGCACCGCCACCTACGGTGCAGCGTTTGCCAATGCGGGCGCTGCCAGCCACGCCGGCGCAGCCGGCCAAGGCACTGTGAGCTCCGATGCTCACGTTGTGACCGATTTGGACCAGGTTGTCGATTTTGACGCCGTCTTCAATGACCGTGTCCTCCAGAGCCCCCCGATCCACGCAACTGTTGGCCCCTATTTCCACATCGTCCCCGATGCGAACGGCTCCCAGTTGCTCGATCTTGAGCCATTGACCCTGATGCGGTGCAAAACCAAAACCGTCAGCACCGATCGAAACACCCGCATGCAGGATGCAACGCGCTCCCACGACACAGTCTTCGCCCACGGTGACGTGCGACTTCAACCAACTGAGCGCCCCGATTCGAGCGCCTCGCTCGACCACGCAGAAAGGGCCAATCCTGGCACTGGGGTGGACCTGAGCCTGGGGATGAATCCAGGCAGTGGGATGCAGCTTGGGTGTGTCACTTGCGGCCAGCATGCGTTGCCGCCACCATTGGGTGAGGCGGGCAAAGTACAGGTAAGGGTCCGGGGTTTCGATGCGTGACTTCAGCGTCGTGCGAATCTCGGCAGGCACTTGCGGTGAGACGATCACACAGGCCGCCTGGGTGTGAGCCAAAAGGCTCTGGTATTTGGGGTGACTCAGAAAACTCAGGTCGCTGGAGGTGGCAGTTTGCAGGCTGCTCAGACGCAAAATCTGCTGGTCGACCGTGCCATGTAACTCCCCCCCCAGGGCTTCAACGATCTCAGACAGCGAGACGGTCACACCAGATTACTTGGTGGTGTTGATGGCCCGAATCACTTTATCGGTGATATCGTGTTTCGGGTTGATATAAACGGCCTCTTGCAAGATGAGGTCGTACTTTTCGGTCTCGGCAACTTGGCGAACCACTTTGTTGGCACGCTCCAGAACCTGTTGCAACTCTTCGTTCTTGCGAGCGTTGAGGTCTTCCTGAAATTCTCGCCGTTTGCGCTGGAAATCACGATCCTGCTCGACCAAAGTGCGCTGTCGCTGGTTGCGCTGTGCCTCGGAGAGCGTCGGGGCATCGCGTTCGAGTTTGTCGGACGCCGACTTGAGGGTGTTACCCAGATCGACCAACTCCTTTTCGCGCTTGGAAAACTCTTGCTCCAGCTTGGTCTGGGCTTGCTTGGCGGTATTGGCCTCGCGGAAAATGCGATCGGTATTGACAAAACCGATCCGAAACTCTTGAGCCCAGGTGCAGGTGCTGGCACCCCAAGCGAGCGAGGCCAGAAGGAACGTGCGGAAAAAAGGTTTCATCAGAAAGTATTGCCAATCTGGAATTGAACTTTGGATATTCTATCGCCTGATTGCGGATTGATGGGATTGGCCACCGCAATGCGCAGCGGCCCCATGGGCGAGATCCAGCTGATGCCGGCACCATAGGCAGCCCGCAAATCATTCAGGCGGATGGGTTCGCTGGCATCAAACACATTGCCGGCATCGACAAAACCGTACAAACGCAACGTTTTGTCGTTTCCGGCGCCAGGCAACGGCGCGAACAATTCGGCGTTGAGCACGACTTTCTTGGCCCCGCCGGTGACAAAACCGGTGATGTCGCGGGGACCGAGTGAGCCTTGTGCATAGCCCCTGACCGAGCCCAAGCCGCCCACATAAAAGTTTTTAAACACGGGGTAGACATTCCCCCCCATGCTGCGACCCACGCCGACATCGGCATTGACAGCGATCGAGAATTGCTTGTTCAGGGGAAGAAAATGCTGATAAGCCGCCCCGTAACGCATGTACTGGACATCGCCCGTGGCCGCGACTTCGGAGTAGGCACGTGCCAAGACCCCGCGTGTCGGCGCCAGGGCGCTGTCGCGGGAGTCGCGGGTCCATCCGAATGTGATGGGATAGGCCGTTGCCGGACAACCGACACGAATGCAGTAGTTGAGGTAACTTCCCGGCACATTGGTGCCCAATTCGATCTGGGTTCGCTCGTAGGCGATGCCGTAAAAGACCCGGTCGATTTCATTCATGGGCACCGAGAACCTGACCCCCAGATTGTCCGTGGTCAGGCGGTAGTTGCCCAGCTGCTCGATGTAAGGACGGCTGGATCGGTGCGAAAACTCGTAGGTGCGACTGATGCCATCTTCGGTGAAGTAAGGGTCGGTGGTATTGATGACAAAAACCTGGTTGAATTTGCTCGAACTGACTTGCAAACCCAAAAAGTTGCCAGTGCCCAGGATGTTGTCTTGGGTGATGCCAAAGGTCAGGAACAACTTTTCAAAAGAAGAGTAACCCGCGCCCAATTGCAAAGAGCCGGTAGGCCTTTCAACCACATTGACCTGCAAATCGATCTGGTCGGGGGCCCCGGGCACTTCGACCGTGTCGATGTTGACTTCCCGCAAATAACCCAGTCGTTCGATGCGGTCGCGCGAGAGTCGAATTTTTTCTCCGTCATACCAGGACGACTCAAACTGGCGAATCTCGCGCCGGATGATTTCATCGCGGGTGCGGGTGTTGCCCGAAATGTTGATGCGACGGACATACGCACGCCGAGACGGGTCGGCGCGCAAAACCACAGTGACCAATTGGGTCTCGCGGTCGAGCTCGGGCACGGCTTCGACGCGGGCAAATGCGTGTCCAAAATTGCCAAAGTAATCGGTGAATGCCTTGGTGGTCTCGGTCACCTGATTGATGTTGTAGGGCTTGCCGGCTTCAATCCGGATCAGCGATTTGAATTCGTCGTCTCGGCCCAAATAGTAACCATCGAGCTTGACTTGTGAGACCACATAACGCTGACCCTCATGGATGTTGATGGCCAGGCTCATCTCTGTCCGGTCGGGGGAGATGGCCACCTGGGTGGAGTCGATGCGGAAATCCACAAAACCCCGCGAGAGGTAGTAAGACCGAAGCGTTTCAAGATCCGCATTGAATTTGCTGCGCGAGTAACGGTCGGATTTGGTGTACCAACTGAGCCAGTTGCCGGTGCCCAAATCCATTTCGGAACGCAAAGTGGATTCGGAAATTTGCCTGGCGCCGATGATGCGAATTTCCTTGATGCGAGCCACGTCGCCTTCGATCACATTGAAGCTGAGATTGACCCGATTGCGCTCGATCGGGGTCACGGTGGTGATGATCTCCGCAGCAAACAGACTGCGGTTGATGTACTGCCGTTTCAGTTCTTGCTCGGCCTTGTCGGTCATGGCCTTGTCAAAAGGCCGTCCTTCGGACAATCCAATGTCGCGCAAGGCTTTGCGCAAGGTGTCTTTGTCAAACTCTTTGGTGCCGATCAAATCCAGGGTTTCGATCAGGGGGCGCTCTTCAACCACCAGAACCACGACATCGCCCTCGGTTTCGATGCGAATGTTGTTGAACAAACCCAAACCGAACAAAGAACGGATGGCATCGGTGCCCCGCTCATCGCTGTAAACATCCCCGATCCGAAACGGCAGCGTGGCAAAAACCGTACCGGGTTCGACGCGCTGCAAGCCCTCGATGCGGATGTCGCGCACCGTGAACGGATCAGCCGCCCAAGCCAGTTGAACGGACATGAAAGCCACCACCAGGCCACGGCACAAAGCGAAGATCAATTTCGACATCACAGGTTTCATTTCTTTGGCGCGGCCAACTAGCCCTGCCCCCACCATCTCATCAGATCGTTGTACAGCGCTGTGAACATCAAGAGCGCAACCAGCAGCAACCCCAGGCGCTGCAAAAAAGACATGAAAGATGGCGGCACGGGTCGCCCTCTCACTGACTCGTAAAGATAACACATCAGGTGACCTCCATCGAGCACCGGAATGGGTAAAAGATTGAGGATGCCCAAACTGAGGCTGATCCAGGCCAAATACTGCACATAATGGGTCCAGCCCAAACTGGCAGACTGTCCGGCAAAATCAGCCATGGTGACGGGACCGGCCAATTGATCCCAGGAAGACATCCCCGTCAACATTTGCCCCAAGGCCGTCAAAGTGGCCCAGGCCATCTCCCAACTGCGTTGGGCGGCTTGCGTCAAAGCACTGAAGAAATCGTGCCGAACCCAAATTCTGGAGGGTGCGCCGCCGACCTGAACGTCCAGGCGACCAATCGTCTGCCCCTGTTCGATCAGCACCCTGGGTTGGACCTGCAACGTCATGGGCTCGGCTTGCTGGGCTCGCTCAATGCGCCACAGGCGGACCATGGGGGTGCCATCGGGGTGGATTGAAGTGCGGATGAGTTGGCGCAACTGCTGAGCATCGCGCACAGGCTGGCCGTCGATGCTCAGGACGCGATCGCCCGCCATCAAGCCCTGATGCACGGCTTGGCCGCCCTCCACCAGGGAGCCCAGGATGGGAGGCGACCAAACACCGGTCCAGCCCAAAGATCGCAGCCCCTCTGGCGTGTCCAGCGACACCGCAATGGTGGGCCAAGTCATGCGCAACCAACGCTCCTGGCCATCTTGCCCCTGGACACGCATGCTGAGCACCGCCCCCTGATCCTGGGCGAGAGCCATCTGTCGCACCCATTCATCAAGGGTCTGGACCGGTGTCTCTTCCTGATCGGCACGCAGAGACAAAAAAGCGTCTCCTGACTGCAAGCCCGCTTGATGCAAGGCACTTCCGGGCACCGGGGCTGAGGCGATCGGTCGCGGCTGGTATTGCCCCGCCATGGCGACCACGGCCAACAAGACCCAAGCCAAAATCAGATTGGCCAGCGGGCCAGCCAACACAATCAGGGCTCGCCGCCCGACACTTTGACGGTTAAAGGCCATCTCCCTGAGGTGCGGCGGCACAACCTCGGCGGTTTCGTCGAGCATGCGCACATAACCCCCAAGGGGAAAGGCGCTGAGGACAAATTCGGTGTCTTGCCCCGGCTGGGAACGTTTTTGCCGCCAGCGCAACAAAACAGGCCCCAAGCCGATGGAGAACCTCTCGACACGAACCCCGCAGGCCACTGCCACCCGATAGTGACCATACTCGTGCACAGCCACCAACAGGGTCACGGCCAGCAAGAAATAAAAAAGGCTGGCCATGGCTCAGCTCAGACGCGTCATGAGGAGGCGGGCCTGATCGCGGGCCAATGCGTCCAGTGCCAACAACGAGGCCAAATCGGTGGGAGACTGGAAACTGACTTCATCCAGGGTCAGCCGGTTCAGGGCATGAATCTGGTCAAACCGGATCTGTCGGTTCAAAAACGCTTCCACAGCGATTTCATTGGCAGCATTGAGCACTGCTGTCGTGCCCACCGGACCCCGCAAAGCTTCGAAGGCCAGCGCCAACCCGGGGTAGCGACGCTGGTGGGAGGGATCGTCAAAAGACTCAAAACTCATGTCGGCCATGGCTTTGAAATCAAGCCGGGCCGCGCCGGATTCGATCCGCTCGGGCCAACTCAGCCCGTAGGCGATGGGGACTTTCATGTCGGGACTGCCCAACTGGGCCACCACCGAACCATCCTGGTATTGAACCATGGAGTGAATGACACTTTGCGGATGGATCACCACCTCGATGCGCTCCGGCGGCAGCCCAAAGAGATAACGCGCTTCGATGACTTCAAGCGCCTTGTTCATCATGGTGGCCGAGTCGACCGAAATTTTGCGCCCCATGACCCAATTCGGGTGCGCGCACGCTTGTTCGGGTGTGACCTCTCGCAGGCGATCGGGGTCGATGCGCCGAAAGGGGCCGCCGGATGCAGTGAGGATGATTTTGTCGACACGGCGCTGCCAAGTCGAGCGGTCTTCGGGCAATGACTGGAAAATGGCCGAATGCTCACTGTCAATCGGCAGCAACTCTGCGCCGCCTTGCTCGACAGCGGCCAAAAACAAATCGGCACCGACCACCAGAGCCTCTTTGTTGGCCAACATCAATCGTTTGCCGGCGCGCGCAGCGGCCAGACAAGGCGACAAGCCCACAGCGCCCACAATGGCCGCCATGACCGCGTCGACTTCGGGCGCACTGGCCACATCGTCCAGCGCTGCAGTGCCAGACATCACCTCAATGTGCCCCAAGCCGGACTCTGACAGTCGCTGTCGCAAATCGCGAGCCGCTTGTTCATGAACCATGACCACGCATGCCGGTTGAAACTGCAGGCATTGTCGCCACATCAGGTCGACCTGGCTGGCGGCAGTCAGGGCCCAAACCTTGAAGCGATCGGGATGGCGAGCCACCACATCCAGAGTGCTGGTGCCGATGGATCCGGTGGACCCCAAAATGGTCAGATTCATGGACTCACCCACAGGCTGAAACACCAAGCCAGTGGCAAGGTGGGTAACAAGGCATCCACGCGGTCGAGCACCCCGCCATGGCCAGGCAGCAACTGGCTGCTGTCCTTGACACCCGCGCTGCGTTTGATGAGGGATTCGATCAAATCGCCCACGACACTCATGGCGGTCAGCAGCATCAAAGCCAGCAAGCCCCCAACCCAGCCGACCCGGTACATCAGGGTGTAAATGCTGGGCGATCCGGTGTCATGGGTGGCATCCAGCCAAATCCAAAAAAACGCCAGCACGACGACCCCGGCACAGGCCCCGCCCACACCTTCCCAGGTTTTGCCCGGACTGATCGAGGGTGCCAATTTGTGCCGCCCCCAGGCTCGACCACTGAAGTAGGCAGCGATGTCGGCGACCCAAACCAGCAACAGCACCGACAGCATGAAATTGGTGCCTTGAGTTTTGGCCCCCAACAAAGCCAACCAGGTGGCGCACAACACAAGCAGCCCCAGCATGGCCCGTAACCAGGTTGGCATGTGACCCCAGGCCGTCAAGCCCCGGCGCAGCATCCAGGCTGCCCCCAAGACCCATCCAAGTGCCAGCAAAAACCAGAACTCACCCATGGGCTGGTTTTGCAGACCCAGCGACCAAGCAAGCGAGCAAAACAGCAAACAGGCCAAGCCCAAACCCCAGGCACCGCGCCCGCGCCAACCCACCAAGCGCCCCCACTCCCAACCGGCTGCCGCGATGAGCAAAAGGCTCAGAACAGCCAAGATTGTCGGATCGGGGTGAAACAGCGCAGGTAAAAATACCGCCACCAGCAGCAAGGCTGTGATGACGCGTTGACGCAGCATGCGTCAGACCGCCATGATGTCCTGCTCTTTGGCAGCGACGGCTTTATCGACCTCGGCAATGAATTTGTCAGTGGTTTTCTGGATGTCGGCTTCGGCGCGCTTTTGCTCGTCCTCGGAAGCCAGTTTGTCTTTGACCAATTTTTTCACCGCTTCGTTGGCGTCCCGGCGCAAGTTGCGCACAGCCACCTTGGCGTTTTCGCCCTCGGAACGAACCACCTTGGTGAGCTCTTTGCGACGCTCTTCGGTCATGGGCGGCATGGGAACACGAATCAGGTCACCCATGGCGGCCGGATTCAGCCCCAGATCGCTGTCGCGAATGGCCTTTTCAATTTTGGCCCCCATGCCCTTTTCCCAGGGCTGGACACTGATGGTGCGGGCATCGAGCAGAGCCACATTGGCCACCTGGTTGATCGGGGTGGGGTTGCCATAGTAGTCGACCATCACCGACTCGAGCAAACCCGGATTGGCGCGGCCGGTGCGGATTTTGCCCAAATGCCCCTGCAAGGCGGTGATGGACTGGGCCATCTTCGACTCGGTGTTTTTCTTGATGTCTGCAATGCTCATGATGGAACCGTTGTTCTGTGTGGAAGTCAGGCGTAGACGAGTGTGCCCTCGTCTTCGCCCATGACCACGCGCTTGAGCGCGCCGTTCTTGAAAATGGAGAATACCTTGATCGGCAATTTCTGGTCGCGACAAAGGGCGAAGGCCGTGGCGTCCATGATGCCCAGGTTTTGCCGAATGGCATCGTCAAAACTGATGGTGCTGTAGCGGGTGGCTTGCGGGTCTTTTTTGGGGTCAGCGGAGTAGACGCCATCCACTTTGGTGGCCTTGAGGACCAATTCGGCACCAATTTCGGCGCCACGCAAAGCGGCCGCCGTGTCGGTGGTGAAAAAAGGATTACCGGTGCCGGCGGCAAAGATGACGACTTTGCCCTCTTCGAGGTATTGCAAGGCCTTGGGACGAACATAAGGCTCGACCACCTGTTCAATGGCAATGGCCGACATCACGCGTGCCGTCAATCCGGCTTTGTTCATGGTGTCAGCCAGAGCCAGCGCATTCATGACCGTGGCCAGCATGCCCATGTAGTCGGCCGTGGCCCGATCCATGCCCACCGAACCACCCGCGACCCCTCGAAAAATGTTGCCGCCACCAATGACGACCGCCACCTGAACCCCGAGCCGGGTGACCTCGGCGACTTCGTCGACCATGCGCACGATGGTGGCACGGTTGATGCCAAAAGCATCATCACCCATGAGAGCTTCACCCGACAGCTTGAGCAAGATGCGCTGGTGGGCTGGGCGGCTGACGGTCATGGCGGTGATCTCCTAGATGGGGTGAGTGTAACTTTTTTCAGGGGCGAAAAAAAAGGGACCGGAGTCCCTTTTCTGGATCAGCCGGCTTGTTTGGCAGCGGCGACCTGGGCAGCCACCTCGGCGGCAAAGTCATCGACTTTCTTCTCGATGCCCTCACCGACCACATACAGGGTGAAGGACTTGACCTGGGTGTTGGCGGCCTTGAGCATTTGCTCGACGGTTTGCTTGTCGTTCTTGACGAAAGGCTGGTTGAACAGCGACACCTCTTTGAGGTACTTTTGAACCGAACCATCGATCATTTTGGCGACGATATCGGCCGGCTTGCCCGACTCGGCCGCTTTGGCCGTGGCGACCGAACGCTCTTTTTCAATCAGATCTGCCGGCACATCTGCCGAGGTCAGGGCGACCGGCTTCATGGCAGCCACGTGCATGGCGACATCGCGTGCAGCGGACTCATCGCCTTCGAATTCGACCACCACGCCGATGCGGGTGCCGTGCAGGTAAGAGGTCAGGCCAGCCGCGCCTTCAAAGCGCTTGAAGCGGCGAAAACTCATGTTTTCGCCGATCTTGCCAATCAGCCCCTTGCGCACGTCTTCAAGGGTGGGGCCGAAGCCGTCCTGGCTGTGGGCCAAAGCACCCAAGGCGGCGATGTCGGCCGGATTGTGACGGGCCACCAGCTCAGCGGCCGCTTTGGCCATGGCGATGAAGCTGTCGTTCTTGGTGACGAAGTCGGTTTCACAGTTGACCTCGATCAGGGCACCGGTTTTGCCGCTGATGAAGCTGCTCACCACGCCTTCGGCGGTGACGCGGGTGGCGGCCTTGCCAGCCTTGCTGCCGAGCTTGACGCGCAACAGTTCTTCGGCCTTGGCCATGTCGCCGTCAGCCTCGGTCAGGGCCTTTTTGCATTCCATCATGGGGGCATCGGTCTTGGCGCGCAGTTCGGCGACCATGCTTGCGGTGATAGCTGCCATGTTTTTCTCCGTATTCAGTCAGAATTGTTCATGAAAAAGGGGCTGTCATCAGCCCCTGTGGCCGGATCCCGAGGGATCCCAGCGTTTGGGCATTCAGGCGGCGGCGCCGTCCTCGACTTCAACGAACTCGTCGTCGCCCTCGGCGGTAGCCTGAACCACCTCGGAGACTGCATTGGCGCGGCCTTCCAGGATGGCGTCAGCAATGCCGCGTGCATACAGGGTGACCGCTTTGGACGAGTCATCGTTGCCGGGGATCACGTAATCAATGCCTTCGGGTGAGTGGTTGGTGTCGACCACGCCGATCAGGGGAATGCCCAGTTTGCGAGCTTCGGCCACGGCAATCTTGTGATAGCCCACGTCGATGACAAAGATCGCATCGGGCAGGGTATTCATATCCTGAATCCCGCCAATGTCTTTTTCGAGCTTTTCAAGTTCGCGGCTGAACATGAGTTGCTCTTTCTTGCTCATCGCGTCCAGACCGGCTTCGAGTTGGGCCTTCATGTCTTTGAGGCGCTTGATCGAGGTCTTGACGGTTTTGAAATTGGTCAACATGCCACCCAACCAGCGTTGGTCGACATAAGGGACGCCGGCGCGTTGGGCTTCGGCGGCGACGATTTCGCGTGCTTGGCGCTTGGTGCCCACCATCAACACATTGCCACGGTTGGCGGCCAACTGGCGCACGAACTTCATGGCCTCCTGATACATCGGGAGGGTTTTTTCGAGGTTGATGATGTGGATTTTGTTGCGGTGGCCGAAGATGAACGGGGCCATCTTGGGGTTCCAGAAACGGGTCTGGTGGCCGAAATGAACGCCGGCTTCCAGCATTTCGCGCATGTTGGTGGACATGAGGTCTCTCCAAAGGTTGGGTCTAAAATCCGGCTCGAATGGGGTTGCCGCGCTAGAGGCACCCGCCACACCTTCATGAGCCGGTCAGCGATTGAATCGCCCCTTCACGGGACAAAACCCCAGGATTCTAACACAGCCCATGCTGCACCCACTGATTTCAGGCCGCCCTTACCCGTTGTGCGACGAGGTCGCTAGCCGCCTGGCCGAGGCCAGCGCACTGGGACGCAGCCCGGACCATGCGCTGATGGCGAAAGCCGGGGTCAGTCTGGCACGTTTGGCCATGGCATTGACGCCCCATGGCCGTTTGTATTGGATCGCCTGTGGCCCGGGCAACAATGGCGGCGACGGACTGGTGGCCGCATTGCATTTGCATCGGTCAGGGCGTGCGGTTTGGGTCAGCCGCGCCGACCACGAACCGCCTGCCGGCAGCGACGCCGCCTGGGCGCTGGGCCTGTGCCGGGACGCAGGCTTGCCCATCCACCCCGAACCCCCTTCCATGCCCTGGGATTTGGCCCTGGACGCCCTGTATGGTCTGGGAGCCCGCCCCGGATTGCCCGCCCATCACGCGCAATGGCTGAGGCTGATGCGCCGCAACACAGCGCCGCTGCTGTGCGCCGATGTACCCAGCGGCCTGAGTGGCAGCACGGGGATTTGGACGGCCGACCCCGATGACTTGGTGCGCCCATCCGGTCAGACCCATACCTTGAGCCTGTTGACCCTCAAAACAGGCCTGTTCACGGGGTCTGGTCGGGATGCGGCTGGCAAAGTCTGGTTGGACGACTTGGGGGCAACAGACCCGGAACTGCCCGGCACCGCTACGCTGCTGGGCGCTCCGCCGGCTGTCCCGCCCCGCCTCGACAGTCACAAGGGCCAATTCGGTTCGGTCTGGGTGGTGGGCGGCGATCACGGCATGGCTGGCGCAGCCTGGTTGGCCGGACAGTCCGCCTTGCGCCGAGGCGCAGGGCGGGTGCATGTGTGCCTGTTGGCACCCGAAGACGCCCCGCCGCCCCGGCCCCTGGCGCTGATGTCGGGCTCAGCGTTGCCCTCAGACCTGACGGATTTGACCTTGGTGGCCGGTTGCGGGGGCGGACCAGCCATTGCCAAAGCCCTGCCCCGCATCGTTTCTGCGGCACCCCGGCTGGTGCTGGATGCCGACGCCCTCAATGCCATCGCCAAGGACCACAGTTTGCAAAGCCTGCTGAGTCAGCGCAGACCGCGTCAACGCCCGACTGTGCTGACCCCGCATCCGCTGGAAGCGGCACGGCTGCTGAATGGGTCCACGGCGCAAGTGCAGGCCAACCGACTGGATGCGGCACGCCGCTTGGCGCAAGAAACCGGTTGCGTGGTGGTGCTCAAGGGCTCGGGCAGCGTGGTGGCCGATCCGGATGGTCGACTGGCCATCAACCCCACCGGCAACAACCGCTTGGCCACTGCCGGCAGCGGCGATGTGCTGGCGGGCTGGATCGGAGCCCGACTGGCGCGGGGTGATGGCGCTTGGGAGGCGGCTTGCGCTGCGGTTTATCTGCACGGCTTGCTGGCGGAGCAAGCCTTGGGGGACGGCCCCCTGATCGCTGACGAACAGTGAAGGTCAACCGCGCCCGGCAAACGGCATTTTGGTGGCCATGACGGTGTGGAACATCACGTTGGCTTCGAGCGGCAAATTGGCCATGTAGAGCACCGACTGTCCGACAATCGCGACATCCATCAGAGGTTCGGCCTTGGTCTCGCCGTTGGCTTGCAAGACGCCTTTGGCCATGCGGCTGGCCAGAGGGGTGGCCGCATTGCCCACGTCGATCTGCCCGACTGCGATGTCGCACCTGCGACCATCCAGAGACGCCGCTTTGGTCAAGCCCGAAACAGCGTGCTTGGTGGCGGTGTAGGCGATCGAGTGCGGGCGCGGGGTGGTGGCCGAAATCGAGCCGTTGTTGATGATGCGCCCGCCCCGAGGATTCTGATCCTTCATGACCCGAAACGCATTTTGGATGCCATAGAACATGCCATTGAGGTTGGTGTCGACCACGGCTTTCCACTGTTCGATGCTGAGTTCTTCCAAAGGAATCGCCGGAGCGCCGATGCCTGCGTTGTTGAACAACAAATCCACCCGGCCATGAGCCGAGACCGCTTGGTCGAACAGCTGCCTGACCGAGTCGGGGTTGGTGACATCGGTGGGTACCGCCAAAGCTTGCGCGCCGGCACCAGCGAGGGCGATGGTTTCTTGCAGTGCGTCCATTCGACGACCGGCCAACACCACCTGCCAACCATCACCCAACAGGGCCAAGGCGGCAGCCTGACCGATGCCCGACCCCGCGCCGGTGACGATGGCAACTTTTTGGGAATTTTTCATGCAGTCGACTTCCTCTGAAATGAAGTGCCAATTTAACTCAAAAAACCATCGGCAAGTCTCAGCGGCGTCCCTTCTTTGACTTGCCCTTTTTGATCGCGGCCGCTTTTTTGACCGCCGATTTCAGGGCCTGGATGGGTGAGAGCCGAACGGCTTCGCCTGCTTCTTTGGCTTTGCCGCGCGATGGGGTGGCTCGCTTGGCGGGGGTCTGGCGTTCGCCCGATCGATCACGCGAGGTTTTGGCGACACGCTCCATGCCTTCTTGCACCAGCCTGAAGTCGATTTTGCGGCCATCCAGATCCACCCGACTGACCTGGATGCGAACCCGGGTACCGATGGCATAACGGATCCCCGTGCGCTCACCGCGCAACTCTTGTCGCACTTCATCAAATCGGAAGTATTCGCCGCCCAATTCAGTGATGTGGATCAGCCCTTCGACATACAGGCTATCCAGGGTCACGAACAACCCGAATGAAGTCACCGAGCTGACCACACCGCCATACTCTTCGCCCAGATGGTCGCGCATGAATTTGCACTTCAACCAGGCTTCCACATCTTTGCTGGCCTCGTCCGCTCTGCGCTCGTTGGCACTGCAATGCAAACCAGCCGCCTCCCAGGCGGATTGGGTGGCTGCAGACTTGCCTTTGCCTGCAGGTGCCGCCGGGGCTCGACCGCGCTGGGCCAGACGCCTGGAAAACTTCGCATGAGCCTCGCCGGGAATGGGCAGTTTGGGGAGCTCGTAACGCTGTTTGGCCAAGATGGCCTTGATCACGCGATGCACCAACAAATCGGGGTAGCGCCGTATCGGGCTGGTGAAGTGGGTGTAGGCCTCAAAGGCCAGGCCGAAGTGACCGCTGTTGATGGGCGTGTAGATGGCCTGTTGCATGGATCGCAACAGCATGGTGTGAATTTGTTGCACATCGGGGCGCCCTTCGGTCGCTTTGGCGATGGCCTGAAATTCTGCCGGTTGCGGGTCGTCACTGACGCCCATGTTCAGGCCCAGAGCCTTGAGATAGTTGCGCAGCAAGTCCAGCTTTTCAGGGGTGGGGCCCTCATGGACGCGGAACAAACCCGGATGCTTGGCTTGCAAGATGAAATCGGCGCTGCAGCAGTTGGCCGCCAGCATGGCTTCTTCGATCAATCGGTGGGCATCGTTGCGCACCCGAGGCACGATTTTGTCGATGCGACCGTTTTCGTCGCAGACGATTTGGGTTTCTGTGGTCTCGAAATCCATCGCGCCCCGCCGTTGCCGAGCGGTCAGCAAAGCCCGGTAGACATCGTGCAAATGCATCAAATCGTCCACCCGTTCGGCACGAGCCAGCGCCTGCGGGCCACGTGTGTTGGCCAAAATGGCTGCCACCTCGGTATAGGTGAATCGGGCATGGCTGTGCATGACCGCCGGGTAGAACTGGTAAGCCGTGACCTCTCCCTGGCTGTCAATGAGCATGTCACAGACCATGCACAAGCGATCCACATCGGGATTGAGCGAGCACAGGCCATTGGACAATTTTTCGGGCAACATGGGAATGACCCGACGCGGGAAATACACACTGGTGGCGCGATCGAAAGCGTCGACATCGATGGCCGAGCCCGACTGCACATAGTGGCTGACATCGGCAATGGCCACCAACAAGCGCCAGCCTTTGCGCCGCCCGATCTTGGCGGGTTCGCAATAGACCGCATCGTCAAAGTCGCGGGCATCTTCGCCATCGATGGTGACCAGGGGCACGTCGCGCAAATCGACACGCCCTTTGGCATCGGTGGATTTGACCTGTTCGGGCAACGCTTTGGCCTGTGTCAGGCAGTCTTGTGAAAACTCGTGCGGTACGCCGTATTTGCGCACCGCGATCTCGATCTCCATGCCGGGATCATCGACCTCCCCCAACACCTCTGTGATGCGCCCCACAGGCTGTCCGTACAAACTGGGCGGTTCGGTCAATTGAACCACCACGACCTGCCCCGGCAGGGCCGGTCCGGTGGCGGATTTGGGGATGATGATGTCCTGTCCGTAGCGCTTGTCTTCGGGGGCTACCAGCCAAACACCGCTTTCTTGCAGCAAACGACCGATGATGGGGTGTTGGGGGCGATCGATGATCTCCAGCACCTTGCCTTCGGGACGCCCCCGATGATCGGTGCGCACCACCCTGGCGCGGACGCGATCGCGATGCAGCACGGCACGCATCTCGTTGGGTGGCAAAAAGATGTCCGCCGAGCCGTCATCGCGCTGGACAAAACCATGGCCATCTCGATGGCCCAGGACCGTTCCTTCAAATTCTTCCAACACGGCGTTGGATGTCCTCAATTTTTTGATACAATGCCTTTCTTTCCTGAAATGCCCAGGTGGCGGAATTGGTAGACGCACTAGTTTCAGGTACTAGCGAGTAACATCGTGGGGGTTCGAGTCCCTTCCTGGGCACCAATCTTACAAGAACGGGCCGGTTTTGATTGACCGGCCCGTTTTTCTTTGTGTGATCGACATTCAAACCGGCACGGCCACCAAGTCGTGCCCCTGCGTACCGACCACTTTGGCTCTGGTGAATTCGCCCACGGCGATGCGTTTGCTGATCTTTTCGGGTGGCAACAGATGCACCACACCGTCGATTTCGGGGGCATCGGCGTAACTGCGCCCCACCCCACCCTGGCGACCGGCGCCTTTGGCCGCATCGACCAGCACCTGCAAAGTCTGACCGACACGCGCTTGCAATTGGTCCATCGACAGCTGCTCGGCCACGGCCATGAATTCGGCGCGGCGGCGCTCGCGCTCGGCCTCGGGCAGCATGCCGGGCAATTGGTTGGCCACCGCCCCCTGAACCGGGCTATAGGCGAAACAGCCGGCACGATCGATGCGAGCCTCGCGCATGAAATCGAGCAGATGCCCGAATTCCGCTTCGGTTTCGCCGGGAAAACCGGCGATGAAGGTGCTGCGAATGACCAGATCGGGGCACAATTCACGCCAACGCTGGATGCGCTCGAGGTTTTTCTCGCCACTGGCGGGTCGCTTCATGCGCTTGAGGACATCGGGGTGGCTGTGCTGGAACGGCACATCCAGATAAGGCAAGATCAAGCCATCGGCCATGAGCGGGATCAACTCATCCACCGACGGGTACGGATAGACATAGTGCAAACGCACCCAAGCCCCGTGCTTGGCCGCCAACTCACCCAATGCCCGTGCCAGCTCGAGTGTGCGAGCCTTGATGGGACGACCGTCAAAAAAACCGGTTCGGTATTGGGTGTCCACCCCGTAAGCCGATGTGTCCTGACTGATCACCAGCAACTCTTTCACGCCCGATTCAAACAAGGCTTGTGCCTCTTTGAGCACATCGCCAATGGGCCGGCTGACCAGGTCGCCGCGCATGGAGGGAATGATGCAAAAAGTGCAACGATGGTTGCAGCCTTCGCTGATCTTGAGGTAGGCGTAATGCTTGGGGGTGAGCTTGATGCCGGCAGGTCCTATGACCGGCTGGGGCACCAAGTCGGTGAAAGGGTCATGCGGTTTGGGCAGGTGCTGATGCACCGCATCCATCACCTCTTGCGTGGCATGAGGGCCGGTGACCGCCAGCACCCTGGGATGAATCTGGCGCACCAGGTTGTCGCCACTGGCATCGGACTTGGCCCCCAGACAACCGGTGACAATCACTTTGCCATTTTCGGCCAGGGCTTCGCCGATGGTGTCCAGACTCTCTTTGACGGCATCGTCAATGAAACCGCACGTGTTGATGATGACCAGATCAGCCCCCTCAAAGGTCTTGCTGGTCTGATAACCCTCGGCGCTGAGTTGGGTCAGAATGAGTTCGGAGTCGGTCAGGGCCTTGGGGCAACCCAGACTGACAAAGCCGACTTTGGGGATGGCAGTGTTCTCATTCATGCTGAACCTCCGTTGGGAGGGCGCTTCATGCCCATGGCACCCAGCATTTGTTCGGTATAGGCATTGAAACCCTGCAAAAAAGGATTGGCGTCTTGAGCCATCTTGAGCCAGGCCTCGGGCGTCATGGTCATCGATTGCTCGGCCATCTTGCGCTGCAGATCCATGACATGCTGCATGTTGTTCTCGATCATCTGACCCATGTGGCTTTGCATGGCGTGGCCGTAAAAACGGATCATATTGGCCAGTGCGGCTTCGGAGAACAAGGGGACACCGGCGGTCTCCTCCTCCAGGATGACTTGCAGCAAGATGCTGCGAGTGAGGTCCTCTTGGGTCTTGGCATCTTGCACCACCAAATCGACATGGCTCATGACCATGGTTTTGATATCGCTCAAGGTGATGTACGACGAAGTGGCGGTGTCATAGAGGCGGCGATTCGGGTATTTCTTGATCACGCGCCGCCCACCGCCTTCGGGGTCTGACGGGTGTTGCTTGTGTCGGGCCACGTCAACTCCAGTTTCAGGATAAACCCCATTTTAGACGATGCACCAAGGCCCCGGCGGGCGGGCGTGGCTCAGTGGGTCAGACCTTTGTGCAACATGTAGGCGGCGATCACCAGCAGCAAGGTGCCAAAAATCCGCTTGAGTTTTTGCACCGGCAACTTTTGTGCCGCACGCGCCCCCCAAGGGGCGGTCAGCATGCTGCAACTGGTCATGGCCAGCCAGGCGGGCAACCAAACATAGCCCCAAGCATGGTCGGGCAAACCGGGTACGCCCCAACCGCTGTACACATAGCCCACCGCATTGAAGAGTGCGATCGGGAAACCCAGCGCTGCGCTGGTTGCCACCGCCTGATGGATGGGCATGTTGCACCAGGTCAGAAACGGCACGGTGATGAACGCCCCGCCGGCCCCCACCATGCCCGAGACGAGGCCAATGGCCGATCCGACCAGCCCGAGACCCCACGGGCCAGGCAACTGCCGGCTGGGTTGGGGCTTGCGATCAAAATACATCTGCACAGCCAGAAAGCTGACGAATGCGGCAAAAACCACCGCCAACGTGGTGCCCTGGATGCGCGAAAAAATCCATGCACTGGCCACGACAGAACCCAGGAAAACACCCGGCACCAAACTGAGCGCCACATTCCAGCGAACCTTGCCCAAACGGTGGTGCGCGCGAACGCTGGAGACTGAGGTGATCAGTATGGTGGCCATGGCCGTGGCAATCGCCATCTTCACACCCAACTGCGGCACGACGCCTTGCTGAGTCAGATAGTAAGAAATGAAGGGCACCATGAGCAGGCCGCCCCCGATGCCGAGCAAACCGGCCATGAAGCCGGCAAATGCGCCCACAGCGCCCAGGACCATGAAACCTTCAAAGTGCATGGGTCCCGATCATAGGGTCTTGCCGGGCGCCGTCAGGCACCCGGGAGACTCAAGCGTGGCTCAGCGTTGCCTGGATTTTGTCCAGTGCCTGACCGCCGCCATAACTGCCGGCTGGCGTGACTTCTCCGCCTGGCGTGATGCGAATCGCGCAGTACTTGAATTCGGGGATCTTGCCAAACGGATCCAGCGCCGGATTGGTCAGGCGGTTGATCGCCGCTTCGTAGTAGCAAAACGGCACGAAGATGGCCCCGCGCGGCGATCCGTCATCGGCCCGGGCGTAAAGCGACACTTCACCCCGACGCGACTGCAAGGTGATCGGCTGCCCCGGTCGAACCCCCATGGCTTCGAGGTCCAGCGGATGAACCAGCGCCACCGGATCTGGCTCGATGGCATCGAGCACGCTGGCGCGCCGGGTCATGCTGCCGGTGTGCCAGTGTTCCAGTTGGCGACCGGTGATCAACACCATGGGGTAGTCGGCATCGGGCTTTTCGTCGGCGGGGATGATGTCGGCGGGCACAAAGCGGGCTTTGCCATCCTCGCGCGGGAAATCGTCGACGAACACCACCGGCTCGCCGGGGTCGCCCTCGGCCCGACAGGGATATGTGACCGCATGCTCGTGTTGCAAGCGATCCCAGGTGATCCCGCCGATGCTGGGCATGGTGTGACGCATTTCATCAAACACTTCGGAGACATGGCTGTAATTCCAGTCCAGACCCAAACGCTGGGCGATCTCCTGGATGATCCACAAGTCCTGGCGTGCATCACCCGGCGGCTCGACGGCCTTGCGACCCATCTGCACCAGACGGTCGGTGTTGGTGAAGGTGCCGTCTTTTTCGGGGAACGCACTGGCGGGCAAAATCACATCGGCCAAATAAGCCGTTTCGGTCAGGAAAATGTCTTGCACGACCAGCAGATCGAGCGATGCCAGCGCATGGCGTGCATGGTTGGCGTCGGGGTCGGACATGGCAGGGTTCTCGCCCATGACATACATCCCCCGAATGACACCCTGATCGATCGCCTTCATGACCTCGACCACGGTCAAACCGGGCTTGTCATCCAGGGATCCCGGGGCCAAATTCCAGGCTCGCTCGAAACTGGCGCGAACCTCGGGACGGGTCACGTGCTGGTAATCGGGGAACATCATGGGAATCAGGCCGGCGTCCGAGGCCCCCTGGACGTTGTTTTGCCCCCGCAGCGGATGCAATCCGGTGCCGGGACGACCGATTTGCCCGGTCATGAGCGAGAGCGAGATGAGGCAACGTGCATTGTCGGTACCGTGCACGTGTTGCGAGACGCCCATGCCCCACAGGATCATGGATCCCTTGGAGGTGGCAAACAAGCGAGCCACATAGCGGATGGTGTCGGCGTCGATGCCGCAAATCGGCGCCATGGCCTCAGGGGTGTATTTTTCAACATTGCGACGCAGTTCGTCGTAACCGATGGTGCGGCTGTCGATGAAGCCCTGATCGACCAAACCTTCGGTCACGATGACATTCATCATGGCATTGAGCAGGGGCACATCGGTGTCCGGCTTGAATTGCAGGAATCGGTGGGCATGGCGGGATAACTCGGTGCGACGCGGGTCGAGCACAATGAGCTTGGTGCCCTGCTGGACGGCGTTCTTGATCCAGGTCGCAGCCACCGGATGGTTCACGGTGGGGTTGGCGCCGATGATCAGAACCACCTCGGCCTTGGTCACGTCCATGACCGGATTGGAAACCGCCCCGGAACCGATGCCTTCGAGCAAAGCCGCCACCGAAGAAGCGTGACACAAGCGGGTGCAATGGTCCACGTTGTTGGTGCCAAAGCCGGTGCGAACCAATTTCTGGAACAGGTAGGCCTCTTCGTTGCTGCCCTTGGCAGAGCCAAATCCGGCCAAGGCCTGTTTGCCATGGGTGTCGCGGATGTTGCGCAAACCACCACCGGCCAATTCAAGCGCCTCTTCCCAGGTCGCCTCCCGGAACACCTCCATGATGCGATCAGGATCCATGCTGAAGTCACCCGATTTGGGGGCGTCGGAGCGACGAATCAGGGGCTTGGTCAGTCGATGGGGGTGATGCGCATAGTCAAATCCGTAACGGCCCTTCACGCACAAACGACCGTGATTGGCCGGACCGTCTCGGCCTTCGACATAAGCGATGCGCCCGTCACGCACGTTGTAGGTGAGCTGGCAACCCACGCCGCAAAACGGACACACCGAATCGACCTGGCGATCGGGTTCGGTCAAGGCGACCTCACGGGCCGGCATGAGTGCGCCGGTGGGACAAGCTTGCACACATTCACCACAAGCCACACAGGTCGAGTTGCCCATGGGATCGTCCATGTCAAAGACGATCTTGGCATGATCGCCTCGCATGGCCAGGCCAATCACGTCGTTGACCTGCTCATCGCGACAGGCACGCAGGCAACGTGTGCACTGGATGCAGGCGTCAAGATTGACCGCGATGCCGGGGTGAGACAAGTCGGCGAGCGGTTGATGACGCGACTCGAAGCGGGGTTTGCCCACGCCCAAATGCTCGGCCCACTGATCCACCTCGTTGTGGCGGGTGTATTCTTTTTCGGGCATGTCAGCCAGCAAAAGTTCGAGCACCATTTTCTGGGCACCGACGGCACGCTCGCTGTCGGTGGTGACTTTCATGCCCTCGGTGGGGGCGCGGCAGCAAGAAGGCGCCAGCACTCGCTCACCCGCGACTTCGACCACACAAGCGCGGCAGTTGCCTGCGGTCTCAAGGCCATCCTTGTAGCAAAGGTGGGGGATTTCGATGCCGGCGCGCTGAGCGACCTTCAATAAAGTTTCACCGGGACGGGCTTCGGCCTCTTGGCCATTGAGGTGAAAACGGATCACCTGGGTGGGGGTATCTGGGGTTGCGACAGATGTGCTCATGGGGACTCCGGGTTCTCTCAGGCCAGTTCTTGAGGGAAATACTTGATCACGCAATCCATCGGATTGGGAGCCGCCTGGCCCAATCCGCAAATGGAGGCGTCGCGCATGACGCTGGACAGATCGGCCAGCAAATTCAAATCCCATTTGGGCTTTTCCATCAAGGCCACGGCCTTGGCGGTCCCCACTCGACAGGGGGTGCACTGACCGCACGATTCATGCTGGAAAAATTTCATCATGTTGCGCGCCGCATCGGTGGCGGTATCTTGATCCGACAAGACAATGACGGCCGCCGAACCGATGAAACAACCGTAGGGTTGCAGGGTATCGAAATCGAGCGGGATGTCGTTCATGTGGGCCGGCAAAATGCCGCCCGATGCGCCACCGGGCAAGTAGGCATAGAAGCGATGCCCCTCTTGCATGCCACCGCAGTATTCATCGATGAGTTGCTGGATGGTGATGCCCGCCGGAGCCAATTTGACCCCCGGGTTTTTGACCCGACCCGACACCGAGAAAGAACGCAACCCTTTGCGGCCGTTGCGCCCATGCGAGGCAAACCACTCACCGCCCTTTTCCAGAATCTCACGCACCCAATACAGGGTTTCAAAATTGTGCTCCAGCGTGGGGCGACCGAACAGCCCGACCTGGGCCACGTAAGGCGGGCGCAGGCGAGGCATGCCACGCTTGCCCTCAATCGACTCGATCATCGCCGACTCTTCGCCGCAAATGTAGGCTCCGGCGCCCCGACGCAGCTCGATGGACGGCATGTTGGGGATGGGCGGATGAGCCACCAAGCGGTCGATTTCGGTTTGCAGCAGGGTGCGGCAACCGTGGTATTCGTCGCGCAGGTACACATAAATGCGCTCGATGCCCACGGCCCAGGCGGCAATCAGCATGCCCTCCAGAAAACGGTGCGGATCGCGCTCGAGGTAATGGCGGTCTTTGAAGGTGCCGGGTTCGCCCTCGTCGATGTTGACCGCCATCAGGCGCGGGCCCGCCTCGGCGCGCACGATGCGCCACTTGCGCCCGGCCGGGAAGCCCGCACCGCCCAAACCGCGCAAGCCCGAACCCTCCATGGTCTTGAGGACGTCTTCGACATCGCGTTGACCGGACACGCAAGACTTGAGCAGTTCATAGCCGCCCTGGGCAACGTAGGCATCCATGTCCATGTAGGGGGCAGGATCGTGGCGGGTTTGTCCGGCCTGAACCGCCTGCGTGATCTTGTCGCCGGTGGCGTGGGCGATGGGGTGTTGCCCCACCACCGCAGCCGGTGCCTGCTCGCAACGCCCGATGCAGGGGGCCGGAATCACGCGCACTTCACGACCCAACATCTGGGGCAAGCGCTGCAACAAATCCCGCGCCCCTGCCATCTCGCAAGACAAACCATCGCAAACCCGCACCGTCAAGGGCGCGGGTGCATCCTGCCCCTCCTTGACGACATCGAAGTGGTGGTAGAAGGTCGCCACTTCGTAGACGGCTGTTTGGGGCAACTTCATTTCCTCGGCCAAGGCCGCCAGGTGGTCGGCCGACAAGTGGCCGAATCGATCCTGAATCTTGTGCAGGTGCTCAATGAGCAAATCGCGCTGGCGCGAAGCCGAACCTAACAGCTCACGCACCTGGGCCAAAGCCAAAGGCGTGGCACGGCGACCCTTGGGGCCTTGGCGCTTGCGCTCACGCGATGCGGCCTGAACAGCGATGGGAATGACGGGATGGTTCATGAAATCCTCAAATGACGCCCTCGGCACGAAGGCTATCGATGTGTGCTTGGGAATAGCCCAGCTGGGCCAAAATGTCTTCGGTGTGCTCGCCCAACAAAGGAGAGCGTTCAACCACGGTGGGACTGTCGGACAACTTGATGGGGTTGCCCACCGAGAGGTACTTGCCCCGGGTCGGGTGATCGACTTCAACGATCGTGCCCGTTTGTCGCAGGGATTCGTCGGCAACGATTTCCTTCATGGACAAGATGGGACCGCAGGGGATGTCGTACTGGTTCAGGATTTCCATGGCCTCGTACTTGGTCTTGGTCATGGTCCATTTTTCGATGCGGGCAAAAATGGGCTTGAGGTGCAACAAACGAGCCGGCGCAGTGGCAAAGGCCTCATCGGTCATCCAGCCTTCTTCGCCGATGACTTTGCAAATCGAGGCCCATACGGCTTCTTGCACAATGAAGTAGATGAAAGCGTTGGAGTCGGTTTCCCAACCCTTGCATTTCAGAATCGAGCCTGGTTGCCCACCGCCCGAGGCATTGCCCGCCCGGGGTACGGTGTCGCCAAATTTGGCGTCGGGATACTGGGGATACTCTTGCAAGACCCCGTTGCGCTCGAGGCGCTGCTGGTCACGCAATTTGACGCGGCACAAATTGAGCACGGCATCTTGCATGGGGGCCAGGACTTTCTGACCGCGTCCGGTGAGGGTGCGCTGATACAAAGCAGTCACGATGCCCAGAGCCAAATGCAAGCCGGTGCCACTGTCGCCGATTTGAGCGCCCGAGATCATCGGAATGCCGTCTTCGTCGCCGGTGGTCGAGGCAGCGCCACCCGTGCACTGGGCCACGTTTTCATAGACCTTGCAGTCTTCGTAAGGACCGGGACCAAAACCCTTGACCGAAGCCAGGATCATGCGCGGGTTGATCGACTGGATGTGCTCCCAGGTGATGCCCATGCGGTCCAGGGCGCCAGGCGCGAAATTCTCAACCAGCACATCGCACTCGCGAATCAAACGATCAAGCACCTCGCGACCGGCCGCCTTTTTGGTGTCCAGCGTGATCGAGCGCTTGTTGTGGTTGAGCATGGTGAAGTACAGGCTGTCAACGCCGGGAATGTCACGCAACTGCCCCCGGGTCGCATCTCCGACCTTGGCCCGCTCGACCTTGATCACATCGGCACCAAACCAGGCCAACAGCTGCGTGCAAGTCGGCCCTGACTGGACGTGGGTGAAGTCAAGAATGCGAACGCCTTTGAGCGCTTGGGTCATGGTGTTACCTTTTGGAGTGGTTTCTGATGCCTGTATTGTCCAACGCAATCGCCCCACCCATGAAAAGGGGGATTTCGGGGTTTTCACCCTGTAAAAAAGCCGGACCCAACCAGTTGTCGAGTCCGGCCACGGGCTAACGAACCGTTGGCCTGGCCCCCAAGCCCACCGAAGTGGGGTGGGGGCAGGTCATCAGACCGCCTTGCTGGCGTGCATGGCCTTGATCTGCTCGGCAGAGTAGCCCAGCTCGGCCAACACCTCGTCGGTGTGCTCGCCCAGCAGCGGAGAGGCCGTGATCTCGGGCTTCATGTCCGAGAACTTGATCGGGCTGCCGACAGTGAAGTAGCTGCCACGCACTTTGTGCGGGACTTCCACGATCGAGCCGCTCTTGCGCAGCGATTCGTCGCGCAGCAGTTCTTTCATGGACAGCACAGGGGCGCAAGGAATGTCGTACTTGCGGAAGATGTCGACAGCCTCGTACTTGGTCTTGTCGGCGATGAACTCTTCGATGGTGCGGAAGATGTCCATGATGTGCGGCTGACGACCACGCGGGGTGTTGTAGTTGGGGTCGGTTTTCCACTCGGGCTTGCCCAGCGCATCACAAATGGGCTCCCAGGCGTGGCCCTGGATGGTGAAGTAAATGTAGGCGTTGGGGTCGGTCTCCCAGCCCTTGCACTTCAAAATCCAGCCGGGCTGGCCACCGCCACCGGCGTTGCCGCCACGGGGCACGGTGTCGCCAAACGACTCGTGGGGGTACTGGGGATACTCTTCGAGGTAGCCCACACGCTCCAGACGCTGCTGGTCGCGCATCTTGACGCGGCACAGGTTGAGCACGGCGTCTTGCATGGAGACGGCCACTTTTTGACCTTTGCCCGACTTTTGACGGCCGATGATGGCGGTCAGAATACCGATGGCCAAGTGCATGCCGGTGTTGGAGTCACCCAGCGCAGCAGCCGAAATGGTGGGTTCGGTGTTGCCGCCCTTCCACCAGCCGGTGGTGGAGGCCGCACCGCCGGCGCACTGGGCCACGTTCTCGTAGACCTTGAGGTCTTCGTAGTGGTGACCTTCGCTGAAGCCTTTGACCGAGGCCAGGATCATGCCGGGGTTGAGCTTTTGGATGTAATCCCAGGTGAAGCCCATGCGATCCAGCGCACCCGGGCCGAAGTTCTCGACCATGACGTCGGATTCTTTGATCAGCTTTTCCAGCACTTCCTTGCCCGCCGGATTCTTGGTGTCCAGGGTCAGCGAACGCTTGTTGCTGTTGAGCATGGTGAAATACAAGGCGTCGGCATCGGGGATGTCACGCAACTGGCTGCGGGTCACGTCGCCGGCGCCGGGGCGCTCGACCTTGATGACGTCAGCACCAAACCAGGCCAGCAGCTGGGTACAGGCCGGGCCGGCTTGCACGTGCGTGAAGTCGATGATTTTGATGCCTTTCAAGGGCAGGTCTTGGTTAGCCATTTGGCAGATCTCCTTAGGTTGAAATGGTTCAGGCGGACTTTTTGGCCGCGGTGGGGTTGAGAGAAGTGATGCGACCGCTTTCGGTACCTGCGGTTTCATCGATGACAGCATTGATCAGCGTCGGACGGCGGCTGCGGAAAGCCTCGTCAATGCCCTTGCGCAACTCTTGCGGCGTGGTGGCGTACACACCCACACCTCCGAAAGCCGCCATCATTTGCTCGTAGCGGGCATCCTTGACAAACACGGTAGGGGCCACATCGGCGCCGCCGGTGGGGTTGACATCGGTGCCTTTGTAAACGCCGTTGTTGTTCATGATGACGATACAAACCGGCAGGTTGTAGCGGCAAATGGTTTCCACTTCCATGCCCGAGAAGCCAAAGGCACTGTCACCCTCGACAGCCAGCACTTGTTCGCCGGTCTCGACGGCAGCGGCCACCGAAAAGCCCATGCCGATGCCCATGATGCCCCAGGTGCCCACATCGAGGCGTTTGCGGGGCTTGTACATGTCCACGATGCTGCGGGTGAAGTCAAGGGCGTTGGCGCCTTCGTTGACCAAAATCGTGTCCGGCTTGTCGCGCATGACATCGCGAACCACGGCCAGGGCACTGTGAAAGTTCATGGGCGAGGGGCTCTTGGCCAGGGTCTCGGCCATCTTGGCCACGTTTTTGGTCTTGCGCTCGGTGATGGCATTGAGCCACTCGGCGGGCGGCTTGGCCCAGTTCGAGCCGATGCCGGCCAACAAAGCTGACACGCAAGAACCGACATCGCCCACCAGCGGAGCCGCGATGGGCACGTTGCTGTCGGCTTCAATGGGAGAAATATCAATCTGGATGTATTGCTGACCACCCCAGGTTTTGGAGGTCTTGCCACCCCAGGTCTTGCCCTTGCCGTGCGAGAGCAACCAGTTCAGGCGTGCGCCGATCAGCAGCACCACATCGGCCTCGGGCAACACATACGAGCGAGCCGCTGCAGCCGATTGCTCGTGGGTGTCGGGCAAGATGCCCTTGGCCATCGACATCGGCAAATAAGGGATGCCGGTCTTCTCAACCAGTTGCTGGATTTCTTTTTCGGCGCGTGCGTAGGCGGCACCTTTGCCCAACAGGATCAGGGGCTTTTTGGCGCCCTTGAGCAACTCGAGCGCACGGCTCACGGCTTCGGGGGCCGGGATCTGACGCGGCGCGGGGTCCACCACCTTGATCAGCGACTTGTGCCCCTCTTCCAGGGGCAGGCTCTGGGTGAACAATTTGGCCGGCAAGTCGAGGTAAACACCGCCGGGACGACCCGACACCGCCGAGCGAATGGCACGCGCGATGCCAACCCCGATGTCCTCGGCTTCGAGCACGCGATAGGCGGCCTTGCACAAGGGCTTGGCGATCGCCAGTTGATCCATCTCTTCGTAGTCGCCTTGTTGCAGATCAACGATTTCACGCTCGGATGATCCGGAGATCAGAATCATGGGGAAACAGTTGGTGGTAGCATTTGCCAAAGCGGTCAGGCCGTTGAGAAAACCGGGCGCCGAAACCGTGAGGCAGACGCCGGGTTTTTGAGTCAGGAAACCAGCGATGGCTGCAGCATTGCCGGCATGCTGCTCGTGGCGGAATGAAATCACTCGCATGCCTGCAGCTTGGGCCTTGCGACACAAATCGGTGATGGGGATGCCGGGCAAAGCATAAATGGTTTCAATGCCATTGAGTTTCAGGCCTTCGATCAGCAGGTGAAAGCTGTCGATTTCGGCGGCTTGATGTGCGTCAGTCATTTGTCGTGTCCCTCGGGATGGATCGGGCTGAGCCCTTGTTGGTCAAAGTAAACTGGCGCAACTGTAAAAGCGTGGTTGCGCTTTCTCCATTGATCAAGGTCAATTTTTTGGAATTCACCCCCTACTAACTCTGCGGCATGAATACTCAAGACCCCTTTAACCCCCACGATCTGTCGGACTTTGCAGATCATTTTGAGAACCGGGCTCAGCACCTGCCGCCCGGACGGGGTGGGCGTGGACGCAGCGGCCTGCAAGTCACGGCCCTGGATCAACACCCGGAGCGAAATGTGATTCGACTTCAGGTTCGACAAACCCCATTGTTGGCCGATCTCGATCCGGCCTCGGTGCAAGAGCTCGAATCGATGCTGACCGTGGTCGATTGCAACAAAGGCGAATACCTTCTGCATCAGGGCGTGCGCGATATGGAGCACTATTTCGTGGTCGACGGCTTGCTCAAGCGAGTGGTCGCCAACCTCGAAGCCAAAGAGATGATTTTGCGTTTCTCCGACGAGCGCGAAATGGAAACCAGTTATGCCGCCTGGTGTTTGGGGACCCCTACCCCATACAGCATCGTGTCCGTGACAAAAGCGCGGGTGGCCAAACTGTCCATGCCCCAATGGGTGGAATTCATCCACAAGCGCCCAACGATGCGCGAAGCCTTTGAGCGCTATGTGATGAATCTGATGAGCGAAATCATGGCCCACACCATCACCCTGCACTTGCTCGATGCACCGGGGCGGGTCAGCCGTTTCAAGCGCAAACACCCGGGCATGTTCAACCGAATTCCACAAAAAGAACTGGCTGCCTACCTCAACCTGTCTGCCGAAACCCTGAGCCGACTCAAACAACGCGGCAAATTCTGAGTCCCGTCTTTCCAGCCGGATCAAGTTAATTTTCGCAAAGACAAGCCGCCAGGCCCGGTTTTTCGCCGCACGTTGACGGTGTTGGTGATACCCTTGTCAGTTTGCGACTTGATGGTGCTGATATGCCCTTGACTGCACAACCCAGATTTCTATTCGCATTGCTGATGGCCACCGCCCTCGCGGCTTGCAACCCGCGCACCGATGTCAAACCCGCCGGCGGACCAGCCGCCGCCGGATCCGGCGCACCGGGTGCAGGCGCCGGCTCAGCCCCTCCTCCACCCGAAGTGGCCGTCATCGAAGTTCAAACCCAAACGGTCGACTTGACCAGCGAGTTGTCTGGCCGTTTGCAGGCGGTGCGCACAGCGGTGGTGAGAGCCCGGGTTGAGGGGGTGGTGAAAAAGATCCGTTACCTGGAGGGCAGCGATGTCGCGGCGGGTGCCCCGTTGTTCGAGATTGACCCCCGAACCTATCAGGCTGCCCTGGAAGCAGCCCAAAGCGATGCCGTGGCAGCGCAACAAACTTGGCAACGCAACCAGGCCTTGCTCGATGCCAAAGCCATCAGCCAGCAAGAATTCGATGCCTCGGCCGCTCGCCACAAACAGGCCCAATCGGCTCTGGCGCGGGCCCAACTCGATCTGGAAAACGCCCTGGTTCAAGCCCCCATTGCAGGCCGCATCGGTCGCAGCCAGGTGACCGAGGGCATGCTGGTGGGTCGAGGCGAAAGCACGGTTTTGGCGATCATCGATCAGTTGGATCCGATTTTGGTCAACTTCAGCCAAACCGAACGTGAATGGCAAACCCTGCGTGGCTCAATGGCACGTGGCGAACTTCAGGCCAAATCCAACTGGAAAGTTGAACTCCTGCTGGGCGATGGCCGGGTCTACCCCCTGAACGGACAACTCAAGGTCGCCGAAAAAACGGTCGATCCCAGCACCGGAGCGGTGTTCTTGCGGGCCGAGTTTCCCAACCCCCGAGGCGATTTGATGCCTGGCAGCTTTGTGCGGGTGCGATTGGCTCAAGCCAGCATGCCCTCGGCGATTGCAGTGCCCCAGCGCGCCGTGCTCATGAACGCTCAAGGCCCTTATGTGCTGGTGGTGGGTGAGGACAACAAAACCAAACCCGTACCGATCCAGACCGGTGCCATGAGCGGTGCCCTTTGGGTGGTCAAGTCGGGCTTGCAACCCGGCATGCGGGTGGTGGTTGACGGCTTGCAAAAAGCCCGCCCCGGCACCGTGGTCAAAGCCGTGGAACTGAAGCAGGCGAACTGAGCATGTCGGCCCAATTTTTCATCAACCGCCCCATCTTTGCCTGGGTGATCGCCATCTTCATTGTGCTGGCCGGTGCCTTGGCTGTGCGCAAAATGCCGGTGGCGCAATACCCGCAGGTCGCGCAACCCTCGATCGCTTTCAACATCACCTACCCGGGCGCGTCGGCCGAGGTCATTGAACAAACCGTGACCTCGCTGATCGAGCAGGAGATGAACGGCATCGAGCGGCTCATTTACATGGAAGCCGCCTCCGAGTTGGGCACCGGCACGCTGACACTGACCTTCGAGGCCGGGACCAACATCGACATCGCCTCAGTGGAGGCGCAAAACCGCTTCAAGCGCATCGAGGCTCGCTTGCCCGATGACGTGCGTCGGCTGGGTGTGCCGGTCACCAAACCGCAACGCAATTACCTGATGTTCGTGGTGTTGACCTCCAAGGACAAGAGCCAAAGCGCTGTCGCGCTGGGCAGTTTTGCCGCATCATCGGTGCTCGACCAGTTGCGCCGGGTCCCCGGTGTGGGCGAAGCCAATTTGTTCGGCACCGAATACTCGATGCGGATCTGGCTGAACCCCTATCAATTGCAGTCCTTCGGCTTGTCGCCCAGCGACGTCACGGCGGCTGTGCGCGCGCAAAACATCCAACTGGCCACCGGCGAAGTGGGACAAAACCCCGCCCCTGCCGGCCAGCAACTCAATGCCGTGGTCGTGTTGCGCAGTCGCTTGACGCGCCCCGAGCAGTTCGAGCAAATTTTGGTCAAGACCCAGCCTGACGGCTCAGCGGTTTACCTCAAAGACGTGGCCCGGGTCGAGTTGGGGGCCCAAGACTACAACGTATCCGCCCGCATCGATACCACCCCCTCGGCTGCCATCGGGGTTCGGGTGGCGCCCACGGGCAATGCCCTCGATGTGGCCAAGGCTGTGCGTCAGCGCATGAAAGAACTGGAGGTTTACTTCCCGCCGGGCGTGGTGTGGGATGTGCCCTATGACACCTCGCCTTTTGTCGAAATTTCGATCCAGGAGGTGGTCTACACCCTGTTCGAAGCCATGGCATTGGTGTTTTTGGTGATGTGGCTCTTCCTTGGCAATCTCAGAGCCACTTTGATCCCCGCGGTGGTGGTGCCTGTCTCGCTGCTGGGCGCGTTTGCCGGCTTGTATCTGCTGGGTTATTCGATCAATGTGTTGACCTTGTTTGCCATGGTGCTGGCCATCGGCATCGTGGTCGATGACGCCATCGTGGTGGTGGAAAACGTCGAACGGATCATGAGCGAAGAAGGCTTGTCACCTCGTGCGGCGACCGCCAAAGCGATGGGGCAAATCATTTCGGCCATCGTCGGTATCACGCTGGTGCTGTGTGCCGTCTTTGTGCCCATGACCTTCTTTGGCGGCTCGGTGGGTGCGATTTATCGGCAGTTTTCGGTCACCCTGGTGCTGACCATGCTGCTGTCGGCACTGATGGCCATCACGCTCACCCCTGCCATGTGTGCGACGGTGCTCAAACCCATCGCCAAAGGCCATGCCGCTGCCGAAACAGGCTTTTTGGGCTGGTTCAATCGAAGCTTCAATCGCACCAGCGAGCGATATGTATCCTCCGTGCGCGGCATCCTCAAGCGTCCTTTGCGCTGGATGCTCATTTATCTGCTGATCTTCGGCGTGACCGCCTGGTTGTTTCCGAAATTGCCCGGCAGTTTCCTGCCGGATGAAGATCAGGGCTACTTCATCAGCATCGTGCAATTGCCGCCGGGCGCATCGACAGAGCGCACCCGCGAAGTCCTGTCCCAGGCGGAGAACTATTTCCTGCAACAACCCGAAGTGGAGCACGTGATCGGTGTGCTGGGCTTTTCATTTTTCGGCCGTGGACAAAATGCCGCACTGGCCTTTGTCAAACTCAAGAGCTGGGATGAACGCCCTGCACCCGAGAATTCGGTGCAAGCCGTGATTCAGCGCGCCAACCGCTACCTGTTTTCGATCAAGCAGGCTTTCGCTTTGGCCGTCAACGTACCACCCATCCCCGAACTCGGTGCCGTCGGCGGCTTTGATTTCCGCCTGCAAGACCGCTCGGGCCTGGGCCGGGAAGCCTTGCTCGATGCTCGCAACCAAATGCTGGGCATGGCCGCCAAACACCCGGCTCTGGCCAATGTGCGCCCCGAAGGGCAAGAACCGGCCCCCCAACTGGTTCTCGATGTCGACCGAATCAAGGCGCGCGCTTTGTCCATTGATCTGGCCAGCCTGAATGAGACCCTGCAAGCCACCCTGGGCGTGGCCTATCTGAATGACTTCGTGCGCGAAGGCCGAATCTTGCGTGTGCTGATGCAGGCCGACCCGGAAATCAGGCGCAGCCCCGAGAGCATGCTGCGACTGCCCGTGCGCAACACCCGTGGCGAACACGTGGTGCTGGGTGAATTCGCCACGGCGCGCTGGTCGGTCGCATTGCCCAAACTCGATCGATACAACGGACTGCCATCGGTCAAGATTTCAGGGGCTCCGGCCGCTGGCATGAGCACCGGCGATGCCATGCGGGCCATGGAAGAGCTGGCTGCCAAATTGCCGCCAGGCTTGGGTTTCGAGTGGTCGGGGACTTCTCTTGAAGAGCGTTTGTCGGGCAATCAAGCCCCTGCCCTGTTTGCCATTTCCATTCTGGTCGTCTTTTTGGCGCTGGCGGCGTTGTACGAAAGTTGGTCCGTGCCATTTGCGGTGCTGATGGTGGTGCCGCTGGGCATCCTGGGTGCGGTCTTGGCCGTCATGTGGCGAGGACTGCCCGACGATGTGTTTTTCAAGGTGGGGCTGATCGCCATCATCGGCTTGTCCGCCAAAAATGCCATCTTGATCATCGAATTCGCACGGACCCTCCACGATGCAGGCCGCAACCTGATCGACGCCACGCTCGAGGCCTGCCGTCTGCGGCTGCGCCCGATCTTGATGACTTCGATCGCTTTCATACTGGGCGTCTTGCCCTTGGCGTTGTCCACCGGGGCCGGTGCCAAAGGACGCCAGGCCATTGGCACCGGGGTCATCGGCGGCATGATCGGCGCAACGGTATTGGCCATTTTTTTAGTGCCCGTCTTTTTCGTCATCATCCGACGCCTGTTCCCGGGCCGGTCACCCAACCCGGAATTGGCAGAAGCGTCGCCTGAAACCGGATCAGCGGGCAACGGCAGCGAAAGCGCTGAAAACACCAAGGGGAGTGCGACATGAAACCCCTGTGCACAGACATGCGTCATGTGGTTTGGCCTGAGCGGCTGCGATCAGTGCTCATGGCTTGCTGTGTCGGCTTGCTGACGGCATGCACCAGCCCGAGTCCATACCAAAAGCCTGCCAATCCGCTGCCCACCCATTGGGGCAACGGTGCTGGCTCGAATGCACAATGGTCTTCCACACCCTGGAAGTCGCTCTATACCGAAGCCCCTTTGCAAAGCCTGATCGAGATGGCCCTGGCGCGCAACACCGATGTGCGCCAGGCGGTGGCCCGCATTGAAGAAGCGCGTGCCTTGTGGGGCCTGCAGAGGGCGGATCAAACACCCACTGTGGCGGTCGGCGCAAGCCACACGTCTGCTCGCACACCGCCGATGGTGCAAGGCAACAACATGGCCCTGAATGTGCGCCGCTACGATCTGGGACTGAACCTGCTGGCTTACGAACTCGATGTCTGGGGTCGCGTGGCCAGTCTGACTGAATCGGCACGACGCCAGTTTGAAGCCACCGAAGAGGATCGGCGCACCATCCGCATCACCTTGGTCAGCGATGTGGCTCATGCCTACTATGCGCTGCAAGAAGCCCAGCAGCGCCTGCGTTTGCTGGAGCAAGCCCAAGAGTTGCGCGCCCGATTGCACGAATTGACCACCCGCAGACTGGCGTTGGGAGCCGCCAGCGAACTCGATGTGACACTGACCCAAAGTGCCCTGATGGGCGCCCGCTCGGAGCAAGCTGCCATGCTGCGTCAATCCGAGCAGGCCCGCAATGCCCTGGCCTTGTTGATCGGAGGCCAGTGGCCTCAGGGCTGGACGCCGGCGCCGACGATGAACACCCCCCATCCGAATGAGACCTGGGGAGCCGGCTTGTCTTCGGATGTGCTGCTCAACCGACCCGACGTGAAAGCAGCCGAACTCAGGCTGCAAGCAGCGCATGCCAACATCCATGCGGCCCGCATGGCGTTTTTTCCCAGGTTGCAACTGACGGGTTTGGTGGGCACCGCCAGCCCGGCCCTGAACAACCTGATGGGTGGCGGCAGTCAAGCCTGGAGTCTGGTGCCCAGCCTGCAACTGCCGATTTTTGACGGAGGCCGCGCGGAGTCTGGGGTGGATCTGGCAGAAGCCCGTAAAAATCAATGGGTCATCCATTACGAAAGAACCCTGCAACTGGCGTTCCGTGAAGTGGCTGATTTGCTGGCGGCACGCGACACCTTGGGTCAGCAGTGGAGCGCCCAACAAGCTCAATTGCAGGCCCTGCGTGAACGCCTGCGTTTGGTCGATGTTCGCCATCGATTGGGGGCGGCCAACCTGAGCGAGCGGCTTGACGCCGAGCGGGAGGTCTTGGCCGTTGAGCAGGTGTTGATCCAAACCCAAAGGCAATGGCTGGCCGCCAACGGTCAGTTGTTCAAGGCGCTTGGCGGCGGCGACGTCTGAGTCCGCAACTGTGCGGTCACCTGTGCCGGTTCGGCTCAGAGGTCCAAAGCAGGCCTCAGTTGACCGGCACGCCGGTACTGGCTGCGCCCCAGCCAAGTGGCGGCCACCGCACTGACGGCACACAAACACAAGGTCAGGAGCCAGGGCCTGACCCAATCTGCTTCATAAGCGCCGAACATGGCTGCTTTGAGGCCGTACACCATCCAGGTCATCGGTAGCCAGGGGCTGAGCGCAGAGAAAAACTCGCCACTGAGCTCAATGGGCACCACCCCGCCAGAGGCAGAAATTTGCAAAGCCAGCAACAACATGGCCAAAGCTTTGCCGGTGTCCCCGGCCACCCGGATGAAGAGCAACAAAACAAACACAAAAGCCACAGCGGTGCTGATCATCAACAAAACCATGGCCGACCAATTCCGGACTTGCAAGTCAAAGCCCAGCTTGAGCACCCACAACAAAATCAGGCTCTGGGCGACCACCAAGAGCACCGGCACTGTCGACTTGCCCAGCAACTGGGCGGCACGGCCATACCGCTTGGCCCGCAAGGGAAATTGCCGACCCCGGATCAGAAAGATGGCCACGCTGGCGCCCAACCACACAGCCACCGGGATGACATTGGGCACCATCGCAGCACCCAGATGACTGACCGGAGCATCCACTTTGAGTTCAGCGGCGACCGAGTGCGCCAGGCCTTCGGGGCTGCCATCAATCAGTCTGATTTCGGTAGGTACTTTGCTGATGAGCCACTGCGTGGACGATTGCAAATAAACGCTGCCGTCAAGCAACTGCTTGAGACCGTTATCAAGTTGGGCCTGCGCCTGGGCCAAGTCATGTGCCCCGACACTCAGCGCTTGAAGTGACTGACTGTCAGGCAATCGGGGGACCACTTGACGCACGCTGGCGCGCATGTCTCGGACTCCGAAGGCGAGCGCCCGCACCGAATCGCGCAGCACCTCGCTGCCCGTCAACATCTGTTTATGCCCATGTTGCGTCTTGTGCAGACCGTCCTTGAGCTCGTTCAGACCCGTTTGCAAGGGGTCGAGTGCATCGGCCAAATTGCTGCTGAAAAAGGGGATGCCTGACTGGTTTTGGCGAAACTGTTCAACCCCCTGACTGAGTCTGACACTGCCGGCATGCAGGTTGATCAGCGCCTTGTCGAGTTCGTGATGCGCCGTGGCCAGGTCTTCGGCACCCACACGCACTTTGCGGACATCTTCGGCGGGGGGCAAGGACGACTCGATGCCTCGAACAAACTGTGCCAACTGGTTCGTGCCCGTGCCAAAGCGGCTGACCTCTTCGCTCAGGTGTTGCGCATTCTGCGACAACTTGCCACTGCCCTTGATGGCTGATTTCAAGCCATTGCTCAACTCCTGCGCGCCTTGCTGGACCTTGCTCAGAGCGCCCTTGAGTTCAACCAGATCACCTTGGGCCACCGAGGCATTGATCACGAAGCGCCAACGCTGCTGGTTCAGGGCCTGATTCAGGTCGGCATCCAGGGTTTCAGCCCATTTTTTGGCGATCAAATAGGTTTGGTAGTTGTTGCCCGCCGAGGAGAAGACCTCAAGCCGACCTTCGTCGGCCATGCGGCCCGGCAAAGCCAGCGCAGAAAAGTCGGGCGGAATGATGACCGCAAACGCCAAATCACCCGCCCTCACCTTTTGATGCGCCTCATCCGCAGTGACGATGGTTTGGTAGCCGAACTCCTGCTTTTGCATCAGGCGAGCGACCAGGTCAGCCCCCATTTCGACACCCTGATTGCGATAGGTGTAACCCTGATCCAGATTAACCAATCCAACTTTCAAAGATTGGGTGCGGGTGGCCGGGTTCCACATGCTTGACAAATAGATGATCAAGTAAATGGCCGGGATACAGGCCACCACGAACAAGGCAGCCGCCCATCTGGGCTGCGCCCCAAAAAGTCGCAACTCCAGTTTGGCGATTTGTGTGAGTTGGTGCAAAAAAAGCATGTCGGCAAATTCCTGTCAAGGGATCAGGATAGCCGTTTCCGGGCCTCTTGAATCGCCCAAGCGTGCAAAATTGGGTAAATCCATTTGGCGTTGCAACCCCTTGCCCCTTGCAGGCCATCTGCCAGCACTCTTTGACTCGACCGCCCGTCCTGTTTTTTCACAGCGATAGAAAGCGCCAATGTGAAAAATCGATTCATCGCAAGACGGCCCTGTTGTCAGGGTAGGGGGGCATGCTCAAAGTCGACACTGGCCCAGCCGTGGATCCTCCGGCGGCATGGATCCCGGAATCAGCAATCCGAGCCCACGAACCTGAACTGCAAACGACCTAAAGGGCCATAGTCTGCATCAAACACATCGCCGGCCCTGGCCGGCACCGGTTTGGTGAATGAACCGGCCAACACAATCTCACCCGCCTCCAGGTGCTCACCCCAGGGTGCAAGTTTATTCGCCAACCAGGCGATACCCACTGCAGGATGCCCTTGCACCCCGGCCGCCAACCCGGTTTCCTCCACCACCCCGTTGAGCCGCAGGATCGCGCCGCACCATGGCAAGTCCGTGGCACGCGGGTCCACCTGCCTTGCCCCCAGCACAATGCCCGCGTTGGCGGCGTTGTCGCTGATGGTGTCGTACACCTTGCGCATGGCCTTGGTGTGGCGATCCAGCTGTTCGATCCGCGCATCGATGATCTCGATCGCCGGGGTCACATGGTCGGTGGCCTCCAACACTTGCTCGATCGTCACATTCGGCCCCCGCAAATCGGACTTCAAGACAAAAGCCAATTCGACCTCGACCCGAGGGGCGATGAAATTCGAAACGGGAATGTCCAGCACCTCGCCCGGTGTGCAGTCGTAGCGCATGTAGTCCAGCAAGGTGCCGTAATCGGGCTCATCGATCTGACTCGACTGTTGCATGGCACGGCTGGTCAATCCGATCTTGTGCCCAATGGGTCGATGCCCATCGGCATATTGCAATTGCATCCAGGCTCGGTTGATGCGGTACCCATCCTCGATGGTCATGCCCGCAAAACGCTTGGAGAAATGCTCGATTTGCACCCTGGACTTTTCTGCCCGGTGGAGTTCTTGGGCGAGTGCCAGGACTTGGGCCTCAGATAGTGTGGACATGGTTCGAACTCCATCAGGGATTGCTGGCATGTTAGCGCTGATCCGAAGCGCCAGGAACCGGTTGGGATGGTGGCCGCCAGGCGTTCACGATCGCCACCAATGAAAGCATCACCGGCACCTCAACCAGAACCCCGACGACCGTCGCCAACGCAGCCCCCGAATTCAGGCCAAACAGCGAGATGGCCACCGCCACGGCCAACTCAAAAAAATTGGACGTACCGATCAGGCAAGCGGGTCCTGCCACGTCATGCGGCAGCTTCAGGATCCTGGCTCCCCACCAAGTGAAAAAGAAAATGCCATAGGACTGAAGGATCAGCGGCACAGCAATCAATGCGATCACGCCAGGCTGCGCCACGATGGTGCCAGCTTGAAAACCGAAAAGCAGCACCACAGTGGCAATCAGACCCGCCACCGACCAAGGCTTGAGCCGGGTCACAAACTGTCCGAGTGCCAAAGGCGAGCGCTTGTTGAGCGCTTGGCGTGTGGCCATGCCTGCCAGCAGTGGCAACAACACATAAAGCACGGTGGACAGAACCAGCGTCTCCCAAGGCACCGTGACGTTTGTCACGCCCAGCAAAAATGCCGCGATGGGCGCGAAGGCCACCACCATGATCAAGTCGTTGATCGAGACTTGCACCAACGTGTAGTTCGGATCCCCTTTGACCAGCTGACTCCAAACGAACACCATGGCCGTACAAGGCGCTACGCCCAGCAGGATCATGCCGGCGATGTATTCGCTGGCCGATAGCGGATCGACCCAGGGAGCGAATGCATGCTGAAAGAACAGCACGCCGAGTGCAGCCATGGTGAAAGGCTTGATGAGCCAATTGACGAACAGCGTGAGCAGCAAGCCCTGCGGTTTCTTGCCGACGTCTTTGACCGCGCTCCAATCAATCTGGATCATCATCGGATAAATCATCACCCAGATGAAGACGGCCACCACCAGATTCACTTGGGCCACCTCTAGTGCGGCCACCCGCTGGAACAGGCCCGGAAACAAGAGCCCAAGACCCGCGCCGGTTGCAATGCCCAGCGCCACCCATATCGTCAGATAGCGCTCGAAAAGTCCCAAACCCGTCGATGCCTTGTGGGAGGAAACAGCGGAAACTGCAGTCATATAGCGTTGGGACTTGAAAGAAACGTTAATTCAAGTATAGTCGAAACATGAACGAAAAAGCAGCTGTCCATGTCCTGACCGCACTCGCGCATGAGGCGCGACTGCGCATCTTCCGTGCACTCGTTGGAGCAGGCCCTGAAGGCCTGACACCGTCTGTGCTGGCAGCCCTGCTCGACCTGCCCGCCAGCACGCTGTCTTTTCACCTCAAGGAACTGACCCATGCCGATCTCGTGAGTGTGGAGCGAGAGGGTCGACAGTTGTTCTACCGCCCCAACCTGGCTCACATGAACGATCTGCTGGGCTATCTCACTGACCATTGCTGCCAAGGGCAAACCTGTGCGCCCAAAGCCAAACGGGCCAAGGCCTGCGCATCACCCTCCCCTTGTTGACATCGGGAGTCCGCTGTGACTGCGCCAAGAAGCAGTTCAGGCTGTCGTCACAAAACTGTCACACATCACATCCATCATTCAAGTATTGTGAAAATAAAAAGGCGAATCCACAAATGAAAGTTGGCATCAACGGAATGGGGCGTGTCGGACGCTTGGCATTGCGCGCAGCATGGGGTGCGATCGATCGACCGGACCACGACCCCCGAGCAGCCAACCGCCTGGAGGTTGTGCATCTGAATGAAATCAAGGGCGGCGCTGCGGCCACGGCTCATCTGCTCACTTTTGACTCCGTCCAAGGGCGTTGGAAGGCTGACATCCAAGCCGAGGGCGAGAACACCATCCGAATCAACCAGCATCGCATGTCATTCAGCCAGCATGCCACGGCCGCAGAAATCCCCTGGGGCGACATGGGCGTGGACCTGGTGCTGGAATGCACAGGCAAGTTCCTCACGCCCGAGACCCTGCAAGGCCATCTGGACCGGGGCGCCAAGCGCGTGATCGTGGCTGCGCCGGTGAAAGTCGGCGATGTGCTCAACATCGTGGTCGGGGTCAACGATCACCTTTACGACCCGGCCATGCACCGCATCGTCACCGCGGCCTCTTGCACGACCAACTGTTTGGCGCCTGTCGTCAAGGTCGTTCATGAAGCGATCGGCATTCGCCACGGCCAGATTACCACGCTGCACGACCCGACCAACACCAATTTGGTGGTGGACGCGCCGCACAAAGACCTGCGCCGCGCGCGCAGTGCGATGGTCAACCTGGCCCCCACCACGACCGGTAGCGCGACAGCCATCGCCCTGATTTACCCCGAACTCAAGGGCAAACTCAATGGACACGCCGTGCGCGTGCCGGCGCTCAACGCCTCTCTGACCGACTGCGTGTTCGAACTGCAAAGGGCGACGACCGCCGAAGAAGTCAATGCACTCTTCAAGGCCGCAGCCCAGCCTGGCGCACCGCTGGCCGGCATCCTGGGCTACGAGGAACGCCCGCTGGTCAGTTCTGACTACGCCCGAGACACCCGCAGTTCCATCGTCGATGCCCTGTCCACCATGGTGACCGACGGCACGCTGCTCAAGGTTTATGCCTGGTATGACAACGAAATGGGTTACGCCACCCGCATGGTCGACCTGGCCTGCATGCTCGACAAGGCGGGCCTCTGATGAATCAGGCCGAACGCCACTACGCCATCGTCACAGCGGCCTATTGGGGTTTCACGCTCACCGACGGCGCTTTGCGCATGCTGGTGTTGCTCCACTTTTACCGCTTGGGCTATTCACCTTTTACGCTCGCCTTCCTGTTCCTGTTGTACGAAGCGGCGGGTGTTTTGGCCAACCTGATCGGTGGCTGGTTGGCGACCCGTTACGGCATCGCCCGCATGCTCACGGTCGGCTTGGTCACCCAAATCAGTGGCTTTACCCTGCTCTCGCTGCTCGATCCGGCCTGGACGGTCACGATGTCGGTGGCCTGGGTGGTGCTCTCGCAAGGCGTATGCGGCGTGGCCAAGGACCTGACCAAGACGGCCAGCAAATCGGCCATCAAAGTCACGCAAGCGCAAGCCAAAGAGCAAGGTGCCGGTCAGCTCTTCAAATGGGTGGCCTGGTTCACAGGCAGCAAGAATGCCATGAAGGGTGTGGGCTTCTTTCTCGGTGGCGTCATGCTCCAGGTTTTGGGCTTCCAGGGGTCGCTGTGGGCGATGGCGGGTCTGCTGTTGGTGGTGCTGGCGGGTGTGGTCACCTCATTGCCGCCCATGATGGGCAAAAGCAAGGCGTCAAAGTCAGCCAGGGAACTCTTTGCCAAGAACGCGGGCATCAACGGCCTGGCCGCGGCGCGAGTGGCTCTTTTTGGTGCGCGCGACGTCTGGTTCGTCGTCGGTGTGCCGGTCTTTCTCTACTCTGTCGGCTGGACCTTCACCATGGTTGGCGGTTTCGTGGCCGCTTGGACGATCGGCTATGGCATCGTCCAGGCCTTGGCGCCGCAGATTGTCAGGCGCAGCGAAGACGGATTGACGCGTGAAGTCCCCGCCGCACGCTGGTGGTCAGCCGCCCTCGCCCTGGTACCCATCGCTCTGGCCTCGGCGGTGGCCATTGAGGTGCCACACCTCGAATGGGTGGTGGTGGCAGGACTGGGTGTCTTCGGCTTTGCCTTCGCCGTGAATTCATCGGTTCATTCTTATCTGGTGCTCGCTTATGCGGGCTCTGAAAAGGCTGCTGAAGATGTCGGCTTCTACTACGCAGCCAATGCGCTGGGCCGGTTCTTCGGCACGCTGATGTCAGGGCTCTTGTACCAATGGGGAGGCCTGCTGTATGCCCTCGCAGGGTCCGCCGCCATGCTGGTGGTGTGCTGGCTCGTCACGCTCCGACTCCCCGTCCAGAAGGCTGAGACATTCACCAACCCTCTGTCGAACCACGCATGAAACCCAGCATGTCAGTGAGGATACCCATGCCATCTCAATACAACGTCCTGTTCATCTGCACCCACAATTCAGCGCGAAGCATCATGGCCGAAGCCATCCTCAACCAAATGGGGCACGGGCGGTTTAGGGCCTTCAGTGCAGGCAGTCAGCCATCCGGAGAGGTCCATCCCTTGGCATTGGAACTGCTGCAACGCAACCGAATCGACACAACCGCGCTGCGCAGCAAAAATTGGGAGGAGTTCAGTGAGCCAAATGCGCCAGCCATGGACTTTGTGCTGACTGTTTGTGACAAGGCTGCCGGCGAAGTCTGTCCGGTCTGGCCAGGGCAGCCCATGACAGCTCACTGGGGCGTAGAAGATCCGGCTGCGGCACAAGGAACACCCGAGGAACTCGCCAAGGCGTTTTCAAACGCGTTCATGGTGCTCCATCGCAGGATCACTCTGTTTCAAGTCCTGCCCATCGAGAAACTGGACCAATTGTCGCTGCAGAGCGAACTGCGCCGAATTGGCCAACAAATGCCCTTGTAAATCCGGGTCTGCGGCACTTTGGGGCCACCCCAAAGCAAAAACGCCACCCGGAGGTGGCGCAAGTGCCTGATTTGTTTGGTAGGCGCGATTGGATTCGAACCAACGACCCCCACCATGTCAAGGTGGTGCTCTAACCAACTGAGCTACGCGCCTGTCGTTGAATCTGAAATTATAGCAGAACGAAAAGCACCGCGAGGCTCAGCGCGGACCGATCCCCTTTTGCTGGCGGATGATCGCATCATTGAGCACCGCCAGAATACCCGCCACGGTCTTCAGGGCCGGGCATGGCACCTGGACCAAATCACCGATTTCGATCACCGAATTCATGATGGCGTCCAATTCCAGAGGGCGTCCGGCCCGGATGTCCTGCAACATGGACGGGGTCTGATTGAAGTTCTGCCGCACCCGCTCGATTTCACCCTCCGGATCCGCTTGAACCGGCATGTTGCAAGCCCAGGCGATGGCCCGGCCTTCGGCGATCATTTGCATGGCCAGTTCCCGAGCCCGAGGCTGAGCCACGATGTGACCGGGCGACACCTGCATGATGGCGCACAAAGGATTCCAGATGAGGTTCATCATCAGTTTTTGCCATTTGGCCAAACGGATGTTGTCCGTGACCTCGGTGGCCAACCCAGCCTGCTCAAAGCACTGCTGAATCCGGGTCAAACGCGGGCTGAGTTGGTTGTCCACCTCGCCCACAATGAGCCTAGGGGGCATGACTTGGGGCAAAAGGATCTCTCCGGGCCCCAAACTGGTGACGGGTTTGTAGATCACTGCGCCCACGACACGATCGAGCGCAATGGTCCGCCCCAAAATACCCTGCGGATCGAGGCAATGGATGGGGGCTTTGTTCCAGGGGCCTTGCTGGTGCTCAAAATACCACCAAGGCAAGCCGTTTTGGATCATCAGCAAAGTGCCTTGGGGCGCCACTCGTCCCATCAAATCCTGGGCCACCGGCTCCAACTGCATGGCTTTGAGGGTCACCACGACCAGGTCGTAGCCGTCACCGGCTTGCGAAGCATCGACCGCCCGCACCGGCAAAGTGAGCACGTCCTGGCCGGGTCGGTGCACCCGCAAACCCTGTCGTTGCAGGGCGCTCAGGTTATCGCCACGGGCCAAAAAGGTGACATCAAACCCGGCTTGGGCGAGCATGCCGCCCAAATCGCTGCCGATGGCACCCGCCCCATAAATGAGTATTCGCAAGGTCAACTCCAGCCGGGATCAGCGCTGACCGTCGCCAACCGAGATTTGCTCGACGCGCAAGCCACCCAGTCGCTCATGAATGCGCGGACCGGTGGACATGGCCAATGCAAACAGGATTTCATTGGGACGCGGCGAGTCGCTGATGCTGACCTCGGCGGTGTTGAAATGGCTGCGCACATAGCAAGCCTCGATGTGGTGCAGCGGAATGTGCAGGCGCGCACCGGCTGAACCGACAAATTTATTGGCCGGCACGATCGATTTGGCCGATGTCAGCACGGCGCGCATGGCCCAGCCACCCCCTTCGTGCCAGATCGCACCATGCTCGAGCTCGCCGTTGACGCCCACCAAAGCGCCCTTGCCGTAGGTCTGGATCGCGCCGACACCGCCCAAAGCGTCGACCAAAACCGGCACCATCTCATTGGCCATGTCACGCGCCAGTTTGACAAAGGCCTGCAACTCTTCGGCAGAGGCATAACGTCCGATGAAGGGGTTTTTCACCACGTTGGCGATGACGCCGATTTTCAGGGGCTCACTGGCCACGGGGCCGCCTTCGTGAAAGGTTTTTTCAACGCTGAGCACTTGCTTGCGAATTTCAATTTTGGACATGGTGTTTCAACTTTCTGGTTGCGGTGAAATGGCCCCAACCGCTTGCAGGATGCGGGTGGGGGTGATGGGAATTTGCAAAATCGGTTGTTCAAACGGGCTCAGGGCATCGTTGACCGCATTGAGGACAGCAGCGATGGCCCCGGTGACGCCGGCTTCCGCCACGCCTTTGGCGCCCAGCGCCGAAGATCGGGTGGGCGTGCACACATGCAGGGTTTCGATGTCGGGTGTGTCGGACGACAGGGGCACGGCGTAGTCGCTCAGGCTGGCATTGAGCAGCTGACCTTGTGGGTCATAGTAACAGGCCTCCTGCAAAGCCTGACCCAGGCCCTGCACCACCGCCCCGCGCAATTGCTCGTCGGCCAGCGCCGGGTTGATGACCACCCCGCAATCGTCCACCACCCAGTGCTTGAGCACCCGCACCGAGCCGGTGTTGACGTTGACTTCCAGCCAGCAGGCTTGCAGACCGTTGGTGTAGATGCCGCCGTCGTGATCGCGCTGCGCATAATGCACGGTCGCCGCCAACTGGGGGATGAAGCCGGGTTCGAACAAATCCGGTCGCATGTAGGCGCTGCGGGACAAATCAGCCAATGTACCCAGCGGCTCTGGCTCTCCTGCACGACTGAACACCCCTTGCTCAAAGGTCAAAGCCGCCGCCTCAACCCGCCACAACGAGGCCGCCGCCAGCAGCAACTGCTGTTTCAAGGCCAAGGCCGTTTGCCAGGCCGCCTCGCCGGCGATGCCGGTGCCGCGCGAGCCCCAATTGCCGCCACTCATGGGGGCACTGGCGGTATCTCCACACTGAACCCGAACCTGCGCCAGAGGGATCCCGAGGGCGTGGGCCACGATTTGCGTCAGGGCTGTTTCGGCGCCCTGCCCGGTGTCGCATGCGCCGGTCGTCACCCACACCGTGCCATCGGCTTGCATGCGCGCATGACAACCATCGGTCGCCGCAATCGGTGCACCGCCTTTGCCATAAGTGCCCGAGCCGTGGTTGGAGTTTTCAACAAAGACCGCCAGACCCAGCCCGAGGTAACGGCCTTGGGCGCGCGCCTCGGATTGCTGCTGGCGCAATTGCGCGTAGTCGACTTGCTGCAACCAGGCCTCCAGGCAGGCCGCGTGCGACAAGGCCTCGATGCCCACCCCGCTGGCCAGCACATGGGGCCGCTCGGCATCCGGGCGGAAGTTGCGTTGGCGAAACGCCACCGGATCGAGGCCCAATTTGCGGGCCATCAGATCCATGCCGACCTCGGTGTACAGACAGGCCAGCGGGTGACCGACCCCACGGTACATGCCGTACGGGGCCTTGTTTTGAAACGCCACCCGGTAATGGGCCTGGTGCGCCTGAGCTCGATACGGCGCCCCGAGCAAATTGACCACATGGCGCACTTCGTTGACGCTGCCGCGCGGGTGCATCTGGTAGGGGCCGATGCCGACCCAGCCCTGCACCGCAAAGCCCTGAACCACGCCCTGCGCATCGGCGCACACAGACAACTCAACCTCGTGCCCACGGGCGTGGACGTCGGTGGCAAATGCCTCCAGGCGGTCGGCCACAAATTTGACCGGGCGACGCAAGAACCGGCTGGCAGCCACCACCGCCATTTCATCCGGGTAGGTCTGAATTTTGAGGCCAAAGCTGCCCCCGGTCTCGGTGGCCACCACCCGCACCCGGTTGAGCGCCAGGTCCAACAAGCCGGCCACCACACTTTGCATCATGTGGGCCACCTGAGTCCCCGCATGCACCGTGATTTCACCTCGGCCTTCGTCCCAATCGGCCAAGATGCCACGCGGCTCCAGCGTGGCCGATGTCACCCGCTCGGACTTCATCGACCAGGCCAGGCGGTGCTCGCAGCTGGCCTGCACCTGAGCCCAGTCACCCGCGACCACTTGGCACTCGTAAGCCAGGTTCCCCTGAGGCAAATCCGGGTGAATCAGCGCATGACCGGACATCAAAGCCTGGCGTGGATCGGTGACCGGTTCCAAGGGCTCGAAATCGACCTCCAAAGCCTCGATGGCATCTTCGGCCAGCGCACGCGAATCGGCGACCACCATGACCAAAGGCTCACCCTGCCAGCGGGCCACACCGGGGGCCAGCGGCCATTGCGGCGGCGAAACCATGCCCTTGAGGTGATGCAAAACCCCGACGAAGGGGTGCACCACATTCTGCATCTCGTCCCAAGTGGCCACCCAAAACACCCCGGGCAGCGCCCGGGCGCGATCCAGCCCCTGAACCTTGAAGCGGGCATGTGCGTAGGGGCTGCGATAAAACGCGGCGTGCAGCAAGCCAGGCAGCTGGATGTCATCCAGGTATCGGGCGGACCCCGTCACCAGGCGCCTGGATTGCACACGCGGCACGGCTTGGCCGATGCCCTGGGGATGAGCGGCGTGCAGGGTGCTCATGCAGCGCCCTCACGCAAGACCCGTGCGGCCGCCTCGACCGCATCCACGATGGACTCGTAACCCGTGCAACGGCAATACTGGCCACTGAGGTGCTCACGGATCGCCGCGCGATCGGGTGCCGGATCACGGGCCAACAACTCGCGGGCACTGATGATCATGCCAGCCGTGCAGTATCCGCACTGCATGGCGTGGTGGGCCACGAACGCGTCTTGCAAAGCGCGCCCGACGCGATCCTGATCCATGCCTTCAATCGTGCGCACATCGCAGCCGTGTGCCTGCACGGCCAAAGTCAGGCAGGCACGCACCGACTGTCCTTGCAGATCGACGGTGCAGGCCCCGCACTGGCCCATTTCGCAGCCCAGGCGTGTGCCGTTCAAGCCCCAATGCTGGCGCAACACATCGGCCAGGTGGGTGCGGGCCTCGATCCGGGCGGTCCGGGTTTGGCCGTTGACTCGAACGGCGATGTCGAATGCGTCCTGCGGCGATTCAGGCATGCCAGGCATGGATGACCTCCTTGACCATGTTTTGCGCCAGCCACAACTTGGCGTCAGCGCTGTAGGCCGCATCGGCTTGGGGCTGCAAATGCTGTGCGAGCCAGTCCTGCGCCCGCTGAGCCAGGGTCCCGGGGTCGGCGGCGACACGCAACACATCCGCGATGCCCGGGCAAAGCCAAGGCTGGTCGGCCACGCCAAACAAGACCCAGCGCGAGTCACACCCTTGCGGCGTCTTTTGACCGACGGCGGCCAAACCGACCGCGGCGTAATCGCCCTTGCGCAAGGCCACTTCGCGAAAGGCACACAAAGCCTGTTTTTGCATCGGCACTTCGATGGCCACCAGCAATTCGTCGGGCTCGCGACAGGTCTGACAAATGCCGACAAAAAAATCGGCCAACTCCACCCGCCTGACCCCGCGCGCCTGGCTTTGCAGCACCACTCGGGCCCCCAAAGCCAAAAAGCAAGCCGGCCACTCAGAGGCCGGGTGCGCCATGATCAGACTACCGGCCAAGGTCCCACGGTTGCGTATGGGCGCATGGGCAATGAAAGGCGCTGCCCGGGCCAGCAGGGGCAGGTGTTGTGCCGCCCAGTCCGAATGCTCAAAAAAAACATGTCGCGTCAAAGCCGCCAGGCGCCAGTGCGCCCCGACCGCCTCGGGCTCGTGCTGCAACTCGGCGATGCCCTGGACATCGATCAGGACTTCGGCGCGATCCAGGCGCAAAGCCAGGGTGGGCAACAGGCTCTGCCCCCCGCCCACGACGCGCGCCCGCTCGCGCAGTTCGTCCAGCAGGCTCAAAGCATGGCCCAGGCTGCGAGCTCGCACGTATTGAAAAGGGGCTGATTTCATGCCGGCAAAAAACGGGACGGAACAAAAGGCTTGGTGGATCGATGGACTTACTATATAGTAAGTGCCGATGCAGTGTCAAACCCATCCCGTCACCCATGGCCTCACTCAATGAGTTGATCCTCGCGCGGCTGGCGCACATCAGCGGCCCCGCGCCCAAACACGCCACCCTGTATCGGGCGGTGCTGGAAGCCATCGAAAAGGGCCTCATCGGGCCGGGCGACAAATTGCCGACCGAAGCGCAATGGGCCGCACAACTCCCCGTCAGCCTGGGCACGGTGCAACGCGCCGTGCGGGCGCTCACCCGCGACGGGCATTTGGTGCGCAAGCGTGGCCTGGGCACCCATGTGGCGCATCGTCCCGATGTGCTCGAAAACCCCCTGCATTGCCGATTTTTGGGGCCAGAGGGCTTTTTGCCGGTCTACGCCCAACTGATCAAACGCGAGGCCGAATCCGAACCGGGCCCCTGGGAAGACGTGCTGGGGGCCAAGTCGGCGCATCTGCTGCGCATGGATCGCGACCTCTCCATCGGGGATGCGTTTCATGTGCTCAGCCGCATCTGGGTCAACAGCATCAAGCACCCGTCTTTTGCCAGCGCCAGCCCCAAAGAGCTGTCGCGGCGCAACATCAAAACCTGGCTCTACACACAACACGGCGCGCGCATCGTGCGCATTGAACAGTCTTTGCAAACGGTGGCGTTTGACGGTCTGGCCGCGCGTGTCACCGGCGTGGCCAGCGGACACATGGGCAACCGCCTCGATCTGGCAGCGATCCAAACCGATGGGTCGGCCGCCATGTATCAGCAAATTTTCATTCCCCCCAACCCTTATCCCCTGATGCTTTCCGAGCAGAACTACACCGACACACCCTGGGACAGCAAACTGGGTTTAAGCACCCCACCCCATCAATTCAAGAAGGAGATGCAAGCATGAGCAAATGGATCAAATGGATGAGTGCCGCCGCCCTGGCCATCGGGGCCAGTCAGGTCACCGCCTGGGCGCAAACCGACAACTACCCCAGCAAACCGGTCAAAATCGTGGTGCCCTTTGCAGCGGGCGGCCCCACCGATGTGATTGCCAGGACCATCGCCAATCAATTGAAAAACGTGCTGGGCCAGCCTTTCCTGATCGAAAACCGCACCGGCGCGGGCGGCAACATCGCCATCAAGAGCGTGGCGACCGCGCCTGCCGATGGCTACACCTTGCTGTTTTCCAGCTCCAACATCGTCTCCAACCCGGCCATGCAGGCCCCGTTTGACCCCATCAAGGACTTTGCCCCCATCACCTACGCGGCGGTCTCCCCCAACATCATCTACGTCCACCCCTCCTCGCCCATCCGCAATGTGCAGGATCTGGTGAACCAGCTCAGGCAAAAAGCCACGCCCACCAATTTCGCCACACCGGGCGTGGGCACGACGCCGCACATCGCCTGCGAGGGACTGAAGATGTTCGCTCAGGGTGAAGCCGTCCATGTGCCCTACCAAGGTGCCGCACCGGTGGTCAACGCGGTGCTGGGCAATCAGGTGACCTTCGGCTGCTCGGCCATCCCGCCCACCACCTCCCATGTCAAGGCCGGCACGCTGCGGGCGATCGCCGTCACCAGCGCCAAGCGCAGCGCCGTGATGCCCCAAGTGCCCACCTTGGCCGAGTCGGGATTTCCGGATCTGATTGCCGATAACCTGCAAGGCTTGCTGGCCCCGGCCGGAACCCCGGCTGCCATCATCGACAAAGTCAACAAAGCGGTGGTGCAAATTCTCAACACCCCCGAGATCCGCGACCAGTTGCAATCCGCCGGATTTGACCTGTACGGCACCACGCCGGCAGAGTTCTCGAAAATCATTCAGGAAGAGTTGAACCGGTACACCCAGATCATCAAGAAAGCGGGCATACAGGCCCAGTGACCCCGTGTCGGGCCGGTGCGATCAGCGTCGCCTGGCCTGCCGCACGCCCTTGATTTCGGTCACGCTTTGCAGCACCTTGCCCAAGCGTGCCGTGTCGGGGGTTTGCACCGTGAAAGTCATCAGCGCCTGCCCCTTGATCACTTGCGACTGCACGCCGGTGACGGGCATTTTTTCGCGCGCGAAAATTTCTGAAATGTCACGCAAAAGCGTGGGCCGATCCAGTGCAATCACTTGCACATCGACCGGGTAGGTGCGCTCGTCACCGGCCCGCTTGGCGCCCCATTCCACTTCGATGTCACGCCCCGGCTCTCGCACCAGCAACTGCGTGAGGCTGGGGCATCCCAGGCGGTGGATGCTCACCCCCTTGCCACGGGTCACAAAACCACGGATGGCATCGGGCGGCGCGGGTTTGCAGCAGCGGGCCAACTGAGTCAGCAGCGAATCGACCCCCACCACCAGCACACCCGACTTGGACGGGGCCGTGGTCTGGCGCGCGATTCGCAAGCGCACCAAATCGTCGGCTTCGGCCTGGGGCGCGGCGGGTCGAAGCACCGCCTCGATGGCGCGCAAAGAAAACTCGTCTTTGCCGACCACCTCGAAAAAATCGTCGGCCGACTTGAAACCCAGTTGACTGGCCAGATCGTCCAGTTTGACCGCCGTCTTGCCCTCGCGCTGCAAGAGTTTTTCCACCATCTCACGCCCTCGGGCAATGGTCTCGCGGGTGGCCTGGGCATTGAACCAGGCCCGGACCTTGTTGCGCGCTCTGGGGCTGGCCAAAAACCCCAGCTCGGGGTTGAGCCAGTCGCGCGACGGTCCGCCCTCTTTGGCCGCCACGATTTCAATGGTTTGCCCATTTTGCAGCGGGGTGGTCAGTGGCACCATGGCCCCGTCGACACGTGCGCCCCGGCAGCGGTGGCCCAAATCGGTGTGGACGCTGTACGCAAAATCAATGGCGGTGCTGCCCGCGGGCAGATCGACAATGGCGGCATCGGGCGTGAGCACATAAATGCGGTCATCGAGCTCGACCCGACTCAGATCCACACCGGCAGGCGCATCGTCGGGCGCAGACAAGTCGTTTTGCCAAGCCAACAACTGACGCAACACAGCGATCTTGGCGTCGTATGCGCTGTTGGCGCTGACGCCGCTGTAGCCCTTGGCACCGGCCTCTTTGTAGGCCCAATGCGCAGCCACGCCATTTTCGGCGTGTTCGTGCATTTGCCGGGTGCGAATCTGGACTTCGATCGCCCGGCCCTGCTCGTCGCGCACGACCGTGTGCAGCGATTGATAGCCATTGGCCTTGGGGCGTGCGATGTAGTCGTCGAACTCTTCGACCACAGGGGTGAACTGCTCGTGGACCCAGCTGAGCACCGCATAGCACTGCGGCACCGACTGCACCACGACCCGCAGGGCGCGGATGTCAAAGATGCGGTCAAAGCCCAGCGACTTGCCACGCATTTTTTTGACGATGCTGTAGATGTGCTTGGGTCGCCCCTCAATGTCTGCCTCGATGCCCTGGGCAGCCATGGCTTGCTGCAAACGCTCGCGCAGCGCCTGCATGTAGAGCTCGCGCTCGGTGCGCTTTTCATCGAGCCAACGGGCCACCTCGCGGTAGGTCTCGGGCTCCAGAAAGCGAAACGCCAGGTCTTCGAGCTCCCACTTGATCTGCCAAATCCCCAATCGGTTGGCCAGCGGGGCAAACACCTGCAAGGTCTCTTGAGCCAGTGTCGCACCGGGGTCGGTGCGGGTCTGCGCGTGGTGACGCAGGGTTTGCAGACGCGAGGCCAGCCGCACCAACACCACCCGCAAGTCGCGTGAAAACGCCAGCAACATGCGCCGGATGTTTTCCGCTCGGCTGCGCGCCCCGGCAGCCCCATAGGCTTGGTCACTGGCGCGGGCCTGGCGCTGGAGTTGGTTGAGCTGGGTCACCGACTGCGCCAATCGGGCATGGTCAGGCCCAAATGCGCGCGCCAGCGTGTCTTGCGGCCTTTGCAAGTGGTCGCTGGCGTAGACCAGGTAGGCACAGGCCTGCAAACCCTCGTCCCCGCCCATGTCACGCAAAATATCGGCCATGCCGTCGGCATGGGCCAGGGTGTTCTCACCGGAATCCAGCGCTTGCGGGGCCAACAAAGGCTGGGCGAACGCACGGGCTTGAGCCAGCGTCAAGGCCTGCACACCTTGGGCTTGGGCAGCCAGCGCCACCACCTGCGGGGCGGGTTGGTCGGTCGCGGTGAGGCTTTTCATTCTGGCGTCAGATTCGTCGGGATAATCTCTGTGCTTGATCGTAAACGAAGTCTGGTTCGGCTTTTAAGGAGTTTTTCATGAGTCAAGGTTTTCTCAAAGGCAAGACCGCCCTGGTCACGGGTTCAACCAGCGGCATCGGCCTGGGCATCGCCCAAGCCCTGGCACGCCAGGGCGCCCGCATCGTGGTCAACGGGTTTGGCGACACCGACGGCGCCCGCAAAGCCATCGAAGCCCTGGGGGTCGAAACCCTCTATCACGGTGCCGACATGAGCAAAGTCGAGCAGATCGAGGACATGATGGCCACGGTTCAGCGCCAATGGGATCGGGTGGACATCCTGGTCAACAACGCCGGCATCCAGCATGTGGCACCGGTGGAGCAATTTCCCGCCGAGCGTTGGGACGCGGTGATCGCCATCAACCTCTCCAGCGCCTTTCACACCACACGGCTGGCCTTGCCCGCCATGCAAGCCGCCAACTGGGGCCGCATCATCAATGTGGCCTCTGTGCACGGCCTGGTGGCCTCGGTGCAAAAAGCCGCCTATGTGGCCGCCAAGCATGGCCTGGTGGGCCTGACCAAAGTGACCGCCCTGGAAAACGCCACCCGCAACGTCACCTGCAACGCCATCTGCCCGGGCTGGGTGCTGACGCCCTTGGTCCAAAAACAAGTCGACGCCAAGGCCCAGGCCCAAGGCATCAGCAATGAAGAAGCAACCCGCCAATTGCTGGGCGAAAAAGAGCCCTCGATGCAATTCACCACGCCCGAAGAACTGGGCGAACTGGCGGTGTTCTTTTGCTCTGACGCCGCCAAAAACGTGCGTGGCGTGGCCTGGAACATGGACGGCGGTTGGGCCGCCCAATGAGGTCTGCCGAACCAACGGTCTTGCGTTTGTGACGCATGACCCAAACAGGGGCCGACAGGCCCCTGTGTCGTTTTCTGGCCTTAGCATGGCCGCATGTCCTGCTCCAGCCCCGAACCCACGCGCGAAGCATTGGCGCAAGCTTTCAGCCGCCGGCTGGCGGCAGCCATGCGCGAACGGGGCTGGAAACCGATCCCCAGCGTGCTGTTGAAACACTTCAACCGGGTGCATTGGGGAGAACCGATCACGCTCTACACCACCCGCAGTTGGCTGCGTGGCCAATACATGCCCAGGCCCCATCGTCTGGTCAGTCTGGCCCTGTGTCTGGGCGTACCGCCGGACCGGCTGATGTATGGCCAGTTCTACCAGGTGCCCTGCGCCAGTGAGTCCGGTCCCTCCTTGTTGCTCAGCGACCGCGAACACCGGTTGGTGCAATGCCTGCGTCGCCTGGCCCCGCAAGACCAGTGGCGGGTCGAGCAACTGGCGTGGCGCAGCCTGGTGCCGCCATCGCAGCGGGTTGGCGGCTGAGCGATGGCCGGACTCAGGCGCGCGCGAGCAACGCCACCGCTCGCGCCTCGATGGCTTGCCCCTGCCCCACCGGCCCCAATTTTTCGGCGGTTTTGGCTTTCACATTGACCTGCCCGGCTTCGATGCCCAAAGCCTGTGCCAGTCGGCGCGCCATCTCGGGCATGTGGGCGGCCAGACGCGGCTCTTGAGCCACCACAGTGGCATCGACATTGCTGACCACCCAGCCTTGTCCGCGCACGCGTTCAGCGGCTTGTTGGAGCAACTTCAGCGAGTCGGCTCCGGCATGTTGGGCATCGGTATCCGGAAACATGCGTCCGATGTCTCCCAACCCGGCAGCACCCAGCACGGCATCGGTGACGGCATGGGCCAGCGCATCGGCATCGGAATGACCCAACAGGCCCTTGCTGTGCTCGATGCGCACGCCGCCCAACACCAGCGGGCGTCCGGGCACCAGGGCATGGATGTCCCAGCCTTCGCCAATGCGGATGGGGGAAGTCATGTTTGGTTCTCCTGCGCGCCCAGCACCAAAGCGGCCAAGCGCAAATCATCGGGATAAGTGACTTTGAAATTCAGGGTGCTGCCCAGCACCAGTTTGGGTTGCAAGCCCATGGCTTCGATCGCGCTGGCCTCGTCGGTCACGCCCAAGCCGGCCTGGGTCAAGGCCCGGCTGAGCAGGCCCAAGCCAAACATTTGCGGGGTTTGCGCCAACCACTTGTCGTCACGGCGCAGCGTAGCCCCCACCCGTTGTTGGTCATCGGCTTGCTTGAGGGTGTCGGGCAAAGGGATGGCCAACAACCCTCCCACCGGATCAGCGCGGCAAGCTTCGATCAGGTCCTGCACCCATTCTGGCTGGATGAGGCATCGGGCGGCATCGTGAACCAGCACCCAATCATTCGGTGCGGCTCCGGCCTGGGTCAACTGACGCAAACCGGCGCTGACGCTGGCGGCGCGGGTCTCGCCCCCGACCGGCCAAACCCGCACCCCCCGCAAAGCCGGATCGGACTGCACCAGCGCTTGCATGCGTTCATCGGTGGGGCTGACCACCACATTCAGGCTGTGGATGCCGCTGACGCGGGCCAGGGCGCGCAGCGTGTGAACCACCAAGGGCAAGCCCGCTAAGGTCTGGTATTGCTTGGGCTGGGCCGTGCCGGCACGGCTCCCCGTGCCTGCGGCAGGAACCAGCATGTGAACGCGGGGTTGCTCGGTCATGGCCGCATTGTAGGATGCGGCTCGCCCTACAATAGCGATGAATACCCCCCCGTTTTTTGAAACGGGGGGTGTTTGCTTTTGATCTGCCATGTCCACCCCTGAATTTCAAGTCCCTTTGCCCCCACTGAGCGCAGGACAACGCTACGCCTGGCCCCAACCCGCCGGCTCGGCCGATGCCCTGTTGTTGGCCCGTCTGGCGCAGCGCGAGTGCGGCGCCGGTCGGCGCATGGCCATCTTCACGGCCGATGCGCGCGACGCCCAGCGCCTGATGGAGGAACTGCCGTTTTTTGCGCCCGACTTGCGTTGCGTGCTGTTTCCCGATTGGGAGACCCTGCCCTACGACACCTTCTCGCCGCACCAGGACCTGATCAGCGAGCGCCTGGCGACCTTGTGGCGCATCTCGCGCGGTGAAGCCGACCTGGTGCTGATCCCGGCCTCGACCGCGCTCTATCGCGTGGCGCCACCCTCCTTCCTGGCCGGCTACACCTTCCACTTCAAGGTCAAACAAAAACTCGACGAAGCCCAACTTCGGGCCCAACTGACGCTGGCCGGCTATCAGCACGTGACCCAGGTGGTCAGCCCCGGCGAGTACGCCGTGCGCGGTGGCCTGATCGATTTGTTCCCAATGGGCGCGACCATGCCCTTTCGGGTTGACTTGTGGGACCAGGAGATCGACTCGATCCGCACCTTTGATCCCGACAGCCAACGCAGCCTGTATCCGGTGCCCGAGGTGCGCATGCTGCCCGGGCGCGAATTCCCGATGGACGAAACCGCCCAGCAAAAATTTCGCCAGCGCTGGCGCGAATTGCTCGAAGGCGACCCCACCCGCAGCCGGATTTACAAAGACATGGGTCAGGGCGTGGCCAGCGCCGGGATCGAATACTACCTGCCCCTGTTTTTTGACGACACCGCCACCGTTTTTGACTATCTGGGCGAGGCACCGACCCTGGTGCTTCACGGCGACCTGGAACCGGCCATGTCGGCCTTCTGGCAAGACGCGCAGGACCGGCATCGACTGGCTCAGGGCGACCCGGAACGCCCGGTGCTGCCGCCACAGCACCTGTTTTTGTCGATCGAGCAGTTTTACAGCCTGGCCAAACCGCATGCCCAATTCGCGCTGCGCGCCGGTGACGCCGACAAAGGCCCCGGACCCTGGGCTCAGCGGTGGCCCGATGTGCATGCCGAGCGCGGCACCGATGACCCGCTGATCCGGCTCAAAGACCACTTGTCGCGCCAACGCGAACGCGTGCTGGTGCTGGCCGAAAGCGATGGCCGGCGCGAGAGCCTGCATGATTTTTTAAGCGCCAGCGGCATGAGCCTGCCGGTGGTCGACAGCCTGCAGGATTTTGTCGAAAGCGATCACCCGATTGCCCTGACCACCAGTGCGCTGCAAATTGGCTTTGTCATGCCCGAGGCGGGACTGGCCTGGCTGACCGAAACCGAATTATTTGCGGCCTCGCCCGCCTCCCGGCGGCGCAAAAAGCAGGAGCAGGTCAGCGACGTCGAAGCACTGATCAAGGACCTGGCCGAACTCAAGGTGGGCGATCCGGTGGTGCACAGCGCACACGGCATCGGGCGCTATCGGGGCCTGGTCAACCTGGACATGGGCGATCGCGATCCCAGCGGGCAACCCGCCCTGCAAGAATTCCTGCACCTCGAATACGCTCAGGAAGCGGTGCTGTATGTGCCGGTCAGCCAATTGCACCTGATCAGTCGCTACACCGGGGTCAGCGCCGACGAAGCCCCCTTGCACCGTTTGGGCTCGGGTCAATGGGAGAAAGCCCGCCGCAAAGCCGCCGAGCAGGTGCGCGACGCTGCCGCCGAATTGCTCAACCTGTACGCGCGGCGCGCGGCACGTCAGGGCCACGCCTTCCGCTTCCCCGAAAACGATTACGAGGCTTTTGCCAACGACTTCGGTTTTGAAGAAACCGCCGATCAGCGTGCCGCCATCCACGCTGTCATCCAGGACCTGATCAGCCCCCGCCCCATGGACCGACTGGTCTGCGGCGATGTCGGCTTTGGCAAAACCGAAGTCGCCTTGCGTGCAGCCTTTGTCGCCGTCACAGGCGGCAAACAGGTGGCTTTTTTGGCCCCCACCACTTTGTTGGCCGAACAACATTTCCAGACCCTGACCGACCGTTTTTCGAAGTGGCCCGTGCGCATCGCCGAAATGAGCCGGTTCAGAACGACCAAAGAAATCAACGCCGCGATCAAGGGCATCGCCGAGGGCACGGTGGACATCGTGGTGGGCACCCACAAATTGCTCAGCGAGTCGGTGAAATTCAAAAACCTGGGCCTGCTCATCATTGACGAAGAACACCGCTTTGGCGTGCGTCACAAAGAAGCCATGAAGGCTTTTCGGGCCGAGGTCGATGTGCTCACCCTCACCGCCACCCCGATTCCACGCACCCTGGGCATGGCGATGGAGGGCTTGCGCGACCTCAGCGTGATCGCCACCGCCCCGCAACGCCGACTGGCCATCAAAACCTTTGTCCGAACCGAAGGCACCGGCGTGATCCGAGAGGCGGTGTTGCGCGAACTCAAACGCGGCGGGCAATGCTACTTTTTGCACAACGAGGTCGAAACCATCGAAAACCGCAAGGCGCGTCTTGAAGAGATCTTGCCCGAGGCCCGCATCGCCATCGCCCACGGGCAAATGCCCGAACGCGACCTCGAGCGGGTGATGCGCGACTTTGTGGCCCAGCGCTTCAATGTGCTGCTGTGCTCGACCATCATCGAAACCGGCATCGACGTACCCACCGCCAACACCATCCTGATGAGCCGGGCCGACAAATTTGGCTTGGCTCAGTTGCACCAGCTGCGCGGGCGTGTGGGGCGCAGCCACCACCAAGCCTACGCCTACCTGATGGTGCCTGACATCGAAGGGCTGACCAAACAGGCGCAACAACGGCTGGAGGCCATCCAGCAAATGGAAGAGCTGGGCTCGGGCTTTTATTTGGCCATGCACGACCTGGAGATCCGGGGTGCCGGCGAGGTGCTGGGCGAGAACCAAAGCGGCAACATGATGGAGGTGGGCTTTCAGCTCTACAACGAAATGTTGTCCGAAGCCGTGAATGCCTTGAAGAGCGGCAAAGAGCCCGACCTGGTGTCACCCATGCAGGCCGCCACCGAAATCAACCTGCACGCCCCGGCCCTGTTGCCCGATGACTACTGCGGCGACGTGCACCTGCGGCTGTCTTTTTACAAAAAGCTGGCCATGGCGCAAAACGCCGCCCAGGTCGATCAGTTGCTTGAAGAAATCGTGGACCGCTTTGGCAAACCCCCCACCGCCACCCAGACCCTGATCGACGTACACCGCTTGCGCGTGCTGGCCAAGCCCTATGGCGTGGCCAAGGTCGATGCCGCCCCCGGGGTCACCAACATCAATTTTCGGCCCAACCCGCCGGTGGATGCCATGCGCATCATCGAGATGGTGCAAAAGAACAAACACATCAAGCTGGCGGGCAACGACAAGCTGCGCATCGAGCGCGAATTGCCCGACGTCAAACAACGGGCCCAGCTGGTGCGCGATGTGCTGCGCCAACTGGGTCAACCGATCAAGGAAACCACATGATCACACCTGCCCCGGGCCTGACCCTGCGCGGCATCAGTGCCGCCCGTCGACTGAGTGAATTTGGCCTGATCGCCTTTGACATGGACTCTACCCTGATCAACATCGAGTGCATCGACGAGGTGGCCGATGCCGCCGGGCGCAAGGCCGAAGTCGCCGCCATCACCGAGGCCGCCATGCGTGGCGAAATCAGCGACTACAAAGAAAGCCTGCGTCGCCGCGTGGCCTTGCTGCAGGGCGTGCCCGCCACCGCCCTGCAAGTAGTCTATGAGCAACGCCTGCAACTGAACCCCGGGGCTCGCGAACTGGTGCAAGCCTGCAAAGCCGCCGGGCTGAAGATTCTTTTGGTCAGCGGCGGCTTCACCTATTTCACCGACCGCGTGCGCGACACACTGGGCATCGACTACACCCGCAGCAACGTGTTCGAAATCATCGACGGCCACCTGACCGGCCGCATGGTCGATCAGAGCTGGGGCGACATTTGCGATGGCGAAGAAAAGAAACGGATGTTGCTGCAAACCTGCCAGCAATTGGGCCTCAGCCCGGGCCAGGCCATCGCC
>JACCDP011274600.1_pt1 | contig 153116 bp, 193 predicted proteins | sample 7445841 | NCBI WGS metagenome assembly JACCDP01 (sample SAMN15323441, study PRJNA562643) | freshwater metagenome | isolation source: river surface water | place: USA:Blue River Watershed | collected 2017-08-17
GTTTTCTTTTTTCACAACCATTTACTTGTCGGTAAGTTTATTTTTAACTATGTTCTTATATACGTTATCATTGTATGCTTGTATGGATCTTTCGATACCAACTGGATTCCCACAAATTGCACTTGGAGCAATAGGGTTTATATTCCCAGGAATTGCCTTCTGGGGACTTCCTTGGCTCGTATTTTTCCGCCGACTTATCTACACAACGGATTTAGTCATATGAGGTGTATTATAGGTAATAAAATGGAGATGCCATTGTTTATCTACGGAAAGATGTACGATCAAGTAACAATCGATGCATGGCAAGAAGTTTGGAATAAGATTTGTCGAATGGCGTATGAAAATACCGACATTTGCGAACGTATCGTAACTCGTCCCGGAGTTATGCATGTGAATGGAAGAGTTATTCCAGACAAACGTGAGTCAGCTCATTCTCAAGAGTATAATCGCAAAGAACCTGTGAATAGCTATTTCCTAACTTTAGATAACATCTGGAAGCAGTATAGTACTCTTTATAAAACTCAAGCACTATATATTGTACCAGATTTTAAAGAGTTAATTGTTCCACATGCTTTGTACGATTGTTTTGGAGTTCAATCTTGGTTTCGCCACTGTTTCCCAAACTGTAAGGTGTATTATTGGGATGAATAAAAAAGTTTGGTTAACAGAATTAAATATTTTTAAATTTATTTAAGGCATTTTCATTTCACGAAATTTACCAACTCCAACAAACCCGACGAACGTATCCGCTCCTCCGGTTTCAGACTCTACATAAATTCGACCTGACTTTACTCCGACCATATAACTCTTCATCTTGAACCCCATTTCTTCGAGATCCTCGTCTTCTACGGCATCTGGTCCTCGAACCCACCGTCCTTTCTCGGCATCCCAATAGATCCCGACATTTTCATCCCCACTTGGGACTGCCAGCATTTCAATCTTCTGAAGGTCACTGAGACTCAGTTCTTGAACACTTGCTGGTTTTGCTGGAGGGTCATCTTTCTTAACAACTTCCTCCTTCTTCTTTCCACCCTTCTTAGGCTTCTCTTCGATCGTTACAATCTTTACATCTGCCTTCTCCTCTGCAGGAGCTGGCTTTTTAGTATTGGCAAAGTCACGCATGTGATCCGTAATACTTTTGTCAGTGAAATCATCATCAGTAAGATCGTCGACATATGCGACAAACTCCTTCTTAATCTTTTCAAATTCCTTCTTGTCTTCTTCAGGATATTTCAGCCCTACTTTTCCAAGCTCAGTCTTAAGCTGAACTGTGAGAGTTGGAGACATGCGTGGAATACGCTTCTTCTTCTCTTCCTCCTTCTTTGGAGCAGGCTTAGGCTTTTCTTCAGTCTTTGGCTTGAAATTTGTTACAATTTCCAAAGCCTTCTCATATCCGATAACAGTGATCATCTCGCGGAAGATATTCTCCATGATAGTCATCTTAGTATCTGCCATTTTAGTTGATATGTAAAAATGTAATGTATTACACAATCCGTTTTTAATAGTCTCCACCAGCGAATACTTCATAAGCTGGTTCATAATTTCCAGAACATTCCGAACAATAGCCATCGCAAGTATATCCACATGCACCAACTTGAGAAGGATACAGTTTATCAAACATTTCTGTATACATTGCGATATCTAGATTAATTTCTTGAATTTCATATTCAACATCAACTATTTCGTCTTCAGATTCTTCTTCTAGAAGTTCATCTAGCTTGGAAAGAAGAAGTTCTTTTTCATTTTCCAAGGAGTACAGGATTTCTTGAATCTGGCGTTGATCCATTTTAGTTTGTAAACTTAAACCCATAATAAATACGTTTTGTAAAAAACGGATTGTAGTCTTTGAAACTAAAGAATGAGTAACCAAAATGTCAATCAATAACGTCGTTGATCTCTACAAGCACGCCAATCAGGTCAGTGTAAAAACTATGCTTTGGGTGATGACTAAGATTGACTACAATAAGCTACTTCAGCGTGTTTCGTATGCATACAAACATCCTGATAAGACCGTAAAGTGTGTACTTCTTGAATATGATTACACATCATGGTCGTATGTAAAGCAGGGAAATGCTAATATTATTGAGCGGATGCCAAACTCGAATGTTCTGGTACATCACGCTCTTCACACTCCTGACTTTATTCGACTCATGGATCGATTCTTTGCGAATGATAATCCTCGGATTAAGATTTATGCTCGACAGAAGATTGGCTCAGATGGAGTTCCTAATTTTCACAGGAAGCAACTTGTAGTAGCATTTGAACCTTATACATTTATTCCTCCACCTATTCCTCCTTCCCCGATTATTTTGAATCCGGAGGATGATGACTTTCGTGACGATGATTACGACGAGGAAAGTATGGACTAAATAAAACAAAAAATATAAAAATTTTTAAATTTTCTTCAAAAGAACTGAAATCTGACGATCTGCCTTTCTTGGAAGAATAACTTCCGCAACACGTCCATATGCTTCAAACTTAATTTTTCCAGTCCAAGGATCTCCAGTTTTTACATAATCTGACAAACGTTTTGATAATTCTCTTAACGGAGGATACTCAGTTGGTATTCCCAAATCACGTATTTGTTTCATCACTAACAAGCATTCTTCTATACGACTCATTCTCCTAGTATTGTTTTAACGACCGGATGTAAACGTCTAGCTTCTTGCATAAACCGACTATCTTTACAAGTTGTATAAATCCGTTGAGTCAAAGAGAGTGTAAAAAAATCAGTAAGAGCATCAACGTTCATTTCATCTTTTGTGAATTTTAGTTTATCCTTTGAAAGATTATGATTTCCTGCTATTGAGTCTTGTTGAAGTGATAGCTCACTTACTAAGAATGAATCTGGATAATAACGTTTCCATAATTCAGCATTTTCTTTATCATCAGATACAACCGTCATTTTTATACCATTTAATCCACCATGGCATGTGATAAGAGAAGCAATTGCCTGTACGCTTATAGAACGTTTACTTGGACGAAGCCTATCAGTTCCTCGAATATGTATTCCCCAAGATTGTTCAACTGGATACATTGACCTGCGTTGACGAAGTTTTGTAAGGATTCGTTGATCAACTACACGAAATACATTCGCAAAGAATCCAGAATCGGGATATAACGTTCTATATCCTATGCTCGATACAACTACAACATCTCCTGGATACTGTCCATTCAACGTTCCCAAATCTAATTTGAGTTCATTCTTTTTATTAATAATATCGTTTGTAAGCGGTTCCTTAATGTGATCTTTCCAGTATTCTGGATAATAAGTTGCATCTTCAGGAATATCATCTAACGACTCTAAAACAGGCATATTGACAAATTTAAAATATGTATAAAAGGATTCATCTCCGTGGCTCCACATTTCATCTTTCCAATCTACGTAAATTTTTAAGTTATGATCTAAAGCAAACTTAGTTGCCATTTTTAGAGTTTCAAGTCTGTCACCAAATCCTAGCCATCCTTTAACAACTAAATATTTCATTTATGTTATAGAAATAAATGTACACGCCTCAAGTTGTCGAATTCTTAGGAACTACTCTTTTACTTAGCGCAATTTCATTCACTGGAACACCTGTGATGATCGTTGCCGCTCTTGCGGTTGCGATTGGTCTCGGTGGTAAAGTATCTGGTGGACACTTTAACCCTGCAGTAACTTCATGGGCATTGCTTTCTGGAAAGATAAGCCAGAATAAGGCAATTGGTTATATAATTGCTCAACTTGCTGCTGCTCTTTTTGTTTACTTTCTTGGAACTGTTGTGAAGGTTTAAAAATGGAAAGCTTTTGTAATAATAGACAAATACTAAAATTAAATCAATGGAAGAAGAGGACTCAGACGCGTATTCTTCTCCCTATGAGAATTATTTCAGACTTCTTACTGCAATTAAAGATATCGAGACTGGAACTAGGTTAACAGAGGATTGGTTTGAAGAGCATAAAAGGCATATTCTTAAATATCGACATGAATTTCCAAACTTTAAAGAAGTTAATAAAGATACTCGAGATCAAACGTTTAGAAGAAAAGCAGATGAGACTGAAATTATCTTATCAAATTTAGTTCATGAAATTCGAGTAAGTCATGTCTTTACACCAAAGATGTACCTTTTGCTAAACAAACGTATGAAGGAGCTTTGTGATATTATGTGGGGAGAAGACGAATTATTAGAAATGATGGGGAGTATGCGAATGTAATTAATTACTACCTAAAAAATAACAGGATGTTATCCAGCTTTTTTAATCATAAAAGAGGCGGAAAAAACCGAGGAAATAACCCTGGTCAACAAGGTCAACCTGGTAAACCTGGTCAACCAAGTGAACCGAAATCTAAGGTATATATACCTGCTAAGTTTCATGGAAAACTAACAAAAGAAGATCATGCGATAGTCGATGACAAACACACATTTGAAATTCCATTTGGCACTTTAGTCGATCCTATTTTTGAACACATTCGAACAAACGATTATACTAAGATTGAACCTCAACTAAAAGACGAAAATAATTTAAATAAAAAATTGTTAAATAAAAAATTGTTTGAAGGCGCATATGTTCCTGGACCAATAGCTCTTTATTACGGAGATACAAAAGCTGCAAATTCTATCCGTAAGTTTATACAAGAAAAATTAGCAGGCGCTGGTAGAATCCCGAATGCTGATAAAGTAAAAAAGACACAACTCTCCATTATTTCACAAAAATGCCAGGAAGTTTTGGATTCTTTAATTGAAGAAAAATTTGGTGAAAAATTTGAGAATAACCATCAAGTCAAGGCAAACGCGATTATTGATATTATAATCACAATGTTTGGTAGTTTTTTAGCCGAAGTTTCAAGCTCTCTTATAACTACTTCAACTAATCAAGGCCAACAAGGACAACAAGGACAGCAAGGAGAACAAGGCCAACAAGGCCAACAAGGTCAACAAGGTCAACAAGGTCAACAAGGTCAACAAGGACAACGGGGCCAACCTGGACAGCGTGGACAACGAGGACAGCGTGGTCAACGAGGCCAACCTGGACAACGTGGACAACGTGGACAACGTGGACAACAAGGAGGTGGCAACCCAATTGAAGATATATTTAAAGACATAAAATTTGATGAGCTGTATAGTATTTCAGAATACAGCGAATTACCAAATCCTAAATCAAAGAAACCTGAAGAACCACCTAAGGTTGAAGAACCAAAGGTTGAAGAACCAAAGGTTGAAGAACCAAAGGTTGAAGACAAAGAGAAACTTAAAGAAGAAAAGAAACGTCAAATACTTGAGAAAAAGAAGAAAATTGAAGAATTGCTTAAAAAGATAGATTCTTTACAGAAGAAGATTGAAGAAAAGAAGAGACTTAAAGAAGAAGAAAAACTCAATGAAGAAAAGAGAAAGAAGATTGAAGAAGAACAGCAAAAACTTGAAGAAGAAAAAGAAAAACTTGAACAACAGAAACGTATACGGAAGATAATTTTAGACGATCAGCAGAGAATTGATGTTAAAACTGGATTTAATCCTTTTGATGTTGATAGGGATAAAATTAACCCATTTACAATTCATGATATCTATGAAGAATTGGATAAAAGTATTGGAATGGATAGACTTGATAAAACTGAAACAAAATTATGTATGCAAACTGTTTTTAATTGGCTAAAAACTGTTAAAAATACAAAAAACATACAAGATAATGAAATTCAAACTATTCTTGATTTAGGTGTAAAGAAAGGTGACCTAATTTATTGTTTAAATTTTATAAATAAGAAATCCAAACAAGATATAAATATTTCTAAAGATTCAACATTAATTTCTGCAGAAAAAATACCAGAATATGTTCCAGAACCTGAAAAAGATATTCCTCTAAAAGGTTCTCTTGCATTTCAAAAAAGTTTCAAAGAAACTGAAAAGAAATTGGAAGAACAACAAAAACAACGTGATCAATTACAGCAGAGTATTTCTGAAATACAACAGTCATCCCAAAAAGGTGGTAAATACACTGGAAAGACATATATTACAAGTGTTCCATTAGAAACAGGTGGTTTGATAGAACCAACTTGGTATGAAATTTCTCCAAAATCTATGAACAATTTAACCCCTTTACAATATGCAATTGGTTATGGAAGTGTAGATTCTGTGCGTGTTCTGATTAGAAATGGTGCTGACTTTACAGTGAGCACTTTAAGTGGTATGTCTCTAAAGGATTTAGCAAGTGCACGTAAGCCAAATGATTTTAGAACAGTACCTGTACAAAATCTTCTAGAAGCTATCCTTATTGCGTATGGTTCTGCTGCCACTGATTACAATTCTCAGAAAATGAAAGATGATTATGTAACCCAAGGAAATGTATCAGACCAAGCAAAAAAGTATGGGGACGTACTAAATTTTGTTTACGAAAAGACTTATAAAGCTCTTAAAAAGGGTAAAACAACTTCAGAAGTTCTTGGAGAAAAAGGAGAGAAAGCAAAGAAGGAAGGAAAAGAAGATGGTGTAAGCAATAGACCAAAAGATAAGAAACGATCATCAGATGACAATCCATCAATGGAAGATCGTGATGGATATAGTTTAGGTTATGAACTGGGACAAGCAGAACGTCAGGGTGCAGACGATGGTTTAAATAATGTTGATCTAAGAACCGGATACGCAGATAGTACTAATCGCGAAATAAAATCTACATATCTTGATGCGTATAATAAAGCCAAAGGGGCATATGTTTATAGTGGATTTAAAGATGGAATAAGTGGCAAATCGAAAAATGTTCCAACAAAAGCACGTGGATTAGGATTTTCTCCTGAACTTTCTAAATTTCTTAACTTTTCAAAAATAGATGAAAACGTTTTACTAGATTATACAGCTGGATATGATATGGGAATTCTAAAATTTGAACAGAAAATTCCTACAATAGTCGGAAATGCAAAACAAGATGGGTTAATGGATGGATTGAATGGAAATAAAAAGTATACTACAAAATATTCAATTAAAACAAAACCACTTTTAGGATCAAATACGTATGGTGAAGAGGAAGAAACATATGAGGTTAATTATGGTGAACTAGAGCTAGGCAAAGCATATGCAAGAAATGGTGCTATTACAATTGATGGGGAAAAATATCCAGGAATTGATGTTCCAGGAGAGAATAACGTAGCATATGGTGCGTATATTCAAGCACTCTACAACAGTGGATTTCAAGAAGGACTTGATAGGAAAGGTAAAGGTGGTGGTAAAACATACAGACAGAAGCATCGTAGCAAAACAAAGACATATAAGAAAAAACTCTCTAAAAAGTAATGTATCTCCCGAAGAGATATTTTAGTGGATTGTCGAAAACAAAACGTCAGACACGGAAACGTGAACTTACAAAACGCGCAAAACTTTCATGGAAGGATCAGAAAGCTTATCGTCCTTTCAAGACAGATGTTGGTGTGAAAACACGCAAATCTAAATATGTATTAGATTGGAAACGCCGGTTTCCAAATGTGAAATCTATTGAAGGATCTTCGAAGGTAACTGGAGTTCCAGCATCTCTTATTAAAGAATCGTATAATCGAGGAGTTGCTGCTTGGAGAACAGGACACAGACCTGGAGCTACCAAAGAACAATGGGGTATAGCAAGATATAGATCTATGTTGCTTTGTGGAAAAACACATTATACAACTGATTCAGACTTGGTTCGGAAAGCAAAGAAAACTCAAAAAGCTCGCAATTGGTTTAATAAGACTTGTAAATCTTCCCCTGTCAAATATAACAAATGAATCGTGCATTCGACCATAATGGAACAATTGTTTCCGCTTCACGACCTGTAAAGCAGTTAAGAACTGTTAAGAAAACACTCTTAATTGATTCTGAAGATAGAGATTCTACAAAATATTATACGAATGGAGATGTCGTATACTATCTTCCTCGCGTATACGAGAATGTTGTTTCAATTAGATTGAAATCGCTTACACTTACACCTATTGCCAATCAATCAACGAGTCCTCCGTCCGGAACTGCTCTTATTCATAATTATTCTAATGGTCAAAATATACCGACCGCGATATGGGCTAATGATAATGATAACGGAGTTATTTCGACTGTTAATTATATTTTAGTAGACATCGAAGGATTAAATAAGTGCGATGAAGCATCCGTAAGCGCACAAAGATCATCATTCATTGACAGCTATTTTGCTAGAATACCTCTAACGAAATCTCAAAATACATATGGTAATACAATTATCAATTACAATGATAGATCTGAAGAGGAAAATATAACAACGTACTATCCTGCTATAAGCAAGTTAGATCGTATGCACATTGTAATGCGAACACACAGTCAACAAGATAAATCTGGATTTATCTATTGGACAAATGATAGTGAACCAGCATCAGCAAACAATAGACAGCTAAATTACTCAATGGTATTTGAACTTGAAATGTTAGAGAATGGATTTGATGATTTTTCATCTTTTGAAACTCGTATACAAAATCGCGAGGCTGGAAATTATGGATGTTAAATAAATGGGAATCTGTCAGTCGACCGCCTTAAAGATTATTGTAATCGATCCTGAAGGAAGTAAGGAAACGCATTCATTCAGTATGAAACAGATGAGAACATTTCAAAGTATGGGAGATGTTCTCACTCGTGTAGGTATAGATTTACAACCAAATGATAAAATATATGCACGCAGTCCTGTTGGACTTGAAGATGTTCCAACTCATTCTCAGTTCCAGATTAGAGATCTTGTTGTAAAAAATAAAGGTCGCAATTTGAAATATCAAATTCGAATGGAAAGTTTATATTAATTATTTCATACGCTTTCCAAGTGTAACAAAGCTATCTAAAGCAAATAAGAAGAATACACCCGTAAAAATATACAACATCATATCTTGAGAACTAGGAGTTTCATACCCAGTCTTATTCTGCTCAATCATGCGCATAATCTTATCTAATTTCACTTCATATGCTGCTTCTTGAAACGAAGGAGGTGCATATGAAAAACTTGCTCCAACATCCATAGGATAATATGGATTTGAATACTGAGCCTTCGTAGAAGACCAATTTGTCATATGTTCCTTTGTAGAAGGGACCTTGGCAGGACCATAATTGGAGTCGCCTTCTTCATCAGAGCTTACAATTGGAAGTGACTTCGAGATATCATCAATCGTCTTCTTATGACGTTGAAGAGCGGCAGTAGTACGATGGACAGGAGTTGGAAACACTCGACCTTCTCTTTCAGGGTCACGTTTTTCGTGAGGTGCGTCATACTTCGACGTCATGTCATGATGCTTTTTTGGAAAAGGTTTACCCCATACTTCTTCTAAGCTGGCCATCCCACTTGTTGGAAAGAGCATAGAAAAATATTACCACTCTTTTCAAACAAATGAAGCTTACTCAGGCAGAATTAATCTTGATTGCTGTTATCATCGGTTACATCGCATTCTTCACTCACCCCCCGCCGTCTCATATTACAAATCTTCTTGAGACACCCGTTGGACATATTGTTGCTCTTTTAGGCATTTTATATGTCACCGTTTACAAGAGCTTGCTTGTTGGAGTTTTCTTAGGAATTGCTTATATCATGACGTCTCATCGTGTGACTGAATATATGGATGAAAAAGAACAAAAACCAAAGGGTCCAGAGACTCCTGCTCAACCTAAATCTGCTGGAGTCCCTCCTCCAGCAGTAAGTGGTATGGTTGGACAGTCGATGCGTAAGAAAGGAGATACTCGTCTTCCTCAGGCACAGGGAAAGTCAAACACTATGAAGCCTACTGAAGTTATGCCTCCTAAACCTGCATCTCCACCTCCTACCACAAAATCAGGAGTTGAACATTTTGCTGCTTTTTAAGTAATGGATAACCAGCATTTAGCTGCTTGTCACTGTAAAACAAGTCATTCAGAATTATTTTTGTATAAAAAAGATGGAACAAAGTTGTCCTTTCGATCAGATGATCTAAAAGACAAAATAGAATATGTAGAGGATCAATGTGAAGACGCACTTCGTTGGAAGGATGTAAGTCTTAATTCAAAAGATTATATCTGGACAATATATTGCCCAATTTATGGAACAATAAAACGATTGTCTCCTAAAAAGCTTAAAGCAGGCGATGCTCTTCAAAATTTATTAGAAGATGGATGGAAAATTTTAAAAATTGGAGGAAAATTGATGATTCATATCCCAAAAGATTTACCTTCTGAAACTATTAAAGACTACTTGATTGCATTGAATAAGGAAAATGGTAATAATACTTGGAAAATAGATGTAGTGGACAAAGATTCTTTAGATTATTTTGTACATGATAACCGCGATCCAAAATTTACTCAGTATATTTCTCTGACAAAGGTAGAATCTGGAGGAAAGCGCAAGAAAACATTGCGGAATAAAAGAATAAGGAATGCTACAAAATATCGTAGGATACGTTGAAACATCGCCAATGTTCGCAGGCATTATGATGCTTTTGTTAAATATTGGAAGTCGGTATATTACTCACGAATACAGCGACAGCGATGAAGAATATATGCAGAATATAGCCCTTCGTCGTCTTGCTATTTTTGCTGCTTGTTTTGTAGGTACTCGCAGTATAGTGACTTCTATTTTGTTAACAGCTGGTTTCGTAATTCTTGCTGCCGGTATATTTCGTGGCAAATCAAAATACGCCAGAGAAGGAATGAAAAATCCAGATATGCCAATGCGAGCAGCGGCTGGATTAGCTGGTCAAGTAGATGCTCCTGCGTATGATACATCAGCAAATCCTATGTTTTGATAAAATAATGGGACAGAGTCATAGTAACTGCAAAGATATGGCAATTTGTTTTGTGATATTTAATCCGGCAAGAACACGGCGGATGATTATGAATTATTTGTATATCAAAAATAAATTTGATACACAAAAACTTCCAAATTTTACAATTGAACTTATTTATAAAGATAGGCAACCAGAGATACCAGATGCGTTCCATGTACACTCAAATTCAGTCATGTTTCATAAAGAAAACCTGTATCGTGTTTTAGAAAAGAAGATTCCTAAAAAATATAAAAAGTTAGCATTCTTAGATTGCGATGTTATGTTTGAAGATCCTGAATGGTATAGTAAAACTTCTAAGCTTCTTGATACACATGATATTGTTCAACCATTTGAAACTGCTTATTGGTTAGATTTGACATATACTCAGGCAACTTTATCTAGAAAAACTGTTTTACATATGAAAAATAAAAAGTGGGACTTTACTTATCATCCTGGGTTTGCTTGGTGTATGAGACGTGATTGGTATAATAAAGTTGGATTTTTTGATTATGCATTAAGTGGAAGTGGTGATACATTGTCATCAGCAGTTTGGTTAGATAAATATTTTCCACCGAATTTCCAGTCTTTACCAAAAGCTCTTATAAATGAATATAAGAAATATCAAACCTCACCAGTTCCGAGAATAACATTCTTAAAAGATACATCAATTCATCATTTATATCATGGATCTCGTGAAAATCGCCAATATTCAGAACGTCATAAAATGCTGAATATAAACGAAGATGTTAAAGAACTAATTACAACAAATAAAGATGGTGTCTTTGAATGGAAAGAACCAAAGAACTGGAACTCTATATTCTTAAATTATTTTGTATCTCGAAATGATGATGATTTAGGTCAAAATATTTCAGTTATGATTACTTCTTAAAGACGAATACTTACAGAATTCTTACCAGTAGATCCACCCTTCTTCATAGCAGAAGGAGGCATACTTACTTTCTTAGACTCAACACTTACGTTAGCATTCACGGACTTCAGAAGTTCGTCAATGTTTACGACAGGGCCCTTCATTTCCTTAATAGGAGCAGGAGGAGGTCCCATATTTACAACTTTAGGAGTCTCTCGTTGAATGGATACAGGAACTTGAGGTTTAGGAAGCTTTACAGGACTCTTGATAGAAGCAGGAGGAAGCTTCATACTAGTTTGCTGGGGAGGTGGAGGAGGAACCATTCCGCTCATAAAACTAGCGAGTCCTGAGAGAGGATTTGCGGAAGGTGGAGGAGGCATGACCGGTGCCATTTGAGGAGCAGCGCGCATATTTTGAGTTTGCTGTTGCATAGCCGCAGTAGCAAGTTGACGAGCGATATCTGGATTATTACGCATAACCTCATCAATGTTAGGAATAGGAGCCTTACGCGCCATCTGGTTCGTTAAGTGAACCATATAGACCATCATACAAGTACGAATAGGAATACGAACAAGAGGATGCATCTTCAGCTTATCACCATACAAATCATAGAGTTCTTCAAAATCATCTTCCATATCTCCAACGTTCATTTGAGCAGATTCGGAGAGACCATCTAACTGAAGACCAAATGCCTTCATAAGAGGGACATTCTTGGAAGACCATTCAAGAGCAGACATGCCAGTAATAAACCAGTCACAGAACTGCTTGATAGTAGCATCCATATCCTTCTCACGTTTGATGAAATCCAACTCCATCTTCATCTCATCGAGTGGGCTATCGAGAGTAAATCTCTTACGCATAGGAACTCCAAGTTTCTGAAGACGCTCAAATTTACGGAGAAGCTCGTACTTTTCTTTTAATACATTCTCCTCTGAAACACGACGCATAGAAGATGATGGTCCGAGATAAGACTCAGCATTTAAATTTTCAAGACCATCTGACGTCTTCATAGGACCAACTGAATCTAAACTAGGCATGAGTTTAGGAGCGGGTGCTTCCTCGGCACCTAGATTAAATGTGGGGAGTTCGACACTCTCCAATCCGCCAATATCTAAATTTACAGAAGACGACTCTGCAATTTTAGGATTTGTTAAAAAGTCTATGCCTAATACATCGGCCATTTGTTTGAAGTGAATAGACTGTTATGAAAACTCTAACGCATGCTGCCACTGCTTGGCTAAAGTTTTATACGTATAATGTTCCATTACATATGCGTATTGAATCTTCGCAAGCGATCGTAGCTCTTCTGGATTTTTCATATAAAATTGAATGATTGTAATTGCTTCTTCAACACTTGTAAATTTAGGTCCTGGAATATCTTGAAAATTTCCAACAGGTGTTCCGATAACAGGGACTCCGGAAACAACTGCTTCAAAAGCTGGAAGTGGCCCCGTTTCTTTATATGGAAGAGGAACAGCTGTTATTAAAAGTAAATCAATTGTAGAATACCATTGTTTAACTTCATCGTAACTTAGGTTACTTGCTATATTTAACTGAATTCCAATATTTTCTGAAATTTCTTTCGCCCAATTAATCTGTTTTGATTGTACATGCGGTGCTCCACACCATCCAAGAGTTTTAATATTTCCATCTTTTGGACAATATTCAAATGAATCTGGATCTACACCATTTTTCATTAAAAAAGGAGTGATTGTAGATGGAAAAAAGTCTTTTAAGCAATTGCTAACCATTCCATACTTTAACGAAGGATCATATACAATTCCATCATGTTCAACTGCACCATGTGATACAAAGATACACTTTTTAAAATCAAGAAATGGAAATGATGGTTTCAAACTTTTATAAGCAACTAAATTTGTAATACATTTGTCACACCAATTATAATTTATATTAAATTCTTCAAATGAATAGAATCCCCAATCCAAGTATCTAACTTCATAAGGAAGCTGTTTCATAACATCGCGATGAATTCTTCCAAGTGCCCAATGTGTATCACTAAATATAAAAACTTTCATTATATTCATTATTTCGCATTCTCTAAAACCCATAATCCTTGAAGAAAGCAATCAGCTAAGTCATCTTTCTTTGGATGCTTCATCATATAATCTCTCCAAACTTCTGGAACAAGTTGTTGAGCATGAAGAATACCGGTCTTCTTACGACCTTTATAAGTTGTAGTTGCGTCTTGAACTGTGACAATGTTTGTAAGTTTATGAGTCGCAGAAACACCTTTACATTGAAATCCGGCACAAACAAACCACATATGCATCATAGCCTGAACACATAACATACGTTTATCTGGTTGTTGTTCAAAGCAAATTAGGTTTGAATTTTTCCAAATAGACTTTCTTGCTTCAAGACATTTTGCGATTGGACCAGCTAAATCGACAACTGACACTTGCTTGCTTGACTGAACACAGCGTTTCCAAGTATTCGCAGTATAATGTTTATACAGCCCGTCTACAAGTTCTTTCTTTGTACTTCCAACAACTCCATGTTGAAGAGCTTCAGCCATAAGTGTTTCAGTCGTCTTTTTTGTTAAAGAGGCTTTTGTAGGAGCTTTTCCAGTCTTTGGTTTATGAACTCCACAAGCATAAACTTCTTCACTATTCTTTAACCAATTTGCCGGTTTCTTACATTTGAAACATTTAGGTTTATCATGTCCAGCTGATTCTGCCATTACATCAATCAAATCCCAATGAGTAATTTTGAGATTTGAACGATTGGTTCCTTCTAAAATACAAAAGGCCAGATTTCTTAGGCCAACATCAAATGAAACTAGCTTCATTATTGTTATATTAAGCCGTAGCTTTAAGCAACTGAATTAGAACGGGTTTCGCATCACGTTTGCCAAATGGAATCCCCTTCTTGGTAAGCATCTCACGAAGCTGGGCGGCAGTCTTATCTTGAAGATCATCTACATCTACTTTATCTTTCTCTTCAGCAGGTGGACCTTCTACCTTCTCAACTTCCTCTTTCACAGACACACGGTCATCTTCCTCTTCCTCCTCCTCTTCTTCTTTTTCTTGTTCTTGTTCTTGTTCAGGTTCGGCTTCAACTTGATAGCGTGGAATCATCTGAGTTGAAAACGCAATCGCAAGAGACTGAATATGCTGAAGCATGCGAGTCTGCTGCCAATACAAATATCCTACCATGGCAGAAAGTACAAATACCATAGAGGCTAGAACAACAATTGTTGCATAGGTAAGTTCCATTTATTCTTTGGGTGGAAGAAACCTTCTTTCTTTAAACGTAATAAAGAATGCCTACGATTTCTCCTTCCGATTTACTCCGCCAAAAGCGGTTACAGTTAATTACTAATTCCAGCCACGTACAAGAAAGTACAAATGGATCTGCTCATCGGTTAGCAAACACATTGCCTATTAAAATAACAGCTATTAATAGTTCAAAGTTTACAGTAACTCCTAGTCAAAAAAGATTTACGACCGGAGTTACTCGAGGACCTACTATTCACGTAAAGTTTTAATTTGCTATATAATAATGCCAAACGTTCCAGATTATTCTCAGTATGTAGCTGTAAAAAAGATAAGTGCAGCTCAAACAGCGAATACAAGAACTTCTATTGTAAAAGCTCGTGCTCCATATTCTTATGGTAACCCTTTTCCTATGTATAAAAGTATTCGACTTCCTAGAAATAGTCTTATATCAAATAAGTTTTTAACTCCTCTTCCCATTATATTCAGACCTACTGATTTAGCAAATTTAGGAATATGGTTAGATGCAGGAGATGCTTCATCAGTTCAACTTACGAGTAATAAAGTCACTACATGGACTGATAAATCTGGAAATGGAAAGAGCGCAACTGCTTCAACATCATATGGCCCATCATATTCGTCTGTTAATGGAAATACTAGTATCAATTTTGGGGGTACTACATATTTATCACTTCCAAATTTCACATCTGTACCAATGACTGTATTTATGGTATCAGCAAACTATGGTGCTCCTGTCGAAAATACATTTTTCTTATATTTAGGAAATAATACGTTATTCTTCCGCGTATTGTATGAATCACAAGGAAACCCAAGCGATGATACATTTGGTGTAGACGGTGGTGGTGGCGGAGCATATCAAAGTGGAGTAAGAGATACTGCCACACACGTTTGGTCATTTGTATTACCTGCTTCAGCAAACGGTACACTTTTATTTGATGGTAATCCGAGTGCGGATACTACCGGACCTACATTAGGTGCAAATACAACATTTAGTGGAAATACTATTGGAATATATGGTCCAGAAGCTCAAGTAAGTATAAATGCTGGTATATCTGAAATTATTATTTACAATAGCGCACTCAGTGTATCAGACCGCCAATTAGTGGAAGGTTATTTAGCATGGAAATGGAAAAATGTAAGCAGATTACCCAGCACTCATCCTTACAAGACAACACAAGTTTTTAATTAAAACTCTTCATCCAAACGAATGACCATATCTTCCTTTTTCATTCCTACTCCAGGTTTCGAATACTCAGAAACCTTCTTCTCAAAGAAATTGGTCTTTCCTTCAAGACTAATCAGATCCATAAAATCAAACGGATTTCCAACATTATAGAATTTTGGATACCCGAGTTGAATAAGCAGACGATCAGCTACAAATTGAATATATTGAGTCATATCACGAGAGTTCATTCCAATTAGAGAAACTGGAAGAGCTTCTGTAATAAACTCAGTTTCAGATTCAACAGCTTCCTTCACAATTCGATATACAGATTCTTCTGGAAGACGATTCTTCATCTTATGATACATCGCAACTGCAAATTCAGTATGAAGCCCTTCATCTCGAGAAATCAGTTCATTGCTAAATGTAAGTCCTGGAAGAAGTCCTCGTTTCTTAAGCCAATAAATAGCGCAGAAGCTTCCGCTAAAGAAGATTCCTTCCACACAAGCAAAGGCAAGTACACGAGTCGCATAATCTTCAGGAGAATCAATCCAATACATAGCCCAATCTGCTTTCTTTTTAATAGCTGGAATCGTATCAATCGCACGGAAATACTTCATCTGTTCATCCTTATCTTTGACATATTGATCGATAAGCAAAGAATATGTTTCTGAATGAATACCTTCCATTGCGTTTTGAACTCCGTAAAACAGACGTGCTACTGGAGATTGAACATCTTTTTGAAAGCGAGATGCCAAATTTTCTTGAACAATTCCATCAGATCCAGCAAAGAAAGCTAGAACGTGTTTAATAAAGTATTTCTCATTATCAGTTAGCTTTTCCCAGTCATCCTTATCTTTGCTGAAATCAATTTCTTCAACGGTCCAGAAAGATGCTACTGCCTTTTTATAGAGTCGGTACAGATCTTCTTCGGAAGGCGAAATAGGGAACAAAGTATAACGTTCGCCAAGAGTCGTGCTAGAGGGGTTGAAAAGGGGCTCCATGTTGGTAGTAGGAGAAAAGCTCTTAAACTCTTCCATAGTAGTTAAGATAAATGGCTACACCCGGCAATGATCCGTTTTCGGGAACAAATACTCGAAACATTCTTCAACATATCATATCTCCAAAAGTTGTAAGCGATGGCTCTTCTGGATATGCAGTAAAAACCGATCTTATCAATGTAGATAATGTTTTTTTGAGTGGATCTGTATATGGGCCAAGCGGACCCATAGGTACTAGCGGAGCCACAGGCGCCACAGGTCCGAGCGGAGGTAACATAATACCAATATCTTCAACTTATCTTGCTGGAGGTTTAGATGCAACAAGTGCAATTTATAGAAGCACAAATGATGGTGTCAGTTGGACAGCTTCATCAAATCCATTCGGAACAGGAAGTAGTGCTTATGTAAATTCAATTTCTTACAATGGAAGTCGATGGGTTGCTGTTGGAACGAATAACTTTAATAATACGACTGTTTCAATTGCGTATAGTGACAATGATGGTATAACTTGGACTGCCGCAGCTACAAACCCATTTAATGGTTTAGTTGGACAAGGACGTAACGTAAGATGGAATGGCAGTTATTGGGTAGCATGTGGTAATAATGCAGGAGGAACAGTTTGTCTAGTCTACAGTTATGATGGGAATGTTTGGTATACAAGTGCTTCAAACCCGTTTAGTGGAGGAGGCTGTGTTGATATATTTTGGAATGGTAAAAAATGGGTAGGCGTTGGTAATAATGGACCCACCATAAGTGTTGAAGTTGCTACTAGCTCAGATGGTGTAAATTGGACAGCTGCCTCTGGAACACCAACTCCTTTTGGTGGTTCAGGATCGAGAGCTGTTACATGGGGTGGGAACATATGGATAATAGCAAATAATGTTGGGAACCCTTACTCAATTGCGTATAGTTATGATGGGGAGACGTGGACAACAACAACATCCCCTGATGTTGTATGGAGTAGTCTACGATGGAACGGTAGTTATTTTATTGCAGGTGGTGTCAGTGGTTCGTCATCTAAAATTGCGACAAGTCCGAATGGCAAAACATGGACATTAAATACCAATCCAGTATTTGGCGGAAATGGTGCAGTAGCCGATATTACATGGAATGGGACAACCTGGACATGTGCGCAATATGATTCTGTTATAACATCTACGAATTTTGCACAAAGCACAGATGGTCAAACTTGGAATACATTAACAGCAACTCCTTTTTCGATAGGAGTAAATACAATTGAAACAAATACCCCTTTTTGGAGAACAACTCCTGCAACAAATAGTTCTGCACTTTTAAAAATGTTATCGTCAGTATACTTCACAAGTGGAAATTTAATTTAATTTAGAAACCAATTTATGAATACTAAGTGCCGAAACACCAGATGATTCGGAAAGAGATTTCATTGATGCTTTTGTTTTTAGACCTAATACATGAGCAACCACTCCAGCCACAATTGTCTTGGGTGTATGCTCAAATTCATCTTCCGATTTTGTTGAAATCATGTACAAAAGCTCCATAACTTTATTACGTTGTGTATCATTCAATTCCATAGTTGTACAAAGACGTTCTGCAATTCCAATCTGTGTATCAAGAACGCTATTTTCAGTTTGGGAATACTGAGCAATAGCTTTACAAAGGCTTCGAATGTTTACAACAAATAGTTTAGAAATTTCTTCATGAGTACGAGAAGCGTTGTTATTACGGCATGATACATATACAGCTGCTCCCATTAAAGCACGTCGTGTTTCTCCTCGAACTTTTTGAGCATCTTCCATCTGCTTATAAAGTCCACATGCGTCAAGAATAATTGCCTTCGGTAGACCAATTTTTGTACAACTCATAGAAATCGCATCGAAAATACCCATCCATGATCTTTCACTATTTGAGGACAAAGACCATGAAGAGAGACGTTGAATTGCTTTAAAATTAGGATTCTGAAGAGCAGGACCCTTATATGAAATAACTGAACCATAGGAAGATTCTGGAAGCAAGTCAGATGTAGTAAATCCAGTTCGACAATTATCTTCTCCTTTTCCATCTTCGTAATTTCTCCATTCTGCTCCTTCATCGATCACTTGATCAAGAATACTTCCACATCTTTGACATACTTGTTGGCCTTCATCAATTACCAAGAAATGTTCACAGTCCATTTTGGTGCATTTTATCTTTGACTTTATTCTTATCCATTTTACGCATGAGTAGGTCATGTGAATGAGTATAAATGTATTGAATTTTATTTGTCAAGTGATTAAAGAACAAGAAGATCGCATATATGAAAAAGATTCCTGAAATATATGTATCTACACTTTTATCGAAAACTTTTGAAACTGGAAAAATAGGAGGAGCCCGTTCTATAAAAAACATCGACCAATATGCTACGACTCCAATTAGTATAATTTGTAAAGACACTTCGAGAACTTTGAAATGTAAATTAAAATTCTTCCATTCATCATCATACTTATAGAATAGTTTGTCTAAAATATATGATAAGAACCCGCCAAACGCAGTATAAAACAAGCTAAGGATTGCTATGTTTAAGCAAACCATCAAAAATGTAGTTGAATTCATTATATTTATTCTGTGACTTTAAGAATCATTACGCCCCCACCAATCATGGCAATCGCAATAAAGTCGTGAACGTGAAGTTTTTCCTTGAAATATAGAACACCTACAGTAGTTGTAGCCATTACAGATAACCCTGACCAAAGAGCATTGGTAAATGCTAATCCGGTTAACTTAAATGTTTGAACAAGAAGACCTCCAACTCCTACATAGAATAAGACTCCAAGTACAAAATATCTCCAATCTTCCAATGATTTCTTAAAACAGCTCATAGCTGTAGTTTCGAATCCAACAATGATAAGTACATAAAGTACTATCCAAAAGTAAGTCGACTTCATTTATTATTACCATTCATAAAAGCTAACGTAGATGGATCATAAACAAGTGGTCGGTAATTAGTAGCCAATATTGGTTTTCCCAAATCACGAGTCTTTACAGGTTTCAGCCAAGAAATGAATAAGTATTTAGTATCGACTACCCAGACCCAATATCCTGCTCGTGCAAATTCTGTAGTCAAAAACTCGATAGCTTCTTTGAGAGAGAAAAGAGGATAACCAAACACATAGGTTGGGACTTCGTATAAAATATACGGAGCATTTGAATTATGAATAGCTTGCTGACGAATCTTGGCTTGAATTTGGGCAATCACAGGCCCCATAGCAGCCATACGATTGTTCTTTCTATCTTCTTGTTCATCCCATACGTCACGTGCTCTCAGCATTCTAACTTATTATGATACAAGAATGTCTGTTATATTTCGCAGACTCGCATTGGGTGGAGGAGGAGCAAAAGGCATTCTACATGTTGGAGCTCTTCAAGAATTATCGAAAAGACAGCCATTAGATTTTCCGAAAGGCGTATATGGGTCATCAATTGGATCTATTCTTGCTACATATATTGCGTTTGGTCTTCCAATTGATAATACAGTTCCACTCTTGAAAAAATATTTGGTGCTCGAGAAGATCGCTCCAAAACCAAATTTTACGCAAATGGCAAAATCTTTATCAACGAAAGGAATGTATGATATGGATTCATTTGAAAAACTATTAATTGAATTCTTTCAAGACGCAGGAGTAGATATCAAAGACAAGAAGATCATTGATGCTAAAATGCCTCTTCATATTGTCGCTTCAAACATTACGAAAGGAATTCCAACGATATTTTCAAAAGATGTTTCAATTATTTCTGCAATAAAATGCTCATGTTGTGTTCCTGGTATTTTTAGACCGCAACCTCTTTATGATCAATTATATGTAGATGGTGATCTATTCACGCCTGCTATTTCAAAAATAATACCAAATGATGAAGAGACACTTATTTTGAACTTAAAAAAGCAAGGTCCAAAGCTAATGACACCTCAAAATATAGAAGATATTTCACCACTTGAGTATATTGGAAATTTATATCTAATGACGATGACTCAATTTTATAACGCTCAAAAAGATAATTCTGCTGCTTCTTTATTTCATCCAAAACTCCATAGTACAACTCCAATTGATGAAATTAATATAGAAGAAGTTTTAGAAACAGCAAGAATTCAGTTACGCAGATTCCTGTCCAAGGACTGTAATTAAAAATGCTCTAAATGCAGGAACGCTGGGTTTCCCTAACATTTCATACACTTTATCCTTTGTTTCAAGTTTGAACGTTGGATAAGCTTTGATGCCGTATAAAGCTGATTTCCCCTTTTCATTTTCGGCATTCACTTCTTCAAAAATTACAGTCGTATTTCCATATTTTTTAGGAGTGTTTTTATGAACTTCTTTTAGAGAAGACCAAGGTTGCTGAGCTTTCTTAGACCAAGGACACCAAGTTGTATAGAAAAACATAAACTTGGCCTGATTGGCATCAAGTCCATTGTTTGTCATAGGAGGGTCTGTAACCGAAAGAACACTGGCTCCTGGCATAATTCCCCAAACCAAATAATAGATTACAATAGCACCAACTACTACTGCTAATGTGACTCCAAATGTTATACCAGCACTACTTAGGTCCATCTTTACGAAACGACGGGTATAAAACTTTTACAGATTCTTGCTCGTTTTTGTACCACGTACGATACGCTTCTTCTTTGGTAGTGTTTGGGTTGCGGATAAGATTCCACGAAATTTCGAATGTTTGGCGTTCTGGCTCATAGGGTTTTGGGATGATTTTGTACCATTTTCCTTGGTATCGGACGACTTGCATTTCTTCTTAAAACAAGTATGCTTATCCCAAAATAGCTTCCATTTTGAAGGTGGTTTGCTTAATTGTTCCCATTCATCAATAGAATATGTATCATTCATAGAAGAATTACATCTTGAACATATTGGTCTTAAATTTGATAAATCGGTAGCACCTCCTTTGCTTTCTGGAATATTGTGACCAGATTGGAAATCAAAAACTGTAATTGTATTTTTACACCATCGAACTACACATTTGCTTTCAAACTTCTTTCCAACATGAGTTAACCACACTTGCTCTCGAAGAGCTTTTGGAATTTTATCCTTCATTTACGTATTTTTTAGTGAAAGGTACTAAATGGAAATACAATGCCTTAACTGTAAAACTACACTTAAGGGACTGTTTAGTAAATGTGTTTGTGGTAAGACTTTTATTCAAAGAGGTAAAGTTAGAAGTACATGTGGATTTACGCAGGGAAGCCAACAAGACCAGCACCAACACCAAAACCAGCACCAGTGCGAGCAGACGCACCAACAGATGGGGCATAAATATCAAGGATTGCAAACGTCGCAAGAGCAGTGATGGCGATCATTCCAATTTCGGACATCTTAAGAGTCTTTCCAGGAAGGACATAGGCCGCGATGGCGACCGCAAGACCCTCAAAGGCATACTTTACAACACGAGACATGATATCACCCATATCGATTCCAGGAGCAACTTTAGCTTCAGGCATTTTATAAGTTTCTATAGAGAAATTATTGGGCAAAGTAATATACCACTATTCCAATTACTAAAGCATGAACAATTGCGTTGGTCCAAGTTACTTGTCCACCCATGAGCCACTTTTTATTTGGACCAGGTGGAATTGATAATAGAACGCCGGGAGCAAGTAAAAAAGCTGCAACTACTACAAGGCCAGTTGTTTGAACAGATCCCATTTTATACTTAAAATAGATAATGAAACGTCATTATAAAATACGAGTACTGGTAGATGAAGACGTTCGCGAAAAATATAGTATTCGAGTTCCCGCTCAAGTTGAGTTTTATATTGTTGCTTATTTGAATGACCCTGATGGGTGGGTATCAAAAGGATACTCATTTGAACCAGTCACTACGAATGAAGACGTATTAATTCGCTTGGTAGTTCCAGATGTAATTAAAAAACATTGTGGAGTTCCTTCTAATCTATCATGTGCTGAACTCAATGGTAAACACGTATATCTAAACGCAGAAAGATGGATGTATGGTTCCAAAGCAAGTAAGCTTTCATTAGTCGATTATCGTCAGTATCTTGTTTCACATGAGATTGGACATATTTTAGGATTTGATCATAAACAATGTCCATGTGCTGGTTGTAAGGCCCCTATTATGATGCAACAGACATTAGGGATCGGAAAATGTATTCCCAATACTAAAGTAACACATGGCTGATTTCACAAAAAACGTGGTAAGCTTAATCACCTTGGTGCTATTCGTAGCCGGAACTGGACTGACTGGATATGGTATTTTTCGAACTAATGAAATGAGTGAGAAACATCTTGATGAGGCATATATTATTCCATCTCAAGTGTTAAATGGTCTTACAGTTATGTTTTTACTGTACTTAACATCAACTAGTAATTTTAGTGCATCCTATAAACTTTTAATTATCATTTTGCTTGTAGGAGGAATGATTCTTGAGATCTATCTTACATCATACGCCGATCGCAAGGCAGAATCCATAGCTGCATATGTATTTATTTCATTAAACTTCTTAGTTCGTGCTTTCTTTTTAATAGATCTTTTACAAGGTGAATGGGTTTCACCTATAACATATACCGCAAAACCTGTTCAACAAGTTATAAAGGATACTGTTGTAAAACCAGTTCAAGAAGCTGTAAAAGAAGTTATAACACCATCACCTTCCATTGTAGAAACAAAACCATCGGTAGATGGAATTGGTGAATATAAAGATAAATTTAAAAGTCTTGTTAAAGAAGTGAAATCAAAGAATCCTAATTTTGACAACATGTCAATTGTTAGAGATGCTTGGCCAATCATAGATGAAGCTGCAAAAAATGGTGAATTCACGAAAGAACATTTGAAGGAAGCACTTGACAAGATCAAGAATAAAGATGGAACTTCTGTATCCGGAGTTACCGTAGGTGGTAAAAAACGTTCGTAAATAATTTTAACATACAACCTATAGTATTCATAAATGCCACGCGAAACTCTCCCAAAAAATGAAGATGATGGTTCTGTAATCGACTATCTTGAGGAAGATCCTGAAATTCCCACTCAACGCTACTGTATTATTTCATTCATCTCTCCTGAGAAGGTCATCAAGCAGAAGGAGGAGTTTATGAATGAGAAGTTTGTAGAGTGGCTCGAGTATGATTGGAAGATTGAGGGAATGAACAACTATGTTGCTTTCCTTGCCAAGAAGTACAATCTCAAGGTTGATGATCTCTTTAAGGATCTTGAGGACTTCCGTAAGATTCACAATGAAGCCATTCGCAAGACAGATATTCACGAGAAGCATGAAGTTTTCCTTCTGAAGAATGAGAAGGATCTTGAAACTCAATTTACTGAGAAGGTTGACTTCCGTACCAATGTTCGTGGTGTAAAGGTTCGTCGTGTGTTTGCCAATCTCGAGGAGTGTCAGACATTCGCTAAGGTTATGCAGAAACGCTATCCAAATGACAATCTTTACATTGGTAAGGTTGGAGCTTGGCTTCCTTGGGATCCATCTGAGCACATGATGCCCGAAGTTGAGTATGCTGAGAAGGAACTCAACGAGCTTATGCGCAAGTATAAGGAGAATGAAGTGAATCGCGAGATCTTCTTCGAGGAAGAGAAGGCTGAAAAGATCAAGCAGCAGCGCGAAGAGAATAAGAAGCGTCAGCAGAAGGCTCTCGAGGATGCTAAGAAGGACGCTGGAGTTGCGGATACTCAGGATCTAGCTGATGCTCTTTCTACCAACGTTCACCCTGCAGAAGGTGGTGCACCTCGCGATCTTTAAATCAAAAAATTAGCGGGCCCGCCAATTGTTTGAATCATACATCCCATCCTTATGTATAATTTAAGAGCTCTTCCATGCTAAAGCTCTAGCCCTATTTATTGCCCCTCCTTCGCAATAAATCCTATGAATACCTTCGTATTCTCTAGGCCGTCTCCTTCCCAATTACCAATTGGTCGCAGATTCAGCATTTCTAACAAGCCTGTATACAGCTTGTCTACTATTCAAGATTTTGGTTTAAAAAAATCCGTTTTTAAACCAAAAAACCCTCCTTGGGTCTTGTTTTTTTCTTTTTTTGTTTTTTGGTTTTTTGTTTTGTTTTTTTCTTTTTTTATAAGCCCGCTTTTGTATTCTTAATCAAATTATTCAGCATCGACAAAAGTCGACGGGCTTCAATCTCGTTCATAGCTGCTACTCCTAACTGGTCTGAGAGAGTACTAAACAGCTCAATTTTGTTGTCAATCGTGATGCCTGGCTTTGCCTTAATATCAGACATCACATTCGCGCACTCGCGCCTAATCTTCCTCGTCATATGCGCCCAATATGCTACAGCATTTAATGTATCATGTCGCATCTTCATCGCGACAGAGAGCTTTTTCCGTTGCTCAATAGCCATAATCATCTTTTTCTCGGTGTGTATTCTTGGTAGTTTTGTGTGGTCTTAATGAATTTGGTTTTAAAAAATACGTTTTACTTATCAGTCTTCTTTATATGAACCCAAGGACTATTTGCCTTCTTCTTAATTGCCATTGGATCATATTCATCCTGTGCCAACATAGCACTTGAGAAAGGTTTGTTATCAACCCATAAACTGTCATCGCATAACTTAAATGGAGGATGTTCAGATGCCTTATACCAAAATACCTGATCTTCTAACTTGTTAGATGATACACCGTTACAAATAACTAAACACTCGTAGTTCTCAGTACATTCGTCCATAAAGTGACAAAACATCTCAAAGGAAGGAAACATACCTGCATAGTTGTCGTAAATACGCTTACGATTGTTAATCATAGTCTCGCGAAGAATAAATATAAAGTCTACGTTAGTTCGAAGATTTGGAGTAATACCTAATGGATACTGCATAGTAATAATCGTCATCAGATCAATGTGACGACCGTTCATAAATACGTAACGAGTAGATTCTTCACGAATCCATGTGGCATCATATAAACAGTCATCTAAAATTAAAAACGCACGAGGATCTAGATTCGAGTTTCCTCCACTTTTTCCTTTATCGCGGTTACGAGCAGTCTTTACTGCTAACTGACGTTTAATAGTATTCATAACAATATCAGGCTTATATTTGTCATGAATTAACTTAGAAGGAACCATATGTTGGAAAAATTCATTGGCAACTTCAGTTCCAGAAATTACCGTACCAACTGGAAAACAATTCTGCGTGTTGTAAAGAATATCTTTTACCAAGAAAGACTTACCCGTATCTTTCTTTCCAATTACAACAATCATTGGAGATTTCCGTGAATCAATTTCACATCGATCACGAATTGTCTCGATGTTAAACTTTTTGATTTCAAAGTTCATCTTAATACTACTCTGCGATTTTATACTCTTCTAGATTTTCGCGTTTTACGTTTGGACATCTTTTTACGATAAGTTTTACGGCCTCCAATTCCTTTGCGTTTTCTATAAATATTTTCAGCCATTTGACGAATTTGCTGTGAGGTTAGGCCTTTACGTATAACTTCCTGTTTGTTATTTAGCTCGGAGGCTATACCAGCAATAACTGATTTATCTCCAGGAGTTAAAGGAGTTTTGGGAGGAATAGTGGGAGCTGTTGTAGGTGCTGTCTCGATATCCTCAGAAGTAACTTCGGGAACTACACGAGGAGGTTCTGCAGGAAGAATACTTCCAGAAGGAGGAAGAGGCATTGCTCTCTTGGATTCAAGAGTATTTAAAGCAATAGCCATTTCAATAACTTCTTTAACTTCCGCCATTTCAGCTTTCGAATCTACTTTCTTTATGATTCTGCTAAGTTCAGTAACTAAGGAATCGTAATTAAATTTATCCTTTTCACCCTTTGTTGATTTCATAAATAAGTTTACAATTCGCTGATAAGGTTTACAATCTTCATATCCACCCAAACTAATATCACTAAACAGTTTTTGGAATCCATAAAGAAATTCAATTTTAGGATCAGAATATTTATCTTTCGGAGATGTAGAGGGAATTGTTTTTTCTAAAAGTGTTCTTACTTTTTCATATTGAGGAGGAGAGTTCCCATATAAAGAACGATAACTTAAAACGTTTCCGATTTTAGATTGAAATGATTTTACACATGAATTATATTTCGTATCTGTTTCAGCAGGAGGAGCTGGGCTTCCGAGAAATCCAAATGATTTATTTGGATTTTCTAATCTGCTAGCTAAAGATTCTACAAATTTATCAATAGTAACAATTAAAGCTTTTAAAATAAGAGCTTCATCTTTCTTTTTTTGGGCAGCTTTGTCTGCCATACCTTGTGCCTTAATTCCAGCCAGAGTATCCATTATATTTGCGCAAAGTTTTTTATTATTGATTAGTTTGGTTGTTATAAGATGGTAAAACGTAAACAGAACGCAAGCAGCGACCTTAAAGCATGCCCTGTTTCTATTAGTCTACAACGCTATAAAGATTTATCCACAATTCAAACAACCGCAAAGACCTATTGGGGAGTTGAACATGTTCAACCATTCTTTCCTCCAATTGAATGTCTATTTAAAACCGAATCTCTTTCATTTTCTCACGAATATGGAATTAAGTTTGGACAACAAATGTCAGCAGTTCTTCCTTCAAAAGATGAAATAACAGTTAACAATCAAAAACAGAAAATTCATGTGAAGAAAACTATGTTACTCAGTCCATTCAACTGGATGCAAGGTGATTATGGAACTGCTTTAGGACTTCCAACTACTACAGAACAAGCTACTTCTATTCATTCAAAACTTCAATCTCCAAATAACGCAGCTTATGTAGGCGCTCTTATTTCTTCTGTTTTATCTGAATCAGGTTGCCAACATTTCCCTAAAGTGTATGGAGTTTTTTCAGGAGTTTCACAAAGTCATACGATAGATATTTCGGATGATTATGAAGAATTATCCGATCGTCCTTGGTTTAGTCAGAATATTGGTAAGACATTTGAACTAAAACTAAACGATAGAGCGACTGAAAATACTCTTGATTTTTCCCATACAAGATCTGCTCGTGCTTTAGTACAACTCGGAGAAGAAACTGATCTTGGAGAAGTTGAAGAACTTGCTACAGAACATGTTACATCATCAATGGCCGATCTCAATATGTTATCTGCAGAAATGGACGGGTCTGAGTCAATGATAAGTGAAGATTCATCAATTTCAACATCTTATATTTTTAATGTCCATTCTTGCGATTGTGACGAAGAAGATCAAGAAATTATGGATGAAGAACTTGAATCAGGAGATTCATTTGCTTGGGCAACATTTACAAATGTACCTGTTCAACTAACAGTTATGGAAAAGTGTGATGGAACGTTGTATGACTTAATGTGTAAGGAACAAGATACAGAAAAACATCTGGCTTGGTTAACCCAAGTTATGTTTGCTCTTGCCTATGCTCAGCGTAATTTTGGATTTGTTCACAATGATCTTCATTCGAATAACGTTATGTATGTTCCTACAGAGAAGGAGTACTTTTACTACAATTTAGCAGGAGTTTTATATAAGGTTCCTACACATGGTTATCTTATTAAGATCATTGATTTCGAGCGTGGGCTTACTTCTATCCGGTTAACTGGAATGAAAGATTCCAAATTCTTTATGAGTGATCATTTTTCAGTAAATGATGAAGCAGGTGGTCAATACAATTATCAACCATTTTACGTTGCCAAATATCCTGAAGTAAAACCAAATCCTTCTTTCGATTTAGTTCGTCTTGCTACTTCTTTGTTCTGGGATTTCTTTCCAAATGGACCAGATTGTGAAGAATATAAGCAAAATATAGTTTTTAATCTGTTTAAGAAATGGTTAACGTTTGAAGATGGAACTTCTGTTCTGTTTGGAAAAGAAGATCCACGTCATGATCGTTATCATGGTTTTACACTTTATAAAGCAATTGCAAGATACTGTAAAGATACAGCCGTTCCTCGAAAGGAATTATTAAGTGTAAAAACATTTTATGAGACTCAATCTGTACCGATGGGAGAGATCGCATTAAATATTGATGCTTAATTTGGTAGTTTTCTTTTTAGAACGTGGGGGTACCTACGAACATATCTTGAGCTACAACAGCTGTATCGGCTACAACTGTAGCAACTTCTTTTACAGCACTTACATCTGCAGTCGTCGCAAATACGACTCCAGATGTCACAATTCCACTAAATAAACTGAGCTTCATAGCGTCTTCCCATACAATGGGTTCTTTCTTTGAACGACGCTCCAGAGCATATACAATAAATGAAACGAGGGCAACGGCCACAGAAGCGATTATGAGCATCATTTGTTTGGTGTTTCTGGTAAAACTTTAAAGGTTTAGAACGAGCGATTCACCTTCGGTAGCCTTACTTTCTATTTCTTTGAGAGGATCAACATCTTCTTGCTTTACCTCAGGAACAGCTACTTCTTGCGGTTTATCAAGATCTTCTACATCAATAGTTCCAGCTTCCTCAGATACTGTAAGTTTAGGAGGAACTTCTTCTTCCTCTTCCTCTTCTTCCTCTTCTTCTTCATTGTCATCATCATCTTCTTCAAAGGTTACAGTACGGTTAGGCTGTTCTTGAGGAACAACTGGTACATCAGTAGGAGCATCTACGAAATAGTTCTTAGCAATGGCCTCCCAAGGAAGGAAAGCACGAATGACCTGCTCCATACAGTTCAAAATGATCTGTTCAATCTCCTGACGATTACGAGCCTGTTGTTCACTTGAAATTCCCTGAGTCCTGAAAAGGTAAGCTACCTGCCAAAGTTTGCGAGCAGAATGTTTATAAAGTTCATGAATAAACTTCGCAACAGAAGGGCGTTCGAATTCAATCTTGATTTGAGAAGAGTTTCCGCGATAATGAAGAGAAGCAAATGATTTCATATAAGCGATAAAGACTCCCATAATCAAATCATCAAGATAGTTACATTTAGAAACCTTCAGAATACGTTCAACTTCTGTTGCAAGAGTTGCGTCTGACCATTCTGGAATACGGGTCAGCATATTTTGAAAAGTTCTTAAAATTTGATCAGGTTGTCCATTACGTTCACAGAGTTCTTTTGATGATGTATAAATGCTCCAAAAACCTTCAGAAATAGGAGGAACTACAAGACCCCCGAGATGTTCGCGTAAGTGAACTTTAGCAAATTCAGTATCGCCCATTTGTTCAAATAACTGGTCTCAAAATTAAAAACTCCAACGCAAAATGGAATGTTTAAAACCAAATTCATGGATATCAAACTAGAACAAGATGACTGACACACAAGAGATCACCGCACTGTGGGGAGAGCTTACGAAGTTTGACAACAAGTCAAACCTCATCAAGGCAGAGAAGGAAAGGATCATGGGATACCTTAACTACAGCAAAGACAAGGTCAGGGCGATTGAAGATGAGATTGAACGTCGAAAGGAAACTCCTGAGATGTATCCGGTTGCAGCCGGAGCAGGGACTATTGAGTCTCTTATTGGCGAGATGAATTTGTTGAAGGGCTATATTACAAGCCTTGAGAACGAAATCGCCGACTTTGATCAGCCAACAGAAGATGTCGAAGAGAGCCGCGATCAGCTGCTCTTCATTATTGCGGACAAGATCGGTCTCGAAGCTCTTAAGCAGATGAGAACCGCTGTCGGAAAAGAAATGTCAAAAGACTGTCGCCTCCAGCACGAGGCGTATCAGGCACAAAAAGAAAGATACGAGGATTGTAAGCGTACGTTTGGGTTCACACCTGATGATCGCGCTTTCATCGCTCACAACAAAAACAAAAATCAGGCACACATTGACAAGTGGATGAAACTGTGTGACCAGCGCAATATGCTCTGTGAGCTCATTAGCGCGTTGGACCCGTCCGATGAGGACTTTGGATTCGATGAAGATGAAGAATAAAAAAACAAAAAACAAAAAAAACAAAAAACAAAAGAAAAGAGAAACCTCAGGGAGGTTTTTGCTTTAAAATGTATTTTTTTAAGTTAAAAACTTGTATTGTAACTACTCTCTGGCTTGAAACAATTTCGAGATGGAGATCTTGCCCTGCGTAACCCACAACAGTTGGGAAAATATGGTGGGGCCTTGCGATGCTTGCTATTTGTGGGCACTGTCTAGGAGCACAATGAGCTCCGATAATATGTCATGGGGAGACGTGCTCAGCTTTCGGGAAGATTACCTGGAGAGTTTGAAGTCCCCCGAAGAGAAGGCGGCTGAAGAGGCTGCTAAGAAAAAAGCGACTGAGGAAATGGTCGTCAACGCGCATTTGTGCCATGTGGAAAATGCGTATGTCAACCGTAAGGGACAGGTTAAGAAAATCTCTGTTCCTTGCAGATACTTCTGTCACCAAGGAAACTACGGCGTACCGGCTCCAGCAGGAAATGGCTGGATCGAAGGATGTCACGCACACACCAAGGGAATCTGCCCTGCTATCCATCCGGATGAACCGGACTGGGATAAGGTTGTGGCTGCGGACAAGGTGCGCAAAGCCGGTGGAAAGACTTGGCGCCACTAAAACAAAAAACAAAACAAAAAAACGTATTTTTTTAACTGTATTTTTAGAAATATCAAAAAAGATCAATATGGCAACCGAATGGAAAAACGATGGCTGGCATACGGACGATGTTGTAGTTGCTTGCCCTCAAGTTGAGCTAGCAGACTGGAACAAAGTATATTGTGGATGTCATAGATGCATTCATACAGATTTCTATCTTAAGAACAGCATTCCTCCAAATGGAGAGTGTCTCAAAGAAAATGCTTATGAACAGGCACTTTGGGAACTATCCAGAAAGCGGTTTGAAAAGATTCCAGATCCTTATCCAAGAGTTACTTCAGAATGGCGTGCTAATCAAGGATGTGCTACACCGGAACAGATGAAAGTGTGGATGTCGTGGGCATCGCCTGAAACATTTGAAAAGAAAAGTAACTCCAAAAAAGGTTGGGAAACCTATAAGTTTGATCCTGTTGATATGGAAAAAGACTTGTGGAAGAATAAATTTTATGATGCGATTCACATGACACCTAAATGGACTGCCTTTATCGAATTTGGAAAAGAGCAGTACATGTTATATCATGATTATATGGAGTTTAGTAATTCTATTCATACAGAAGAAGATTATGCTAAAACAGATAAGAAGTACAAAGAACTAGTCACACATATTGACAGACATGGCCACATTATGTGGTACACATTAAAGAAAAACCACACTCTTCCCAAACACAAAGTTGTGGAAGATGCGAAAGTAGGAAGACGGCAAGCAAGACGGCTGAAGCATGATAGCGAGAGTAATGCTATTATGACGACAAGTACAGATGTTCGCGTGAAGAAGATCGTAGGGACTCAGCCTTATACGGCAGCCGATGAAGATGATTAATCAAAAATGAATCTACTTAAAACAATAAGTTCTTTTTTAACTATGGAGGAATTTCGAAATACTTCAAGGAGTTTCAATGAAAAACTGAGTAAAGAAACTCGCCAATCATATGGTATTTTCTTTACTCCAAAAACTGCAAGAGACAGGATCTTTGAACTTCTTGATAAACATAACGTAAACCCAAAATCAGTTCTAGAACCATCATTTGGATCTGGTGAATTTCTCGATGATGTCTTTGAAAAATATCCAGATGCTGATGTATATGGTGTTGAACTTAATAGAGATATGTACAATGCCTATCCTGTAAAAGTCAATATGGAAAACATGAATTTTCTAGAATATTCGGCAGAACCAGTTGATTTGATTGTTGGTAATCCACCCTACTTTAGCGTAAAAGAGAAGAACCCGGCATGTATGATTGGAAAGGGAAATATCTATATCCTCTTTCTATACAAGTGTTTGACTGAGCATTTGAATCCTAATGGAGTTCTTGCGTTTGTACTTCCAACTTCTCTATACAATAGTAGTTACTATGAACCATGTCGCAAATATATTGCTGAAAAGACTACAATTCTTGCAGTAGAAGATTTGGATGTGAAGTATTATGATACAACGCAGAAGACGATGATTCTTATTGTAAAAAATAAATTGACTCTTCGGAAACCTTATATTTTCAAACAAACATATATTACACCATATTATAAAGAATTGAAAGAGCTTACCAAGAAAACCAAAACACTTCAAGAACTTGGATATAAAATTAAAACAGGTGAAGTTGTTTGGAATCAAAATAGAGACAAACTTTCCGATGATGGTGATCTAATTATATATACCACAAATATCGTGAACAATGAACTTATTCTAAATAATTTGAAAGAAAATAAGAAACAATATATTCAAGGATTTGAACGACCAATCACAAAAGGACCAGCAATTCTGGTTTCCCGTGGTTATGGAAATTCTTATCGATTTAATTATGTTCTTGTGGAAGATTTAGAGTTTTATGGAGAAAATCACGTAAATGTAATTTATCCTGTAACAGAAGAAGCTAAAAACAATATTTTAAAAATTGTTAAATCGTTTGAAGATCCGCGAACTGCAAAATTTATTCAATATTTTGTAGGGAATGGAGCTCTATCTAAGACGGAGTTAGAATCTGTCTTGCCGATCTATCTAGACTAATCTGCCAAGCAGGAAAGAGAACACCCAAATGATTTCTCCAACGGAGAAGTAATTTATGTTTTGTTCCAGCTTTAGATTTTACAATAATCGTATTGTTTCGATAAACTTTTTCAATTTCTTCTAATTGAAGTTCATCGGGATGAATTTTATCTGATCGAAATTGATTACAATCCCATAGAATAAATGTCTTATTTTGCTGTGGCAGAATATCATTAGTAAGTGTTTCAAGCGATAGCTGATTCGCATATTGAGCAAGATACTCCTTAATCGATGTTCTAACCAATGCTTGCTTTTCTCTATAATATGTTTCTTCTGAATTCTTCAAATCTTCAAAGAATCGATGAACATTATACCTAGATTGATAAATGTACTTCATATATGTGTCTTTTTGTAACTTTGGAATATTAGCAAGTTCACAAATTTGGTCCAGATAATTATCATAAAAGTATTCTGCATATCGAACTGGAATATAACCTTTCTTTTCCGGAGCACTGTAATACTGAGGAAGTGATGAAAGTGTTTTTGTATTGTGTTTAAATTCACCAAGTACTGAATGAACAATCTGGTTTTGTTTTTTGAACTGAATATCTAAATCATACTGTTGTTGATTTGCGATTTTCTTTACTTCAATATCATCATACTCATGTGGACAAAGTGTTTTAAGAAAATCTTTCCACTTCATAGAAAGAGTTGCCCACTCGGTACCATATTCATTATCTAAAACAAAGTGTTCTGGGACTTGGTGAAGAATACATAAAATATCTTCACGAAGTCTGTTATTCGCATCATTCAGTCCTCTACCTCTTCCGGCACAGGAAAACAATCTAATATTTTGAAGCATTTTTAAAGTTTATTCTCATTCATCTATGTAATCCGTTTTCGCTTAGTAAAAAACGGATCTCAGGGTTTCTAACCTACTCAAGATTAAAACAAAATGGCAGCAGAAGTAGAATATCACCTCTCTGATCGCAGTGTCCGTTGGCTCGTAAACGCACTTCAAATGAATCATCTTAAGATTTCAAAGCATCAGCGCCATGCTGGTGTATGGACTCTTGATTATAAGCAGAAGTTTATTGATTCAATGAAGCGAGGACATCCTTGCCCACTCGTTCTTATCTATCAAGCAGATGATGGAACGCTTTGGCTTGAGGATGGTCTTCAACGTCTTACTACAATCCGAACTTTCGTTAATAACGAGTTTGGAGAGCTAGAGAATGGACCTAAGTTTAGCGATTGGTCTGATGTAGATCGCCAGCTCTTTGAGCACAAGAAAATTCCAGTTCTGATTTATTCAAACGCAGATGCCCAAACTCGGGTTATGATCTTTGATAGGTTTCAGAACGGCAGTCCTCTCCGACCTGGTGAGCGACTCAATTCTCTTGGCGATACTGCTCTTGTAACAATGACTCGTCGTCTACTTCTTGTAGATATCGATGACACCGGAAATGTAGTCACTGGTGACTATTATGACCGACTTTGTAGCATTCTTGGTCATCTTCGCATTGGCGATGATGATAAGCGCTACACCCAGCTACTCGATATGGTAGCTGTCATGAATGGAATGGCACATGGATTTGTAGGTGGTGGAATTAGCAAGAAATATGTTGATCTCCGAGACAATCTTACAAGGCCTATTAATGAAGATGAGGTTCGTGAAGTAATTGGATCTCTTCTCTGGATCTTTGAGGAAGCGCGTCGTCGCTATCCTACAGATGATCGAGTAAAACTTGGAATTTATCGTAATCCTGGTAATTTTATTGGACCAATTGTATACTCTCTTAAGATGTTCCCTACGGAATGGGATCGTCTTCGAAATGGTTGGGTAGATGTAATTGTGCGATTTGCGCAAACTACCACAAGGACTGAGATGAAGGCATTCCTTCACAATTCAGCAACTGGACTTCTTCGAGGAGTCAGTAAGGCTCGTAGTTGGAATAATGTTCGCTGGCAATATATCTATGAAAATGCATTCAATATCCCTCATTCCGTTGATATCGTTGATAATGGAGAGGAAAGTGATGATACTGAGTAAAGGAAAACGAATTTTACAAAACTAAACTTTTTAACATCACAAAAGTTACCATGGAATTCATTACCACGAAGCAGATCGTCGCACACCGTGAGGGGCGCAAGAAGTCTGGATTGGTTGGATGCATTGATGGAACAGACACACACATCAACAGCTTGAGCAATGGGATCTCTTGGCGTCCTGCGGACCCTATGAATCCCCACTGCTTCTGTCACGATTGCCGCACTACGTGGGATCCTGAGGGAAGTATTGATTTGGAGTTGATTAAGGAAGGAAATGAGCGCGCGTGCTTTGTGTACGCGTCAATCCTTCCTACTAAGAAGGAAATCCTTACTTTGCTTATGTCCAACTCGGACGATGCATTGGAGGAGTTTGTGAAGGCTCAGATTGAGCTCTTCAAAAAGAATGAGGTAGTAAAGTCTTATCAGGAACAGTTTGATGGAATCTCAAAAAGTTACCATGCGATGATTGACGATAGGAGCTATACGTTTCTGAAGTTTCATGAGGCGGAAATTGATGAGCTTGAGTCAAAGCTCACACAGCTTGTTATCGTAATTTCTCAAGCCAAGGAGGATGCCAACAAGGCAGAGGCAACTGTTCGCGAGAAGGAGAAGGCTCTTAGCGAAGCCCGACAGAAGATTCGGGAGTTCGTAGATAAGAACATTTAAAAACCAAAAATATTTGAAAACGAAAAAAAACAAACAAAATAAAAACATTTTTAAAATGGAGACATTCTTCGCAAAACCAACTCCTGGAGGAATTGCTGATTATATTTATAATCAAGTTCTCTTAGTCCATGAAACTGGTGGAAGATCATTTTATTATAAAATTCATGACAGTATGTCAATTTCATTTGTAAATGATATTATTAACACACTTTCCTATAGTCTTCATGATGCAGATATTATTGATCTGTTTAATGGCTATATTGTGATTGAATGGTGCTAAAACGGATTTGTAACTACTGACCTTTTTAACTATTAAATAAAATGCCTAGTCGTAAAGAACTTCGTAAGGCATCTGGAATTGATGTTCGGACAGAAGATGAACGTCACATGGATGAACGTAAAGACTTAATTCAAACTATTAAAAATGGAGTTGAAATGGCAACTAAACGTGGAGAGCTATATTATATTGTTAAAACACCTGATGAACATATTATTCAAATGATTAAGAATGAATATCCAGACTGCTTGATTACAGTAAAACTCGATTATCTAATTATTGATTGGGCAGAGCTATCAGATGTTGAAAATATTAAACGTCAAATCCGAGAAGTTGAATCTGACCTTCAACCTAAATTGGATAGAGTAAAGAAGATTCGAGAATGGGAATCTCAAATGGTTATGAATGGAGGTCTTGCTATGATGGGAAGAAATGATGAAAAAATTGGATTAGAACTTTCAATTAGCCAATTGCAACAAAAGCTCAGTAAGTTAAGAGCTAAGTTCATTGAGTACTGAAAATGGATTGGTTAACCAAAACTTTTTAAATGTAAAGAAAATGGCAACAATTGAAAAGGCAAATGCACTTCGCACTTGGTGGGTTGGTTATAGCCCCAAGTACGGAATTAAACATAAGACATATTTCTCACCTGGAATGACTGATAGTGAATGTAAGGAAAATATGAAAAGACAATTGGAAAGTATCGATGTTGCGTATAAAAAGAAACTTGAAAAAGAGCGCTGGCAGCGAACTGAAGAATATGCTCGGTCAAAACTTCCAAAATATAAACAGAAAGCAATTGATGAATTGAAAAAGGAACTTCAACAACGTCATGATAACAACAACTCTCGATTTATGGGAGGATATACTGGTCCTGCTATTATGGATCATAAAGCAGAAGTAGATCGTATTAAGGTTTTCGAAGAACAACAAATGCTTCGAATTGAAAAAGAATTTGATGGATCTCCGGATTGTTTGAAGAAGATTGCGGAAATTGCAAGAAAGGATGATAAAGAATATGAAGAACAAGTTCGTCGAAATCAATTGATGAATGGAGGCGGTGGAAGCCTACATACTCGAGTTGGTGGAGCAGCTGGACGACATGCGGCTGCGCATGGTGGAGGATTTAATCATCCAGGCGTATATGCTGGTGGAGTCTTCTGGTAATAAAACGGATTTATAAAGTCCGATTACAATAGTTTTTAAATTAGAACAAGATGAGCTTCGGTAATATCGTATTTACTCGCGAATATCTTCAGGATTTGCCTGAAAATTGTCGCAGAGATGCTATTCGTCAGGCAATGGCAACTCTCCAAACACAAGTCGTTAATGCTGCTACTGAAGGAAAGACGTGTTGTATTGTGGATATCAGTCACTTTATAAGGCTACGGAATAGTAACCTTAGCGGTATTCATCCAAAGCCTTACATTCCAACAATTGAAGATTTGGTTGAAGGACTTGATGAAACATTTCCAGATTCTAAAGTAGAATATGTAGAAAAGTGGGAAGATATTCGTCCAGGAGTTCGTGAGCAAAAGAAAGGTATTCTGGTCGACTGGTCGTAAAAAATAAATTAATTCCAACTTACAGTAACACAATTTTTTGAATCTTTGGATACTTTGTACTTTGGAAACCATTGTTGAACCATTCTAGTCAAAATGATCTCTTCTTCATCGATATGAAAGATAACACAATCAAACTCTCGTTTGTTTACGTTCGCGATAGATTGTTCCATAAACCTTTTCAGCTCTTGCATTTGAAAGAGATGAGGTTCCATTTGATTTGAGTGGGTATATGAAAGGAATGATTCGTTTTGCTACTGAGTAAAAATGGATTTATAAATGAACATAATTTACTTTTTTTAACTAAAATGAGTAAGCTTTACGTTCTTCAGTTAGAGAATGGAAAGTACTATGTTGGAAAAACTGATAATATTCCTCGCAGATATGAAGAGCATAAATCTGGAGATGGTTCTATGTGGACTAAATTTCATAAACCAGTAAAAATGGTAGAAACTAGAGAAATTAAGACAGATCAAGATGAGAACAACGTTACAAAAGAATACATGAAAAAATATGGTGTTGTAAATGTTCGTGGAGGAGCATATACTAAAGTAATTATGCCTGATTCCGAAATCAATTTTCTACAAAAAGAAATTTGTAGCAATGTTGATGCATGTTATAATTGTGGAAAAATTGGACATTTTGCGAATAGTTGTCCAGATAAAGAAGAATCTGAAGATGAATCTGAAGAGGAAAAGGTTATGTGGTGTTGTAATTACTGTAACCGTGAATTTAATACAATGTTTGGAGCAACTATTCATGAGAAATCGTGTAAATTTGGTAAGTTAGCTAGAACAGCTGCCAGGCAAAAACTTGTAGAAAGAAAGTCTTCTCAATCTGGAAGCTGTTATCGTTGTGGAAGATCTGGACATTGGGCAAATAATTGTTATGCTAGAACTGATACAGATGGAAATGACTTAGATAGTGATGATGAATAAAAACGAATTTATACATCAGCCCACAACTATTTTTAAATCAAAATGTCGTACATCAAGAAATATCTTGACGAGAACTCAGATGGAGGACAACATGGATCTCATTATGTGTATTGGGTTCCACCAAGTGTATTTAATGAATTAAATATCAAGCGTTGGAAGTACAATCGTCCTTCTGATCAAGACCGCGTAAAAGCGATCCGTGAGTATGTAAATACTTCAAAGCGAGTCGATGGAATGATCTATCTTGCTTTGGTGGACAATGATCTTGTATGTTATGATGGAAATCACAGACGTGAAGCAATTAAAGGGATCATTGATATGGCTCCTGTCTTAATTGATGTCCTGTGGGAAGCTGACGATAAGCTCGTCGGAGAAGAATTTAAGAGATTAAATGAAGCAGTATCTGTTCCTGAGTTTTATAACTCAATTGAGGCAGATAACGCTGTTCGTGAAAACATTCGAAATGCAGTAGATATGTTTTGTAAAAATTATAAAGATCATAAGGTGAATTCAAAGAATCCTCATCGTCCAAACTTTAATCGTGATGTATTTTGCGATGACTTTTATCGGGTCATGAATGAACATAATATCGGAGTTGAAGAACTTATGAATAGACTTACAAAATTCAACCAGCAATTGATGAATCGTGATAAATCCGATCTTCCAGAAAAGGTTGTCTCAAAGTGTGAGAAAAGTGGACTCTGGCTGTTTGCTTGGAGCTCACGACTCAATTCAATGGAGTTGGTATAAAAATGGATTTAGAAACCTAAATTTTTAAATATTTCAACTAAAATGGCAGCTCTTCGTATTCGTACCGACAAGTATGTTGAACTGGAGAAGGATGCTTATGCGTTTCAAATCGCAAAATCTATTATCAATGTAATTAAGGAACAAAAGTTTCTTGGTCATAAAAATTTTATTGTAGATATCGATATCTATCAAGGACCTACGGACTTTTCGCAGGTAGGATATCGGCCGTTTACCGGAATGACTCCTGCGATTTATAATGATAAAGTTAATAAGTATGTTGATAGTATTCTACCTGGAGTTGATCATAAAATGCTAACTCCTACATTCTGTATGTATTACTGGCGGTAATGAAAATGGATTTAGAAACCAAAACAATTTAATTTTTAAATCAAAATGGAACCGGGTATAACTGTCAGTCTATTTAAAGAAAAAACTAAAGTCGAATTCTTGAAGAGTATTCGGACTTTAATGGGAAGTTTTCATAAGATCCACAGCTTTAAGAAAGATGATTATGTCTTGGCTGTAGATGTTGAAAACAAGTACCTATTTGGCATCGCTTTACTTGATGCATTTTCATCTGGTAAAGTGTATGAAGAACATAACCTTCTAGATATCGATGTATATAGTGGTAGAGACGCAAAGTATAATAAATATGATGTTAAGATCAAAAACTTTATCGAAGTTAATATCTCGTTTGAAGATTTAGCAATTATGTGTGGAAAAACTGTTAACGATAAGGGTTCTACAAACATCTGGAAAGGTTATAACGCAAGTTTTAGAAAGGCGTTTTATTCCGGAGAAGGAGAAGAAGATGTTATGAAGCGTTTGAGAATTTTAATCAAATCATTAATGAGTGTTAAACGGAGCTAATAAACTCCCATTTCAAATAGTCGCAAATCTTTTTCCATATAAAGTCGTGAGCAATTAATCTATCTCTGCTTTTGAGCAATGGGAAGTAAACTTTATATTCGTCTAGTTCGAGCAATTCGAAGAATTTGTAGAGGATGTATGAGTATGATAGGAAGTTAGTTCGGTCGTCGGGACAGTAGAGTAAGAAGGGCGCTTGAATTTCCTGAAACATTGCTCTAATTTTCTCTTCAATCTCAGGCGTAATGGTAGGAGGCGGATTGCCGTTGAGTCTTGATAAGATGTGGGTTGCATGCTCGTAGTATTTACTACGATTAATCTTTTTTAGTATTTCTCGAATGTCTTTCTCAGTCATTTCAGCAATATTCATGATACGTCGTTTCTTCACTTCTGACACAACTTCATTCATCACTTCTTCGGGAATAATGGTACTTTCCTTTGCTTGAAACTGGTTCAAAATCTCATTCAAGTGATTGATCTTTTTATAAGCATAATTGTTTCTCTCTTTTGGAGGATCGCGGAAACTTGGGAAATCTGAAACAACCATCATATAAGCTTCAGAACCACACTGAGGGCAAACGAGAACTCCTTCTTCAGAATTTTCTTCACGAGCAATATTACAGCTTTCACAATGCTCAGAAACAACCTCCTTGCTTTCATACCCTTCCTGACCAGTATTTAATTTCATACGGCAAGTATATTCCTCATATAAATGCTTCTTTGAATGATTTGGAATATCGGCAGTTACTTGAGAAGAATTCAAATACTTTAAAAAAGTATTTTGGTCAGCAGGATTTGTTGTAACAACTTGAGCTTTCTCTGCTGTTCCATAATACTTCAACATAATGTCTGCATTTTTCAAATAATAGTTCTTTAAAGGATCTTGTTCGTTATACTTTTGTTGAAGTTCTTTTAATTCTTCTTTTAATTTTGAACATTTCAGTATATCAGAAAGTTCATTCGAATCTTCAATCTCTGAAATTTGATATTCTAAATCCTTACATTGGTCCAATAAAGATTCTAAATTAGAAGAATGGTGTCGTATTGAACCGACAACATTCTGGTGAATTGAATCCAATGTTCCACTCACAATTTCAGAATTTTTAGTTCGCGAAGATTCACGTCCTTTCTTTATACGGAAAATCGTATCCATATTTACATGTTTCAAATTCATTTGCCTGAAAATGTTAAAAGAAGAAGAGCAACTCCAGCAACGATTGTAGGGATCGCAGACATAGAAGTACTATTTGTAAATGACTCTTTTGAAGATGTACACAAAGATTGATCTACTTTCGTACAACTATTTGTGTCAAAATCAGGTGACAAACTAGGAGTTAAAAATTGATATTGAGACCCAGTTGTTACATTACACTTGTAACAATCGCAAGAAGGGTTACCGTCTGTAGTCAAAGCGTTAAATAAATACAGAGGATCTAAACCTTCAATATCTCCAACAATACCAGGAATTAACCCATTCAAATCTGAAGTAATGAAAGACAGATCATTTAATCCTTGAGGAACTAAGTTTGAACCAGTAGATAAGTTATTAATAAAATTGTATCGAGATTGAGTAGAACCGTCTGCTGCTACACATGTTCCCCCTGTATTAACGTAATATGCGTTTCCCAGAGGAGGACCAGTAATCATAAGTTTTACGTAATCTGTAGCGGCACCTAAGTTTGTAAAAATTTGTCCAAAACTTCCATTGGTTCCAACACCTTTTGAACTTGGTCCTGGGACATTATCCGCATAACTATACGCAGGACCTAATATATCATTGGATACATCTCCCTGACTACTTAATTTTCCCCAAAGAGGGTTAGACCCTAAGTCTGCCATTATTCTTTACTCATGTTGTTTTTTGATATACTCTTGAACTTGTTGATGAAAGACTGAATTCATTAATGCACAAGGACGTTGTAATAAAATAGCACGCGTTACTGCTTCATATGGATATCCAAATTTTATACAAGAATAAAGAGCTACTAAAAATCCTGAACGATTCATTCCCATTTGGCAATTTACGTAAATAACTTTTGATTCGGTATCTCGTAAAAATTCGTTCATCTTTGATTCAAAAAATGGGTACCAGTCTGTAATATTAACATTTGGCGAGTCAATTGCATTTAAGACAACATAACGATCTCCAAAATATTTTTTTACATCTGATGAAAGGACTGAATCATCAGCACAATTTATAACATGAGTAATGTTATGTTTAGCTATAAATTGGTCTGTTAAGTAAAACCCTGGTCCGAACATAAGTTTTGGATGTACCTTAGCAGGTGGATCTGCACATGGTCCTCGAGAATTTCGTCTATAGGCTGAAAAGGGATCCATACCTCCTTTACGTAGTCTAATTGAAAACGAATTTCTTGATCGGTACATTACTTTATCCCAAGTAAAATGCTGTCGATTGAGTGCCCAGAACACAAGCCAGTCCATAGGACGAGCTTTCATTATGCTGAAATTCAAAGAGGCAATAAGATCTTGGCCAGTTCAAGGAATAGGATCGGTAGTAGGTCTCGTGGTTGCGGATGGAGCGATCAGACTCTACATGCTGAACGCGCTGCTGTGAAAGCTCTTGGTGATCTTTCACAACTTCGTGGATGTATTCTGATTGTTGTCCGTATTGGCAAGCAAAACGAGGTAATGGGATCAAAACCTTGTCATGATTGTGAGAAGTTTCTTAAAAAATGTATGAAGTGTTATGGACTTCGGAAAGTTGTTTATTCTTGATATAAAAAGTTTAAATTTAAGATCTATTTTTAAGTTAAACTACAAAAGCAACTTCAACATTGTCTGACCATTTTTTAAGCATTGTATTTTTCGGCTCAATTCGAATTTTTCTTCCAATTTTATTGCCAATATTTGTTTTATTAATCGAAATCTGTCTTCTTCCAAACATACGATTATCATCTCGAATATATGCCTCTATATTAATTTCAATGTGTGGAAAATTGAAAAGACTCTTTCTTTCATAGACTTCAACTCCATACCAAATACTTGAATCAGGAGATGTTCTCCAAAGAGGATAAATCGAATGCACTAATTCTTCAAGAACAACTCCATGAAGTATGCTCAAATCTACGAGAACATCATCTTCATAGATTTGACATTTTAAAACTGCTGGACTCCAAAAGTTGAACATTTTTTACTATAAAATTATTTTTATTAGAAAATTCGTTTTAGATTAAAGCACTGGCAAGGGTACCGATTACATAAGCAACAGCTACAGCGACACCAGCAAGAATGGCAGCACCCATATAAGAAGGAACACCTCCAGTGGTGTATGTATTAGGAATATATTGAAGAATTAAAGACCGAGGTGTGGAAAGAGAAACTAACATTGCGGCGAGGAAAAATCCAAAATAAACCATAACATTTTTCAGTGCATAACGGGCTGTATGAAACATATGTTCCTGACTAGGAGACGAAGTTGCTGTTTTTCCAACACTTGTATTTGTAGGAATAATGAATGGGTTATCGCCTCCGGTAACAACAGGTGAGAATGTAGTTGCCTGAGGAAGAGGGGATTGTACCGGTGCCGATCCGAGAAGGTCGCTTAAATCAGTTGCTCCGTCTGCCATCTTTATTTACTGAAGGGCATAAACAATCTTCTGCCACATACGTATAACATTTTTCACCATGACGAATGATTTTTCTTTCTACATCTGACACTGGTATGCTTAAAAATTGATAAGAATCATAAGGTTTATGAAACAGTAAAACTACTAGTCCCATTCCGATTAAAAATGATAAAAATGATAAGCTTTTTTTATCATGAAGAAGTTTTGAAAACTCGATCATTTATATTGTTGAGGCAAGAGATGTTGCCGTTGGAGTACATTCGGCTTCTGTTGCTTTAAACTTTACACAACCACTGTGAGTCATAAATGGTTCATTATTATCAGGAGTAGGAAGGGTTGGTAACTTTCTGGGAGGAGGGCGAAATACCGATACAACTAATAATCCGACAATTGCACCTATAAACATCCACTGAAAAGATATCATCTCTTCTCTTGTAAATAATCTTTAATTCTTTTCATAGTTTCTTGATTATCTCCTGACCATGTCATATATTTTGGATACGTTTGTTTAACTCCATTAACTTCATCTTCATGCCAATTTCCAAAATCAAGAATTACATCCGCATGCTTAAAGATACCTTGCCAAGAATATTCAAATCTATTTCTAAGATTTTGTGTTCCAGGAGTATCTACTAATACAAAACTAGGTGTACTCCATATTGCTATATTTGATGTCATTCTGCTAGTATATGGATGATATTGTGAACTTGTATATTGTGAATAGAATCTGGTCTTTCCAGTATTTGGTCCACCTACAAGTATAACAACAGGTGCTTCTAGCATTTAATATAGATTTTCATAGTCTATGTAAGCGCGTATTCTATATTAGTTTGGTGTAATAGTTATATCTGTTACTGAGGATCCTAATCTGTATAAACTAATATTTACATATAAAGGAGAATTATTATCCCTATTAAAACTGTGTAATAAGGTATTATCTTTATAAAAGCTGATCAATGTAGAAGTGGCAGTTATTTTAAGAACGCTATTAACAGTAAAATTACTAGCTCCATAAGAACTATCCTCAAAAGCAGAATAGCACTCAACGAATCCACCTAGACTTTCGTGAATTAACATTGCATATCGTGCGTTAACAAGCCTACTATCTCTGTTACTCCCGAATAATTGAGGCATGTATCCTAAAGCAACTGTAGTTTCTTTAATTGAAGCAACTTTAAATGTTACAGTAAAATTTGTATAAGCCGATCTTGTAAAAATTCCTTCATCAAGAGCAGTGTTTGATCCCCCTGTTTTTGTAACACTACTGTCGGAAACCAAATTTACATTAGGAGTTGTAATCCAAAAAGATAACGGAATAGGTATGACACATATACTGTTTTTTAAAATCGGACATCCTTTAAAGTATGTATGGTGTGTAAAATCTGGACCACATGTAATGGGAGTCAATGGACTTGCTCGAGATGGGAGAACAGGATGTAAAAGACCATAGTTTGTTGCTATGTTTCCAATCTGTTCTACCTTTGTATTTTCAGCTTCTGCCATAACTCGGCGTTTATTCGTATATGCTGCCGCAGACTTCATTATTAACCTGCAGGAATTCTTAACTTACGGCGTATAGGTTTTTCCTTAATTGGATCGGAAGGAATTTGTTTAATGTCATTAAATTGCTGCCGAGCTTGTTCTATAGCTAAACCCTTGTATACTATCTCCAGCTTCAATTTGAGGAGTTTGTCCATAATCTGTAATGGGAACATTTCTCACGGCATTGTTCCATAATCTTGGCTCAAAAGGAATTTCTTTCATTTCTTCAGAAGGAGCAGTTCCATAACTTGAATATAAAAAGTATCCAAAGGAAAGAAGAACAACTGCTAAAAGGATTACATTAAACCACCAGGAAAAAACAGCATCGCGAGCAGATTTTACCCAAAGAAGATTATTTTCAATCTTCTCTACGTTATCTTTTATTAAATGAAACATCTCTGTTTCAATACAAGAAGTTTCCATGGTAAGTTTAAGCACAATTTATGGAGTAAGCATTGTGTTGGGAAGTATAGCAGCCATCGGGTCTGCTTTTGTGGGAACTAAGGTGTATCCAATCCAAAAAGGTGGAGACCCCTTAGTAGGTCCTGCTTTATTAGGAGCCACGATAACTGGAGCATTTGCTGCAGCCAAGGAAGCTATTGAACCGAAGCCCGAGCCTTTAGCTACTGAAACTGTTCCGATAGATCAGTTAAAAGATAATTTTGCAAAAAAGTTTAAACAAATGTATCCAAATTGGTCAGATGATATGATAGATAAGGCTGCTAATGTAGCTGATTTAATAACAAAAAAACTTACAAAAGAAAAGCCTATTGAAAAGATGAATTCATATGAATTAGAAAATTTTAGAAATAAATTAAACAATGAACTTAACAAAGAAAATATACTAGGTAAAGATATTATAGCAGATGTTGCTATATCAAGAGCTGTGAATGAAAAGCCTGAAGAAGAAATAAAACCGTCTGTTGTTGAAGATGAAAAAAGCAAAGTAGTTTTTGAAAAGAATCCTATAGGAGGCAATGTTCGCACATACACTCCTGAAAACGATGAACATGATAAAGTTGTCTATGTGGAAAAAGCTCCTTTAGATTTTTTTAATCAACAACTAGAATTTTATAAATCATTATCAGATGAAGATAAGAAAATATTAAAGTCATATACAAAAAAAGGCGATGGAATTATAAACTCTATTTCTAGAAACACTTATACAGAAACTCAATTACTTGAAGAAATTTCTAAAATGAATGATGAAGCATATGATATACCTCTTCTATTTGGTGTTGAATTTAAAGACATTACATCAACAAATGTAGAAAATGTTTCTAAAGAATATGTTACAAAATTCAAAACAGTATTTGATAAAGTTCCATCTGTGACCAGCGAGTTTAAAGTTTTTAGAGGAACACAAGAACCAACTCCTAATTTTAATGGGTTTATATCTACAACGTATGATCCAATGAGTGGAAGATTATACGATGTATTTACAGGACCATCCTGTTGCGTCTATGAATTAACTGTAATGCCAGGTACAAAGGCATTATGGTTAGAACCAATTTCTGAATTTTCGGGTGAACAAGAGGTTTTACTAAACGATAGTTCAAAGGTAACTATAACAAAAGAAACAACAAAAGAAGTTTGGAAGCTTCTTACAAAGAATTCATCTTTAAATAAATTAAGTAAAACTGTATATGAGGGCACAGTTCAAGTATTAGAAGGTGCTCCATCTTCAGAAGAAACTATATCAGGGGGAAAACGCAAAGTACCATTTTGGTTCAAACATTCGGGTAAAAAGCATTGATAAAACTTGATAGGAACTCTTTTTAAAATTGAATTAATGTACTCATTCGTTGAATCATGAGTACATATGAATACATTATCTGTGCGTGTTGCTAAAATCAGTCGAATGACTTCATAGTGTTCGACTGGTTTTAAATCTTTCATACAAATGTGAACAGGAACATTTTTATATACAAGTTGTTCTCTGATGACCTCCATTATTTAAAAAGAGTTCAAAGGTTGTGTATACGGGTTCTGCTTATGTGCATCCAATATTGATGGCTCATTGCGATTCAGGTAAACATCCTGTTGAAGAGGAGCATTGTAGTGGTAAGAACCATGGTGTTCAATGTGAGAAGGAATTGCTACAATACCATTGTTCATACGAGCAGCATCTGAAAGAACTGATTCATCTTTCTTAGTCTGAGCAGCGTATTGATCAGAACCAATCGAGTATCCGGTACCTTGAGCTCCAGCAGGGCCAGGACGACCTTCAGCTGTTAACTTCATGAACTCCTGATAAGGTTCAGTGAATGCACGAATATAGGAAGCAAAGATAGAATTGCCTCCAGCCTGCCCATTGTAAGCCACTGAAGTAGACTCACGAGCCTGTAACTTCATTGGTTGTTCAGGATAGATGTGAGGAGCAGTTTGAGCACCTACTGCCGTATTTACACGATCCATACCAAGAATTTGGAAACGATCAGGCTTGTTCTTTTTCACATCTGCCTGGATACCGGGGAGAGTCACGGTATTTGAACCAGGAATGACTGGAGGCTCGTAAGAGAGCTTGGGCTTTGTTGCAACACGAAGCTCATCTGTAGTCTTTGGGAGCTCATACTCGCGAAGTTGATCTTGCTGAAAACCACCCTTGCCTAAGTTAGTATAGCCATCATTCGCGCCAGGACCTACACGAACTTGATCGATGGGGAACACATTCTTCATCTGCTGACCAGAAACCATACGAGATTGTTCGAAATCAGTTTCAACTTGATTTCCAAAAGGATTACCAGTTCCAGGTTTAGCATCAAAGAATGACTTTACTTCACGCTTTTGGAAGTATTCCTTACCCGCACCGGTATGACTATCGAGAATACCTTCCGTTGCTCCAGAATACATGCTTTGAGTTACACGAGCTCCAAAGAAAGGCACTTCATTGTTATGTCCTTTCGATTCTTGAGAATGAACGACATTATCAGTATGACTCATTGTTGAACGAGGCGACATAGTAAACTGTTCTTTTACAAGTGTTAACGGATCATCACGCTGAGGCTGTTGAGTAGCTAGCATATACCCAACGGCACCAAGGCCTGTTAAAAGTGCTAATTCAATCATTTGTATTTCGTTCTTACTTTTTCTTCTCTATTTTGACAGCTTGTGGTTGAACAGGAAAAACAGCATGTTGCTGAGGCTTATGAAAAAGCCACTGCATATTTCGGTGAGTTTGATCTTGCTCTTGAGAAGGTTTAGGCTGTTCTATGGGAGCAAATGGAACTTCATCTCTTTCAGGAACGTATACTTTTCGATTAACTGGGCTATCGAGAGCGTAGTTGCTCATTTACTTATGAGCAGATACATTCCACTCTGACCATCCTACACGGTTGAATGGAGAAACTACCATCTTGCTAAGCATAGACTTGAACTTATCTACTTCTTTATTGAATTGAGAAGGATCGGTTCCTGGAACTGGTAAAGGGAATTTAGTACCTTTGTTATCAGGTTTAGTTCCATAACAATTGACACCGAACTTGGTTTTGGGATCAAAATAACCTCCATTTACTCCTGGGCGACCGCATCCAGTTCTTTTTGTATTATCAGCTTCTCCTTGAAGAATAGACCATGTTGAATCTTGAGTAGGGAATAAGGCCATTCCACCCTTCGACCATCCATACCCGCACCATTCAGCACCAGCAGAATATGCTTCCATAAGCTGATCATAAGATGCCAAGTCGGCTCCATATGCAGCACATACTGCTGGAGCATCATCATAAGTGTAGTTATTTCCACTTACGTAAAATACCTCTTTTTGATGGAGTGGTTGAGCTGGTAAAACAGGAATGGTTGGGGCAGGCGCAGGTGCTTTCTCAAAGAACTTAATATCTAATCCATCTTTATCAGTTGAAACTGTGATATATCCAAATTGATATAGGAAATATCCCAAAACAGCAGCAATACCGAATACGACAAACACGGATAAAATATCTTGAGTTACACCATATACGATAACACTAAACCCTAAGACCGTAATTAATGAAATGCCAATCACCATTGGATAAGACCACATCTTTGTTAATCTTCTAGGCGATAATAAATCAGCATTCTCATCATATTTGAAACTGGGAACTGTTTAGGCCCATGATCGGTAACATTTTGATCATCTAAAGTATGCCACGATGACCCTGGCGGCATATTTCTCCCACGAGTCCACCAATGAGATCCGTTGTAACAAACAACGCTATTCAAAGCATATTTCTTGCTATTTAAAACAAGTATACTTGAATAATCAATTGACCCAATCGGATTTGTCATATAAAAAATCATAATTTTTGGAAATGTTCCAATTAAGTGTTGTTGAGTACACCCTTTCTTTTGACATTTATCACATGTCCAATCTAGAATTGTATTTGGAATAATTGTGTTTTTAATACATTCGGAAATAGGAATATGTTTACCATCTGTAGAAATAGAATATTCAATCACACTATCCTTTTTTATCATTTTATCTTTACAGGAAACACACTCAATCTCATCTGCAACTTGAAATCTACAAAGTGTATCTAAATATGGAAGCTTATCGCAAAGATAGTTAAATAGTTCGTGAGAATCTCCAATACCATGTCCTGCTGGCATAGTTTCAGTTCGAACAACATCGAAAAAATCTTTTAATCCAATTTTTCCTTTTGAAATCCAAATACTCTCTAACGATGTATCAATTTGATTTGACTTATCAGATTGATTATTTGAATAACGTTGTTGAACTTCTGGTATTCTGAAAAGTGCTTGAAGACAGGCATTCACCCAACAACTCCCACTAAAATTTTGGAGCCCAAACATTTCTTTCCTCTTGCCCATCTTTAGAAAAATACATGTAAAAGACAATGGATTATAAAGAAAAAGCCTCATATGCGGAACCAGATGGTATCACATATGTGAACCCAAAAACAGGTGAAAAAATACTTGTTCAAACCGATCAATATATTCTAGAAGGATCTGTAAAGAAAGGTAGTAGAAAGACGCGCCGCTCAAAACGCAAATCTAAAAAGCGCTTACCGCTGAAACTTAGAAAAGTCCGTTAAAAATGGTTGAGGAGGTCCACTTGTAGGAAATGCTTTTTGTAGATCTGGGTTATAATCATAAGTCTCATCATCAACATGATCAGACTCATGTTTTGCAGATTTTAACTTTTCACCAGGAGATGCAACAACTTCTGGTCCATAAATGTCTGGATAAACACTTGTATCTGAATTAGGTTTCGAAGAAGACGGTTTTGTAGGAGCTGGTTCTTCAGGAGGAGGTGCTGCCTTTGGTCCATAAATGGGAGCTTGACTTGGTGCTTGGGATTTTGAATCTTTTTTCTTATCATCGGTTCCATATTTCTGAAGAGCACTTACAAGATCTTTATTGGTCATATGTTCGTAAGTGGTCATTGAAAGTAAAAATATAAGCAGAGCGGCAGCTACCAATAGAAGCATCATTCTTCTCTTTACTCAAAGCAAAGAAATGCCTGGTAAAACTCGTAAACATTCCAAAAAGTCTCATAAACGTCGTACTCTTCGTCGTATACCTCGACGTGTAAAGAAAGGAGGTGCGGATTCTCAAGCTTTAACCCCTCCCAATTCTGCATTTGGGGAAAAAATTGGAGCTCCTGTGAATAGCGATAATGTTGTTCATAAAATTGCCTAAGAAATAGATAAGATGTCGACACTTATACGGTATACACCTGGAGGAAATGTATGTAATCTAGGTGTTCAATACAAAAACCCAGGTCCGCCCGGTACAGCTGGCCCCGCCGGTGCCGATGGTCCTACAGGCGCTACTGGTCCACAAGGACTACCTGGACCAGCTGGAGGAAATACTGGTCCATCTGGACCTACTGGCGCTACAGGCGCAACGGGACCTTCAGGAGCCACTGGCCCAACTGGTCCATCTGGCCCTACAGGTGCTACTGGTCCAACTGGACCTTCAGGAGCCACTGGCCCAACTGGTCCATCTGGACCTACTGGCCCTACAGGTGCTACTGGTCCTACTGGTCCATCTGGCGCTACTGGTCCTACTGGTCCTTCTGGTCCTACTGGCCCTACAGGTGCTACTGGTCCTACTGGTCCATCTGGCGCTACTGGCCCAACTGGTCCATCTGGACCTACTGGCCCTACAGGTGCTACCGGACCATCCGGCGATACTGGTCCAACTGGTCCAGCCGGTCCTTCTGGATTAGCTGGAGCTGGTGGAACAATCGCAAACTATGGTGTATTTTCTGATTCAACAAACCAAACTGTTTTAGATGGAACTTCTGAATACTTATGGACATATGACACGGATGAAATTATAGGTCATGGTGTTTCACGTGGTTCTCCAACTTCAAGAATTGTTATAGCAAATCAAGGAACATATAATATCCAATTCTCGGCTCAAATCTTTTGTAACGCAAACAATGTTGATCTAAATATTTGGTTAAAGGTGAATGGTGTTAATGTGCCAAGAAGTGATACTAAATTAACTTTATTAAATAATTCTTACGACGTAGCAGCTTGGAACTTTGTATATGATTTCAATGCCGGTGATTATTTTGAAATAGGATCACATTCAAGTTCTCCAAATACTATCTTTTTACAAGCAACTGGTCCTACAACTGGACCTACTCGCCCTGCAATCCCTTCTGTTATTTTGACAGTTACACAGGTTACTTACACACAAATTGGTCCATCTGGCGCAACTGGTCCTGCTGGAGCTGCTGGTACGAATGGTGCTACTGGACCTACGGGCGCCACTGGTCCTCAAGGTAACACGGGTCCTACTGGTGCAACTGGTCCTCAAGGAATTACTGGACCTTCTGGCCCAACTGGACCTGCTGGACCCGGATTATCTGAAACAACAATGCTAGCTGTAGGTAGAACTACAAATATATTTGCCACATCATCAGATGGTAGTAGCTGGACAGGTAGAGGAGGTTCGGGTATTTTTAGCACACTTGGATACGGAGCAGCATGGAATGGATCTATATGGGTAGCTGTAGGTGAAGGTACCAACACAATTGCTTATTCTTCTGATGGTATTAACTGGACAGCTGTAACAAACTCAACAAATATTTTTAGTTCATTAGGAAGATCAGTAGCTTGGAATGGAAGTATGTGGGTAGCTGTAGGAAATGGAACAGGGGTATCGGCATCAGGTGGTAATACAATTGCCTATTCTTCAGATGGTATTACCTGGACTGCTGTAACAAATTCAAAGACTAATATTTTTACCACATCAGGTTATGATATAGCATGGAATGGCTCTCTGTGGGTGGCTACAGGTTTAGGTACAAATTCAATTGCTTATTCTTCCGATGGTAGTAACTGGACTGGTGTATCAGGATCAACGACTATTTTCAATAACGGTGCATATGGATTAGCATGGAATGGATCTTTGTGGGTAGTTACAGGACAAGGTGCTTCATATTCATTAGCTACATCAACAAACGGTACTAGCTGGTCTTCTGTGGCGGGATCAAAGACGGGTTTGTTTGATACAAATGGATATGGAGTAGCATGGAATGGATCTAGGTGGGTAGCTGTAGGCAATGGTACATCTTATACAATTGCGTATTCTCCCGATGGTACTAACTGGACTGGTGTAACAGGATCAAAATCAAGCATTTTTACCACAACTGGCTACTCAATAGCATGGAATGGGTCTAGGTGGGTAGCCACAGGCGAAGGTGGAGCTACACTCGCCACAGCAACAATTGGTACTAATGATTGGGCTACTGTATCAGGATCACTGGGTATTTTTAACGTAAGATCACTCAAAGCAGCATCTCGTCGCGTTCTTCCATATATTGGGCTAAGTGCAACCGGTGGAACTGGTGGAACTGGTGGAACTGGTGGAACTGGCGCAACTGGCCCTGCTGGAGCCGCTGGTACGAATGGCGCTACAGGTGCCACTGGCCCTGCTGGAGCTGCTGGTACGAATGGTGCTACAGGTGCTACTGGCCCTGCTGGACCTGGATTGTCTGAAACAACGTTAGTGACTGTAGGCTCTGGTACAAACTCAATCGCAACGTCATTAGATGGTGTCACTTGGAGTGGATTAGGAGGGACTGGTATTTTCACAACTGGATATGGTGTAGCATGGAATGGATCTTTATGGGTAGCTGTAGGTGCAGGGACATATCCAATTGCGTATTCTTCTGATGGTATTAACTGGACAGGTGTATCGACATCAGGGGTTTTTTTTACTACAGGATATGGAGTAGCATGGAATGGATCTAGATGGGTAGCTGTAGGTACAGGTTCAAACACAATTGCTTATTCGTCTGATGGTATTAACTGGAATGGAGTAACAAATGGTATTTTCTCAACTGGTTATGGTGTAGCATGGAATGGATCTATATGGGTAGCTATAGGTACTGGGACATCTGATACTATTGCCACCTCACCAGATGGTGCTGTTTGGACTGGTCGAGGAAAATCTCCATTTAGCTCAACTGGATATGGAGTAGCATGGAATGGAACTCGATTTGTAGCTGTAGGTACAGGTGGAACTACACTTGCGTATTCTTCTAACGGCACTAGCTGGTCACCTCCTTCATCTCTACCAGTTGGTTGTATTAACTCGCAGGGAAGGGGTATAGCATGGAATGGATCTAGGTGGGTAGCTGTGGGATCAGGTACAACATCCACAATAGCTTATTCATCTGATGGTGTTAGCTGGTCTGAGGTACCTGATTCAAAGACCAATATTTTTAGCACAGCTGGATATTCGGTAGGATGGAATGGGACTCGATTTGTAGCTGTAGGTGACGGAGCAAATACAATTGCTTATTCTTCTAATGGTGTTAATTGGACTCCTGTAACAAATTCAAAGTCAGCTATTTTTAGCACAATTGGCTACGGAGTAGCATCTCGTCGCGTTCTCCCTTATGCTGGGCTAAGTGTAAACGGTGGAGCTGGTGCTACAGGTGCAACTGGTCCTGCTGGTACGAATGGTACGGATGGTGCCACAGGCGCAACTGGTCCTGCTGGAGCCGCTGGTGCTCAAGGACCTGGATTGTCTGAAACAAGTCTGGTAGCAGTAGGTTCAGGTAGTAACACAATTGCTACATCATCAGATGGCATTAACTGGGATTTACGATCATCACTTATGTACATTGGCTACGGAGTAGCATGGAATGGGTCTATATGGGTAGCTGTAGGTCAAGATAGCACAAATACAATTTGTATATCTTCAGATGGTATTACCTGGACTGGTTTAGGAAATAGTATTTTTACTACAGGAGGTTCTGCAGTGGCATGGAATGGATCTATGTTTGTAGCTGTAGGTTATGGATCATCTCATACTATTGCAACCTCTTCAAATGGCCTTAACTGGACTGGTAGAGGAAACGGTGTTCTTACTTCAACTGGTTGGGGAGTAGCATGGAATGGGTCTATGTGGGTAGCCGTTGGTGAAGGTACAAATAAAATTGTTTATTCTTATGATGGTATTAACTGGAAAGCAGGACAGTCTGGTATTTTCACTACAGCTGGGAAAGGAGTAGCATGGAATGGGTCTATGTGGATAGCTGTTGGTGAAGGTGCGAACTCAATTGCGTGGTCTTCCGACGGTATTAACTGGAATGGTTTAGGAACTAGTATTTTTACTACAGGAAAGGGTGTAGCATGGAGCGGTTCTTTATGGGTAGCTGTAGGAACAGGTTCATCATATTCGATTGCCACATCGACAAATGGTAGTAGCTGGTCTCCTGTGTCAGGATCAAAGACGGGTTTATTTGATACAAGTGGAAACAGTATAGTATGGAATGGATCTAGGTGGGTAGCTACTGGCGAGGGCACAAGTGTAATTGCATATTCTTCTACTGGCACCAGTGGCTGGACTGGTGTAACATCTTCAACAAGTATTTTTAGCTCAGGTGGAAACACAGTAGCATCTCGCCGCGTTCTTCCCTACGTTGGATTGAAAACAGTTGAATCTGATCCCCTGGGGTCTAAAATGACTGAAGCAACGATGGTAGGTCTAGGTTTAGGGTTAAACTCAATTGCTTATTCCCCCGACGGTACTAAATGGACTGGATTAGGAACTAGTGTTTTTAGCGGAGCTGGAATGAATACAGCATGGAATGGATCATTATGGGTAGCTGTAGGTAGTGGTACAAACTCAATTGCTTATTCTTCTGATGGAATTAATTGGACTGGAATAGGAACTAGTATTTTTACTACAGGATATGGAGTAGCGTGGAATGGGTCTTTATGGGTAGCTGTAGGTAATGGTACATCTTATACAATTGCTACATCTCCAGATGGTATTAACTGGACTGGTGTAGTTGGATCAACGAGTACTTTTACTATAGGATATGGAGTAGCGTGGAATGGGTCTTTATGGGTAGCTGTAGGAACAGGTTCATCATACACAATTGCTACCTCAACAAATGGCACTACTTGGAGTCCTGTAGCAAATTCGAAAACAAACATTTTTGGCACAGGTGGGTATGGAGTAGCGTGGAATGGATCTTTATGGGTAGCTACAGGTAGTGGGTCAGGCGTAACAGGTTCAGGCGGTAACACGATTGCTACATCAACTGATGGTATTACCTGGACTGCTGTAACAAATTCAAAATCAAGCATTTTTACCACAACTGGATGGATGGTGGCATGGAATGGGTCTTTATGGGTAGCTGTAGGAGATGGTACAAATTCAATTGCTTATTCTTATAACGGTACTAGCTGGACCGGTTTAGGAACTAGTATTTTTAACTTTTTTGGAAATGGTATAGCATGGAATGGATCTTTATGGGTAGCTTTAGGAAAAGGTGTAAACACAATTGCTACATCTCCAGATGGTATTAACTGGACCGGTGTAGCGAGATCAACGAGTATTTTTGCCACAGCTGGAAATTTAATAGCATCTCGTCGTCTTCTCCCATATGTTGGGTTAAATGTGTATGGTGGATCTGGTGGTTCTGGCGGTTCTGGCGGTCCTACTGGACCTACTGGACCTACTGGACCTACTGGGCCTGGTGGAGGAGTAAGTGCAATATCAGTATCTGAGGTATCTGGTACAACCCAAACATTATCAAGTTCAAATTACAATAAATACTTTTATATAACAAATAGTGGATTTTCTGGGTTAACATTGCCAACAAGTACTAGTACATCAGCTGGTGGTAACTATTGGACTTTAGTTAACGCAACTACATCTACGCTTAGCATAAGTTTGACTAATCCTCTTAATTTAACAACTCCTCTCGTAATTCCTCCTAAAAATAATCAATCTTTAGTTATATCATCGGTAAGTGCTGACACAATTTTATTAATATAAATAGCAATGGCAAGTGTTGGTAAATTTACAAAACGATATTCTACATTTCGTCCAACGAATATATCCGGTTGTCGTAGCTGGATGGATACGATGGATGCAAGTTCATATACATTGTCTGGAACCAGCGTTCTAACTGTTACTGATAAGGCAGACAATAATACTTTTACTAAAACAGGTTCAATTGTATCAAAATATAATGGAAGTGATAAAACAACATCTGGTTTTGATATGACCATTGGTAACCTTAAAAAAACTATAACAAGTATGCCACTTTACGTTCATACTGCATTTTTTGTTACAAAATTAGATAGTTACCCAACTACTGCCGGTTCTCCATGTATGTCATTTGCGAGTAGCACCAGTGGTTCTTCTCAATTTCATCGACCACTTGATTATGCAACAACCTTTCGAACAGTTGCGTTTGGTCAATCTGTAATTGTTGCTGCTGCATCGGGAGCTACTACAAATTCAATGATATTTAGTGGAACATATAGCAATAAGGTTATAAGCTCTCGTTATTTTGATGCCGGAACAGAAAACTCATATGGTACAACTGGATCATCTGATTATAATACCGATGCTAGTGTTGTTTTGATCGGAGCAGATGGTGCTACTGGGCAGACAGGTGTATTTAGTTGGCCCGGAACAGTAAGAGAAGTTATAGTATATGGTTCAGTTCTTTCAGATACCGAAAGGAGAACTGTAGAAGGATATCTTGCGTGGAAATGGGGATTACAATCAATTCTTTCATCAACACATCCTTATAAAAATGTACCATTCTATACTTACACTTAGGGCTTTGAGACAACTATTGCCATATGTGAACTATATCTGGTATATGAAACCACTATTCCTCTTACTTTTTCTTGAATAATTGCTACATATTCTTGAATAGTTTTTCCTGAACAATATTGAATATAGTCTAAAAGATTACGACTTACACCATCACTACAAATAGCAGGTGGTTCGATAGTAATCATTATTATAGGATATGCATATGTAAATCCATCAACTCCCCATTTAATCAATTGAGTTTTTAAATTTCCAAAACTAGTATTGCCTATTGATTCTAATGTAGCTTTATCTGAATTTTCCTTAACTTTAATACATTCAACACTATTGATTATATCATCAATAGTAATAGGAGGAGTAGGTTCAGTTACTGGTTGTGTAGGAGCAGGAGTAGCTTCAGTAACTGTAGATTCAGTTACTGGTTGTGTTGGAGTAGGAGTAGGTTCAGTTACTGTAGGTTCAGTTACTGTAGGTTCAGTTACTGGTTGTGTTGGAGTAGGAGTAGGTTCAGTTACTGTAGGTTCTGTTACTGGTTGTGTTGGAGTAGGAGTAGGTTCAGTAACTGGTTGTACAGTTGTCTCTGTGTCTGTAGTAGTATCAGCCATTTGTATTTGATTAGGATAAATTTAGTTCAATGTAAACAAATACAGTGTCTGATTCAAATCTTGTAAAATAGTATCACGAATATTAAACAGTTCAGTATCTGTTTTCTTAAGTTTTTTAGGAAGTTCGGTTTCTAACCATCCAACCATATCCTTAATCATTTTTTGTGCTTCAGCATCAGAATGATTACGAAGATGAATAGATGCAGTTTTTCCAGATAACTTCGGGCGACCATAACGTCCAATATAGACCTCTACAAATTGGTCAATATTGGTATCTAATTTGGTAACTAAATCATTGGTAGCAATATGACGAGGATAATTCATCGTCTGCCAATGATAAAGTTTGACTTGGTCACGTAAAGTCATCATAAGGTTCACTATCTCAGCTGACATTTATTTACTATAAGGATGTTTTTGTTGAATAGGCATAGCTTCTGTCTTAAAAACCCCTTTTGAGATTGCCTTTTCAGCAGCAGCTGGACCTTCCCATGTTCCTTGCATAGCATCATATTTTGCTTGAATTTGAGGTTGTTTAACAAGAAGATCCATAAATCCAGTTACTCCTGCTTGATTACTAGATGTTTCATACGGAGCTACATCAGGCATAGAAGTCTGCGGTGTTTTTTGAGCTCCAAGAGCAGTAATATATCCTTGCCAATGTTGTTGCATTTGTATTAAATTCGGAAAGTTGATTCTAGACACCATACGGGTTGATCATCCTGATTTTTCCATTGAATTTTTGAAACAATTTTTCCAGATACTCCAGATGGAAATGTGGAATGACTTGTTTCATTAAATGTTCCAATTGACTTTGGACAAGTTGTTTGTGTACAAAGATCATCAACTGTGGGAGTAAAAGGAATTCCGTTCAGGTTTAAACTATATGTTGCGGTTCCTCCAGTTAAATTTGATTTCAAATCATAAGCAACCCAAAGTTCAGTTGGATCTCCAGCAACTGGAGATGATGGGCTAAATCCATATCCTGTAATAACTGCTTGATCTGTTGACGGATTTCCGCAATCACGCAATGATACAGATGCCATCATTAAAAGAGTTAGTGCTCCTCTCAACATAGCCATTTATCTTAAGTGTTGTTTATTGAGTAAATGAAAGAGGTTAAAAAGCCAGATGAGATCAAAAAGCTTATGAGCTCAGAAGAACCTGTTGCTATATTTTATTATGCAGCATGGTGTCCTCATTGTAAAGTTATGCATCAACCTTGGAAAGAGTTGGAAAAGGATGATGGTGGTAAAACCAAATTTGTAAAAATGGAGAGTGAAGATATCCCATCCGAGCTCGGAATTTCAGGATATCCACACTTTGTATTTGTAAAAGATGGACGTGTTCAAAAAGAGACAGATGGTGAAATGTCAAAAGATGAATTAAAACAAAAGTTATTTGGCGGGTTTAGTGGAGGACGTCGCAGAAGGGGTCGTACCCTTAGGCGCAGACGTACTGTTAGGAAGGTCATGCATTGATCCCTTAGCGACAACGTGTCCTTCACTTAATAGTTTTCCATGGCGAGCTAAAGGAGCAGATGAATAATCGGGTTCATCTAATCCCTTTGCTAACCATTTCTTAAATCCATCCAGATCATTCGGAACCTTTGCTGACTGAAGAGTATGGAACGTTCTCATTGCCTGAGTTTGATCAAAGAGATCAGTTGTATCCATATAGATATCTGAAGTCTTTTGGAAGTTCTTATACATGTCAGCCTTTATATCACGACGATTCGTAGGAGCAGCATCCTCACGATTAGGGTTGTCAACGATATCAGTCAATTGAACATTCATAAATGGGTTATTCTGCGAAGGCATTGTATAAACAGTATTTCGAGTCATCTTTTCAGTAAAGGGCTCGAGAGTCTTGCCATTCGGGAATAAGTTAAACAAAACAACTGTAAAAACCATTACGATTGGGATAGTGAGAATATAAGCAGTTGAACCATTGGCTAAAAACAAAAACACTGCAAAATAGACTGAAAAGCGCACAACAGAGTTTAAACTTTCTGCCGTTGACATTCCCTGAAGAGGGACGAACTTGCTCCAGTTTTCAGATGTAAATAAAACAGCCGGATCTTTGAACCAAATTTGTTCTGGCATCTTATTTTTAGTGTGAGTTTTTATCACGCTGTTTCTTCTGTAGACGAGCTAACATTCTCTGACGACGAGCTTCTGGAGAATTTCCCATCAAAACATGGGCTGGTACATCAGCCTTGCGACCTCCAAGCATATCATTAAATACATTTCCAAATAAACTTTGAATCTTAGCTTTAATTCCTTCAATCTCAGCCACAATCTGTTGTTGCGTGATTTCCCCACGTTCCATCTTCTGCTTGATCAATCCTTGAATACGATCAATGACTCGCTTCATCTTTGGATGCTCTGGATTTTTAAGAACATCAACAAGCTCTTGAGGATTTTCAAAATTCAAATCAAGATCAGTGATGTCGATTTCTTCTACAAGCTTCATAAAGATCTTAGCAAGACGAGTTTCTTGGAGATAATCAATAATCTCTTTGAAATAATCTTCACTCTTTTCGTCATTTAAGATTTTAGTAATTTCATCATTCTCCTGGCCAGATGAACCCCACATTCCCTTCACAGCACCCATAACGGTTCCAATCTTCTCCTTGAAATCTCCATGAAGGAAAGATGCAAGTAAACAAATAAGTAAATTTTTCCAAATCATTTCATGACTATCTTCTTGTTCTTTCCAAAGTTGTGAAATATCTACACCTCGGAATGTAATCTTATTTTCAAAAACACTTTCATCTCTTTGAACAATCTTCAAAATATGAGGATAGTAAGTTGATTCAATGTGTTTTACGGTTTCCTCTTCTGTTTCTATAGATTCTCCCAAATCTTTTAAAAACGTTGATCGAAGTTCTTTATAAAAAGATTCAAACACAGGATTTGCTTCCATTTTAATTTTATCGTTTAAAGATTCTTTAAACTATATCATCATCAAGTAGTGAATATTCGCCAAGATGGTATAGTCTATAAAATGAATAAGAAACACAAGTTAAGCCTCCCACAAATAAGAGAGCAATTGAACATATTGCAAAAAGTTTATCTTCATCATCCATTCATAAGAATTATTGGATACAGTTTAAGCCTTGTTTCCACCACGAGAAGCGAAGAGCTTCTGATCATGTTCCGTTAAACAAACACATCCAGTATCAGTGTTAAATGCTGATGGGCAGCAATCAGCTGATACCTTATTTCCTGATAAAAGCATCATCTTATTGCTATCAATATGAGTGCTAGCAGGAGAAGTTCCTACTGGAAGAGCTTCATTTGCCGCCCACCCTGAAGCAGTGCCAAGGCTGCTTCCATCATATGGGCCAATACCTCCTGCGTTGAGAGGCATACCTATTTCTTGCTGCATAAATGCTTCTTTACCAGCTGGCATTGGGGCACCCATTCCATATTGAACAAAAAGTCCAGAAAGTACAGCGGCGGCAAAAATTGCAACGACTAATGTTGTTTTATCGACCATCTTTATTATGAAGTAGAGCATGATTTTTTATGCACCTGCTGCTGCCAATATGGATGCTAAAGCAAGTGTAATTGCCAATAATTCGGGTTGAAACAGAGCAAGCATAAATGAAATAGCTAACATTACGATTACGAATGTTTTTACAATTGTAATGAACAATTTAACAAATGCTTCCATGAATGAAACCAATACATATGTTAAATAACTGGCAATATACCCCTGACCTACAAAGCGGCGAAGAACATCCTGAATTTTGATAAGATAATGAATAAATACACTTGATGATGAAGCAATTTTTGAAAACGTTGAAGCAGCAAACTTTAGAATAACACTACGGATCATAGTAAACATTCCTCGAAAATTTGAAAGCGGGCCTACCATCTCACCCAATGACCCTGTAACAGTTCCTAACATTGCGTGAACTCCATCTAATGAAACCTTAAATATTTCATGACCAAATTGGTTAATACAAAAAAGAAAGTTTTCATCAGTTGTTACATCTGGACGAATAGACCCCGCAAACGGCATATAAATGGGGTTGCATCGATACTCATTCCAGTTGAGTTTCATCTTCTCCAATGACTCGCTAGCGTGAATCGCCATCATGATGAATAAAATTACAATCGGAAGCCCGAAGAATACATACATCATACTACTATTAATTTACTACGAAACCTTCCTGACGTAATAATCGAATCTTTCATGTCGTGATAAAATTTCTCCGTTGTTTCAAGTTCATCAAGCAAATAGAGTTGGTTATCTTCTACTGGATACATTGATGTCTCGGTGATAAGTTGGTATAAATAAATTGGGGTTGGTACATATACCATATCACCTATATCAGCTGCTTTTGAAATTGTGTTATTTTTGTAAACCCATGTATTTGGAGACATGGTTACTCCATCCACAACAGAGTAATGATTTCCATCTGTTCTATGAATACAAATACCCTTTACAATATCTCCATTTTCAAGAACATCACCTATCTTAATTTCAGTAATGAATATAGATGCTTTGTCTTTTAACTTAATCACTGTATCGCAAGATACTCCAGTCTTTTCTTTATAAAACTTCTTTGAACCGCGACCATTGTAAAGTGCTTCAATATAACTATGTTTGAAATCTAAATATGTAGAATCACTCGTTTCTACGAAATCTAAGAACTGATAATTACGAATAGAAATTTTATGGAAATTTGTGTTCAAACAAACTAAGTTCTTAGATTCTTTTGAAACCTTCTTTGCTTTAGGATGATTATCTACACGAATATATTTACCCTTGTGTAAAACTTTATGACTTCCAGTTACTAAAATTCCTCCTAAGTCATACATTTGAACTCCGGTTCCATCAAGTTTATAAACTGAAGTTACAAGTGCCAGATTATCTGTAAGACGATCTCCGATCTTAACATCTTTCATATTCTTGAGTCCTCCAAATGTATTAACCTTCACATTCTCATCAAAGCAGAGAAACGACATAGTTCTTCCAACAGGACCATTTACAACTGACTGACCTGTCTCCATTCCACTGTAGAAGATATATACAAAACTGTACATAACACCAACAACTCTTGCTAGAATGGTTCGCATACGGATAACAATGTATTGAGTTTGTGACATGACATTGTGAATCTTTCCAAATACACTTCCAACTACTCCGAGCATACCTCCGCGAACGCTACTAAACATACCGCGATATGAATCCATAGTATCTCCAATCGTACTAACGGTATCGTTAATAACAGAGAACTCTGCCATAATGGGATCCATTATGAATCCGGCATAATCATGAAACCCTTTCATAGTACATTTTGTAAAGTTTGACATAACATCGTCACCAACCAATCCTGCAACAGGCATATACATTGGGTTACATCTGTACTCAACCCAATGTTTCTTTAAGTAATCAACTTGAGATTGAGCAAACAGATATAACGATGTTAAAATAGCAACGATCGTGGCTATAATGAATATAACCGTTTCCATTACTTTATGGAACTCAAAACGGATTTGATAAAAGTACGTTCATTTTTCGTAACTCAAATGGATTACCACTCAATGTCTCTTGTTGAACTTAAGCAGACAGCAAAAGATCATAAACCACCAATTAAATACTATTACATCAAATCAAGGCTTGAACTTATTCAAATTCTTTCTATGAAAGACTTTCCAGAGTCATTTGTTCTTCAAAAGAAGACCATTGCGGAACTTCGAAAGGAAGCGATTGCTCGAGGGCATAAACATATCTGGAAACTGAAAAAGGCTGAACTTATGGATTTATTGTACCCTCGCTCGAACAAGAACAATCATTATGACAATCATGCAGAGGAACATGATGACCCAAAGAAGAGTGAAAGCTAATAGATATGGATATAAATACTGAAACACCTTCGCTAAAATAGGTCGAAGGATATTTAGTTCAAAGTAAAGTTGGAATTCGGGACTCGAAAAAAAAGAAACTGGATCGGCAAGAGGGTGTTTTTTCATACTGTTTTTTGTCTACGTTTGGATATAAACATAAGAATGAAAAGTTCGCAGACTCGTTTAGCACTTGTTCTTGGCGGAGTTGTTGTCGTTGCCTATCTTTTGAGCACGTATTCTGGTACTAAGGGAGCTGTTGGTGAAGGCCTTGAGCAGGTGAAGGGTGCTCTCGGTGTTCAGGGCCCTCTTTCCGATTCTGGTCCTCATGGCAAGCCTACTGCAAGTGTAGGTGGTAATGCTCAACCTGTTGAATCCGTACAAGGACGTCACCCAGCTTCTCAATCGACTTATTCTGATACTACTCTCAGTGCCGGCGAGCTCCTTCCTAAGGGAGGCCTCGGTGCTTCTTGGGCTGCAGTAAATCCTTCTTCCATGGGTGATCTTAAGGGACAGAACTTCGTTGATGCCGGTTACCATACTAACACTGCCGTTGCCGGTGTATCTCAGACTAACCGTAATGCTACTTGGGATGTTCGCTCTGAGCCTCCTAACCCTCAGGCAAAGGTAGGTCCTTTCCTCCAGACCACTATTGAGCCTAACCCATTCAAGCGTGGACTCGATGCTTAAAACTAAAAAATCACTTTCGGCTAAGTGAGAACCTTCTAATAAATATCACTTTCAGGCTAAGTGAGAACCTTCTAATAAATATCACTTTCAGGCTAAGTGAGAACCTTCTAATAAAACGCTTTCTGGCTTAGCGTGAACCTTCTGTACAGTCACTTTCAGGCTTAGTGAGAACCTTCCATGCTACCCCACTCCATGTGGCGCGTAACAATTCACTTATGTGTTTAGTGAGAACCCCCATTCTTTTTCATCCTAGGCTAAAGTGGGCAAACCTACAAACACTTTCTGGCTTAGTGCGAACCTTCTAATAAAACACTTTCTGGCTTAGTGCGAACCTACTATTAAATTAGTTGAATTTCATCAATCCGTTTTTCAGTATTAGTAATAATGTGGCCTATAGCTCTATTAGCAGCGGGCGGTGCTTTAGCACTCGCTTCTAATCGCGGACCAAAGAACTTGGTCCAAGTTCGTAGCCAACGAGATGGAAATTTATACAATGTTCAAAATCTTCCAGATAAACAGGAAGCTGCAGATAAATTAGCAGAGATAAGGAGTAATCTTGACAAGTTAATTGATCATTATAAAAGCGATCCTGCTTCAATTGGAGATCCACGTATTAAAGTTATGATAGAGCGGTTTCATCCAGAAAATATGTATGAAAACGATCTTGATGATAATACAACGTCATATTCCGAAAATAAAGGTGAAAAAATTGTAGTCTGTATTCGCGATAAAATACCTGGACATCCAATCATTGATACAAATACCATAATGTTTGTAATTCTTCATGAGATGGCTCACTTAATGACAACAACTGTTGGACATACTCCAGAATTTTGGGCAAACTTTCGAATTCTGCTAAATGATGGTTCAAAAATTGGGATTTATACTCCCGAAAATTATGCACATACACCTAAAGTTTACTGTGGTATGACAATCACTGACACACCGCTTTAAGAATTTTTTTCAATAGCATTAATTTCACGTTGAATACTTTCAAGACTAGCCTTAAGCTTCTTAAGGCGTTCTTCATCTGCTTGTTTCTTTGATCGAATATTGAGACCTTTATCAACACGAATGCACTTTGAAGCAATCGTTTGGGTTACTTCTGAAAGATCACCTGGCATTTGGAAGCAATATCTTTCTACAAATCCTCGAATTTCACTTCCAAATTTGTCATATGTATATGTCGTCTCAGAATCAGTCCAGATTCTATTTGACAGGAAAGAATTCTTTAGCTCTTTTTCAGATGCTCCATCAAACCAATCCTTAAAATATGTTCTAAATTGCTCTGGATAAAATTTATATTTTCCTACTTCGACATATCCATATTCACTATATTCTCCTCTCACACAAACAGCTGTTCCGTCTGAGAGAGGAACTTCAATAATAACATTCGACTTGTTTGTCTGTCCACCGACGTGATCGCACTTCTTACCTCCGCATTCGCATTCGTAATCAAAGCAGCCCATTGTATTTGTTTGATGTCCGATTGAAAGATAGATTTTCAATCCGTTTTTATGGGTAGAGAAATAAGATGTTAAAGTCTGAGGTCACAGATTTTAGTAGTAAACAGAAATATGAAATATCATATTTTGAAGACGATACAATTAATGTTATTCGTCAAAGAATTGCAATTGCGTTGAATACTCATCCAGATAGGATGTTTGTATTAGTTTCACTGAAACTTGACCACGATTATTATCAAAAAGACCCTCGTCGTTGGGAAGCTCTGTTTAATCGTTTATCGTACAATCAGCAGCCAATTACAGATGTTGCATTTCAAGAATATTGTACACATTACAGAAATCCCATTCTTTCAGTTCGAGCAGATGAATTAGATAAGACTAATTGGATCGGAGTTCCTGAAGATTTAGAAGAGATTCATTCTCCAACGCAACCATTTTCCGAATATCGAATTTTTGGAGTTGAGGAACAAAAATCTTATATTTTACCATTTCAGTTTAATAGTGTACTTGCTTCTCAAATTCCTCCTGCCAATTTCCCACTTCCATTAGGAACAACGTTGTTATCCACGTTATACAAACCATCTCAAATTGAAAAATTTTTAGTTATTCCATATGACGAGTCTGCCGATGCTGCTGCGTTTGCTTACTTTCCATTTCTTCGATCAACAACTCCTCCACGTGTATCAGATGAAGAAGTTCAACTTGTAACAAAAAATACAAAACTATTAGATGACTTATTAAATTTAAAAGTATTCGAACCTCAATCTGTATCTGTAACTCGTGTTCGATTTTATGCAAAGTTTGTAACTACCGATTTTGGAGATGCAGTAAGAACTCGATTTGAACAAATCTTCTATGGCCTCACAGTTTCAAAAGATGTTCCATATATTCAATATTTTACTGGACGAAGTGAAGATGCTCGTCATAAATTTTATGTAGATGACCCAAAGACTAAGAAACCATATCTTGATATGGCTATGTGGAGTCGTTGGAATTCTCGACCACCTCAACGTAGTATTCCTACTCTTCTTTTATTCCGAGGAACTTCAAAAGACAGTTATGACCGTATATCGATCACAGCAAGTGATATTACAATCACACTTTATCGAAATAAAAGCAATGATGAAACGATTCCTAGTATGAAAAAGAAGGTATTAAAATGGGTGAAGACATTTGATGCGATTATGGCATTTGTTGATAAAGATGATTTAGAATCTGAGCGATGGGATCTTCAAGATATAGAATTTTATGCGAATTATTCGAGATCTTTAGAATCTAATCCAGATTTAAGAAGATTCAATTGTATCAGTTCAATTTTTAACAAAACAAATGAAGAGAATAAGTTTGCGTTGTTGAGAACTGACCGTGAAAATTATGGAGTCAGTGCTATTCAAACTAAAGTAATTCAGCTCAGAAAAGAAGGTATTGTAAAACCGGTCGATGTAGCAAAAGAATTAAATGTAACAGCGGATGATGCTAAAAGAATTCTTCAACAAGTTGATGATCTTATTAATGAGGATCCAACAATTGTAGAACGCATTTTTAGAAGATATCCAGTTATTGAACTGGCAGGAGAACAACTTAAAGATAATGAAATAAAAGTTTCCTCAGTTACTGAATTAGACCGTATTTTGAAATACGCAAATATTCTTCGGTATGTAGTCGGATTTCCCGAATCAAAGAGTTTGGATGATATTTGTCCTAAACGAATGGAAACTGTAAAAGTAGATACTGGAATTGCTCCTGTTGAAATTATGCAAGTAGATCAAGATATTGAAGATCAATACGCAGATTTATTTGGATATTTAGAAGCAGATGAAGAGCAACCAAAAGAAGAAGTTAAACAAGTAGAAGAAAAAGAGAAAAAGAGTCGATCAAGAAATAAACAATTTTCTGGATATGGTTATTTTGTAAGTCGTCTTGAAAAGTTTGATCCAGATAGCTTTGCTACGAAACAGGATCCTCCATACGCAAAAGCATGTGAGAAGAATTATCAGCCAATTATTTTGGATAATGAAGACTTAGATGCATGGGAAGGTACTCCTTATGATCCTAGAACTTACCTAGAATCTGAAAAGATGGATACAACAGAAAATCCAGATGGATTAATTATTTGTCCCGAATACTGGTGTATGAAAGATAACATTCCTCTTACAGAAGATCAGCTTGAAAAAGAAGATGGAGAAATTCGATGCCCAATTTGTGGCAAACAGTTACGAACTTCAGAATCTGATGATCCTCGTGAATTTACTGTAATAAAACGCACAGAAGGATATACATATCCTGGATTCAAAAAAGACACATTTAAGAAGACTGGAAAAAATATGCCTTGTTGTTTTAAAACTTCTCAGAAAAAGAAGGTAGAAAAGAGTGAAGATAATAAATATTATATCAATCGCGAAGATAAGGTTTCTATTAAAGATTTCCAACTTGCGTTTTTACCAGATGATTTCATAAAACTTCTTGATATTTCAGAAAAGTATGAAATTTTGAGAAAACTAAAACGCATTTCAAATGGAATGTCTGGATACTTTCGCGTTGGACTTGGAAGACCATCTGAAACACTTCCTGAATTACTTGGATTAAAGACTAAGATAGAAAAACCTAGAGATGCTGTTGAATCTGTATTAAAGTGTTCCTTTTTTAGAACATTTAAAAAACTTGGCGATAGTCATTTGGAATCTATAAATTCATCTCTTCGAAAAATTCCTCCTTACGATAAAGATCAATATCTTCGAGAAAATTTAGCGAAACGCATTTCTGGAATAGATGAAGCATTTCACAGAAACGAACTTTCAACTTTAGAAGAACTTGAATATTCTGCAATTGTTTTACAATGTGATATCTTTCGTGTCTTTACTGAATCAAATTCAGTAGGATGTGTTTTTTATTCACCAATGGTTCGTCCAAGATCTCGTGGAATTGTTATTCTTCAAAATGGTAAAAACATAGATATACTTTCATACGTTACTCGTTCATCTCGTGGATTTCAATATAAGTCAAATATTTTTGAATCTCCATTCAAAAAAGAGACTCATGTTATTTTGGAACAAGCAAGAAATCAAGCATGTGTAACAAGTGTTCCGTCTTATAACGATGCGCTCACGATTCTGAAAGAAATATTGATACTCAGTGAAAAAGACACGTTTCAAGTTGTGCTCGATCCATTTGGTAGAGGACAAGCTCTCTTTATACCATCAGTTATGATTCTGCCATTTAATCCTACTCCTCTTCCCGATATGTCGCAATCTAAGATTGTTGGGTTTGATGAAATAAACAAAGAATTATTACCAACTCATGAATCTGTTTTAAAGTACCTCGAAATTGCAGCTAAGTATACAGAAGGCTACAAATGGGTAGAGGATCTTACAAATAGCTCTAATCAGCGAGTAGAGGTACTGCTTAAAAGTGGATTGAGAGTACCAGTAAAAGCAGAAGATGTAAAACCTTCAGAATCTCTTGAAGTTATAGAAACAGTGAACGAAACTGGAGAAACTAAATTAGTATATGGTGAAGAATCGGAAGAACTTCATAGAGATTATAAACATTTGAACTACATGTCTGAAATTTATGAGTTTTTATTATTTGAACTGACCAATGATTTGAGAGAGAAATACAAAGATTTAAGATTAAATTTACAAGAAGTATTTCCCAAACGCAAAGTAATTGAGCCTTTATTAAGAGATTGGTTTGATCGTACTGTAGATGTTGCTAAGTTAGATACGCCTATTGAATTTTTATCTAAGGTTAGAACTCCATGTGGCCAATTTAAGTCAAAAGACTCTTGTTCTGGAAACTTATGTGCTTGGAATTCAGAGTCTAAAAAATGCAATATCGAAATTAAACCATTCGTACAAAAAGAACGTTTATTTCATCGAATTTTATCAACTCTTCTTGAAAATTCAAAAATTAGAGGAATGGTGTTAGATGGACGTACAAGTCCATTCTTTAGTACAATTTTGTATATAGCTTTGCCACATGAACTTATCGTAGCTAACTCAGATATCGTCAATATCTCCATCTGATAGCTCATCTGCCTTTTCATCGAATACAATAGCATCATCTTCTTGGTTATTTCCATCAAGTCCTTCTTTAAGAATACGTTCATCAACATGTGATGTTTTTGCGATATCCTGAAGTTGATCTCGAGTTAAGACAGCCATGATCATTAAATGACCTAGTCCAGCATCAGCAACTGCAACTACAGTTCCTACATCGATCCATACAGAGTGCTTTCCTTTTCCTCGAAAGCTTCCTTTAATTGTCGCCTGTTTTTGATAAGAATTAGCTACAAATTTTTCAACTTCGTTTCCTTCATGATCAAATGTTTTTACTTTTTCGTTTGCGACATAGAACACCTCTACTCTTCCATTTCCAAGCTTACGTGTTACTCTGCCAAGATAAACATCTTCTACATGGTTATTTTGGCGGAGGTCAGACATGAGATCTCCAATGAAGTGCCGGTTCTTTACCGATGCTCCAGTCTCGCGTCTGCCTTTCTTATTTCCTGAATTCTTTTGAGGTGGCATTTTCTTATAATTTAAAAAACTGGATTAGTTTAATCCGTTTTTTTAAATTTTGTTTTTTTATTTTTTTTATTTAATCGTTTTTCTTGCCCTTAATTTTCTTTGAAAGTTCAATTGCTGCTTCAATATCTTCAGCAGTGGCATCCTCTGGAACATCATCATCTAGATGTCCCTCTTCGAACCCCTTCTTTGCTGCCAATGTAGCTTTACGCTTAGCAATAGCAGCGGCCTGTGCCTCTGGAGAAAGCTTCTTGCGCTCCTTCTTAGGCTTTTCCTTTGGAGGAGCGGCAGATGAATCTGCGCTTTCGTGACCATCACTAGACTTTTCCTCCTCGTCCTTCTTTTGCGATTTCTTCTTGGCTTCACGCTTTGCCTTAGACTTTGCCAGTCGCTCCTCACGAAGCGCTGGATTAGCCTCTTCCTCAGCCTTACGCTTCTCGCGCGCGGCCTTTGCTGCTGCCTGCATCTTCTCCTTCTGCTCCTCCGTAAGAGTACGCTTAGACTTGTTATCAGACATCTTGTTTTGTTAATAGTTGGTTTGGTTGTGTTCAATAAATCCGTTTTTTACAATCTCATACTATTTACTCCAGATATGATCATAGCAGGAACTCCGAGAAATACTCCAACAAGTAAAGCGATACCTACCCAAAATACCCAATGAGAAGTAACTGACCGCTCTCCATATACAACCAATACAACAATCGCAATAATCACAGCAAGAACTACAAGACTTTCAAGAGTACGCATTTATTAATATTCAGTATCTTTTGATCCAAATATTAATATTTTTACGTCCACCACTTATTTTTTTGAAGAAATAAGAAACTTTAAGCGGAGGGCTTGAGGAAGTGCACCTTGAGGAAGCTCTGGAGGTTCAGGTAGGTAACCTCCTGGCCATCCTTCACGCGGAGGAGCTTGGCGAGCTTGGCATCGGGGATGATGCGGCGCTTGAAGTTAGGATCAAAGCAGTTGTGGGTCTTGACGTAGGTGGACACAAACTTGGTCACATCAGTCTGAGAGCGCTGGGACTTGGCGGGGAGACCCATAAAGGTAGAGAGCTCATCAGAGATTGGGCGGAGCTTGAGGAAAGCATTGTTGGCGCGACGGGCCTCATAAGCCTTGCGCTCCTCAGGAGTCATGGTAGCGGGATCAACACGGCGGCGCTTCTTGGAATCACGAGCCTCACGCTTGAGTGCCTTGGTAGCCTCAACAGCCTCATGGACAGCTGCGCGAACACGAGTGGTCACCTCAGTGCCGAGAGCCTTGAGGGTCTCTTGGAGAGCAGCGAGGATTGCATCCGCAGAGCGAACCTCAGCGGGGGCAGCATCAGTGGCAGGAGCGGGAGCGGGGGCAGGAGTGGTCACAGGAACGGTCACCTCAGCCTTGGCGGAGGCCTTACGACCCTTGGCGGGTGCGGCAGCAGGAGCAGGAGCGGGGGCAGCATCGGCAGCGGGAGCGGAGGTCTTGGTCTTCTTGTCAGCGGGCATGTTTACATTACTAGTAGACTTAGAGGCGGGCATTTCTAACGCGGGTTATACTCTGTATTACCCTGACCTGTTTAAATCACAAACGGTAGAGGGCGCTCATAATTATAAAACATATGGGATATGGTTCTACAGAATCATATAAAATTGAAAGAAGGATGCTTGAAACGAAAAAAGAGTACTCTGTAATGCTTTGAGCAGATGAATATCTTTTCATAATATTATTTGACCAAAATACATACAAGAATCTCTTTGAATGAGGAGGTTTATGCTCAGCTGCCCAAGTTTTTAAATCATTGTGAATCATTGCTAAAAATGCATATAATTGAGACTTATTCAATCCTAAAAATATATTTGGATTAACGTTGAAAAATCCATGTTCTTCTATAATTTGACAAAGTTGAGTCCATCGATTCGTTAATATAAGTTCAGGAGTTCGAATAGCATTATGTTCATAATTTGTATCTATTTTATGGCGAAGTCTATATGTATAAATTTCTCGTAATCGTTTGCGATCGGCAATGGATAAAGGTTGTCGAGTATATGGATTTATAGGATTCAAATTTCTATGCAATGTATCCAAAATTGTACGAATATCAAATCCATAAATTTTCCCATTTTCTTCAAATCCAAAATAGTCAAAAATGTCTACAGATGAAATTGGTTCTAAAGAAACTAGTTCTTCAGAATTGTGACAAAGATTTCTTTTTAATACACCAGCTCCTGCTAGTTTTATTCGTTTACGAATGGAATGTCCTTTCCATATTTTTGAAATTAATGTTGCTTTAGAATCAGCATTGTTGACAACATGCCAAAGTCTAGGAGATCTAACTCTTACATGTTTTCCACAAAGTGAAAGTCCAACCAAAGCTGTATTTCCACATCTTTCATTCGATGTTCGATTCTTGCATGAAGAACAGAATGGCATATTGTTAATGAAATTGGAAATGTTACATGAAAAACGGATTTACGTACATCGAGGGTAATCTATGTATACAAAAAAACAGATGGCTTCTAATATGTCCGTAAACGTGCGCAACTTCAGCCCCGCTAAGATCAGCTTTGTTTCAGGAATCGCTAAGAGTGGACGTAATCCCCCAATTAATATGAAGTATGGTGAGGAGAAGGCGTTCTTTCAGCTTCTGCTTCCACAGGCCCCTGTCCGTCTTCTAACTCGTACTGACGAGAAGACTGGTGAGACAAGTTATACTCTGAGTTATACTCTTGCCGGCTGCGATCCATATGGTCGTGAGCGCGGAGATGAGAACAACGATGTAGGTAAGCTTTACAATGCTCTCACCGATCTTGAGGATATGGTCGTAAAGGCTGCAGTGGAGAATAGTTCAAAGTGGTTCGGAAAGAAGCGTAGTGAGGAAGGAATTCGTGAGAGTTTCAAGAAGATCATTCGTCTGTCAAGTGATAAGATTGACGGTGAGTACGTGCCAAATGGCAAGTATCCGCCGAGTTGGCTTATTAAGGTTCCCGTCTATGACGGAAAGGTCAGTATTGACAAGGAGGGAATCGTAGACAATCGCGGAAATCCTGTGTATGTGACTCCAGAGTCACTTCAGTCAGTGTTTCCCAACAACAGTCAAGCAAAGCTTGCTGTAACCGGTAGCGTTTATGTTATGGCCGGTGGAGGATTTGGTGTTACTTGGAAGCTTCGTGCTGCTCAGGTATTCCCAAGCTCTCGGGTTCGTGCTGTAGATCTGTTTGGTGCATCTGAGGAGGAGTCTCCTGAGACTGCTCCACAGGTTGAGAAGGAAGAGGCAACTCAGGATGGTTATGAATCTCCTGCTCCTGCCCCTGCTCCTGCTGCTCCTGCTGCTCCTGCTCGTAAGAAGCGAGCGGCTGCTGGGGCGATGTAGACTTCTCATATATTACAAACGAATCATCAATAAATAAAAGATTTGAAGAAAAATAGGGTGTTTCAACAACATCCGAACATTTTTTTAACTTTTGTAATGATTTCTTTCCACACTTCTGACATTCATATACAACTGGAGGTGTTACTAAAAATTCAGGAGTTACTAACCTGTATTTGCTTGTTAAACAGCGATCAAATACAGTTTTAAAATCATCCTCTAAGCAATCCTGATAGGCTTCATTGCTCATCATACTCCAAATGGTCTTATCCTTTGATTTCCACAATTCATCTTGATACAATGTTGCAAAGGGATTATCATAAAACCAAAGAGCTTTATATTCTGCGGGACTATCAGCTTCATGTTCAGCTAAACCAACTCTATTCAAGTTATCATCATACAACCAATATACATTTAAGTTCTGGTCTGTATATCGGGGATCAAATCTTCCACGATATACATCACGATTATCATATACCCACTGGTCTGCATCAATGTCCTCATCATGCTCCAAAATATCTGGAGAAATATCTTTATAAATTAACCCTTTGCGAAGGAGGGAAAACATCTTATTTCATTACAAGTTAATCAAACTTAACAGTCACACGCACATCATGACAACGAAGAGAGTTTGTTGCCGATTTTGATAATTCATGTCTTTTCTTATGAGTTTCAGTTTCAGTTTCTTTGAGACGAGTTTCCATATCAGAATGAACTTGTTGACTATGAGTCTCCAAATAATCTAAAATTTCATCGGTAATTGCCCATTCAAAAAAGTTAAGTTGTCCAACAGTTGTATCAAATTCCATAAACTTGATTCGTTTAGAGCGACAGAATGGATCAAACATCTTTTTACTATAAGCCTTTAGGTGAGACTTATATGATAGATAAACTATTACATGTTTTCCAGATTTTGTAAGAAATGAAGTATTAAACTTCTTTGCGTAATTGGTGACAAACCAATCGATAAGCCGCAGAGAAAGAGCTGACTTTCCTTCCAAAATATCTTTTACTCGTTGGACATTCACTGCATTTCCATAGAACTTTTCAAGACGATAAAGTACCCATTGCTCTTGTGATTGTATTTCCATTTGCTTCATTTTAGATTGAAACATGTAAAACGGTTTTATATTATCAAATAGAAAAGATGTCAAAGATGTCTCGAGTTGATAAAGTTAAATTTCTTATTGAAACCTTTGGACAGAGTGATCAGCGAAGTGATGCTTGGCATGCTAAACGCGGCCAAATGTTAACCGCTTCTGAGATCTATAAAGGTCTTCCAGATGCTACTCCGGCACAAAGGCATGAACTTATTATGTCAAAACTTGTACCAAGAGAATATACAGCTCCTGGAACTGGTCCACGGTCTCTTATCTGGGGAACTCAATTTGAATCAATCGCAAAACAGATCTATATGGAACTTCAATATAATATTGATATTGTAGATCTTCCTTGTATCCCACATCCAAAGATTGATTTTCTTGGAGCATCTCCTGATGGAATTATTATTACAAAGGATCCAACTGATAAACGATATGGAAAGCTTGTGGAATTCAAATGTCCAATTTCTAGAAAGTTTACAGAACATACACCTATTCCACCTGCTTATTTTCATCAAATGCAGCTCCAAATGGAGTGTACTGGAATTGATGAATGTGAATATATTGAAATGGAGTTTAAAGAGCTGAACTACACCGAATATACCAATTGTACTGCTCCGATTAAGTCATTCTTCCTTACTCATAAGGAAAATGGAGAATGTTGGTATAGTAACTTTGCAAATAATGATGATTACGTAACTTGGAAAGAAAAGATAGTTGGAGATCGTTGGGAACAATATTCTGCTACATTTTGGATGCTTAACAATTGGAGAGCAGTTACTGTGAAACATCAACCGAACTGGTTAGCGGTGAATCTTCCTTCTCTGACTCAAGTTTGGAATGAAGTTCTGGAATATCGCAAGACTGGGACATTACCTCAATCACCAAAGGAGAAGGTGACTCTGACGCTTTAGTAACTGTATCAGGATAATAACGAACTAACCAATCTAAATTTTGACGATTGGGATTTTCTGCATAAAATCCACCCGATCCATCATGAATCTTTAAAAGAGTTTCAAAGTACTCTTCATACATGAGAGAAACCCTATCTAAACTAAAGTTTTTATCAGCCCACTCATAGCATGCTTTACGATCGATCTTATGGATATTTTTACATGCCCACTCAAATTGTTCCATAGTTCGGCATCGATAACCAGTTACTCCATGAAGGTTGTTCTCTGCGAATCCTCCCCAATCGCTAGTAATGACAGGAGTTCCGCAATAAAGTGCCTCAACCATTACTCCGCCAAATGGCTCATTAAAATGAGTAGGCGCGATTAATGCTTTTGCATTCTTCATAAGTTCACATCGTTCTTTTGGCTCAACATAACCAATTACTTCAACATGATCTGGCTTACTACCAATAATCGATTCGATCTCACCTTGACCTGCTACAAGAAGTTTAGCTCCAATCTTTTTAGTAACTTCTACAGCAATACCGATACCTTTTGATGAAATAATGCGACCAACAAACAGAAAGTAATCCTTAGGTTTATCATTGAATTCAAAATCTTCTGGATCAAAATAGTTTGGAATTACAGCATCATACCAGTGAGGTGAACGTTTGTACATTCCATAAACTTGATTCATAATAGAATATGATTCAAAAATATTTTGAGGACAGCATGGCTCATTCGTACAACCAATTCCAGGTTCTACAGGAATTAAATCTGGATGTGCTTGAAAAATAGGACGATGTGCGTAACCCCAGAAGCAGAGAATAAGGTCATTTTTCTGTTTTCTCTTTCCAACTTCTACAATCGCACGTTCATTAAAAATTTGATGAGCATGATCAGCAGTGTTGTGCTTGAAGAACGTTTTCTTCCAATCATATGATCCATACGCCTTTTCCAAATCTTCATTAAATGTTACTGGAATATGCTCAGTGCACTCAACTTCTGAGTCTTTGTGACCATAATGATAAACCGTGTGCCCCCGACGAGTCATCATCTTACAGAACTTGAGAACCTTTTGGGTAAATGCACATGCCGAATAATCTTTACGAGTAACTGTATGTGGAAGTCCTAGAACGTGAAACCGCATTTATGTATCAAATACACGAGCTGTCTAAATAATCTATACCATGTATGAATTAAACATGTTCACTCGAAAGGGAGTTTGAACACCATCAATTGGCTCAGGAGGAGAAGGTGTTAGTTTAAAATGGTTTGTTTCCTGTGCGTAAGATGACGACGACGTTTTAGCAGTTTGTTTCACATTCCCTTGATCTAAAAACTCGGGAACGAACGATTCACGCTTCTTAAGAAGAGTCATCGCAATAGCAACAACACCAAGAATCAACGCAATATACCCAAGAGATCCGTATAAATCTTTCTTCATTTACAATTAGCATGTGAAAAATGGAATACCTTTTTCACATTCTATTGATAACAGAAACATGGAGGATAGAGCTCTTCAAACTCTGAAAAGTATGTTAACCGCTCGCGGTATTAAAGCAGAATCATTTGAGCAAGTTGGAAACCCGCTTGATGAAACGAGGATGTATACATTTGGAGGAATTCTAATTGTATTTAGCGAAAAGACACGTTTGACTCCTGCAGAGTTTAAAAACATTCTTGCGTATGCTTCTGAGAATAATCATACATCTGGAACTATTATTGTAACTCTTTCACGAGCACCTGAATCTGTTGTAGAAATTCTACGTCATCATGTGGCTGTAAAGGAAAATCCACTCGTTCAACTGTTCTATATTTCTCATCTCAATTTTGATATCTCAAAGCACCGAAAGGTTCCCAAGCACAGACTTCTTACAGAAGATGAGAAAACAAAACTAATGAAAAGTTACAATATTCTTGATTTTAAACAACTCCCTAAACTTGATTCTCAGGACGCAATGGCTAGATGGATTGGTGCCAGACCTGGTGATGTAGTTGAAGTTACTGGACTTTGTCTATCTTCTGCTGACAATACTCGCTATAGATATTGTATTCCAAATGTTTATGAGGTGTAAAGTAAATGGACAAGCAGTTCACAACACTAACGAGTAGTTACTATGATAACTATCTTCAGTATAAACTAACTGGAAATCCTAGTTATCAAAGTTCTTACACAGGTGCTGAAGAAGGTATTCAAAATATCTTATCAAGTCTTGAAGATGAGGTAACCGCACAAAATCGACAAATAAACTCTTTTTACCAATCTGATGTAGAAGAAAAGCTTAGAGACATTCAATCAAGCATTCATTCTACTCAACGAGGTATTTTAAAGGAAACTGACGCAGCTACAGCTGCTAGAATGCGTACAGCATCAACATCTTCTAATTTTGGAAGCATTCCCCAATCATATTATATTGTGGGTGGATCACTTACCGCCATCGCAGCCCTCCTACTGTTGTTGTAACCGCACTAACTGTTTGAGATATACTTGTAGTTTGCATTACCAAATAAATAGCAATGAATGATAATAATATAAGAGCACCAACATAAAAATTATACATAACTTCAGTTTCCTTCAATTTCTGCTTGTTTGTGTTGTAAATTAACTTTAAAGTTTGAAGTTTATCTTTATTATTTTGAATTTCATTATATTGTTTTTGATATTCAATTAAATCATTCGTTAAATCATCAAGGGTCTTTGGGTTAAATGATCCTGCCCCTTGGTTCAAATCTGTTAGAATTTCTCTAACTTGACTTGAAAGTTCTGTATTTAATTGAAGAATTCTAGATATAAGCTGCTGTTGCGCAGCTGGGTCAGTTTCTTGAATACCTGCTAAAAGTGTAGATGAATACTCTTTCTTTAAGAAATCATACGATTTCTGAAAGTCTGCTAACTTTAAGTCGCGAGAGTCTTGAAACTCTTTGATTTCCATTACATTTTATCTAGATAGAATAAATGCCGAAAGTTGAGTTTAATATGAAGAACGGTGTTCAGAAAGGTCCTGCTACGGATTACTCTATGATTCTTGAAATGAAGCGTCGCACACTTACTGCCGGTGCTCAAAATGCAAAGGCAACAAAGGGTGATCAGACGATAAAACCATTTTTACGCGAGGACCATTTGCGCGGAGGAACCACTCCAAATGGCGGAACTGGTGCTGTTGAATTTTATTATTTAGCTCGTCCGCTTTACTTGAGCAGATACAAGTTCTAAACAACATATAATAGAGTATGGACTTTCAAAATCAATACGACACCGCTACAGGTGGTATTAATGATATAGTTTCTTCCCAACTAACATCGTCTTTACAATGGACAAATGTACCGGGTTCTCTTGTAAAGGCTTCGGCTTCTGCTGCAGGATATGTTTGGGGCTACAATTCTCAAAATAATGTTTTTATGTGTCAGCTTCCATGCACTGGAAATTGGACGATGGTAGATACAAGCAAGTGGAACGTATCATATGTTTTAGATCTTGTAACCGATTCTACAAATGTTTATATATTTATTTTTACTCAAGATGGTAAGCATATAATATATTCAAATTCTGCTACAGGATCTGGAACATGGAATGTGATACCTGCTCCGACTGGAAATGGTTTTAATCTCTTTTCTACCAATACATACTTATGGGTACAAGGTAATAGTGGTAAGTTTAAATGTGCCAAACCCTGTACAACTGGAAACTGGATAGCATCTAATGATAACACAACATACATAACATCTTCAAGTGATGATTCTTTGTATGGTATAGATGGATCGGGAAACGCAGTGAAGACTGATGAAAATATTCAGTCTGGTTGGTCATCTATTAGCGGTCTTTCAGGTCTCAAACTTATGTCTGTAGTTGGTCAAGCCGATAAGACTGCACTTTATGGAGTCGATACATCTTCAAAGGCATATCGTTGTGAAGGAGATTGTTCTGTTCCAAAAGATGTGAATCCACTAGATACAGGCGGATATGCTCCTCTTAATATGACTGCTTCTGGAAAAGATATTTGGATGACCGGAACTACAAACGCAGACAAAGGGAACATATTCAATCGTATAGATAGTTCAGATTACACCACAATTATGAATAATATAAACCCACTTGATCAAACTCGAGATAAGGTTGTTTCTGAAATTTCTGATTCTTACAATCAGCAAACGAATCTCATGGTTGCTAACAAACAGATTACAGATGTAATAAACTTTTTTACAAAGTTTTTCAAGTTTGATTCTAAAAGTGCAAATCAAGATAAATCAGATATATCCGCATATCGGGATAAGATTATTAATACACAATCTCAACTTGATAAACTATCATCTACTGAACCATTGCTTCAAAAATTGCTTTATCTAGTCGTAGCTGTTGTAGTAATTTATTTAATGGGTTCATTTTTAGGTGGATTTGTTCATACGATTGCGTTTATTATTCTTTTCGGTGGTTTAGCACATATTATTTATTCTTCAGGCTAATTGATAAGAATGGGTAATCAACCTTCTACTCCACAGGCACCACCGCCCCAACCTATGCCACCGCCACCTGTTTGTGACGCGGAATGTCATCGTCAACAACTTTTATCTGGATTAAAGACTGCAATGGATCAAGCAGAGAAAACAAAGGACTCAGATCCTCAAACGTATGACCAAGCTCGAATTTCTTATTATACTACTCTTTATGGCGATTCGTGGCTTATAGGTGAAAAGGAAAGAATTGCTAAAGATGAAATTTCTCCAAAAATTACAGCTTATAGGACTCAATATGAAGATTTAAAGAAAAAGCAGTCATCTCAACAAGTATTCGTCAATTTAATGAATGCATTACAGGCACAGGAAACTTCTGATGAACATGATTTATCTTATCTCAAAAAACAGTTTCAACAAGAGAAAGATAAGGCAGATGTTTTAAATAGATTGTCTCAATTAGGAACTCAACCAGTTGAATCTAGAAATTACACCCCCATAATTTTAGATGTAGTATTAGCAATTTTAGGCCTTGTAGTTTTGTATCTTTTGTATAAGAAACTTGATGTTATAAAGGGATATTTTGGGATGTCTGCTCCTGGTATGGTTGTAGGCGGAAAAAGACTTCGCCATTAAACAACAAGATGCCGATCGAGTACATGATCATTGTGTTTTTAGTTTTTTTACTATACTCTGTAACCACATGGATGTCGAGTATAGAAAATTTTGAAAATGAAGAAGGAGTGACATATGAAAGTCCTGAAGAAATATACGATTCCGTATATGCTTCAATTTATAACATGTTATGGCACTCAAATGAAAAATTACAATTTGAACAAGTTTCTATGCAAGATATATCTCTTGCTGATTGGCCTAAAGATTCTGTAAAAGTTGTAGATTTGTGTTCAGGAACAGCTCCTCATGCTTGCTGGTTTAAGAACTTGGGAGTTGATTATACTGGAGTTGATATTTCAGATGCAATGATTGCTCAAGCAAGAAAGACATGTCCTGGTGCTAAGTTTAAGAAAGGTGACATTACTCAAGTCCAACTCTTTCCTCAAAAATCAGTAAGTCATTGTTTATTGATGAATTTTTCAGTCTATCAGTTTGAGAATCCTAAGATTGTATCTGATAACGCTTATCAATGGTTACAACCTGGAGGGTATTTCGTAGTTCATTTAGTTGATCCGGATAATTATGATCCTCTTCACGATTTAGCTACACCATTCGCTGCTTTCTCTCTTCAAAAATATTCTTTAGAACGTCAGACAGATTCAAATGTCTATTTTGATAAGTTCAAATACAATGGAAAGTTAATTAAGAAACGTGATGAAGATACTGCAGAATATAATGAGGTATTTACCTATTATGATAAAGATGAAAATGGCGGAAATAAGTATCGTGAAAACAAACACCATTGGGTAATGCCTTCTAAGGAACGCATGATTGATATTTTCAAAACTTCTGGATTCACATTTGTAGAAGCAGTTCCAATGTTGAATGTTGGTAAAGAATACCAGTATTTAGTTTATTTTACGAAATAATTACAAACCTTGAGATTTTAAGAATGTATGAATTATACTTTGAATCCAAGGAATTGTAAACATAGAATCTAATGTATCTTCAACTACATTACAATTCAGATTACCACCAGCAGCTTTTACACTAAACAATCCTGAAAGATATTGTGTATCTAGTAATCTAAATTGACCATATAAAGCAACAATAATGAAATCTGTTATAGCAACAAATGATAAACTAATTAAATTTGTATAAAGCAATTCAATTATACTATGACCAGCAAGATATGTAAGAAAAGAAGATAATAGTATACCTATAGTTGCTGCAGTAAATACTCCTATATAAACTGGTGTTAATACTTGAGCATTCTGTCCAGTTTCTTGTTTTACTAGTTTATCTAATACAGGGTCTACAAATCCAGTTGACATATAGAGTACATCTTGAAAAAACTGTAAAAGCTGAGGTGGGAATAAAATAACTAAAAATTGAAACGATTCTTTGAGTAGCGATGAGAACTCGGTAATCATTGATTGTTGCTGTATATATCCAACATATGTTACATAAAATATAGTCAAAAAGACTATAAAAAATGATATGTGAGATAGTACCTCCGCAAAAAACATCAATTCCATTAATTAATGGATAATACCAATTTTTGGCTTAGAAACCAACCGGTAGCATATGCGGTTGTTAATGGTCTCATAGGCTCTATGTCACTGTGGGCTTTTTGGGTACCATTTATTACATTTTTAGCGCAACCAATAGCTTCAGCAATTATGAAACAAGATATATGTAACGCATTGAGTGGTTTGAAAACTCCAACTGTTTTACCAAACTACAGCAAAGACGCGGGATATAAACTCATAACTCAAGATTCGGGATATTTACAAACCTTAAATACTGGAGCAATTGTTTCTATGTGGCTAATGGCTGGATTTGCTATTACAATAAGTATTTGGTTAACATTAAGTATTATTGAAAAAGGACAACTTGATATAAATCATATAATAGTACTCAACTCGGTATTATTCGTATGTATTATTTCTATTGAACTTTCTTTCTTCATTGGAGTTGGTCTAAAGTTTATACCATTTAACTTAAGAGATTTATATGATGATTTAATTAAAAACTTGATTGGACAGCTCGGAAATTATACAAGTTAATGTTTATCTGAAAATTGTAATGAATATTTATGATCCACGTACAGTTGTGGACTTTCAAAAGTTCACATTTTCAGGTCACTTGAGACAACATGTTTATAAAGTTTTAGATGAGAATATCAAGCTTGGTCATGCCGATTATGCTTGCTATTGGACACTTGAACTTCTTTGTTCTGGTTTAATTCATTCCATGTGGCAAAGTCTTTTTGAATCTACTGCGAAACATTTGAATCGTGCTGCTCCAAATGCATTTTTATATCTGATCAAAATGTATGAGAAGTTTGCCCCATATGAAGGTCAATATTCAATTATGAATATGGCAGACATTCGAAATAATCCAGATGTAAGAACATTGGTTTGTGAGGTAGCAGCATCTCTTGCGATGTGTCGTAAAAATAAACTAACACCTCTTCCAAAAATTAGCCCAGAACATGATTTCCTTCAGGTAACAATTACTGAAAATTTAAAAGCTCCATCTGCCAATTATGCAAAACATTTAATGAAAGAACATGATCCAATTGAACTATATGTGCCTTATAATGAATTAGCCTATTGTCTACGTCCAGAAACTCGTGACGTATCTCGAGCACTTTATTGGGTTGCTTGGATGTTGAAGTACGCAAGTCAATTTAAGAAGCAGAATAAAACTGATTTACCATGTTCTTATCGTCCAAACCCATTCATAGATGAAAAATACGCTAATCTAGTTATTTGGATGATTTGGGAATGTGTTCAAGAAGCTGCTCATCATTCGCCACAATCGGGGACTTTAAAACCATATTTAGATGCTCTTTTTAAGTTTCATTGTCTGCGATGGTCGCCAGGTGCTCTTAAACAACGCGTTTGTTTTTTGAATACAGCAATTCTATTTATTTGCGAAAGTACAACTTTAGATGTTCATTACTCTGTTCCACATGATATTGTCGCAGTCCATGGGCTAATTGAAAATATTCCTTCATGGATTTCAGCAATTATCCAGACTCAAAAGACTTTCTCGTGATAATTTTAAAATGTCTACACGGTCTCTAGTTGGATATGTATTAATAGCTGCAGGTGTCTTCTTTGCCGTTAGAGCAATCATGGGTGCGTATGCATTAGTAACTGCTCCTCCATCACCTAGTGTTGGGACATGGATAACAGGTGCTCTTCTTTTTGTAGGTGTTCCTGGAGTTGTTTCATGGGGTCTAATCAAATATGGGAAAAAGTGGAGTGCGTAATTTCTTCCTATGTAGATATACAAAATGCTCGGACTTTCTCGTAAAACACAAGCTGCCCTCACTTCCGCACTCCTCTTCTACGTAATTTCCTCACCATTCACCTATCGCCTTGTTGATCAGGTTATTGGCGGAGTTATTGGCGCAGTTGTCCCTCAATTCACTTCTCTCTTTAAGGTCGCTGAAGCTGGCTGCCCCACTAACTATGGTCTTATGGTACACGCTGCTGTATTCGGTCTTGTCACTTACTACCTTATGGGTGGTTTCTAAAACGAATTACAGAATCTAAATTTATTAGATATAAAATGAAACTATTAATTTTCGATACAGAAACAACTGGATTACCTAAATCTCGTGACCCATCTTTTAAAGGTCCCAACAACTGGCCACATATCGTGTCTATTTCTTGGGTCATTTTGGACGCTGATACAAATAGAGTTGAAAAAGAACAAAGCTATATCATCAAACCTTTGAATTGGGTCATTCCAGATGATTCGATTAAGATTCATGGAATTACAAATGAGAAGGCTCATTCTCAAGGTACTGATTTAGCGAAAGTTGTAGGAGAGTTTCTAGCAGAATCTTATGACGTGTTAGTTGCTCATAATTTAGAATTTGACTTTAATGTTTTACATAATGCAGTTAGATGGGATTTGGAACTTCCATTTAGTTCTCTCTATAAAAAGATGAGCTGTACAATGGAACTTTCTCGAGATATTTGTAAAATTAGAAATACATTTGGATCATATAAGTCTCCAAAGTTAAGTGAACTCTATGAATATGTATTTAAGAAGTCGCCAAATAAGGAATCTCTTCATACCTCAATTTATGATGTTCTCATTCTCACTGAAATTATTCAACACAGTGATGAACTTAGGTCAAAAATGAATTTGCCAACAAAAGAGTCATTTGTACCAAAAAATGCTAGTTCAAAGAATGGAACCGGAGTCTTATCCTTTCGATTTGACTAATCCGATTAAAACAGAAGATGTTACATATCTTTGGTGCAATGATGGATGGTGTTATGTTCCAGAGCTAAAAATTAGACAGAAGTTTATTGTTATGAAAGATACCAATTTTATTAATCTGTTTGAGGAGCTGTGGGAGGGCGTTCTTCCTCCACCTTTGAATCTTGAGAAGGTAACTCGGGTTGAATTTTCGGCATCTCCTCGGATTTGGCTTGAGAAGTCTTCTTACTTTTCCGAGTTATACGTAGAGCAACCAGCCAACCAAAGCAAGAGCAAGAAATCTCGCGACCATCCACCTGATTCCCAATAATATCAAGAACTTTCGCAACTTGAGGATTGTCATCAATCTTATCGATTAAATCAGTAAGAGGTTTAGCAACTTCTTCTACTTTTTTACTAACTTCATCAGCAACCTTTTCAACAGCTTCTTCTGCTTTATCTGCGACCTCATCTACTTTCTTTTCAATTTCTTCTTTTTTTTCTTCAACTTGTTCGGCTACCTTCTCAAGAACTTCATCCTTTTTGGATTCAACAACATCAGTTACTTTTTCTACAACAGTTTCCATCGCGTCTTTGCTGGGTGTCAAGAAACCTTTCTGTGCAATAAATGCTTATGCTAGACGTTTTATATGTCGCACTTGCGACAATTGCAGTAATGGTTGTTTTACAGCTTTCAACATTTGTTGTAACTCGTATGTTATACCCTCCTGAACCAAAGATTATTTATCGCGATGTTCCTGTTATTCAACAGCCACCTCCTCAGATGATGCCACCTCCTCCAACATTTCCACCTATGCAACCACCTGCTCAAACTCAAAACGGACCTACTTTCACACAAACCCAACAAGAAGTACAACTACCAGAATATGAGCCCCGAAAGCCGGCTTCAACGTCATTACGAGTGGACCCCGAATTACCGCCTGGTCTTCAAGAAACCCGTCCCGACGGGACTTAAAACATTCCAAGTTCCTCAAACAGTTGGAAATGTAGGTTGGATTATCTTTACTTATGAAAATGCCATTCCTGTGTGTTACTGGGCTAATACACACGAATGGAGAGAAATTACATGCATCGTAGATGAAAGAATTTGTGGAGATACATTTCTTCGTGTTGAAAAAATTAATAATGAAGAATTTGTAGTTTCAGATATTTGGATGTATAATTCAAATTGTGTATACGCTTGCTCAACATTTTCTCAAAGATATGAGTGGTTAAAGAAATGGCTTCCTCTTGTACTTCCTTATCATGAAGGGTTTCCTAAATTTGTTCATAAATCAGATTCAATTCATAAAATCCGAGGTTATGAAGAACATCCTGAAGAAATAGCAAAACATGGATACTTTGTAGAAAAAGATGATAGTGTTCTTGTTCAAGTTTCAAAGCTTTCAATCCCAGATTGTTATGAAGTAATTGGAAAAGGTTATCTTCGAGTTCCTGATTTGAAAACATCTATATATCTGCGTTCAAAGGGAGATCTCTTCGAATGTAAGTGTATCCCATATGATGAAGAATTCTGGGACGTTGTAGAAAACATTCCTGAGATAGAGTAAATGCATAAAAAGGGGCATTCGAAGAAACATCGTATGACGCGTCGCAAGCTTCGCGGTGGTTTTTATGGAGCAAAGGGAGCTATTCCAGGAGCACCTGGAGCTATGGAATGGGGTCGTGGGTCTGAGATGGGAAACTGGGCTGTAAGCTCTCGTGGTGGAAATACTCAATATGGCTCCGGTCGTCGCAAGTCTCATAACAAGAAGATGACTCGTCGTCGCAAACATCGCGGCGGTAGTCGTTTCGGTGGAGTATCGGCTTCTTTCCAAGGAAGCGGTGTTCGTGGAATGGCTGACTTTAAGCCGATTGTAACTCGTGATGGATCTGGAGCAGCAGCTGGTGGTGCGTTTAACTATCATGGTACAACGCCTGGATCTGGATTCTCCAGTTTTGTGAAGTCTGCTTAAATTTCATCTACAAGTAAAGAATAAGATGAAACTTGAAACTATATTAGCAGGAGTCCTGCTTTCATTTGTTGCGGCCCACCTTCTCAAACGTCGGTTAGGATCTGTGCTTATTTGGTTGGCATTAGGTATTGTATTTGCTTCATATGGGCTTAAACTTGGACAACTTATGTCAGTTGTATTTGGAATTGTAGTCGTATGGGGAGTTTCAATGATAACTGCTAAAACTTGGGAAGGATTTGAAGATGAAGTTCCTGAAAAAGAGAAAGAAGATTCGAAGAAGGGCCCATCTCCCGCTCCTCCTAAGACCGGAGACCCACATGTAGATGTAGGAACTACAATCCTACATGCCTATCGTAATTTAACTCCTGAACAAATTGGTGGAATGCGTCGCGATACTCGTGAACTTCTAGAGCTTCAAAAAGAGTTAATGGGATCTTTAGCAGAGATGAAGCCAGCTATTGAACAAGGTGCTGACTTATTAAAGACGTTTAGTACCTTTTTCGGTGACCAACAGTGAATCTCGTAATCTCTGCATCGCGTCAGCATATACGAATACATGATATTCAGCATCATTGGATGATATAAATGGACCACCAACTGATCTAACAATTCTCATCCATAAGTGAATATGAGACCTTAATTCCCTCATTCGAAACCAGTCTTTCCAAAGTTGAAAACATTTTTGTATTGACATCAACTGAAACATATCTGGAGCATTCTGTTCGAACATCGCCTTTACAACCATAATCAATGGGGAAATTACCATTTCGATCCAAAGCTCTATTTTTTCCAACAATGTATCTCTTGAAAAAATCTTTTGAAGAGATACATATTCATCTGCGATTGAGAAATAGTTTGATGGATTCATCAGTAACTGATAACAAATTTCAGGAGTTATTTGTTTACGAAGTTCCTGATTCGACGGAATCATTTTGTATTACTAAACCTTCAGGAGGGAATTCTTGTTCATTTAACGTTTTTGAATCGAGGTAAAGCCAGCGACTTGCATTATCAATTCTTGTAACTGCTTTTAAATATGTTGCGTCTACAACATCATCATATTCAATAAACTTATTAACAACATCAGTCACTGTTGTAATTTTTCCATCAGGCATTTGCGCACCAATCCACAACCAAGGAGTTTTTGAAGGATGTACCAGATTATAATTCACTCGTGTTTCAATTGATGGAGATTCAAATAATTTTGAAATATAAAAAAAGACTCTGTATCCCCAGTATACAATTCGATAGCAGCAGCTCATTTATTCTTTAATACATAGAAGTGGATGAAAGAGGGAGCGCATCTTGATCCTTTAATTGAGTCACATACTTATCGCGATTCTTCTTGTTATCAGCAGTTAAAGGAGTAAATGCCTCCTTCACATATTTAGCAGCTAAGCGATCAATGCCAAGACCAAGTGAAATGCTTGTAGCAACCGCAGTCATAATGAATGGTGTAGCGACAATTGCCCATGATACAATTCCAAGTTCAACCCCACAGAGAGTATCTAAGATAATTGTTCCTGCCACTCCTCCAACAAGTTTCATAACAGCAGTTGCCCATAATCCAAGTGAAACATCAAGACCAACTTGGATAGCAACATACAAAAGATAGAGAAGCGCGGGGGGACATAATACATCGATGAAACGCATCTTCAGGTTATTTACATTCAAAACAACAAAAAATGGCGGACCCAGTGGAAACTATTTCTAATCTATCAGGATGTTCATACGAACATGCTAAACAAATGTATGAAATAACTGGAGACATTGTTGAATCAGTAGACCGTCTATTGGAGATAAAACCGTCTGCTGCCGATAAATATATTCAATCAAAAAAGCCTAGACGTGAGGTAACTGAAGAAGAAAAGATTATTGCTCCATATCGAGCAATTTTAAAAGAATTTGATGACAAGATGTCTACTTCATTAAGTCAACACGGACACGAGGGATCAGTCGAGAAGCTTGTCCACCACGAAGAAATGGTTCTACAAAATAATTGTTCTCAGGAATGTCAGATTCCTTCTCTGCAATCAGAGGCTGAAAAACAGGAAACTGCTTGTCAGTTACAGTCTGAATGCTCTTGCGATTCGCAGTTGAATGACCAAACATTACCTTGCTCTGGTCCTCAATACCCTCAATTGTGCCAAGACCAAGGAATGGTGTTGTCGCAAATGGGCGAGCGAATACCTGTTTAGGACCCTTTGTACGAGCAGTGCCTGGAGCTCCCCAGAGTAAATCAGTTTGAGTATCAATTCCACAACCACCTTCTGGAGAGTTACCAAAGTTTCCACGAGGAATTATACCAGGATTTCCTGCGACATTTTGAACAGCCCAAGCGTTTCCACAACCACCTCCGCTCGATTGCTGAGTTACGGTTCCATGTAAGTGTTGAGGATCGCGAGCAGCTTCTCCTTGACGAGTAGGTTGGAAAAAGGTTAAAAATCCGGAGTTATCCATATTATAGTCAAGTCCTATATTTTTTACTTGAAAATGGAAGAGGTCTTCTCATATTTCAAATAGAATAACTAAATGGTTGTAATCCAACCTTGCGACTGGCAAGAAACAGATATTGGATTTAAAAACTATGCTGTCGAAGTATTTGGCAGAACAAAAGAAGACGATGTTGTAAAAGTAAGATTGACCGATTTCTGTCCTTACTTTTATATCAAGCATGATGAGTCTTATTCCGTAAATGGTCTAATTAAAAAACTTGAAGACAAAGTTAACGATTTGAATAAAAATGCAAGAGAGATAAAGCTTTATGGAATCAAGATTACTGTAGAATCCAAGCTGGATGCTATGAATGGATTCGCAGGACTGGTTCCTATTAAAGTTTGGAAGGTAACATGTCCTACTTTGAGAATGTTTAAAAGTGTAGGTAAGGCTGCTGAAAAATTGTTTACAACTTATGAGACCGATCTACCACCTTATATTCGAATGTTTCATGAACTTGATATTAATCCAGCATCTCCAATTACATTTGAAGCAGATCCTGAGGATGTTCCCGATGATGTAGTTGTAGACGCATGTTATACAGTATCCTATACCGAAGTTAAATCAGTTCCAAATGAGAATGTACCGTTGTATTTGCTTTCTTATGATATTGAGGTTTATTCGGAGTCAGGTCAATTTCCAGTAGCAGAGAATAACGGTGATGAAATTACTGAAATTGGTATGAGCTTTCGATATTCTGACGATATGTTGAATTCATATCGGAGAATTGTTCTGATTAATGGAACCGCTACAGCATCTGAAGATCCAACTGTTGAATTTATTTGTTGTAAAAATGAGAAGGATCTTCTTATTCGATTTGAAAAAGTAATTCGTGATGAAAATCCAGATGCAATTTGTGGGTTCAATACATTTGGCTTTGATGACTCATATATTGCAGATCGAGCTGATAAACTAAATGTAGAAATGAGATTGGGAAGAATTGATCCTAACTCTTGGAAGAATAAAAGAGATTGTGTAGAAACTACTAAGAAAAAGTTTGAACTTGCTTCAGGAACTTTCGCAGTTCGATATTTCGAAATGCCTGGAAGACTTCCAATTGATCTTCTTCTAAGCGTTCGTCGTGAACAAAATTTGGATTCTTATAAGCTTGATAATGTAGCAACTACATTCTTACGTGATAAGGTCACAAAGGTAGAACGACTGGATAAGCAAAGAGTTAAAATCCATACAAAGAATACTCGTGGACTCTTTACTGGAAATCTTGTAAGATTTGATGTAGTTGGAAATACTATTAATCCTTATCAGGAAGGACGCAAGTTTCCTACAGAAAGTGTACAACCAAAAAGTTTCGTTGTCTATACAGATGATGAAATTTTGAACGATGTAGATATTTCAAAGCTTGAATGGTCATTTACTAAGGACGATACTTCATTCAAAGATATGCTTGAAGCACATCATGGAACTCCTGAACAAAGAGCTCGAATTGCCAAGTATTGCGTTCAGGATTGTGACCTTGTGCTTACACTTATGGCAAAGTTAGATACGCTTGTAAATGCTCGAGGAATGGCAGATGTATGTAGAGTGCCAATTCAATATATCTTTCTGCGTGGACAAGGAATTAAGATCTATTCTGCCGTTGTGTATAACGCTTCTAAGAGAAATCAAATTATTATGACTCAGGAAGGATTTGATGGAGATACTTCTTATGAAGGTGCCATTGTTCTTCCTCCTAAGATTGGTATGTATCTGAACCAACCAATTCCTGTTTTAGATTTCAATTCTCTATATCCATCGAATATGATTGCATACAACCTATCACCCGATACTCTGCTGTATGTAAAGAGGTACGACGAGAATGGATCAAAGAAATGGCAACGCGGACCAGATGCTAAGGAATTTATTGAACGAGGATACCGAGTCGATGAGATCAAATACGATGTTCACGACGAGTCAGGAGATGGACGAATGGTTTGTGGGTTTATCCAACCAAAAGCCGATGACCCAAAAACTGTCGGAATTCTTCCACTCACTTTGGACATTCTGCTCAAGAAACGTAAGGAGACTCGGAAACTTATGGAGACAACGGAAGACGATGCTCAAAAATCAGTCTTAAATGGTCTTCAACTTGCATATAAGGTTGTAGCTAACTCGGTATACGGTCAATGTGGTTCTAAAACATCTCCTATTCGTAGTTTGGAAGTAGCAGCATCTACTACTGCTGCTGGACGTGACCGTATTCAAGATGCTAAACGTATTGTGGAGACTGAATTCAATGGTCAAGTAATTTATGGTGATACAGATTCTATCTTTATCAAGTTCCCAACTACTGATTTGGAAGAATCTATGAAACTTGGTCAACAAGCAGCTGAACGTATTACAACTTGGATCAATCGTAAGCCTTATAAGATTGAATATGAAAAGACATTCTATCCATTCATTCTCTTCTGCCGTAAACGTTACGTAGGTATGATGTACGAAGATGATCCTACAAAATGTAAGCGCAAGAGCATGGGTATCGCACTCAAACGTAGAGATAATGCCCCAATTGTAAAAGATGTATTCGGTGGAGCTTTGGATATCCTGATGGAGAAACGAGATATTAAGACAGCTCAGAAGTTTGTTCAAGATATGTTAGTTCAAGTTATGCAGAATAAGATTCCTTTGGAAAAGTATGTAGTTACCAAACAACTTCGAGACGATTATAAAAATCCTGAACAAATTGCTCATCGAGTATTAGCTAATCGTATGGAAGCGCGGGACAAAGGGACTGCTCCTCAAGTTGGAGATCGAATTCCGTACATCTATGTTGCGACACGAAAGGATGAGAAGAAACAAGGTGATCGCATTGAACATTATGATTACGTGAAAGAGAAGAATCTGAAACCTGACGTAGAATTTTATATTACAAATCAAATTCAGAATCCAGTTGCACAGATGTTTGCTCTTGCTGTAGACCAGTTGGATGGTTATAAAGCAAAGGTAAATTACGATAAGATGTTGAAAGAACACATGGAGAATGGTATGGATGAAGAAGACGCAACTCTTACAATTTTAAAGAAAAAAGAAAAAGAAATCGATTCAATTCTCTTTCTAGGATCTTCATATTTGGCAAAACACAAGCGTGGGCCTATGGATGCATTTCTTGGAAGGAAGTAATTTTCAAACACATATCTGATTAACTACAATGGAGGATCACCTACTTGATTTAATTGAAGGTCTTATCGAAGGAAGAAATGATTTTTTTGTTCGGACAATGCAGTTAACTCCTCATCAACAACGTGGACAAGCTCTTTCTAGATTTATGTTAAATGAAGTTTGTTATTTAGAAGTTTTGAATCGTATTTATCAAAATCATACACGAAATCAGGTAGCATCAGCAGTTCTTACCTTTTCAGTTCCTTCAGACTTTAATGATCCTGTTCCGGTATTGCCTACACAATCTCAAATCAATTCTTCTCTTGAAAATATTGAATCAACAACTTCTAACTGTGCTATTTGTCAGGATTCGATTTCTTCCGGCGGCTGCCGGATTCGCCAGTGCAACCACGTTTACCACCGGTCTTGTATTTCGAGTTGGTTTGCGATGAATGTACGGTGTCCTGTTTGTCGCCATGATATTCGCGAAGAATCTCAAGACAGTCAGTCAAGCCAAACGCATTCTGACGAAGAATAAATGTTTTTTCAATAGGGAGACCAGTTGGTGGGAATATATATTTTGGAAGTGTATCTGATTTTCCATATTGAACTCTATGAAACATGCGACGAATATCGTACTGACATTCTTTTACAAGATCATTCACATCGTCATCTGGGAATAGATGTTCTATTTCAGATGGTTTCGGTGGAAAGCAACGAATAATTTCAACTATTTCTGAATTTCGTTTAAAAATTGTAGGAACTTCATTACTTGTACATAAAATTGGAACCTTTCGAGTTGTATCTTTCATCCATTGAATAACTTTTGTTTGTGCATGAGGATCACTTCCATCAATTTCATCTAAAATTACACATGTCTTTGAATGAATATCTCCACGAATAAAAGCAGATATACTTACTGCGCTCTTACAAGAATCTTTAATTTTTTCAACATCTTCGAAACTACGGATTGCTTTACTAGCATTTATTTCAAGTGGTTCAAATCCAAATGTTCGAGCAGCCGCAAGAGCTAATGTTGTTTTTCCAATTCCCGGAGATCCTGTTAATAAAATTGATCTTTCAAAATGTCCTGAAGTCAGATATGTCTTCAAGGCATTTTTTGCGTCTACATGACCAATTACTTGATCTAAATAAACTGGTCTATGTGCTTCCGAATACATTATTGTATAACTTTATGTTAGTTTAAGCTACATAGGGAATTGTTTTACTAAAAGATGTAGAGCCCCCTTTCTTAGTAGGATCTTGAGAACTTATAGAACGAGCTGTAATTTGTACAGTTACTTGATTAGGGGGAGTAGTTGTATTTCCACCAGGAGTTAAAGGATTAAACCCACTACCAGAAACAGAATAGTCAAATGTTACAACACCACTTGTAGAAGGAGAAGTTACTGTTTTAAATGTAGATTCAGGAGTAGGTTGTCCGCCACTATAACTTAAATTAATATCAAATTGAGCTGTACACGACTCACAAACGGTTCCAGCAGCTTGATCTTGGCTAAAGTAAATAATTCCTTGTCCTGCAGATGGAGCTTGGGCTACTTCTGCAATTGTAATACGTCCAGGAAGATTACTCATAGGAGCTACAGCACCACCTCCACTAGGTTGTTCATGTTTATCGTGATCTTTCTTACCAAGAGTAAGTGGAAGAACAATTGCTAGAACAACACCGACAACTAATATAAAAATTAGTATTATAGAAACCCATGTGAGTTTAGTTAGTCCGGTAATTGGATCAGGATCAGTTCTAAATATACCAGCTCCACGTTTTGCCATTTACATACTTTAAGATAATAAAAAGTGCTCTAGTAGCTCAGTTGGTTAGAGCACCGCTCTTATAAGGCGGGAGTCGTGGGTTCGAGCCCCACCTGGAGCATTTTCTCTCGAAAACCAAAAACCTCTTTTCTTTGGGTTTGGTTTTCGTTTTTTTGTTTTTTTGTTTTTGTTTTTTGTTTTATTACCACCCTGTTTCCTCCAAGTGGTCAACCCACCAAAGATTGCCTCTGTAATGGTCAATCTCGGTCAACAAACTAAGTTTCTTACCTGAGATGGTCTGATACCACTCGGTAGTCCGGTCCTTTTCCTCCGTTTCCTTTTCTTCCTTGGTCAAACTGACCCAATCATCAATAAGCCCTTCCAAATGAGCAATGATCTTTTCATTCTCATTGACCTCCCATGTAGGGTTCCACATGTATGTTCCATCCAGCTGTTTCTGCCAGTAATTCCAGAACCCATGTTCACCCAGCGAAACGTACGCGGGGTGGAGAGCAGGAATCTCTTTAACGAACTTGTTCATCTTGTATGTCTTGAGAGCTTGTGTATAAGCTTAATAAATTTAGTTTTAAAAAATACGTTTTTATCCACACATTCCTGACCAAGAAGTTCCACAACTACGAGCAAGATTACACTTTGCGGTTGTAGTTGTCAACGTATTTGTATTTGGGTTAAACGGTAAGCAGTGTGTATCATAAGCAGGTTCACACATCTTACTAGTTGAATTATAGTTCCACATATCAGGACATTGACTCATTCCTTGAGCAGTTGGAACGTATTGCGGATTTACCACATATTTATAAAAGACAACAAACAGAATTGTGAATATAACTGCAAGCACGGCAGTAACGATATACTCCATTCTTTCTTCTTTACAAGGAAAGGAATGGAGATTGCCCGCCATGTATTTGACACATATTTTTCAGATGTGACAAATGTTCTCGTTCGTCATCATTTAGATTCGTTCGCATATATGCTTGACACTAAAATCCCTAATTTTATTTTAGGAAAGAACCCATTATCATTAAGTCTTGAAGATGGCCGGCGTATCGATATTTATATTGGAGGAAAGGATGGTAAATCTATCAAATATCTTCCTCCAACTGATGATTTTGGAACAGCAATCCTTCCTCATCAGTGTCGACTTGAAAATAAGACATATACGTTAACTATTAAGGCAAAGTTTGAAATTGTTTATACAGTTGAAAAGGAAACGATTACAAAAGTATTTGAAGATGTTACTTTAGCAAAAGTTCCTCTTATGACAAAGAGCTCATTATGTTATCTTTCAAATATGACTTCTGATCAATTATATGACGCAGGAGAATGTAAGTTTGAACTTGGAGGTTACTTTATTATTGGCGGACAGGAGTATGTTCTTCTTACTCAAGAGCGTCTTGGTGAAAATATGTTTTATGCGTCAAAGCGCGCACAAGTCACTGAGAAAAAGGAAGAACGAACTCTTATTGAAAAAGAAGGAGGTCTAAAACTCGAAAAGGCAACTAAAGAAGATAAATATGAATTTGTAGCAGGTGTTCGTTCTGCATCGGAAGATGGAACAAAGGGACCTTATTCTCATTTCTTGATCATTCCTCCAGCAAACGTAAAACCTGATGATTCAAAGCTTGTTGCTAAGACTACCGATTATGGAGAGTTTTCTACAAATCGTTTAGCTCTTATTACGCTACCTGGGTTTACTCAACCAGTTCCATTAATAAGTATCTTTTATGCTCTTGGATTAACAAGTGATCAAGATATTTATGATACTATTCTTGCTGGTATTCCTGAAAGTGAGCGCCAACAATATGATGAATTGTTTATTGAACTGATTCTGAGTCATGAAAAGTTCCTTCAGCAAATGATGGCTAAAGAAGAAGACCAAACGGAAGATCCAGATATGTTAGTTTTATATCGTCAGACAAGAAGCAGAACGAAGGCCGGAGTTTACTACAATTTATATAACGATCTTTTCCCACATTGCGAGCTTCGCGAGAAAGAGTCTTCTGCCTCTTTCTATCGTCGCAAGTCATATCTGTTGGGAATTATGACACGTATGGCGATGGAAGTAGCTCTTGATATCAAACCAAAGACTGATCGCGAACATTATCGTTTCAAACGTCTTGATGCATCAGGTGACTTAGTTTTCCAAGAGTTCCGCCGTATTTTCAATGAAGTTTCCAAAAATATGACTCTTCAACTCGATCGTCGTATTGAGTTCCAGCGCCAGACTTATGAGGGATCTAAAATTGCCGACTTAGTTCAAATTGAAAACATTGGTGGTATTTATTGGACTTCTTATGAATTTATGAACCAGTTTGAGAAATCTTTCAAAGGAAAATGGGGTGGTAAGGACGGAATTGCCCAAATTCTTGGACGTCTTTCTTATCTTGGAAGCATTGCTCACCTTCGTCGAGTGAATGTCCAAATGGATAAAGATACAAAGATTGTAGAACCTCGTCGCATTCATGGAAGTAGTTGGGGTCTTATGTGTCCTTCAGATAACCCAGATGGTCATAACATTGGATTAATTAAGTCTATGACATTGCTATCTTCTCTTTCTACTCAATCTCCTTCAAAAACAATTTTGGATATTCTTGAAGCATATCCTTCGTTTACTGGATTATCTCTTATTCATCCCAGCACATGGAATCCAAAATGGACACGTGTATTCTTAAATTCAGATTTAGCAGGAGTTATTGAAAAAGATACCGATACTCTTCACGAAACCCTCTTATCGATGAGACGCAAAGGTGAGATTGATAAATATGTATCTTTATGCTGGAATCGTCTCGATAATGAGTATATTATTTATACTGATGCTGGGCGGCCTACTCGTCCTCTTTATCGTGAAGGAGTAAAACCAGAACAAGTAAAGAGAACAAAACGTTGGGCAGATATGACTCGGAATTTGATGGATTATATTGATGCTCAAGAAACCGAGTGTCTCCGAATCAGTATGGAACCATTTTCTCTTACAAAATTATCTGAAATTCATGGATTAGCACTTTTATCTGCTTCTGCGAGTGTTATCCCTTATTCTGATCACAATGCTGGAGTTCGTAATATGTTTAGTTGTCAGCAAACCAAGCAAGCATGTGCTTGGTTCAATACTGCATTTAATAAACGATTTGATACTGTAGCAACTTGGCTAAATTATGCTCAACGCCCTCTTGCTCAGACATGGACTATGAATGCTGTTTTAGGTAAGGATGGTTGTATGCCTTATGGAAAAAACTTAATGATAGCAATTGCTACATATACTGGATATAATCAAGAAGATTCAATTATCTTTAATGATGGTGCTTTAAAACGTGGACTTTTTACAATCACTTATTATCACAGTTATGATTTCGAAGAAGAATCGATAACCACTGGCTATGATGTAAAAGAAAAGGTAACAGTTGTTATGAATAAAACTGAATTTGCCAATGTAGCTATGGATCCTCGTTTCCGTGAAACTGTTTCTCGTATGCCTGACTATGACTATAGCATGTTAGATGCGAATGGTATAATTAGAAAGGGATCGGCTGTAACCGATAAAACTATTTTAGTCGGAATGGTAAATCCAACATTAGTAAATGGTCAAATTACTGGTTATACAGATGCTTCAAAGAAACCAAAACGTGGACAGCATGGAATTGTAGATGATGTGTATACATATGAAAATTCAATTGGTCTTCGTTGTGTAAAGATTCGTATTTCTGAGAATCGTGAACCAGATACAGGTGATAAGTTTGCTGTTCGTCATGGTCCTAAGGGAACATGTGGAACTCGTATTCCTGAAATTGATATGCCTTATACTTCCAGTGGTCTGATTCCTGACATGATTTTTAATCCTCACGCATTCCCATCTCGAATGGCAAGTGGTCAAATTATTGAAATGATGATGGCAAAAGCTGGAATTTATCTAGGAGCACTAAGTGATGCAACTCCATTCTCTGCTCAAAATCAACTTGAAGAGTCAGTAGATTTATTTAAGAAGCTTGGGTTCCAATCACAAGGTCATGATGTTCTTTACAATGGTATGACTGGAGAAATGATTCAAGTAGAAATTTTTACAGGAGTTGCCTATTATATTCGTCTTAAGCAGATGGTAGAAGATAAGATTAATTATCGTGGAACAGGTCCTCGTAAGCTTCTCACACATCAGCCGCTCGAAGGACGAGCAAATGATGGTGGGTTAAAGATTGGTGAAATGGAACGCGATGTTCTTTTAGCACATGGTATTTCTAAGTTCTGGAATGAAAGTGTGATGGAACGATCAGATAAAGAACCAGCTTTATTCCAACCTGATCTTGGAAAGTTTGATGCTAATCCTAACTATCCGTATGTAAGAATGGAAGTTCCATATGCGTTACGCCTATATTTGAATGAAATTGAATCAATGCATGTTTCTACACATTTACATAACGCATAATTTTAATATTAAATGGATCTTTCAAAACCATGGATTCGTGACACAATTCAACTAATTACAGAAATTCCAGAAAAGATTCCTAACATACTTCATCTTATTTGGGTTGGAAATAATCCAATTCCAAATAATGTGGTAGATCACATTACAAAGTGGAAAGAACTAATGCCTACATGGACTGTTCGTGTTTGGACAGATGATGACATTAATTCATCTACATTTCCAGAAATTTTTATTGAAAAAATAAATCAAGCAAAAACACCTGCTCAGAAAGCAGATATTATGCGATATTATATCGTATATAAGTTTGGAGGTTTCTATGTAGACACTGATGTAGTACCGCATAAATCATTAGAATGTCTTCGTGAATTAGGTCATGATGTTATCCTATATCATGATAACGATCTAACATGGGAATATATTATTAACTGTTTCTTTGGTGCAGTACCAAATCATCTAGTTTTTGAAACAGCATGTAGATTAGCACTACAAGCGGAATTAAACACTTCGGATATCAATTTTAAAACAGGTCCATATTTACTCGGATTAGCAGTATCAAATACTCCTCCAAAAAATAGTAGGTATGGATTGTTAAATCATACATTCTTCAATCACAAAGCATACTTTGATGGAAAGTTTGGAACACATTTATACGCAAAAAGTTGGGTTAAGTAGATTTACGCTTGTGTTTGCGAGTCTTCTTTGAACGCTTCTTGTGTTTACGAGTTCTGCCATAACCAACATCGGCAAATCCAGGTCTCCATTTTTGAGCTCTTGCTTTAATGTATGCGTCACACTTAGGTTGGCGAACATTATGAGGATTCTTTAATCCAATAATATTTCCAGAACTATCCAGAAGCCAATGTTCTCTGAATTGTTCTTGGTATCCTAGACATAATAACGATGCCATGCTATAGAGTTTGCTAAAGATTAGTATTTCGACCATATCTGGTTGTTTTTCAACATCCTGAAGCTGTTTGATTCGTTCAACAAAATCTTTTCCACCCGATCCAGTTAGTTCTTGACTACACGGATTATTTGCAGATTCGATTAGTGCTTCAAATGGAAGTTTATCTTTTTCAGGAAGTGTTTGGTAAATTTCAGTAATATATTGAACAATTCGATCTTTATAGGGCAAGTATTCTGGAGCAAATTTAGCTGCATCAAATAATTGGTTTGCTTGAGCGATGGTTAAAACGGGCCGAACCTTTGAAGCTGCTTCCATAGAAGATAACTTTTGTTGACCTTTTACGGTTGTTGTTCGAAGAACTTGTATATCCGCCATTATTTCTTTGAAACGGATTTTATTGTACACATCATATAGAATGATAAAAATGGAGGATCACTTGTACGTAATCAAGCGCGATGGCACTCGTGTACCTGTATCATTCGATGAGATTCTCCAACGTATTCGCAAACTTTCAGAGGGACTTGACCACGTGAATCCCGATCTTGTTGCCCAAAAGGTTTGTAATCAGCTCACAGATGGAGTAAAGACTTCTGAACTTGATAACTTTGCTGCTGAAATTTGCGCTATGATGCAAGCGCGGTTTCATCCAAACTATGGAAAGTTAGCTGCTCGTATTGTGATTGATAATCATCATAAGAATACTCCTACAACTTTATATGATTCGGCATTCACTCTTTATGATGAAAAGGTTGTAAGTCATACTTATCATGATGTAGCAATTGACCGTAGTTTTGAAGAACTTATCGATTATTCTCGCGATTTCATGTTTGATTACTTTGGATTCAAGACACTTGAGAAAGGTTATCTTCTTCGTCGCAGAGATGGTCGTGTTTGGGAACGTCCTCAACATATGTGGATGCGAGTAGCTATTCAACTTCATGGTAGTAATCGTCAGCTTGTAAAGGAAACCTATGATGCACTATCTCAGGGATACTTTATTCAAGCAACTCCAACTCTATTCAATTCGGGTACAAACCATCCTCAGCTAAGCTCTTGTTTCCTTCTTACGATGAATGAAGATTCAATCAAGGGAATTTACAAGACTTTGGGAGATTGTGCTCAAATCAGTAAATGGGCTGGAGGAATTGGTCTTTCTGTTCATAACATTCGTGCTCGTGGATCTAAGATTCATGGAACGAATGGAGAATCAACAGGACTTGTTCCAATGCTTAAAGTGTTTAATGATACCGCAAAATATGTCAATCAAGGAGGTAAACGAAATGGGTCCTTTGCGATCTACCTTGAACCATGGCACGCAGATATTGAAGACTTCTTGCGCCTCAAACTTAACCAAGGGGCAGAAGAAGATCGAGCACGTGACTTGTTCTATGGTCTCTGGATTCCCGATTTGTTTATGGAAAGGATGGAATCCGACCAAATGTGGAGCCTCATGTGCCCAAATGAATGCCCAGGTCTTGCCGATTGCTGGGGAGATGAATTCAAAAAGCTCTATGAGTCTTATGAAGCCGCTGGAAAATTCCGTCGTCAAGTATCAGCCCGTAAACTCTGGCAAATGGTACTAGATGCACAGATTCAAACGGGAACTCCATATCTATGCTATAAGGACGCTGCCAATCGAAAGAGCAACCAGCAAAACCTTGGAACAATCAAAAGTTCAAACCTCTGTACGGAAATCATGGAGTTTACGTCACCAACTGAGACAGCTGTATGTAACCTCGGTTCGTTGGCTCTACCTCGGTTCATCGAGGCCAAGGAAGATGGATCAAAAATCTATAATTTCACAAAACTCCGCGAATATACTAAGATCCTTACCAAGAATCTTAACAGAGTCATCGATCTCAACTTCTACCCAACAGAAGAATGTAGAAAATCCAATCTACGCCACCGTCCAATTGGAATCGGAATTCAGGGACTTTCTGACGTCTTTGCGATCCTCCGCCTTCCTTGGACGAGCGGGGATGCTAAGAAGCTAAATAGAGAAATCTTTGAAAACATTTATTATGCTGCAGTTCATGCTAGTGTAACGTTGACTCTAGAAGGTGGAGAACCATGTAATCATTATCAGAGTGTTGGACCATATGAAACATTCAAAGGATCTCCTTCTTCTGAAGGAAAGCTTCAGTTTGATTTGTGGAATGACCCTCCTCGCGAAACACCTTACCTAGATTGGGACAAATTGAAGAATACTGTAAAAGCAATTGGATTGAGAAATAGCCTTCTGATTGCTCCAATGCCTACAGCATCTACTTCTCAAATTCTTGGTAATAACGAGTGCTTTGAACCATTCACTTCAAATATTTATACTCGTCGTGTTCTTGCTGGAGATTTTATGGTGATTAACAAGTATCTTGTAGATGATCTTATCAAGATTCGTTACTGGAACTCAGATGTTCGCTCACAAATTATGGCCAACAATGGCAGTGTTCAAAACATCGCTGAGATTCCTGCTGAACTTCGAGACCTATATAAGACTTCTTGGGAAATTCCTCAGAAGACACTAATTGATATGGCGCGCGATCGTGCTCCATTCATCTGCCAATCTCAATCACTTAACCTATTCCTAGCAGAACCTACATATGCTAGAATCTCATCTATGCATGTATATGCTTGGAAACAAGGTCTTAAGACTGGTTGTTATTATCTTCGTACAAAGCCAGCGGCTACTGCCCAAAAGTTTACTGTAGAGCCCGAATGTAAATCTTGCTCTGCATAAACTGAAAAAAAATAAAACAAAAATTTTTAAATGCGGAAAATCGCCGTGGGCCTAAGAATTTCTCTTCAAGAGTATATAAAACAGAATGTCTACTGCCCCTGAAGCTTTTGTCCCCCTCAATGGTTCTGCCGGAAACTCTGCTCCTGTCACCGGCGGTCGTCGTCACTCCAAGAAGCACCTCAAGCTTGTAACTCGCAAGCAGGCTCGCAAGCTCCTCAAGAAGTTAGGCAAGAAGATGCGCGGTGGTAACCCCACTGATGCAGTGGTTGTCCCCAGTGATATGAAGGAAGATGCTGCTGGTGGTCGTCGTCGTCACCGCACTAAGAAGCACCGCAAGTCTCGCCGCTCTCTTTTTGGCTATTAAGCGACTCACCAATTTGAGTTACCATCGCAAACAGATTCTCGTTAAATCCCCAGTGACAACCATTTGATTCCTTAATCTCTGGAAGTTTACGAGATGATGTGTTTTTAGGATGCACTAAACTTACAATAACGTCTTGAGGCGAAATCTCACGACACATTTGCTCGCGACCGCGAATGAATGCGTTTCCTTCTCCAATATGAACTGTATCATCAAATTTGTTCTCTTCCCAAAACTTACGAGTAAAAATAAGAGTTGCTTCAGAAACTCGTTCACTCATTTTTAATGTAATTGGCGGAACGTTCATAAAAGATGAGAACTTGGTAATATCATAGCAAGGGATTGTTGTACAGAATCCACATTGTTTAGCAGGTTCCTTAAGAAGCATAGCTACGCGATGAAGAACTGAATTATTTGGATATACATCATCATCGTCCATATTCACAAGAATATCATACATAGCATTTTCCACTGCAAGATTGCGCTTTTGAGAAATAGTCATACCTTGCTCACAACGAACGTATTTTACATTAGGAACTCCAATAAGTGTATCTTCAATTGGATCATCGCCATCATCTACAATTACAAGCTCCATCTTATCCTCCGGATAGGACTGAATCATGTATGAGTATTTCAGGATTGGCATAAAAGCTCTACGATCTTTGGTGATACATAGAATGGAAATATCTGGAAGATCTTCTTCCTTTGGAAATACATCTTTAAGCAAATATGGAGGTGTATTTTCTGGAATAACTTCGGCAATAACATCTTTCATAGTTTGAACCCATGTATCATGGCGAGTTTCATAAAGCTTTCGAGATGTAACAGATCCGTCTTTCTTTTCATTGAAAGATTTCGAACAATAGTCTTCAAGAGCCTTCATAATAGAAGGAACACTTGTATCAACTAAAGTTCCAAGACAATCTGGCTGTTCAACAGTTTCTAAAACTTCTCCATAATAAGTTCCACTTTGAACTTCTCCTACAAGATCTTCTTTAAACGGAGAAATTGGTGACAAAATTAAGTTACAACCGGCAGACATAGCCTCATTCACTGCATGTCCAAATCCCTCTGAAAGAGAAGTACAGATACAAAGACCACATTCTTTAAGAAGATCGTCATATTCACTTTCTTTTAATACCTCTGCTTTCACAATAACTTTGTTTTCAATCTCTGAAGGAACTTGAAGAGTAATATGAGCAGGAGAATATACTAAATGAAGAACTGGTAGCTTTGAATATAAAGTTGGGTTCTGTTCCTTAATCCGCATATATGCTTGAAAAATTGGTTTAGGATTTCGATAAATATTTTTGCCTACAGGAATAATTGCTTTTGAATAATTCTTCTTATCTTTTGCCGGATCATATGACTTGTCGATAGAAGACCATCCAATCATCCTTACTGGTTTCTTATAGTCCACAGCTTTGTTAAAAATACGACGAGCTTCTGTCGTTTTTACCCAAATTTCATCAACCATATTGAGATATGGTACCCAAGTGGTATAAGTCCATTCAGGATTTGGAATCCAGATATTCTTGCGAGCATACGAAAATAAAGATGGATTGATCACTTCAAGAAAGAAATTGAAATCCGCTTCTTCACATTGGGGAAATACATGCGGTACTCGGAAAATTTGAACTTTATCTCCGAATACAACTGTTAGCATCCCACGAAGAAGAGCGGCATCCTGCATAAGCCCAGTATTCTTCTGAAAATTTGCGATAATGTTAACTTTCATTTAAAATGAAGAATTCACTTTGGCACTAAACGCCTTGTCATTCTGCCTTTCAAAGGACGTCTTAAAGTTTTAGGTTTTGTTTGAAGATATTTTATATATTTTTTCCAACTGGTCTGATCTCTTGAAATACAACCATCTGTAAATACACATGCTCTATCATACCACCATTTTGCTTCAGTTTCCCCACACCATTTCCAAAAAAGAATGGGGTCTGTAATTTCTTTTGCTGTATCTAATTCTGTATTCTGAGTCAATTCTCTACATAAAGCTTTCATAACTAATGACCCATATCCATAGTTATCATCAAATAAATCTGTTTTAAACTTTGAGTCAATAATTATCAACATTTCACCATTCCATGCAACTTTTTCAATTGGACGGAATGAGTCCCACGTTGGCTCGAATACAAATAACTGACCATTCTTTTTTCCATAAATTCGATCATGGAAGTTACAGAGTTCCATTGATAAAAACCTACCCTTTTTATAATGGAAACTTTCCGAGGAAAGACTGTTATTATTCCTAGATCAAAAGACTGGAAAGCGATTGATGAAACCGATAAGTATTCAAAAGAACAGCGTATGAAATGTAAGGCAGAATCTGGAAAAGAATGTACTCTTTATCCATTTCCGATTGGATTAGAAGTTATGAAAATTTTTAAACCAAAACGTTGGTTAGATCCAACAGCAGGATGGGGAGACCGGTTGAGAGTAGCTATTGCCTCTGGAGTTGAATATGTTGGGATTGATTCAAATATTTCCATGCAACCTGCTTATAAAGCAATTATTGATGATAAAGCAGAGGGTGATACTAAGAAATATAGAGTCATACCTGGAAAGTTTCAAGATGCTAAAATAACCGGTAAATTTGATTTAATTTTTACAAGTCCTCCATTTTTTACAGTTGAGGTTTATGAGAATATGGTAGAATGGAAAGACGTTGAAGATTTTATGAATGAATTTTTGAAACCTTTATTAAAAAAATCATTTGACCATTTAAAAAAAGGAGGTCATATAGTTCTGTATATTGAAGACAAACCAGAAGCTGCGTTTATCGATTTAATGAAGGAATATGTAAAAACGGAGCTTCCTACCTTAGAGTATGAAGGTGCGTTTTATTATCAAGGAGTTAAGATGAGACCGTATTACGTTTGGAAGAAAGTTTAAAAGAACGATTTGAGTTCACCAGTACGAGTTCCGTACACGTGAGGATTCATTGGGTTCGCAATTGCAGGAGCGAAATCCTCAATATCCTTACGATAAAACATATGAAAGTCAACCTCGGAATAAACCTTAGCGGCACAATATCCGACAACTCGGCCATTGAGCTCCTGAAGTTCCTCTGATACGCGATTAGGATCATTCTTTCCAAACATCAGGTAATAACTGCGCATGATGATTTTTACTTGATCATCATCTTGACGGTCAATCTTATACTTTCCACCACTCATAAGTGAGACCTGATTTATAATCTGATTTTGAATGTTATCAAGATTTGACTCACTGAAAAAAACTGTATTTAAAGGAGTGGCCTTATGTTGATGACCAATTAAGTCAGTACGATCATCGCCAAAAATACGTTGATCGCCAGTATGAAGCTTGTAAGGACGAGCAGCATATCCGGCTAAAGAAGGGTCATTGATATTTGGAACAGGGCCACTATGCTTAGGAGCAGGAAACTGTGAACTGGTTGATGTCATATTGTAGCGATTCTCCACGTGAGGATCTTGGATCTTTTCAAGAACAGACTTTTCTCCAGAATACATCTCTTATTATAGGTTGGTAGAAGTTTTATATTTCACGCATTTTTTCGTATAATGATAGATTGAGTGCTTCTTTTAATTCAATTGTAATTGAATAGTTCATTCCTTGAATATCAAGTTCTCGCCCGTATGTATCCAAAAGACGAAGCGCAAATATACTAACATTTGATGGTTGTTGAAAGAAATACTCTTTTGTCATCGTATTTAGTTGATCAAATAAAATTGTATTTTTTCCTACATTCAATTGTATCTTTGCGAAAGCAATAAAACTGGTTGTATTAAAATTTTGGTGTTCAATTACATTGTAATCATTAATTGCAAGATAAATATATGTATCGCCAACAATATCTGGAAATGATTCAGCCGTATAAGTAGTTGTTCCGGAATATGTTAAATTACGATATCCAAGATAATAACCCAATCCATTATCGAATGGAGTTGTAACTGTAGCAGGTGTAAAGTCTAAGCTAAATGAGTTTCCATTTGCGATTGTAATTTTATTTGTGATTGGACCGCATGTTACAGTAAATGTTTCTGCAGGAAAGGCAGCTTGTAGCCTTGTTTGGACTTCAGAAGCAAGAGCTGAAGCTGTAGCATAGTTACCAGCTGTAATAGTAACTGTTGTATAAGTTGTTGATGGAGAAACTTTAACGTTAAATGTAATATTTTCACGAGCTGCTGAAAATGTATAAAACACATTTGGAAATTCAATAGACGACAACCGAACTGAAACTATATTTTTATAAGTACGCTGTGGGCGAAATAAGAAATATGATGATTTTGATTCAGGGTAGGGGTTTGTTACCGTACTCATCGTATAAGCTCGAAACCGAGAATCGATATTTAGAACATGTGTTTTAATATCTTTTTCATAACGTATACTGATCTTGCTTTTATCGTCAAAAGGTTTATCGGGTTTTGGCACAGTTTTCTCAGTCCCTCTATCGCCGTGGAATTTTTGAAATTCTTCAGGAGATTCAAGTTCGTGTTTATCATAGTCACGATCTTCGTGTTCGTCTACCTGTTCATCATCTTCGTAATCATTCTGATGAACAAGAATGTTGCGTGCGGTATCTTCATACGCTTCAGCTAAAAGTTGTTGATATGTAAGTTGCTCCATTATTCAAAAATATGAAAGTATTTAGTAAATGCTATCATCAAGTGAATGGCTCTCTCAAAATAGAAATATAAACTGTGGAACAACTGGTGCAACTGGTGCTGTTGGCCCTACTGGACCAGCTGGTCTTAATGGTCTTACCGGTCTTACAGGTCCAACTGGTCCTACTGGTCTTACCGGTCTTACCGGTCTTACAGGTGCCACTGGGCCTGCTGGAGTTATGCCTTTACTTTATTTTATTAAAGGAAACAGCACAATTGGAACATCATTTTATAATAATATTACAGTTCCTAGCGGTTCTCCATATACAAAGATATCAGGAGTCAGTACTGTAAAATATTCTGATAGCAGTGTGTTATCAAATAATAGTATTCGAGTAAATGTATCTGGAAAACAAATTGTAAAAATTACATTATCATTAACTTTTAACGGGCGTACTCTAGCTCCAGCACAAATTCCAAATGGATATAATAGAGGATATCTTTATTGGGCAGCCGATAATGATTCTAAGAATACAACAGGTGGTTCTGGTGTAAATTTAAAATCAGTAGATATCCAAGATTGGAATACATCTGCATCACAGGATTTTAGATATCCAGTTAGTTATACATGGACTTTAACTAAAGATATTGACTTTAACAGTAGTTCACAATATGTAGAGTTATACGCATATGCTTCTGACGGAACTCCAACAAATTATACACTTCAGTTATTATTTTATTATGATTCAGCAGCATTTGGTGCCTCATTTAGTGGTACTGGTAATGAACGTTTATTAGTAGAATATCTAAACTTTTAGAAGATTCAACTCACTCACCCACATTTGCTTGGGAGTTGTTGCCTCAATCTCAGTAATCTTCTGTTTCAAATCTTCAAGATCCTTCTCATGCTTTTGTGCATTCTTGAGAGTCAGAGACTTAATCGGGAGATCGAGCAGATAATCATAACTATCCTTAATCTTCATAAACTTTTCAGCGGTCAGAAGCTTTTCACACTCTTCCGGAGTCTTACGACGAAGATCTGGGCGAGGAGTTGGCTCACATTGCTGTTTGATAAACCGAACTACATTCTCATGATATGGGAGTTTCTCACGAAGAGTCTTCAATAGAAGCTCGCGACGTTTCGCATACAGATCAAGTCGTACTTCTGCGAACTCATGAAGAATCTCATTTGGAGTATTGTACTTGTGAATCACACACTTTGAATTGAACGCATGCATGTTGGTAAGCTTCAGCTTATCCACAAGAAGCTTCTCAACAGGATCTGCCGATTCTCCAAGTTTTACCTTGATATGAACATCTGTATCTGTAGAAGTATCAGAATAGTCTTTGATCAATCCATCCGTTACAAGTTTATCGAGCCATTCGCGGAAGTCAGATGTCCAAGTTCCTACTGGAAGTTCAGTAATAGTCATTTCATTCTTTTCAGTCTTCCAAACACCTTTTACGATATAGTCTCCTTTTCCATCCTTTGTGATGCTTCCTCGGAATCCTTTGTAGTAGGGAGTGAGCTCGGTATCAAGTCCTGAACCTGACTTGAGCCACTGCAGAAGCATCTTCTTAAGGTCAGCAGGATTAAACTGAGGGATAAAGGTAGAATAACCAGTTCCAATACCCCGACACCCATTAATCAGAAGCATGGGAAGAATCGGGGCATACCACTCAGGTTCCACAGGAAGACCATCATCATCACGATAGGTCAAACAATCGAAGTCATCACTTGGAACAAGATTTTGAATATAAGATTGTAGATAGGTGTGAATATAACGAGGTGAAGCAGAATCCTTACCTCCAACAAGACGAGTTCCAAACTGTCCCTGAGGAACAAGCCATGGGATATTGTTAGATCCTACAAAGTCTTGAGCCATACCAATAATTGCCTCATTGAGAGATGCTTCGCCATGATGATAACCAGAATGTTCGGATACATATCCTGCGAATTGAGCAACTCGAATTTCAGATTTCAAGTTGCGCTTAAAAGCAGAGTAGAGAATCTTACGTTGAGAAGTTTTCAGACCATCCATCACATTTGGAATCGAGCGTTCAAGATTGTAGTTTGAAAAGTGAATCAAATCCTTATCTACAAACTCTTGATATGGTAGATAACTTCCAGGAGCAACATTCACAATGTTTTCACGAGAATAAGTCTTCAACCAATCTTTGCGATCATCTGCTTGTTGTTTGTTGAAAGCAAGTTCAATTGATGTATCACTTTCCTTTCCAGTATATGAATATCCAACAACATTCATTGACTTGAAATACTCTTTAGCTTCATCGCGAGTAGAAGTGCCCAATCCCTTGTAATACTTTACCTTCCAACCATGAGATTCTGGCTTCTTACGCCATTCTTCATAATCAAACTGAGTATAGAATGCAAGAGTTTTAGTTCCTTTGGTTGCTTTTACAATTGGAGTTGACATGTAGGTAATAAATCCAGGAATTTGAAAGAGAGTGTGCCAGAGTTCATGGAATACATTAATTAGAAGACCACGAATATGAGAACCATCGTAATCTTGATCAGTCATGATAAGAATCTTCCCATAACGAAGTGATTTGATATCTTTGTATTCTTTTCCAGACTCCAAACCCAAGATCTTCTTTAGGTTTGCGATCTCTTCTGTTTGTTCTACTTTCTTAACTGAAGTATCTTTGACATTAAGGACTTTTCCTCGAAGAGGATAAACTCCGTAGTACTTTCGCTGTTCTTGTGATAGTCCAGACAGAGCCATAGCTTTGGCTGAATCTCCCTCAGTAAGGATGAGACTACATTCGTGGCTTTTTGCTGTACCGGCATACACTGCATCATCGAGTTTTGGAATTCCAGTAATTCTGCTTGATTTCTTTCCATCAGTCTTGGCATTTTCCTTTGTGTCTTTCACATTCTGCTGCTCCAAAACCTTTGTTACAACATTTAGTTTTGTAAGTACTTTCTTGAGGAATGCTTCTCCAAGTTTACAAGATACTTTAGTTGTCATAACCTCCTTCGTTTGAGAACTGAAGGATGGATTTTCAACTTCACAGTTAATGAAGATAGCAAGAGAATCACGAACAAGCGCAGGCTTAACTTTGATTTTCTTCTTAGACTCCAAGTAACTACAAATATGAGTAACCAATTGAGACGTAATTTCGTCAACGTGTTTACCAGAACGGGTCCAAATGCCATTCACAAAACTAACACTAAACCCCTTGTCAAACGGGTTATCCGCGACTGCGAGTTGCCATCCCACTTGAGGAGTGTCTGTGATACAGGCTGTATCTTTAGGGAGATACCAGGATGCGTAGATTCCAAGATCTCTAAATTTGATTGGTGTGCCGCACCAAGAGACACGGACGTCCTTCCCAACTGTCATAGCAGTATCAAAGACTCGACGTTTCATAACCTCAAGTAGATCTGTTGGAATATGTTGATTCTTCCAACCAAATCGGGCAAAATCAGGAGTCCATGCAACTTCTACATAAGGTTTTACTTTGCTTGGTTTAATAACTGGTTCATGAATTTTAGACATATTATCTTCAAAAGTTTGTGTGTATTTTAGATTACGCTTTCCATCCACAACTGTAACTACAAGTTTCTTAGCAAAGATGTTTACAAGTTTAACACCATAACCATTCTTGCCACCAACAAGTTTCTTTTCACTTTTATCGTAATTTGTAGATGTAAGAAGTTCACCAAAGATCATTTGAGGAATATACACTTCATATTCTGGATGCTTTTCTACATCAATAGATTCTCCATCATTGCGAATAGTAAGAGTATCATTTTCAACTTCAATATCAATCTTCTTCACAGGATTATCTGAGTTTCTCTGACGAAGACGTACAACATGATCATGCGCATTCACAAGAAGTTCATCGAAAAGTTTGTAAAATCCTGGATTAAATGGACTAATTGCGCGCTCTTTAAAAGATTCTCCATCAACAACGAAGAGTTCTTCAACCGAATTCTCAATGCTCCCGATATATGTGTCAGGAAGGCTGAGAATATGCTCACGATGAGTATGTTTGCGATACTGTTTTCCAAGATCTGCCATTTCTGTGATTGACACTGAGCCGAGATAGGTGTAAATTCGTTTTCTAAATACAATTATTTAGAAAAATCTCTTGAAAAAGGACTTAAACTTTCTAGAACCTCCAACAGAAGAAGAAGCTAATGTAAATCCTCCAAATAACACCACAATTAATAAAAGACCAACTACTATCACAATAATAATCAATATAATCATACCAACACCCATAGCAGAACCACCAGTTGCAGTATTTGTTGTTTTTCCAGCTTGCTTTGCCATACATAATCCTTTATCAGCAATTGGGTTCATAATACTACAAGGATCGGTTAATGACCCTTTTCCAGATGCCGCACATATTGTTTGATTTACAAGTGGACTCAATATACAACATGGGTCTTTAAGATCGCACATTTATATATAATATTTGTTAACTTTTTCAAACCCATCTTCTGATGGATCCCACAATCCCGCATCTTGTAACCGTTTTTCTTTTTCAGGAGTTGTCATCATGTAGTTACAGTGAACCATTTTTGCTTTTTGAGTTTTTCCTTGTTGAAAGTAGACAGATCCATTCGGATATTCTTCTTGAGGCAGTAAGCTTACAGTTAATCCAATTGTTCGTTTATAAATATTGGTAAACGCGTGTTGATCATTCACATGCTGTTTCTGACCATTTTGAGTTAACCAACCGATAGAATCGCGAATCGCTTTTACTGAAAAAATATCAGGACGTACAAGGAAGAATCCTGTACAAGGTGACCAAATATCATCTTGCATGACAAATCTTCCAGGATACCGTCTCATATCGTCAATACAGTTTTCAAAAAGTACAATATCGTTATCAATCCAGATAACTTCTGAATCTAATTTCATGTTGTAAAGAATAACTTCAAGTTTTCGAGTTGTAATTGACTTAAATTCTCCAGTGTTATAAGTTGCTGCTTGTTTTTGGTCACCAAGTATGTAACAATGAAATAAACTCATATCAAATCCGGATTGTTTTGCGGATCTCAACATATTTTTCATCATTGGAAGTTGTCCTTCGTTCGTCATACAGACAATTCTCATTTTGACATTTTCAACTTATTCTTTTTAAATGCCTCGTAAAGCAAAACAAACAGCTTCGAAAGAAGTTATAGTAACAGAAACTCCTGTTGTATTTTCTCTAAAAGTTACAGATGAAGCTACAACTGAATCAGTAATCATCCCTGCAGGAGAAACAACTTCTTATTCAGATATTCTTACGTCTGTGGAAATATCTAAAGTTTCCAATACATTTAATACTGATCTTCTAAAATCAATTTTAGATAAGGTAGTTGCTGATAGATATAACGAGCAGACTTGTTGCTTTTGGTGCTGTCATAAGTTTTCTTGGTCCGCTGTTGTAATTCCAATGTCTTACGATTCTTATAAGAACTTGTATACCTGTGAAGGTCATTTCTGTTCTCCAGAGTGTGCCCTTTCTCACATTTATGCAGATAATCGCTTATCTGAATCGGCAAAGTGGAATCGTCATAGTCTACTTCGTCATCTGTATGGAGATCTATATAGAGATCGTGATCTTTCACCAGCCCCTCCAAGAACTCTTCTAAGAATGTTTGGAGGACCTCTCGATATCGAGCAGTATCGTGAATATACTTACGGTGATAACAATATTGTTCTTTCTGAACTTCATCCAATTCGCCTTCTTTTCCCTTCAATGAATGTACAGGCACCTTTGCGAGATATTAAGAAGTATGTATCGCTTTCTACCGAGGCGATTGAAAAAGCTTCTGAACAACTTCGTCTCAAACGTAGTAAACCTGTGAACGTAAATATTCCAACTTTAGATACTCTTTGTATTGGAAAGAATCGTTAATCCTCGTGATGGGATGTAGTTTTTGATAAACTTAAAACAACATCGGAAGAAGTAACTGTAGTTTCATCTTTTTTAGATTCTTGTGATTTAGTTTCCGGAACACGAATAACCATTTTTGGTAATTCTTTAGGAGTCATAAGATCTTCAAAAGAAGGAACTTTTTTCATAGTTATTATTGGACTTTTTATTACTGGCATTTCTCGCATGGTATCATCATCATCCAAATCTCTATAAATATCAATCTTATGAAGACCATTTGCTTCTTCTGGTTTGCTAACTGGCTCATGCTTGAAACGTCTTTGGAACTCGTGAATTACAATTTCTGGAACCATTGGACTTATCTCAGCTAAACGATCATATTGATCCTTTACATACTTGAGAAGGTCATGAGGACTCATACGCTCATTGCGAGGAAGACTTAGTTCAACACTTATAAATCGGTATAACTTTGCATAGTGGATCGAAGAGATACGGTGTCCTTCTGCTCTCTTTGCCCAACCAAAGTAAGTTCCGAAACTATTTAAAATTCCCATAAAAAGAGAACCTACACCTAATGCTACAGATGAAATCTTGGGATCAGAAAACAGACTTGATGAACCAGCATTTAAAAATGCAATAACACCGCTTCCTATAATAATCGGTAAATCTATAAAGGTTCTCCGATTACTATAAATTGCCTCTGCGCGTTTATGTACCCATGCCAATCCGTTTGCCTTCTCACCTGTAGACGCAAAATACTCTTCTAATCGATTCGTCCAACTAATAGTTGGTGAAATATCCATACTATTATTTTCGCCCATTTAGCTTTTTAGTGCGACGAGTTTTACGCACATGCTTCTTCGTTTTTCTTTTTGATCCAGTTTGTTGAAACGCAATTTCTCGTCCAACTTTATACCCATCTCCATAATCACGTCCTAAAGGACCAGCTGCTAACTCATCTTCCATTGCCATCTTCTTTTTTCCATGTTGAAATCCTATCAAACATCTATTTTGTTTTTCAAGAGATTTGTTGCCACAAACTTCAGTTGTACTCATTTATAGTTTTCTGCGACGAGTTTTACGAGCTTTCTTAGAATGTTTACGAGTAGAGCGTTTCGCCTTTCCTGCCCACTTTAAGCGATAATCAGAATTTTTCTTATCTTGATTGGTTTCTAATAATCCCTGTTCAGATCCTTTAAATGCACTGGATTCATTAGAATAACCTCTTGAACGTTTTATATTTCCAGAATGCCAACCCTCTGCGTATGCCTTTTTTAATTGGAGGTCATCTGGGGGGTCATAATCTTCTCCTCTTAATGCATCGTTATACCCATATTGATAATGTGTTTTTTGTGTAGAATTCATTTATAACTTTCACATATAAATCTTTATCATATCAATGAATCAGCAGAATTTTTTTCAAGAGCTGATGAAGACGCAGATGATGATGAGTGTAGGTTCTACAGTTGGTAATAATCCACTGTATAATATAATTGCTTTGAATTTATATGAAAGAGTTGTGGCATCTTATCCAAGTTGGTTTCCAACTTTAAAAGCATTTTGTTGCCGAAGACAAAGAAACGTTCCGGCAACTGCTCCTCCTCCAGCACATAAAGATATTCGCTGTACAATTCTTTGTGAACGCATTCTTCAATCTCAAAATTCAAAAAATCAACAACCTACATCTTCTGTGAATAGAATGGACGCAGTTATCAATTATGTTACAACGATTCCAGTTATCAGAAATCTACTTTGTATGACGCAACATGATTATCTCCCTAATGAATTTGAACCAATTATGATAGAACCAGATATTTACTTTCAACTTCTTGATTTGAAACATAACGATGGTCAAGTTGAACAAATTAAATTTAAACTGTTCTGTTATGATCATGAAGTTCAGTATCTTCAATCATTTGTAGATAAGTGTAATTCTGCATATGAACGTCGTATGAAAAATAAGCTTGGAACAGATTTGTATTTTTTTGATATGGTAACTGCTAGTAAAAATAAAAGATCAACTCAAAATCCTTTACCAACTTCTCATATTTTGTATACGCAGCACAAGTTTCATACAACTCGTACATTTGATAATGTTTTCTTCGAACAGCGAAAGAAGGTTAGAAATCATGTCCAATTCTTTTTAACTCGCAAAGATTGGTATGAAAATAAAGGAATTCCATATACTCTTGGATTTATGTTTCACGGAGATCCAGGATGCGGAAAAACGTCAACTGTAAAAGCAATCGCAAATACAGCGCATCGCCACGTGATTAATATTCAACTTTCAGAGATCAAATCAAAAGCTCAACTTCGCCATCTTTTCTTTAATGATGAAATCCATGTATATAATGGAACAAATACTGAGCGTTACACAATTCCTATTCATGAAAGGTTGTACCTAATTGAAGATATCGACGCAATGGGAGATGCTGTTCTTGAACGCAAATGGAAGAAGCCTGAAGTTCCAAAGGAAGAGAAGAAGAAACTTGGTGATCCTTGGATGGATCGTGAAGAAGGTGAAGATAAAGAACCACTTGATCTATCTTTCTTACTGAATCTTCTAGATGGAACTCTTGAAGCTTCTGGCCGTATTCTATGCGTTTCAAGCAACTTTCCTGAAAGAATTGATAAAGCACTTATTCGCCCAGGTCGTATTGATATGATTGTTCATTTTAAGAAATGTAATTGCTCAGTTCTTCAAGAAATGGTAACAAACTTTTATGATAAAGATTTTGGCGATTGGACTGATAAGACTTTAGATTATAAGTGGACTCCCGCAGAGGTAAATCAAATTTTGTTCAGAAATTTTGATAAACCAGAAGATGCTATTGAAGAATTAAAAACATTGGCTCCTACAGATTTATATGGATTTGAAACTATCGAAAATGGATTAACTTATGAACAGTTTTCTAATCAATCAACAGAATGAGAGAATCAACGCTTAAAGTATGCTTCGTACTAGATTGTACTGGATCTATGGGACCATGGATTGAAGCAGCAAAATATAAAATTCGTGATATTCTTAAAAAGCTAAAAGACGAACATCCAAACTTTAAAATCTATGTTGCCCTTGCTGGGTACAGAGATTTTGGAGAATCATATACATATATTAAATTTACCGAAGATTACGGTGACATTTATGATGGTCTAGATGATATTATTGCAAGTGGTGGAGATGATGAAGCAGAAGATGTTGCGGGTGCGTATCATTGGGTAACCAGTTTGAACTGGAGTGCCGATGTACGAGCAGTCTTTCATATTACAGATGCACCAAATCATGGTGTTATTTATCATGACGCGGATGTCACAGACGATTATCCGGCCGGTAATCCAACAATTGACCTTTTGGAAGAGGTACACAAATTAGCAACATATAATGTTGATTTGACTGTATTTCGAATTAGCAAAGACACAGATATTATGTATGGACTCTTTATGGATGAGTATGATATCAATCGGTTTCGAGTAGTAGAGTTTATTGATTCGAATGATACAGAAGTTGTTGTATTTTATAACGAAATTACAACTCAACTTCATAATTCAATGTCACTATGTCCGCCTACAGATTAGAAATTGCCTTAGATAGGCGATAAATGTTTTGAATGTATTTCCAAACGTTGTCCTTCGAGGAAGGGCTCATAGTTTTTACATATTCCTTAAGTTTTACAAAAATATTAAGATCTACATCATCGGAGTATTCGGAGAACGAGTAATCAAGGAAAAACCCTTCATCCTTATTTAGAATTTTTTCTTCAAATGAATTTGTGTTTTCGTATACATATTTTACTAGAAGAGATGGATTTGTGTTTCGCATAAGTTTAAGAGTTGTTAAAAACATTGAGAAATCTGGGTCATCTGGATACATTCCAATAAGTTCCGTTACAAACGAACTAAATTGATCGAACATCGCATTCATGAGCGCGACTTTTGATGCCATTAAATCTTAATCGTATTTTATATGTAAATGAACGTAATAAGTTTCATTGCAAGATTTTTACATTTAGCTCTTCTTATTATTGTATATTTGGTTGTTCCAGAAGTAGCTCCGGAAAACCAAGTGGAAACGATTAAACATTGGGTTTTAACTGCGGCCTCATCAATCTTTTTGCTTTTAATTATGATTTCAGCAAAAGATGAACTCAATGTTTTCGCATTATTCTTAATCGGTGCTATCATTATTACCGGATTAATTTGGTGGGTTCCTACATACATCCGAAAAGAAGATCAAGATTTAGTGTCACATATCTTAATAGTTTCATCAAGTATATTTATTACAATAGTAAGTGCACTGTTTTCTTTACATGACACAGAGTCTATTGGAATTCAACAAACGTCGGCGTTTGAAGGAATTATAGGTGGAAAAAGACGTAAAAATAAGTAAATTACTTGCGAGATGCTACACTAAACTCTTTCTTACGTTGTTCTTCCATAGCTGCCATTCGTGCTGCTACATCATCATTTGATCCGGTTTTTGATTTAATAGTATTTTCACTTTCAACAGATTTACCAGTTGGTAATCCAGCACCGCCTTGAGGCATTGTCATTGGTTGATCTAAAAATGTATACATACTACCTCCAGGTGCAGTAAATGAAGCAGGATTATCCCAAGAAGAATATGTTTCTGTTAGTCTTCCACTTCCCTCAAATCCCCACGCAGAAATATCTCCTATAATTTGTTGACTTGCTCCACCTGTAGCGACAGATTCTTTCGTAGGTAACTCTTTTCGTGCATTCGTGGGTTTTGCTATAAATCCATAAATGTCTTGACCTACTACAACTTCTTTAGTATCGGGAACATACAGAGTTGGTACTTTCTTTAAGAAGGAAGGAATTTGATTACGAGGCAACGATTCAACCAAAATAAACTTATAAAGTCCAGATTTATTTAACCCCTTTAAGGTCTCGATAATCTGCTTTGAATGAGCACAACGTTCACTATAAAATAAGTATGGTTGCATCTTAGTTATGAGTTTTGACGAAAAAAACGGAATAAAGGTTAACGAGAATGAGTGAGGACACAATGATGCCGACCCTTGAAAATGTTAAAACTTCAAACAAAGGGTTTGAACTTTCATGCGAATTCCGAAACTTTCCAGTTACATTTGTAAATGCTCTTCGACGTCTAGTACTGTCAGGTGTTCCAACGGTTGTTATTCAAGATGTACAAATTCTTGAAAATACAACCCAGCTTCCCCACGAAATGATGAAACATCGTGTTGAAATGCTTCCAGTTAACGTAAGTCCAGAAGATGCTTCTACAATTCGTGATACAAAAATTGAACTTCGCATTCTTCCAGATAAAGCTGATAAAGTTCGAGTCATTACTACGGATGACTTTGTAGTTGAATCAAATCGTGGTAAAGTTCTTATGCGAGACAGAGATCTGGATAAGCCAATCCTATTTCTGCGTGTTCGTCCAAATGAAAGTGTTCATCTAAAAGCTCGACTCGGCGTTGAAAGTAAAAACGCATCTCAGGTTTGCGGCTGCTCTACTAAATGGCACATCGATCCCGAAAGAGCAAAAAAAGATAAGAAAGTTTATGTAGAAAAAGGAGGAGATCCAGTTGCTTTTGATAATTTCTACATTCAACAGTCTTATTCGCGTAATGAAAAGAATCGCCCTGATTGGATTGATATGTCAATTGAAAGTATTGGAGTTCTATCTTGTAAAGATATTCTGAAATACGCAGTTGGAATTCTTAAGGCACAAGTTGAAGCATATATGAAGGAAGCCCTTGAAAAGATCAATCGTGAGAAGGAACCTGGTAGTTATAACGTTTCTCTTGATCAAGGTGGTCATACTATCGGTGCTCTTCTTCAAGAAGTACTTTACAGTGATGAAAATGTTGACTTTGTTGGCTATGATATTCCTCACCCTCTCCGAAACCTTATGGTTCTTCGATTCTATACAAAGAAAAGTCCCGAGGGAATTTTGAAGATTGCAGCTGATACAATCAAGGAATATTGCGCTGTAGTAGAAAAGGGACTATAGAATAATGGCAGACGTCCTAACATTTGATCCTGCAACTGAATTTGAAATATTAGAAAATATCCCCGATTTTGAGGAGGAGATTCAACGACCTGAAGAGTTAAGATTTTTTACTTTAGATGAACAATTATTAGATTATCAATCTAAAGTATTATCTGGTAAAAAGAAGATAACAAAATTCGAAGTAAAAAAGATTTATAATGAAGTTTCTAGATTTCGAGAGATTTATAACAAGTTAATTGTTTTTGGAGATATGGAAACTGGATACATTGTAGACACTGAACGGAAGTCACTCAATGTTCCATGGGTTACTCCAATCTATTCAAATTTTGATTATGTTCCGTATTCTTACAAGGAAAACTGGATGCCTTTAATGGATAAGTCGCAACTATACAATCCAAATTATTACAATCGCTTAGTTGTAACTATTCCAAAACCTTATAAGACAACGGAAGGAGCTGGTGTGCCAATTTCTAAGAAAACAGTTCTTGTAAATGAAGAAGGTTTGAAAGCTATACAAGCTGTAGGAACTTATGTGCGCACGAAAGGTGTAATTCATGAAGATGGAACATTCGATGTGCTTCCCATTCCAATGTTAAACACTGCTGATGATATTCGTGTAAAAGGTTACTATCTTGGAAAGCGTGAATTAGAGATTCCAAATCCTCTTAAAGACCATCCGTTTCTATCTTCAACAAATCCATCAAGCATTATTACCAATGATCCATTGCTAGAGATATTCCCATCCATTCAAGCAATTTTGAATCACGCTGTAAAAACTACAACAGATCCATATGGAGAAGGATTAAAGTATTTAAAAATTTATGATGTAAAATTAAGTCAAATTCCTTGGAAGCTTTGGAAAGAAAGATTTCCTCCTGTAGATCAAGTTTCAGCACCTCCATCTGTTCTATCGATTCAGTTTCCTGATTCAAGTGAAATTATTGCTCCTTCTGACAATATTCGAAAGCAATACGTGAAACCATGGTTACCTGGCGTATTTCCTCGATATTGGTTGATGAAGCAAGAAGATGGTGGGTTATTGACTGTTAAGATGTATTTATCCAAAGTTGGTCAAGCTGGTCTTGTTCCTCCTGAAATTCAAGGTGAAAAACTAAAACCTTCTGAAACTCCTTCAACACCTGAAGAATGTTTAGTTACAGATAACTTTGATGCATTTTTAAATTCAGGAGTTTATCGTTCACCAAATCCTAGTATAGTAAGTTCCTTAACAGACAAAGGAAAGCCACTTCCTCCTGGAATTTGTTTAAGTGTAGATTACATTCAACAAGAAATTACAGGTCTTACATCTGCTGGAAAGACAGCATGGAGAGAAACGAGTGGAGCAGAACTTTTAGAAGAACATGTAAAACTTCTTCGTAAATTTCAAGTTGAAACTCAAAAAGAACTTGAACCAAAATATGAAAAATTTGGAATACGCCCTGAATCTGAAATTCGTAAAGATGTAGTTACTATTTTAAATGATCCTGAGCGTACTCCTGAAGATAAGGCAAACGATATTCAAACTATCGTAAATATGATTATGCCTACTAACGAAGTATATCTTGACAAAGATGAAGCAACTATTGTATGTAACCACACTCTTGCTATTCTTCGGGGAGATCTAGAAGAGAATCGTTTAGGATTTTATTCAAAGTGGGCAACTATTGTAGATGGTGGAAGAATTTGTAAGTTCTGTGGAGAGCAAATTAATAATGATGTTCTTGTAGCTCAAGATGAATTTGATAGCAATGGAGGTGTTATTATAAATTATGAAACTCTTGAAACTCAAACGTTTCAAGGAGAATCAAATATTTCTTCCTTTACTAATTCAATTCGCCAACTTGGAAAAATCTTCTCTCTCGAAAATGCAGGAGAATCTGTATTATATTTACTACTTTCATTGTTACAAGTTTTGCCAAATGAAGGAACTGTTCTTCCAGTTCTTCAATATATTCGAAAATTAGCTGGAGCAGTAAGAGCAAATAAGAAGATTGAAAAATCAGCTCGCGAACGTGTAGAAGGAATTACTGGTATCGTTGGAGCAGTTGTTTTGCTTCAAACACATAATCCTTTCTTAATCCCTCGTAGATCTATACGTGGACGAATTTTTAAGACAAGTGGATATCCTCGTGATACAACTGAAACAAGTGAATCTCCGGCTCTTGACAATATTTTATACGTACTTCGGGCTACATTTGAAGAGTTTCCTAATACATTTTCTGGACCAGTTGCCTCTCTTTTTAGATCACTCATCGCTACTCCTAAACGTATTCGTGAAGAAACGATTCGCTTTTTAGGACAAGCTTTAGTTGAATTCAAACCTCAATTTGAAGCGGCAAAGGAACGATATGTAGCTCCTACTGCAGAAGAAGAAGGTGAAGTACTGTCTCTTCCACTTATTAAGCTTGAGAAACTCGAATATTCGCCATCTGAAAGAATTGGTACAGAAGAATTGATGATGAAATGTGGAGTAGCTCGTCCTTTGTCAATCATGATATCAAAGTTTCCTCCAAAAGTATCTCAAGATCCAATTGAACTTGCCAAGAATTTATTACCATCAGAACAAGCTAGTTACATTCTTTCACCTATAATTGAAGAAAAACTCATATCGTTCGATGATAAAGAAATTCGTAGAAAACTTGCTCTGAAACTCGCAAAGATAACAAAAAGCGATAAAATTGAGAAATTTTTAGCACGTGACAATATTGATGCGGTTTCTATTTTAACAATGATGAACCGTATTTTAGATATTTTATCCAAAGAAGAATTCAGTTTAGAAACTTTGAAACAATACAGAAATGCTATTTCAAATTTAGATATGCATAAAAATCAATCTATTCTTCGAGATATAGCAAAAGGTCTTCTTTATGAACTCAGTCAAGAAATCGCAAAAGATAAGAATAAGTCATCTTTAGCGAAAGCTCTTGATGATGCTTTACTGAAAGATGTTGTAATGAATATGTTGCTTTACACAGATGAAGAAGCTCGTCGTATTTCTGAAGCAGCAAGAACAAAGGAACGTGAAGCATTCAAGAGACATATGCGTTCTATGAATGATACTCAACGTGAGATTACTAAAATGTTACTTGATATTGGAGTTGCTCCTTATGTGATCACAAATGAAGATCGTGAAATATTTGCTCGAGAATATAACTACCCAGATCCAGAAAAAGAATACAATCTTCTTTTCCAACAGCAAGATGAACAGCGTCCAGAAGAAGGTTACAACGATACTCGTGACTTTGTTGAAGATGGAGTAAGACCGTTGAATATATTTGGTCAAGAAATGGAAGTTGACAATGGAGATTACGGAGATAGATACGTGAGACCTTATGATGATTGGGCAAATACAACTGGTGATGCTGATTTTGACAATGGATACGGTGAATAAATAAATGTACAAGTTAAATGATATTGTAGAATATGAAGGAGTTTTAGGGCGAGTATTTAGTTATGATAAGATCACACATTCTGTCTATGTATTGTTTCGATTAAATGACCATACATGGAAAGTAGAAAAGTGTGATGAATTCTTTTGTAAACATGTTCAAAAATACATGTGGGGTGTTGAAACCGCATTATGCATTAAATACCAAAGACTTCAAAGAACTCCAAATTTGGTTCCACTTGATTCAGATATTGAGTTAATGGATATTGATTAAAAAAGGAGCTACCCAGGATCGAACTGGGGCTTCGGGATTCAGAGTCCCACGTCATAACCACTTGACTATAGCTCCACTCTTTTCTTAGAATTTAAACTATTAAAATTTACGTAAGCTTCATTTTTTCCACTTGATAATTTCGCCTGTTATAGAGTGATAACCGTTCTTGAAATTGACGGCGAAAGGCTGGGTCAACGATGTCAATGATGAGTGGTGAAATCTTTCGCTTGCCTTTTTCCACCCGTAAAATTCGTCCCACAATCTGATCGACATCAGGGCGAGGGGTGGCAATAACCAACGTGTTGAGAGTTGGGACATCGAATCCTTCTTTACACATCTGATAAGTTGCAATTAGAATTCGTTTTGACTCACACCATTCTGCTCGTGTTTTTGAATCTACACTTCTGGATAGAATACAACTTTCTTCTTTGATGTGGGTCGGCAGCATATCCAACAGCGTTTTTGTATGCTCGACACGATCCGAGAGTACCAAGATTTGTCTTTGATGGTCTTCGTAAACATCTGTAAGGAGTTCTACTATCATTTTGTTGCGTGGCTCAAAATCAACTAACTTATTCACCATTAATGATGTAAACATAACTCCTTGCTTGTTATAGATGACTTCATTGAACTTTTCATCTCCTTGGTCAAATTCATAAACTTCCACAAATACGCCTGGATCTACTTTATCAGATGTATCCGATTTGTAAAGTAGTGGTCCAAGAAACCAATTGATTACATGCATAAGTCTGTCTTTGCGTTCAGGAGTAGCAGAAAGGCCTAACATATATTTTGATGTAATTTTTGGAATCGCTTGAGAGAAAGCTTCAGAAGCAATGTGGTGACATTCATCAACGATTACAAGACCAATACTTTTAAAGGTATCTTTTGGGATTTCCTTCATGGAAATAGTTTGAAGCATTCCAACTACAATATCATGATCTTCTACTTGTTGAGTCTCTCCTTGAAAGAGACCAATTCTTGCGTTCGGAAGAAATGACTTAATCCTTTCAATCCATTGATCTCGCAAGAATGTATTGTGTACAAGTACAAGTGTTGGAACCTTTAGTTGTGAGGCAATATAAAGCCCACAAACAGTTTTTCCACCACCTGTTTGTAGACAAATAAGTCCATCATGTGGTTCTGGTTTTAGAAATGAGTTTACTACTTCAATTTGAGTATCTCGAAGACTCCCGGTAAATTCCCAAAATGCTTCGTTTGTTTGAGGAACATCTCTATCATTTTTTGTATACATTCCAAATTCTCCAATTCCAAAGTGCTTAGGAATATACATATAATGTTCTGTTTCTTTAAAGACTGGATATCTAGGAACAAATCTAGAATCAATGAAAACAGAAGGAACGTATGGTTTTACAGTAAGTCTTCCCTTTAATTGATGAATTTGTTCAATATCATCTTTCAACACTCGATATCCATGGATAGTAAGTGCCATTTGAAATGAAAAAGTATTTATCAAAGAACATCCATTTTAAAAAGGAAAAACCTCGTCTTGAGTTTTTCTTTTCTTTTTTTGTTTTTTGTTTTTATCCTTAATCAGCCCTGCATCTTATCTCTTTGCCCACACTTGTCACACTTATAGATGATCCAATACTTGTGCTTAACAATTGGTCTTCCATATGCGTCAACGATCAAATTTCCCTTTGTATCATAAGTCTTACACCATTCCACATCATTCTTCTCATGACGATAATCATGATAGCAAGATGGATCAAGTACCTCCGGAAGAGGTCTCCTAGTAGCCTTGTACGACATTTCTCTATGTTGTTGCTGTGTTGTTGTAATATCTATTTACCTGGGACAAAAAAATACGTTTTTAAAAATGGATTTTTTAAAACCAAATTTATTAACATCAGAGACTTGGTAAACAAAGTATCTAGGAAAGCTAACCAACTTTATAACAAATTATAAAAAAAGAAAAAGAAAAAGATTTGTTATAGAGATGTTTGAATAGAGAAATGGATACTAAGGATCTGGCTGTTCTTCCTTAAAAGAACAGAAGGGGTTTCAGTATAGATTACGTAAGGGTAGTCTAAAATGTGAAACATTGATTATTGCGGAAGGTGGAGCAATAATCCGAGAAATCCACTCGAGAAGGGAATAGGAACCATTAACCTTGCGATAGGTTAGAAAGGAGTTTTAAAGAAAACTTAGAGAAGCGCGAAGGAGGGGCGTGATAAAAGCTGAACAACCAGGGGGAGGAATTTTGTAAGGGCTATCTACGTAAGTACAGTAGAATAGAGAATTAATTAGATGGAGTGGATCGTAATTAATCGCAAGTTAGAGTGTTATCTAACAGCCTAACTTGGGTTACAAAGTGTTTCGGGATTTACAAATCCAAGCGTGTAGTGAAAAGGTTCGCAATCTTAATACATGCGGGAAATAGAGAGTCATGACTCTATTTTTTGATTTATCCACGATGTTTACGTGCTTTTTTTAATTTACGAGTCTTTTTAGAACCCGTACGTCTGCGTTTCTTTCCTCCCTTTGCTGTTAAAAGTGCTTTCCGTAACTTTTCATTTCGAGCTGCAACTTTACCTTCGTCTTCAGTAGGAGATTCAACTTCTACTTCTTGTACATTTTCTTCATCATAGTCTTCATCTGGTTCAACTCCTTTTTTAGGCGTTATATTTTGACGCCCAACGTAATCTAGACCAGTCATCATTCCAGTTTGTGCGGTTTTTGCTTCTGTTGACTTCGACTTTTTCGGAGCTCCTGGCATTTATTCTATTAGGGAGCTTCTCCTTCACCCTTCATACGACAATCCTTTCCATGACGAACAGATCCAGGAGGACAAGGAGGAAGAACGCGAGTATCTGGGTTATCAAAACGCTCTAACATAGGACGAACATATAAATATACGTAGTAATTCACGACTGCAAACACAATACCATGAATTAATGCTTGTTCACGAAGAGATGCACCAGGAGGAATACTTAAATGAACTCCTGGAACAAGAAGCATAAATAAAATTGCTTTTAGAAGAATGTTTACCCACATTTACTAAATAACTACTAAATAAAACACTACTTAGGTATCATTATATACGCAGGTCCACTCTCTTCACCTTTTATGCCATTAACAACCGAGTGTCCTGTTATTTCTAATCCAATTGGTATTCTAGTTTGACCTATACCGCGATTCATTTTTGTAAACATATATGTATATTGTCCTCCTGGACCTGGATATGTTTCTGTAAAAACATCTTGACTACCGTCATTAAACACAAACAAATATTTTATAACAATTGAGCATTCAGTATAATCTTTACAAGTTGAACCTGCATGAAAAGTTACTCCATTTCTTCCTAAATTGGTTAGATTTGATATGGTAACCCTTCCTGCGTCTATCATATCTGTAGATTGTCCAGAAGGATCTTTTGTTTCTGGGGGTTGTTGAACATCTTTAAATTTTATTACACCAGTGGCAAATAGAATTCCTACAATAACCCCTATCAATATGATTAATGTGCCAAATCCAATTCCAAAAAGTTTTAACCCACGATTTGCCATTTATTCTTTAAGCAGTTTTTCCTTCGTATGTAGCATGACCAACTGGCACGCAATTTTGGTCAGGAGTCATCGTATATCCATTGGGACACTTCACACCATAGTTGCCCATGTGCTCGCGCATACCCCAATACCACATCATCACCATACTTGATATAACAGCAAACAAAACAGCATGAACCACAAGGACAGTAGCTTTAGACTGACCCTTGGGGAAAGTTATAAGGACACCGGGTACAAACGCAGCAAACAGGACTGCTGAGAGAATTAGACTTACAAACTCCATTTATATGTTACAAATAACTTTTTACATCTTCTTCATGAACTTCCAAGCATACATGCTAACAAGTACATAAAGAACAGCGTGGACCGCAAGAACTACCATACGATCACTAGAAGGAGAAGGAAGAGTCACAAGAACGCCAGGGACGAATGCGACGAAAAGAGCAGCTTTAACTAACAACTTGGTCCACATTTATTTCTTCATAAAGGTTTTTTTCACCCAGTTACGATCGGCCTTGGCTGTCTTGCTTTTAGTAGGAGCTGTTCTCTTCATATATACTGAAATAGCATTCAATCGTTTCATGGTTTTTAAAGCACCATCGCGCTTGACATCTTTTTTCAAAATAATATGACGAGTTCTCTTTGGTTCGTTAGTTGCATAACCATGAAGCTTACCTGCTTCTAATTCTCCGATGCCAGGACCATGTTTAACGCGCCACTTACCAATAGCACCCATATCACGAACTTTAGACGCGCGTACGTGAACTCCGGATTTACGAGTGTACCCTTTGCGAGTAATACGGCGACCTCCAGATGGAGAAGGTGCTAACGGAATACGGCTTCCACCAGATGGCATTGAACAAGACATTTATTAAAAAAGAAGAATTAAATCTGAACGTGATTAAAAAGATTTTTTACTTTAAATGATCTTTTTCTAACCAAGAGTGGATTCTTTATTTGTGTCTTTTCATCATTTGGTTTATAAATACATTTATCATAAATACAAAATCCGGCAACAATTACTACCATAACGCTTACTCCAATCAATGCTCCAATACCTCCTGGATCCATTAAAAAATATAAGCTTGTTCTGTTTATGCTCTATTCCAACGCATCTACTAGTCTATTCATAAATCGAGACATAGATCTACGACCTACATTCGTGTTTTGAAGAACACAGCATTTTGGAATTCCATTGTCGTCAATCACTTCAATTTGAAGTACTGAACTTGGGGCATTTCGATTGTAAACATTTACAACATATAGACCATCTTCAACTAGATGTTGAATAATATCATATTCAATCGTATCTTGTTTGTACATTTCTACAACTTGCGATAACGCATTATGAATGTTCTTCATTTTGTTAATATTTTGTTAATCACTGTAATAAAATCCGTTTTGGTAACAAATGAAAACTCGTCGTTGGAAGATGCCAAGAAAGATGTCTAAAAAATATTGCAAGAAAACTCCTTGTAAAAAGATGGGATTTACTCAACGGTCAAGCTGTCGTCCCTGGAAAAATTGTTATAAAAATTAATTCTCATTTTTAAGCATTATCACACTGGCAAAACTTATCTGGACACCGTTTAAAATAATTGCTCGAACAATGAGCACTTCTGACCATTTAAGGTCTTCGGTTCCTAACCTCCTTACAAACTACCGGAAAACACCATTTTCACTTCAAGATGGTTTATCCGAGTGGAAAGGTGAAGGTGGATTATTATTTGCTACAAAAGATGAAAACCTTATAGGTCTCTTACGTCTTGATAAACATCGAACATATTACGAACTTTCTTCCTTTGCGATTCATCCAACATATCAAGGACAAGGATATGGTGGACAAATGTTACAACATGCTATAAAAAACTCAGAATTACCAATCTGGCTTCGCGTTCATCGCGACAACCCTGCCTGCGCTTTATATTTAAGAAATGGCTTTCAACAAAAAGAACTAACTAATGATCGTTATTTAATGAAAATATAAAGCTCAGTCAGTCTTCTCATGTTGTTGGGCATGAGGACATGAACTGCAGCCGGGTTTTGGTGCTATTTTTATATCTCCACGAATTGAGTATGCGTAAAATACAACTGCAGCTAAAACAGCAAGAGCAAGAATCCACATTTTGTACTCTACTAAGAGTTTTCATATAGACCGCGTAACCCATACAGATGGGTATCCCCTTTCTATTTGCTTCGCTTCTTCGGTCACATCCTGGAATTCTAGAAACTGTAAAAAAAGGTGAACCAGTTCAAGTTGATGTTTTTGGAGTCGATTTCAATTGTTTTATTCATCGTTATCTGAATGAGAGTGATCCAGTGAAGTCAGTTCTTGACGCATTTGATCATATTCTTAAATCAGTATGTAAAGCTAATAAAGTATATGTATCTTTGGACGGACTTGTTCCCTATGCAAAGATTGTGAATCAACGGTATCGTCGTATGAAAGCAAAGGAAGGTGCTGAGGTATTTGACCGTAATTTGATTTCTCCTGATACACCTTATATGCGTGAACTTGAACAGGGAATCCGAGAGAGATTTCCTTATGTAATTTTGAGTTCAACTCAAGAACCAGGAGAAGGAGAACATAAGCTTTTTTTGGAAATTGAAAAGCTTCCTGCTGAACAACGTCGTACAGTTTGTATTTATGGATTGGATGCTGATCTTATTTTAATCAGTATGATTCGTCATAAAATTAGTTATCCATATGGTCTTCATCTTCTTCGTGAAAGTGGTGAATTTAATGATCCGAAAATGGCAGAAGCTGAATTTGGAACTCTATCTGTTTGGAAACTTTTAAGTCAACTTCCATTGGATATTCTTCAATATACAGCACTTTGTATTCTTTGCTTTGGAAACGACTTTATGCCAAGTTTGGCCATGTTTTCTCTTCGAGAAGATGGTTATAGTCGAGTACTTCATATGTATGAACTATCTGGAAAACCTGATTTGCTAACTACAGCTGGAAGAACTCAATTTTTAGAATATGCTGCCACAAAAGAACTTGATATTCTTCATGAACGTGTAAAACTTCGTAGACGTCCAGAAGAAAAGGCTATCTTTGGAAAAGATAATTCACTTGTATCTAAAAAGTTTGCTATTCATTATTTGGATGGTGTTCAGAATATTGGTCTTGTAGTAGATGCTTATTGGAAGACATTTCACTGGACTCTTGAATATTTTACAAAAGGAATTGCATCTAATTGGAATTGGGTATATCCTTATCCAGAAGCTCCATTGATTACAGATATTGTTGAATATGAAGAATCACTTCCTCTCAAAGAAGGAAAGTGTAAATATACTCTTCGAAATCAATTGTGTTTCATTCTTCCAGAAATCTCATTAAAGAAGACTCGTAGAAAAGTGTTATATCCAGATGAAATTTATAATGAAACTAGAAATCCTTGGATGAAAAGATATGATTGGGAAACTAAACCCCGTATCTCTTTGCCTTGGAACCCGCAATTTGAACTTACACATGTAGAAGCAATTTAGCGTCTTACAAGTCTACCATTTTTAAATCCAATTCGTACAGAAGGCATGAATGCTGCGTTTGGAAGATTAGGACCAACATTATAACGACCTGGATCTTCTGCGATAAATTCTACAACACTACCATTCTCGAAGAAGTAAATGGATTCATATCCTTTATCTCTTGGATTAAAGTATTCATCATTAATCTTCTTCATTTGTCTCGCAAAACCAAGCGCAATTGCTCCATCACCAGTAAATTCTTTTGACCAATTTTGAATTAAATAGTTAATATATGCTTCACGATATTGTTGCGGAGATGTAACTTTTGTAGCGTTCTTTAATGTTTCAATACAATCATTTAATGTTTGAATTATAGGTTTATCTAGCCGTTTATTTACAGTATTGTGAGCACGACATATAAATAAGAAAAAATGATAACGATTAGAAGACCATTCAGGATGAGTCTTTCGATACATATTTAACATTCCTGTAAAATGACTTTTACAATGAGGACATGTAATTGATTCCCGAAAAAGTTCAACAAATTTTTCGAGAATCATGCGCTCTTCCTGAGTTGGATTTTCTGGATAAATTGCAGAAATGGAGTGAAGTGTCATCCAACCAAGCGGGCCCCAAAACTTTGTAGCCATCGTTGTTTAGTTTAGGGAAACGAATCCGGCAATAGCACCGCCTTCTAACATTTCCCGCATAATTGCTGGAGGAGTATTAGGATTTTTCAAAAGACCATGTTTTACAACTAATTCTTTTACCTTTTCATTTGACATCTTAGAAATTTGCTTTTTTAATGTTTTACGATGACGGCGAACTCCTTTGTCAGTCATAAGTTGAATTACGTGCCTTTTCATAGTTTTTTTCAAAGGAGGAGGCTTTGCTGGATCTGAAACTGGTTTTATAGAGTGCTTGTGTTTTAGAGTTTTCAACACACCTCTTGGGAATGTTTTCATACTACGTCCACCTTTCTCCTTTTTCATAATTGGTATAGGTTCAGGTTTCTTTTCCTCAACCTCCGGTTTTTTAGCCAACTGGTCCACTTTTTTGATCGTGATGGTTTTTGTTGCCATCTCTTATTAAAAAACGAATCAGAATAGATTTACGGCGAACGAATCTTAAAAATACACCATGGAGTGGAAAGCAGTAACATCTTACTTTGCAACTCAAGGTATTCCAAAGCTCGTAGAACATCAAATTGAGTCTTTTGAGGATTTCATTCGTAATAAGCTACCTCTTATTGTGTGCTCTACAGCACCAATTGTTGTATGGCATGAACAAGATGAGACTACAAAAAAATACAAATATGAGTTCCGTCTAAGTTTTGAGAATATTACCTATATGAAACCTCGTATTCAAGAAGCAACTGGAAGAATTAAGCCTATGTTTCCTCAGGAAGCTCGTATGCGGAATTTTACATATTCTGCTCAAATGTTTTCCGATGTTCGATTTGTAGCTCGTACTTATAAGGCAACTGGAGAATACGATGAACAAGTAAAAATCTTTGAAGGTGTTTCTCTTGGAAAGATTCCCGTAATGCTTGGATCATCTCTCTGTATTATGAAGGATTATCCTCTCACAAAAGAAGAGATTGGAGAATGTCCTTATGATCCATTTGGTTACTTTATCATTCATGGTTCTGAGAGAACTATTCTTTGCCAAGAAAAGGTTGCTGATAATCGTATTATGGTTTTCTACAACAAGAAGACAGCATCTAAGTACACTTATTCAGTTGAAATGAAGTCGCTTCATGAGTCATTTACAACTCCTCCAAAGAAGCTAGAGATTCGTCTCTCAAGCAAGTTTAATGGATTTGGGTATCCTCTCACTGCTTGTGTACCCCGCTTCCGTGAAGACGTTCCTCTCATGGTTATGTTTCGTGCTCTAGGTATCGAAAATGATCAAGATATTGCCAACCTTGTTTGCGCAGATGGAAATGAAGATCTTCTCGAAATGCTGTCTGCTTCTTTCAAAGAATGCTCAGATATCAAGGTTTATACTCGCGAAGATGCAGTTGAATTTCTGACTCATCATCTTCAATATGGTACTTCGAATGAAGATAAGAAGGCTTATGTTCGAAGCATTTTGGAAACTGAATATCTTCCTCACGTAAAGTTTGGAGGAGATACAAGTGATTCAAAGACTCTTGAAGCAAGAAAGTGCGTTCTTACTGCTTGGATGGTTCGCCGCCTTCTACTCACTGAACGTGGATTGATTCCAATTGATGATCGTGATGCTTATCCTAATAAGCGCATTGTTACAACTGGTTCTCTTCTCACTCACTTGTTTCGCCAACTCTTTCAGAAAGTTTGTAAGGATATTCGTAGCAAGTTTGTTCATGAAGTAAATAACGATGTTTGGAAGAAGGGAGAATCTCCTCGTCCACTTGAAGTTCTGAATGTCAACAATCTGTATAAGATTCTGAAAGTTTCAACAATTGAAGGAAAGTTGAAACAAGCACTTGCGACTGGTAACTTTACAGTACAAGGTCTTGGAAGTTCTGGAGCAAGTTCTATTTCCAACGCAACTAAGGTAGGTGTTTCTCAAGTTCTAAATCGTCTATCTTATTCTGCAACAATCAGCCACCTTCGCAGAATTCAAACTCCTGTTGAGAAGTCAGGTAAACTTCTTGCTCCTCGTAAGCTTCATGGTACTTCTTGGGGCTACGTTTGTCCAGTTGAGACTCCAGAAGGTCACTCTGTTGGAATTGTAAAAGCACTTTCAATGCTCACCGCAATTAGTCAACACACTCCTTCAAGTGTAACAATTGGTATTCTAAAGGAACTTGATCATCTGACTTGGATTCGAAATGTGTCTGAAACTTATACTGGAACAAGTATTGTAGTAAATGGAGTTATTGTAGCATATACTAGTAACCCAGTTGATACCCATACTAAGCTTCGCCAAGCAAAGAAAGATTTCCGTCTTCATCCTCATACCGGTATTTCTTGGAATGTACTCCAAAATTCAATTACTATTGAGTCAGATGGTGGACGTTTTGTGAGACCTATGTTTCGAGTTCAAGATGGAAATGTAATGCCTGCTCCTGAAGATATGTCAACTTGGAATGAATGGATTAAAGCAAATATTGAATATATTGATCCATCCGAAACCGAAGTTGTTCGTGTAGCTATGACACCCGCAGAAGTTACCAAAAACCACACTCATTGTGAAATTCATCCAACTCTTATCCTTGGACATATGGCTAGCTCGATTCCTCTTTCTGATCATAACCAGTCTCCTCGCAATACTTACCAATCGGCTATGGGTAAGCAAGCAATGGGAATTTATGCTAGAAACTACTCAAAACGACTTGATAAGAATGGCTATATTCTCTGCTCACCTATGAGACCATTTGTCGAGACTCGTGCTATGAATATTTTGAGAACTCACGATATGCCTTCTGGTGATAACATTATTGTTGCGATTGCCTGTTATGGTGGATATAATCAAGAGGATTCTGTCATTCTAAATAAGTCAGCAGTAAATCGCGGACTTTTCAGAACTCTCTATTATACAATCTATAAGGATGAGGAGCATCGTAATGTAGCATCGGGAAAGGAAGAAAAGTTTACTCGTCCTCGTCGTGAAAATACACGTGGATTTAAGACTTCTTCTTATCATGCTATTCAAGATTGTGGTATGCCTATGCAGAATGCTGAAATTAAGGAGAATGATGTTGTGATTGGAAAAGTTACAAGTATTAAAAGCGATCCAAATGGTTACCAATATCGCGATTCATCTACTACTCACAAGAATTCTGAAACCTGTCGCGTAGATGGAGTTTGGCAGGATAAGAATTCTGATGGTTATCCATTCATCAAATGTCGCGTAGTTTCTGAACGTGTTCCTGAAATTGGTGATAAGTTTAGTTCTCGCCATGGACAGAAGGGAACTTGTGGTATCATGCTCAGTGAAGAAGACATGCCATTCACTGCTTCGGGTTTGCGTCCAGATCTTATTATGAATCCCCATGCTGTTCCATCTCGTATGACAATTGCTCAACTTATGGAATGTATGTTTGGAAAGATTTGCTCTATGAAAGGAACTCTGGGCGATGGAACTCCCTATTCTCATCTTTCAGTTCAAGAACTTTGTAAGCAGTTGAAAGAGCTTGGAATGCATCCTTGTGGTAATGAACTTCTTTACAATGGCCAGACTGGTGAAATGATTCGTGCCGAGATCTTCATGGGACCCACTTTCTATCAGAGACTGAAGCACATGGTTATTGATAAGAAACATTCTCGTGCTCGCGGACCTATTGTGTCTCTCACTCGTCAACCTTGCGAGGGTAGGTCTCGCGATGGTGGACTGCGTGTTGGAGAGATGGAACGTGATTGTATGTTGTCGCATGGAGCTGCTTCCTTTACAAAGGAACGCCTTATGGATGTATCCGATCCATTCAAGACTGGATTCTGTAAGACATGTGGAACTCTAGCAGTAATGAATTCGAAAGATGGTATTTATGCTTGTGGAAGCTGTGGAACTAAGACCAATTGTGTTGAAAAGACAATTCCTTATGCTGTTAAACTTTGGGCTCAAGAACTAGAAGCTATGCATATTGTTCCTCGTCTTGTATTCGAATAAGTTTAAATCATCATTATTTAAATGTTAACTCATCCAGATATTGGTTATGCTGGAAGACTTGGAAATGCGTTATTTCAATACGCAGCTCTTAAAGGTATTTCAAAACGTCTCGGTTATGAACCTGTTTTATTAAAAGATGTTCATAACCGTATATGGGATGGTCAAAAATGTCAACTAAATTATTTTAATTTAAAAATAGGATATATAGATGAATTGAGTAATTTTTCAAATTTTTTTGTAGAAAAAACACCTAGAACATTTGACAATAATATATTTCAAATAGCTCCAAATAGTTGTATATATGGACACTATGAGAACTTTAAGTACTTTGATAATATTGAAGATGAGATACGTGAAGAATTTACTTTAACTCCTGAAATTCAATTAAAAGGTAAACATTTTTTAGAAAAATTTAATGGATATACTACTATAGGAATTCACATTCGATTAGGTGACTATTCTGACATTTATACATCAGCATATTCAAATAAATCTCACTGGATTCATGATTTTTTAACAAAAGCAATTTCTAGATTTGATAATTTTTCGAATAAAAAGTTTATATGCTTTACTGGCGGTAACAAGCAAGATTGTCACGATGAAAAGGATATAGAATTTGTAAAGAATTTAATTACACCGTATGTTTCAGACTTTGAAATAAGTACTGAAAATGCACCTATTGTTGATTTTTCAGTATTAACTCAAATTGATCATGTTATTGTATTGACATTTAGTACATTCGTATGGTGGGCATGTTTTTTAAATAAAAATTCAGAAAAGCAAATCATTGTTCCAAAGAACGCAATGTTTGCTGAAAATACTGATTTTTGGCACTCATCATTTATTCAACTTTAAAATATTTACAATTTTTTCTGAAGTATATCCATCTCCATATACATAGCACGGTGTTAAATCTGTTTTTGGCAATTCTTCAAATACAGATTTTAATTCTATATATGGTGGTTTAACTATGAACAAATAAGGTTCTTTTATCTGATCACGTTCTGTATAATGTCTTAAAACAATAATAGGTTTTCCTAGAAAAGCACATTCTTCTTGAATTCCACCAGAATCTGTTAGTATACAGTAACATGTTTTTACATGTTCCAAAAATTCACGATGAGAACACGGTTTCAAAAATTTACAATTTAATAAAGTATTTTCAACTCTTTGTTGTAATTCCTTATTTGGATGCATTACCCAAATGAACTCTTTATCGGGGTTTGATTGAATACATGTATTTAGTTCTTTAATAAAACAATCTAAATATTCTATATTCTCTCGTCTATGAAATGTGATTAAAACTGTATTTCCTTTTATAGTTTCGAGACTGTAAGATCTTACTAGATCAAGAATTGTATTTCCAACAACATGTATTTCTCCATATACTTTTTCGATTCTTAACATGTCTACATTTGATTGATGAGGACATAGATGTATATCGGCAATTCTCGATATCATTTGACGATACCCTTCTTCAGGATATGGTTTTGAAATATCATATGTTCTTAATCCTGCTTCCAAATGAATAACTTTTTTATGATTTTGAAATGCACACAAAGCAGAATAAAATGTGGCTGCTGTATCTCCTTGAACAAGTACATGTGTAAAATCGTCAAGCAATGGTCCTAATTTTTTTAAGATTTGAGAACCTAATGAATCAAGACGATTGTTAGTTGTAGTTTCTATCTGTATACAGTAATCGGAATGTATATCTTCTACAATGTCTGTATGCTGTAAGATACGGATTGATTTACATTTTAGCAATTGAAGCAGAGGGAGTATCTTCAAATATTCTGGACGTGTTCCATATACTATACATAATTTCATTTACTTAATTCATTCATCTACTACGTAAAATGAATTTAGATATTGAAAAATTCAAGTTAAAAATTCGCAATCGCGAACCATTTGCTCTTGTGCGACCAGCTGACGGCGAATATCTAGTATGTACGAACCAAACTATAAAAAATATAGATAACTGGATATTTTATGCGAATAGTTGCTTAAAAGATGATCTTTTAAATTCTCTCAAACAATGTGGACATCTTGAGAATATGTATGTTGGAATTCCTTGTAAAGATTGTAATTCTCATATATACAATTGGTATAAAGATACTTTGAATATTCCATCAGAACGTCTTACTTACGCAAATATTTTTTGTAATAAAAATTGGAAATCATTTACATCACTTTTTGTAGATGAAAAGTTGCCCTTTTATTACATTGGCCCATATGTTTCTAATAAACTCAATCTTGCTGTTACGGATGTATTCAAAACTGATAAGTATTTAGTAAATTCGTGGGATTCGCAAAAAGAATACTTTCTTTCTTCGTTTTTGAAATGGATGGAAGGGAAACGAGGAATCTTCGCTTTCTCAGTTGGACCAATTTCAAAAATATTAATTCCAATGATGTGGAAACAAAATCCTACAAATATATATTTAGATGTTGGTTCTTCATTTGATTTGTTTATGAAGGAGTCAACGAACCGAGAATATATGAACCCAGCTAGTGAATATGCAAATATTATTTGTAATTTTAAACATGGTCATACAGAAAAGGCTGATATTACAGCAATTTTAACACTTTACAAACGTCCTCATAGACTATTGGAACAAATTAAATCCATTCAATCACAGACGAAAGTTCCTCAATCTATTATTGTTGTGAAAAATTATGTAGATGGCATTCAGATACCTGATTTGCCCAAAGATGTTACACTAATTGATTGTTCTAAAAACTTTGGAGTTTGGACTCGGTTTGCAATTAGTTTACTTGCGGATACGGAATATGTTTGCGTGTTTGACGATGATACAATTCCAGGACCAAGGTGGTTTGAAAATTGCTTACAATCTATGAGTATTCGTGAAGGACTGTATGGAACAATTGGTATTAAATTTCCTGAAAACAGATACAGATTTTCATTAAATGATAGAGTTGGTTGGGATAGACCAAACACAGAAATCACACAAGTAGATATCGTAGGACATGCTTGGTTTTTTAAACGAGCATGGCTTAGATATTTATGGAATTATACTCCTACTTATGATAGTGATTTAAAATGCGCAGAAGATATAAATTTTTCATTTGAACTTCAAAAAGTTGGTATTCCGACATTAGTACCACCTCATCCTCCAGACCAATATGACCTATATGGCAGTTTGCCTTATAAAGCATGGGAATATGGTTGTGATTCAAATGCAATTTCTGGAGAAGTTATAGCTCCTTTAAGATTTGAAAACGCAATGAAATCTGCTATCGATAGAGGATTCAAACTTCTTTGTATGCAAACTTAAGAAATTGGATCTTCTGTTGAAATTGAACTTAAATCTTCTGTAGATTCTGATTTAACCATCTGATTTTTTTTCTGTCGAAGACACCATCCAATTCCCGAAAGTACAATAATTGAAATTCCTGCAATAAAAAATCCTTGAAGGATATCGTCCGACTCACTCATTTATTTTAAAAGAGATAACCTCATATAAATCGAAAATTGGATAAAATGTCACTGAAAGTTTCATTAAAACATTTGAGAGATACTCAATAAATGGAGAAAAAATACATTATTGAGTTTCTTGGAACACTTGTTATCATGACAGCAAAGTTGTTGACAGAAGCTCATCCAACTGTAATGGGTCTTGTATATTTTTCAGTGTATTGGATGACTCGTGGAATTACAACTGGATTCTTTAGTCCATTTGGGCCTTTGGCAGCATATATGTTATCAAGAGGAACAATTCAAGACCTCACATATAATCTAGGAGCCCAATATCTTGGAGCTATATCTGCTATTTTGCTTTACAAACCTCTAAAGGCTTACATACAGAAAGACCTATAATAGGTAAGAATGAGCCTCTACGTATATGTAATTGATAGCGAACTTCGTCAAATGTATCGCGATCATCTTGCAAAACGCCGTTGGACCGATTCTGGTGTTGATATTCTCGTTCCCGAAATGAGTCTTGATTTTTCAAATGGCAAATATGGTGTTGAAATGAAACTTGGAATTAAATGTGGTTGTGTAACTGAATCAGGAGAGCCGGCACCTTATCTTCTTCTTGCTCGTTCTTCTACATCTTTGACTCCTCTTCGTATGTCCAATCAAATTGGACTTGCTGATATGGGATATCGAGGTGAGCTCATTGCAAGAGTGGATAGTATGGAGCCAACTATTAATGGAATGAATTTTTATCCAATTGAAAAGGGTCGTCGACTTTTCCAAATTGTTCAACATAACTGGATGCCTTGGAAGAAGGTTTATATCGTAGATCGTGAGGAAGATCTCCCCCCTGCTCCAGATAATCGTGGTGATGGAGGATTTGGATCTACTGGGTATTAAACAAGTGGGCGAATCAGAATTAAACTGATTGCATCATGAACAATAGCAACCCAATAAGCATTGTAAAAAGATACTCCGAATCCAAATATGAGGATAACAATCATGACAATTGAACGGATGAGCGTATTCCACAGAGGGTTCGCCGTCGGTACCAACCAGACGTTCATTTATCATTACGAAATTTTTTCTTGTTATAGAGCATAAACATAAAATGGGCGGTGGTTTAATGCAACTCGTTTCTTACGGTGCTCAGGATATCTACATCTCTGGCAATCCTCAAATTACCTTCTGGAAGATTTTGTACAAGCGCCACACCAACTTCGCCGTGGAGTCCATTGAGGTTACCTTCAACGGTCAGGCTGACTTCAACAAGCGCGTAACGGCTGTCATCAACCGTAACGCCGATCTTATGTACAAGACTTACGTCCAGGTTGTCCTCCCTCAGGTTTCTATTGCTTCCACCGATACCAGTGTTATCACCGGTTCTGCCACCAGCAAGGGCTTCCGCTGGCTCAACTACATCGGTCACCGCCTCATCAAGCAGGTTGAGGTTGAAATCGGCGGCCAGCGTATTGATCGCCAGTATGGTGACTGGATGCAGATCTGGACCCAGCTCTCCACTGAGGCTGGTACTGTTGCTGCCCTCGACTCCCTTATCGGTAACACCCACGACCTCGTCCTCATGAAGCGCGGCACTGGTATCGCTCTCGATGCCACTTGCTCTTCCTCTGAGACCACTATCTCTTGCGTTCCTCGTCAAGGCACTCCCGCGAAGACCCTCTACATCCCTCTCCAGTTCTGGTTCTGCCGCAACCCTGGCCTTGCCATCCCTCTCATTGCTCTCCAGTACCACGAGGTTCGCGTCAACGTTGACTTCGAGACTTGGCAGAACTGTCAGTATGCTGAGTCCCAGACTGGTAACCCCACTACTGCTACTGCTCAGTCCCTCGCCGCTGCTTCTCTCTATGTTGACTACGTATATCTCGACACTGAGGAGCGCCGCCGCTTCGCCCAGCAGAGCCACGAGTACCTCATTGAGCAGGTGCAGTACACTGGCGCTGAGTCCATCACTTCCTCTTCCAACAAGATCCAGCTCAACTTCAACCACCCTGTGAAGGAGCTCTTCTGGGTTGTCCAGCGCGATTCCTTCGTTGACTGCTCAACTGCCGCTTGGCTCGCTTCTGTTGGTGGTGCTCAGCCATTCAACTACTCCGATGACTTCAGCACTGATGGTATCATTACCTCCCTCCTCACTCAGAGCAATGGTGTTGCTACTACTGGAGCGCCCTACGCTTCTAACTCAACTGCTGCTTCCTCTGTGGCCGTGTTAGCCGGTGTTCCTCTCGGACAGGCCTCTAGTCAGGGCACCTCCATCCTTGGCGCTGATAGCCTTGATCTTGCCGGTGCTTCTGAGTTCGAGTCTGGTGTCAACTACCTCCTCGCCAAGGTTATCCTCGATTCTGGTGTTCGTTGCGAAGGCAAGAACCCTGTTGAGGTTGCCAAGCTCCAGCTCAACGGTCAGGACCGCTTCACTGAGCGCGAAGGCTCTTACTTCGATCGCGTTCAGCCCTTCCAGCACCACTGCCGCACTCCTTCTACTGGTATCAACGTGTACTCCTTCGCTCTCCGCCCCGAGGAGCACCAGCCTTCCGGCACCTGCAACTTCTCTCGTATCGACAAGGCGACCCTCCAGCTCACTGTGTCTCTCAACACGGTTACTGGTGCCCGCACTGCTCAGGTCCGCGTGTATGCCCTCAACTACAACGTGCTCCGCGTGATGTCCGGTATGGGCGGTCTTGCCTACTCCAACTAAGCAGCTTAAACTGTTTAGTGTGCGATTTCAACCCAAAAATTTACAAATGAGTTCAGAAACCTGATTTCATTTGTAAAATTAAAATTTACTATAAAATATAGTATATTTAAATGCATGAACAAGCTAGAAATTTTACTACCTATATAAAAAATATTTTACCTGATTTTTTTAGAAATAAAATTGTATTAGATGTTGGATCTGGAGATATAAATGGAAATAATAAATTTTTATTTGAAAATTGTGAATATAACGGAAATGATGTATATAGTGGTCCCAATGTAACTATAGTTTCAAAAACAACATCTCTTCATTTTCAAGAGGAAACATTTGATACAATTATAAGTACAGAATGTTTCGAACATGATCCTGAATATCAAGATTCATTTCGTAAAATAGTAAAAATGTTAAAACCAGATGGATTATTTTTGTTTACTTGCGCATCTACTGGTAGACCAGAACATGGTACACGTAGAACAAGTCCTGGAGAATCATATGGTACGATTGGTAATATCGATGGTTGGACCGATTATTATAAAAATTTAACATTTGAAGATTTGGATTCAAGTGTCAATGTAAACGAAACTTTCTCAACATATATTACGTATTATAATAGTGAATCTCATGATTTATATTTTGCAGGAATTAAGAAAGGGATTAATAAATATAGTATACCACCTTATTCTATACGTTTTAAACCTAGATTTATATGGTCTTTAAAAAAATAATGCAATATTATCTGATTCACGGAATCGATGCTTCCCGAAAACCATTTATGGAAGATCAATTCAAAAAATTTGGAATAGATAATGTGTCATGGGTAAACTATCCAAATAAACATGATTATATTCCAGATAAAATAACTACAAACAAAACTATGCCAAGAGGACATATTGCGTGTACCTATAAACATTATTTAATCCTAAAAGATATTGTTGAAAAGCAACACCCACTTGCAGTGATTATGGAGGATAACATTGAATTTCGAGGAAATGTTCCTGAAGCACTTTCTCGTTATTTAAAAGATGTTCCTGAAGATTGGGATTGTGTTTTTGATAGCGATTATGTTGGAATACAGTATGACGGTGAAATAATTCCTGAAATATCTGTTTATAAAACAGGAAGTTCAAAAGGAGCTCATTTTATATTTTTAAATCTTAAATCAGCAACAAAGCTTTATGAGAATTTTTTACCATTTCATGAAGGAAGCGATCACATGTATAATTATTTGTTTAAAAAATTGAACATGAATGTATATTGGGCAGAACCACCCAATGTTCATAAAATTCAACGCGAATTTACTTGGCTAGATACTCCAGAAGTTTCTAAAAAGAAATTTAGGTGGATAAAATGAAATAAAAACAATGTCTTGTTTAGACTGCAAATATGTTGGATCACGCGGATTATTAAATTCTTGTGATCGGAAATCTCCGGTTCCAGTTCCCGACTTTGATGGATTAAATCCAACTTTATATGACAATCTTCAACCAAATGAAATTATTCACGTGTGCCCGCAAGCATTGAAGAACTTTGTTACCAAAGTGTTACCAAAAATTAGTGTACCATTTATTTTAGTTACAAATAACTCAGATTGGACAATTCCAGATGATGTAAAAACTGAGTTTGATATATTAGTTCAAACTCCTCTCTTAATTCACTGGTTTTCTCAAAACTGTGTAATTGATCACCCAAGAATAACGCGTATACCGATTGGTTTAGATTATCATACACTTACTCCTACTCGCAAACAAACCTTTGCTTGGTCTCAACCGGAAAAACATGCTTGGGGTATAAAGCAGGACCCAGCCTATCAAGAACAACAATTAGTTGAATTTAAAAATATGTCGAAACCATTTTGGGAAAGAGAAGTTAAAGCATACGCAAATTTTCAATTTTTAATGACAACGCGGTATGGAAAGGTCGATAGAGTAGACGCATATAATACAATTCCTAAAGATCTTGTCTATTACGAGCCAACAAAGTGTATTCGAACAACCTCTTGGGGATCTATGATAGATTATGCTTTTGTAATTTCACCACATGGAAATGGGTTAGATTGTCATAGAACTTGGGAAGCTCTTTGCTTAGGTTGTATACCAATTGTAAAAACATCTGGATTGGATCCTTTATTTGAAGATCTTCCCGTTTGGATTGTATCTGTGTGGTCAGAAGTCACAGAAGAGAATATGAAAAATAAGATAAATGAATTTCGTGAAAGAACTTTTAGGTACGAACGACTCGAACTCAGATACTGGAGAGACCGAATCTCCTCCGCCAAAGCCGCAGTTAGTTGAACCTCAAAAAGGAGGTAAAACTCGTAAAGTTGCAAAGTTCGGATCACGTCGTCAGGTATTCAATGGTACTGCTGAGAGAACCTCCGGTGGTCTTCGCAAAGAACATCTAATGAAGAATGAACGTGGCCGAATTGTGTCTGCTGCGAAACACAAGACTATGAAACAGCGTCACTCTTCATAAAAATGGATTTAATAACTTCATTTAAGTTTGCTATCAAAGACGATTGAAATGGCTCGCAATTACAGAGAAATCTTCGGAATCGATGAGTGTGTTATGCTTGAAGATGCTGATCAAGCAATTACAAAGTGTGACCTATGGGACTGGATTAAGAACTATGCTCCTGAAGAGAATCAAGGATTTCTATTTAGCCGCCATCCAAATCTAGATCGCATTCATTCAGCTATGAAATACGAAGGTCACAGCGGATCATCGTATGCATGGACTATGCGAATTATGGAACAAATTGCCCGAGTTGGATGGGATACTTATCGTGAAAAGGCAACTCAAGTAAAAAAACGTCGAGTGTCAAAGACAGTTCAACATCTAGAAACTATGAATCCTCTACAACTTTCTCAAAAATTTAAAAATACCCCTGGATTTGAAGGACAGTATGAAGCAATGAAGAAGTTCTCTGAGGGAAAGATGACCTATGCTGAAATGCGCGCAATGTGTGGATAAAAATGGATTTAATAACAATATCTAAATTTTTAGATTGATTATGGTTGTAGAGAATGAATTTGTTCAACTTCTAAAAAAGTTTGACATTACTATCTCTAAAATTCCGTGGAAATTTGTAACTCCAGTGTATTATGATATTAAAGTAATTCTTAATGAAATCTTTAGCAAACACATTAATATTCATTCTATGAAAGAACAAGATGTTATACGAATTATAGAATTGATACAACGAAATAGAATTAATGAACATGTAAAGATTTTGATTTTATCCAGATGGATTGTTGATCTGGACAATATTGATACATATACTGGAAACAAAGTAAGAAGATATATCGTAGAAGATCATGTCTTCAAAATTGTTCGATAAAGATGGTTTAAACAAATACATCGTACTTTCAAAAAATGCCTGAGTACATTGTCGAAGCAAAAACTGTACAGACAGGAGCTGTTCGTACTTTAAAAGAGGCTCTCAAGTGTATCTTGGTAGAAATGAGTCTCATTTTTGACTCAGATGGCATTCGAATGGTTGCAATGGACAATACTCGTACAGTTCTTGTTCATCTTCGCCTTTATGCCGATAAATTTGAAAAGTTCTCTTACAAACATACATCTCCAAAGTTTATTATTGGAGTAAATACTGATCATCTTTATCGTATCGTTCGTACTGCAACAAACGATGATACAATCACTTTTTATGTTGAGGAAAGTGATCCAAATACACTTGGTATTCTTCTGGAAGATGGAGAGAAGAAACAAGTGACACGGTATAAGCTGAATTTGCTTGATCGCGATGAACCAGATATTCAATTGCCCGAAACTGAGTTCTCTACTCATATTACGATGCCTTCTATGGATTTCCAAAAGATATGTCGTGACATGACTTTGCTTGGAGCAAAGACAGTTGAAATTAAGAATGTAAGTTCTTCTCTAACTTTCTCTTGTAAAGGACATTTCGCATCACGTACAACTATGATGGGAGATTCCGAAAATGAGTTCAGTATTAATAAGAAAAGTACAGACGAGATTGTAACTGGGAATTTCTCACTTCCTCACCTTGTTCTTTTTACTAAGTGTACCAATCTTTGTAACAATTTAGAAATTCATATGAAGAATGATTGGTTCCTTATGATTCGCTATGTTGTTGCAAATCTTGGAGACATTAAGTTATGTCTCATGCCTTGCTCATCATAAGTTCTTTATAAGCTAATGAAATACACTTCTTGAGACGTTCTTTATCTTGAATAACTCCTTTCTTGAAAGAACATATTATATTGATTTCATCTTCAAACGAAATAATATTGAAGATGAGCTCATTTTGTTTTGCGGTTGTTAAGAAATGAATATGTTTTATATCTGGATTCACTATTTTTGAAGGACCAATTATATTAGAATAAATAAAATCGGCATTATTTGTACATTTCGTATATAATGAAGATAAAACTTGCAAAGGAAGTTTTGAGACAAATGTATTTAACAGAATAGAAAGAAGTGGAATAAATAATGAATATTTCGCAGAATTAAACATTTCATGTACATCATTCAATAACTCATTGGGAGGAAGTGTGTTTAGTGTATTAAAAAATAATGGGACCATATTGTTCATTTCAGAAGTGTTAGTAAGATTTAAAGGTGAAATTGAAAAGAGTACTTTTTGTTGGAATGTATAATAATATTGTGATCGAACAGCAAGTGCGTATAAAAAATCGTTAACAGTAATGTTTCGAGAATTAGTTATTGTTTTTACTTCTTTTAAACTAAGTGAATTGCATTTTATAAAATCAGTTGGCTCAGAATTTTGTATAAATTCTTGTGAAGAAGTTATAATTGAAAAAATATATGTAATGTAAACATAAACCATAAATAGTGTTCCAAAAACAGAATAATATAACGCATCACACGTTTGTCTTGAAAATGTTTTTGTTATATCATCAGATGTATATGGTGATGTTAATATCTTAATAATTCTATATCCATCTGCGTATGCATGATGAATTTTAAACACAATTCGAGTTTCTGTTGAACTAATATATACAAAAAATCTCCAATATAGATCAGTTGTTATTGGAGTATTTAAAATAGGTTCTATTTGTTTATCAAACATTTCTCTAGGTAAATCTTCAATAGTGTAATAATCTGAAATATTGATTTTATCTACTGGTTTTAAATATAAATTTTCATTTATATTTGTTATTTGTTTTTGTAGAATATCATTTTTGTTTACAACTGTATTAATATATGTATGAATTTCATCTTCTGTCATTTTACGTCCAATATCGATGTATGTTACAATGCAGTATGGAACTTCTGTATCTTTAATTAGAACTTTTGATACATAATTTGTAACAATTTCCATTAATTTACTTTACTTCTTTATTGTCAGGTTGCTTACGCGTATCAATACGACTTTTCATATATTCGTCCCAAATTGGAAACAAAGGACAGTAATTTCCTCTACCAATTTGATGATGCTGTCTGTGATATTCAGATGTTATAAACATCGGGAAAATAAAACCTTCATCTGTTTGCCAATGAATATATACGGAATGAATAAACATAACAATTAAAATAAAGAAGTAATCGTAAATATTGATCGAAAAAACGAAGAGAGGAAGTATGCTTGAAATAAAAACATAAATACAATGTTCTATAAATGTTAGATTAAACGCATCCATTGGCAATAAGTGGAATACATCATGATGTTTTTCATGAAGTATCTTGCGTAAAATAGGAGTCTTATGTGTTATTCTATGAACCCAATATTGAATAGCATCTACAAACAATAAATATACAATAATAGTTTTTAAATCCGGAATATTTGTTTTAATAAAAAGGCAGTCTTTAAAGAATATGATACCAAATGCAAGAAGTCCTGTTAAGGTATAATTTATACCACATTCATAAAAATAGTCATCTGATAAATTTCGAATTTGATAATTTTTATGGGTAACCGTAGCATACTTTAACCCATAAAAAATAACTATCATAATCGATAAGACAGCAAAATATGCGTACATTAGTTATACGATATCTATAAAATACATTAGCCCAACGCGTTTTATGTACAATCTTTTTAGAAGTTAACTAAATAATGTTACAATTAAGTCTATTTTTCATATTGATTCCAATTTTAGTTATAAAAGCCCTCTTGGTTTTATACGAAAAAATAGTAGATACTTATTTTGTTATAAATGGTGTTATCTCTTACAAACTATATTTATATTTAATTCAAATTGTAAGTGAACATAATTACTTTATGAATTATGGACTCTGGTCAAAAGATACAACTACATTAAAAGATGCAAATGAACATCTTGTACAGTTTTTATTTGAAAAATCAGTTTCATCCCATTCTCCTTTAAAAATATTGGATGTAGGGTGTGGATATGGTGAACAAGACAAAGTTCTATCTACAATGTTACATCCAGAATCTACAATTACAGCAATCGATATATCAGAACCTCAAATCTTTTTTGCAAAAAAGGCATATAATTTACCGAATGTAAAGTTTGAAGTTGGAAACGCATTAGAGTTGGATAATGTTTATAATAAACAAGAATTTGATAGAATATATTCAATTGAATCTGCGTTTCACTATAAAGACAGATCAAAATTTTTGAAAGCAGCGCATACTGTCTTGAAAAATGATGGAACTTTTATTATTTCTGATATAACATTATCTGATTCTTATAAAGAAACATTTGCATCAAAAGTTTTCTTAAAACTATTTTCAGATTTTCTAGCATTTCCTCTTGAAAACGCAATTTCATCTTTAAATTGGAAAGAAACATTGGAAAAACATTTTGAAATTATTGAATATATTGATATAACTGAACATACATTTTTACCATATTATAATCACTTTTTCCATGAGTTTATGAAAAATAAATATTTACCTTCTTTCATAGCAGATATTCTGTACAATGCTTTTGAAAATGTTCAACCGTTTGCGTATAATATAGCGATTTGTAAACCTAAAATATTAAAATAGACTATATAATTACTTCGGTCTTGCTTTGTGCGCAGTATACGTAACATCATCTCCAACTTTAAATTGGTGAATCTTTTGATTCAAATATGCATTGTCTGACACAGTTGTAGTTGTATTCCAAATTTTAATAATAGAGAAAGGACCTTTTGGAGAAATTGTAAGACCAACAAGTGTTTCTTTACGAGATCCTAGAAGTTCATTTGTAATACAATGAACCATTAGATCTACAAATACAGAATACGCTTCACTTGCCTCCAGTTTTTTTGACCATGCTCCTCCAGCTTCATTTTCAGGAGCATCCCAAATTGGTTTGAACCCGCGACGCATGAAGAAGAACATACCTGATTCCCAAGCTTCTTTTGAGATACTGTCGATCACAGTCCAGAATTGTTGAGGAGTACTCATGTCCGCAATCTTGACATAGCTTTCGAGTGAGTAATCCTTGTTCTCTGGATCATGATACCACAGAATCCAAGAATATTGGAATTTTGTGGTTTCTATAGTTGATCCCATTTTTACTTATGAACATAGTTTCCGTAAATGTGAAACGGATTCGTTTTTCACAGAGGTTTCTTAGAATTAAATAAGATGAGTCTTACAGTTGTTGATGTTTACAATGTACGGTTTGGTCCCAAGCTTTCGCTCCCAAGATCTGTACAAGATAACATTGGTCGCCTAAGAATTACACCTGTTGCATACAAACCTGTAAGAAACTTTGTTCGCAATAATGGACCTCGTCACAAGCATGTAGCTTCAAATTCATCTGAGAACTGGCGCGAAAAGGCTCTTGTAGAAATGGTTCGCCGTGTTCGTGAACGCGAAGATCCTGAATACTCTGATATCTTTAGTATCTTCAACAAGATTACAATGTCGAGTGTCGATAAACTATCTCATGACGCAATTGACATTATTCAAAAGAAAGATGAGCAATTTCGTCTTCGGGTTACAACTTTGTTGTTCGACAAAGCAATTACTCAAAGCGCATTCTCTGCTGTTATGGCAGAATGTGCATATCGGTTGAATATTGTAATTCCTGAGATTGCCGAAGATCTTCAGACACAAATTTCTATGTTTCCAAAGCTTTATGATATTTCAGATACAATTACCTTTCCTCAAGCAAGTGAAGATGGTTTCGAAGATAAAGTTGTTGCTTGGATGAAGCAAAAGGATAAACGACGTGGGTATGCTAAGTTTATGATGGAACTCTTTGTAAAAGGATTAATTCCCGAAAGCCTTGTACAAGTAGCATTTGAACAAGTTGTCAAAGAGTTGAATGAAATCGCAAAGTATCCTGCTTCTGAGAGAACTACTGAGAATACAACTCAATTTGTTGAATTCTTGTTCGAATGTTCTAAGACGGCAAAAGGTGGATTGAAAGAGTGTCTTAAAACTGAGGTTCAGGCTGTTCTCAAAATTCCAAAGGCAGAACTCCCGAGTTTGAACATGCGATGCAAATTTAAGCTTGAAGATGCGTTGAAACTTCTTGAGAAGAAAGACCAAGAGTAGACAAATGATTCCAAGTGCGAGTGTTCTTTTACGAGCGGCTCAACTTTCAGTCGACGAGGATAAGCCTATTTATCTCGACTACTACAACGACAGTGTCGAAAAGAAGTGTTGCATCGGAGTCCAAGATGGTACGAAGTATCTTGTAAAGTCCGATAGTGAGTACACTTCAACAATTCAAAACGTTTTTAAGTGCGAGACCTGTTACATTATCGCCACTGAAAACAGTTTGTACATTGTATCAACTGAAATCCCAATTAAGAAAATTATGTCATCTACACCTTCTGCTTAAGAGTCATATAATGGAGATTCAGTATCCTCCACCTCATTATTTATTTTTTGAACCATTGAATGATGTCGAAACAATCAAGATGTGGAATTCTTACAAGGAATTACATCCTGATTGCGAGTTTGATGAAATTGACGCTGCTGTAACAAATTCTGTAGACACATTTTCGCCTTGGTTTGAAAATTGGATTACACGCGTTCCATCATCTCAAAAAACACGATTTCGAGTTCTTTTAATTTTACATGCTGAATTTCTGACATATTCATGTCAACAAATGTTACGTCGTTCTTTAGAACAGCGTTCTTTTAAATGCCGAGTATGGTTTCATATTGAAGATCCATCGACAATACAACCTGCAATTGTAAGCAGATGTATTGTAAAGAATATGCCAGTATACACACATGCTCCAAAGATTGAGTAAAATTAAAACGAATCCTTGTCTTTGAAGGATACAACGAGTAAAATGAAAGTAAGAGTGTTTACAGATGGAGCTTGTTCAAACAATGGAAAGACAGGAGCAAAAGCTTCTTATGCTTGTTGGTTTCCAGAGCATAAAGAGCTTTCAAAATCAGGAAGAGTCCCAGAAGATCAGCCTCAAACAAATCAACGCGGTGAACTTATGGGAATTTATGAAGCTATTCGGATTATTGAGGAGAAGTTTCCCTGCGATGAAGTTGAGGTAACAATTTATACCGATTCAATGTACTCTAAGAATTGTTTAACACAATGGGTAATTGGATGGCAATCGAATAACTGGAAAACTGGAGCAGGAGAACCTGTAAAACATCGTGATCTAATTGAAGATGCTGTCACTCGTCTTCCACGATTTAAGTCTTATTGTATCTCATATGTTCCAGCCCACACTGGTAAAGATGATGAAATGAGCAAACATAATGAAGTTGTAGATCGTATGGCAGTAGCTGTATTAAATCCAGAAGTTGCTGAAGTTAAGATTGTTCATACAAATCAAGCAAAACCAATCGAAGGTCTACCAATTGATCTAATGGGCCCACCAGTAGGAAGTCGTGTTCTTACTGATTGGTGTCGTGACCATCTTGAACTTCTTGATAAAGAGGAAGTTGATACGGCACTACTTGCTGTGCTTACCAAAACATTAAAGAAAAGAGGATTTGTTCTTGAAAAACAACGTCTTCATAAACATGCAGTATATAGACTCATCGCTAATAATTTAATTGCTGAAGGTATTAAAATAATAAAAGAAGAATGAGAGTTGTAGCATATCATTTCTGGTCTCCAACATGTGGGCCATGTAAGGTTATTAAACCTGTAATTGAGGATTTAAAAGAAGAGTTTTCTCAAATTGAATGGGTATCTGTCAACACTCATGATGACAAAAATGATTATAAATCTGTCTTCGGAGTTCAAGTTGTTCCTACAATTGTAGTCGCAGTTTTTAAAGATGATGGAACTTTAATGACTTCAGAGAAGCATTCTGGTACTGCAGCATCTGGGTTCTACCGTATTCTTCGCAATGGTTCTAAATTTATTCAACAATAGTGGATGTAACTAATTCACCATTTTTATATGCTTCGCACACAAATTGATCATCGTCGCCAGTAGGTGAACACTTACCGGCGCCGGCTGTATCAGTTGTAGGAGCCATTGCTGGTCCAGATGTTCCACCTCCTAATAAAGTTTGTTGTTGAGAAGGAGTTAATCCAGAACCAACGTTTACAAATGACGCAAATACCCAAGCAAATAAGCTTCCAATACCAGTTCCCCAGATTGTAGCGAGTAATGGTGGCACTATCTGAACTGGTCCAACTTTCCAAGCTTTTTCTTTACAACTTTTAGTAAAGTTGTAAATACCAAATTGAATTATGGTTACAATACCAAATCCAATCCATGCCGCTCCAGCACTCATAAGCTCAAACGTATCACTTTTAACACTAATATATGTTGAAATGTATCCTAATACAGCTGATGTAAACACAATGTTTTGAGGAGATATGTCAGATCCCCATTTAGTTAACCCAGGAACTCCGCATAAGTCAGTATCTTGAGTTTTGCCACCAGTGGCATACGCAATCAATGAATTCAAATATACTGCTAATAACCCTACAAATCCAGCAGGGAAGAACTTAATTTTTTGAACAAGTCCATCAAACACAATTCCGAACAAGAAAAGTCCATATGGTAAGAAATAATATAGTACTTTAAACCAATTTATCATTGAAAAATATGTATCCGCCCCTTCTTTAAAGTCACCTGCTTCATATGTTCTAGGCCTAGCATATATAACTAATAAAGTTGCTAATATACTTAATATAGTCGAAACAGTCGCTGTGACTGCAACAGTAGCTGTATCACTCATTCTTATTGCTTAATTGTCAAGATACAAAATACTGCAAGACTACAAATGAGTATTTATAGCTCGTCTACTTCATGGGCCTGTCCATCGAGTAATCAAAGTCCAATTAATCTATCTCAATCATCTGCGAAACCATGTGATCTTCTCTGTGAACTTGCGATGGATGATGTTATGGTGCCTCAGGCGAACGTATCTATTTCCGATGAAGGGTTAGTTCTACAAAGTACGGCTGGTCTTGGTACTTGTAAGTACAACGGGGAAGGATACACATGTACGATGGTATTAGTGAATCATCCAAGCCATCATACAATTGAGAATATACAAGCAGATGCAGAGGTAATTGCTATTTTTACGAATCCATCTGGGAACTATCTTTGTGTAAGTTCACTTGTTCGAGTCAATTCTTCTCAAACATCTTCAACTCATTTCTTTAATTCATTTGTTGGTTATGCTAATCCTACAGAACAGTACACAACTGTAAATCTTGGAGAGAATTGGATGCTCCCCATGATGGTTCCTCCAAATGGAGCATATTTTGTATACGATGGATCACTCATTGTACCACCATGCCAACCAATTAAATGGGTTGTTTTCAAATCTATGATCAATATTGATCCTACTGATTTTGCTCTATTAGTGAAAAATGTAGCACCTGGTTCTCGTCCTATCCAAGGTCTTGGAGATCGTGTTGTATACTTCAATGATGTAGAACAGCTTCCAGGAGCCCTAATGCCTCATGATAACAAGACCTATATGCGCTGTAAACGTGCTGGAAAGAAAACAACTACTGGAGGTGGTGGACTTATGGGAGGAACTAAAGATGTTACATCTCCTGACATTAAAAGTAAAGCATCTGAGAATAAACCAGCAAGTAAA